>Ga0302276_10002865_pt1 | contig 15025 bp, 13 predicted proteins | sample III_Bog_N2_3_FD_198768 | JGI IMG/M metagenome (GOLD analysis project Ga0302276, IMG submission 198768) | Peat permafrost microbial communities from Stordalen Mire near Abisko, Sweden - III_Bog_N2_3 | ecosystem: Environmental > Terrestrial > Soil > Wetlands > Peat | place: Sweden: Abisko...
CCGGAAGGCCGCCAGGCCTCCGCGGTCATCCCGATCCTGTGGCGGGTGCAGGAACAGCACGACGGCTGGGTGTCGGAAGCCGCGATCCGGGCGGTCGCCGATCTGCTCGGCATGCCCTATATCCGAGCGCTTGAGATCGCGACCTTCTACACGATGTTCCAGCTGCAGCCGGTCGGCAAGAAGGCGCACGTCCAGGTCTGCGGCACCACGCCGTGCCGGCTGCGCGGCGCCGGCGACCTCATCGAAGTGTGCCAGAGCCGCATCCATCACGACCCCTTCGAGCTGTCCAAGGACGGCAATTTCAGCTGGGAAGAGGTCGAGTGTCTCGGCGCCTGCGTCAATGCGCCGATGGTGCTGATCTGGAAGGATACCTACGAGGATCTGACCAAAGAGAGCTTCGGCAAGGTGCTGGATGGCTTCGCCTCCGGCAATCCGCCGAAGCCGGGACCGCAAATCGACCGCCAGTTCTCGGCTCCCGTGGGCGGGCCGACCACGCTGAAGGAAACCACATGACGCGTGCCCGCACATGGCGAGCGGCTGCGCCGGGGAGTGTCGGTGCGATGACCAACTGGCGCTACATCGCTCTGCATACGGTAGCGGCGGCTACCTTCATTTTTCTGCTGCAGCGTTACGCGCTGAGCGCTTCGCTTGAATCAAGCCTGTTATGGGCGGTGGTGTTCGGCGGATGCGCCGCGGGCCTCGCCTACAAGCAGTCCAATCGCTGACCTTAGGAAGCTTCACGTCATGCTCGATGACAAGGACCGCATCTTCCGCAACCTCTACGGCCTCCATGACTGGGGCCTCGAAGGTGCGCGCCGCCGCGGCGCCTGGGATGGCACCAAGGCGATCGTCGACAAGGGCCGCGACTGGATCATCAACGAGATGAAGGCGTCGGGCCTGCGCGGCCGCGGCGGGGCGGGTTTTCCAACCGGCCTGAAATGGTCGTTCATGCCGAAGGAATCCACCGACGGCCGGCCGAGTTACCTCGTGGTCAATGCCGACGAGTCCGAGCCCGGCACCTGCAAGGACCGCGAGATCATGCGGCACGACCCGCATCTGCTGGTCGAGGGTTGCTTGCTCGCCAGCTTCGCGATGGGCGCGCATGTCGCCTACATCTATGTGCGCGGCGAATTCATCCGCGAGCGTGAGCACCTGCAGGCCGCGGTCGATCAGGCCTACGCGGCCAAGCTGATCGGCAAGGACAACATCAACGGCTGGCCGTTCGACCTCTACGTGGCGCACGGCGCCGGCGCCTATATCTGCGGCGAAGAGACCGCGCTGCTGGAAAGCCTCGAGGGCAAGAAGGGCATGCCGCGGCTGAAACCGCCATTCCCCGCCAATGTCGGCCTCTACGGCTGCCCGACCACCGTCAACAATGTCGAGTCGATCGCGGTCGCACCCGACATCCTGCGGCGCGGCGCGTCATGGTTCGCCGGCATCGGCAAGCCCAACAATGTCGGCACCAAGCTGTTCTGCATCTCCGGCCATGTCGAGCGGCCCTGCAACGTCGAAGAGGCGATGGGGATTCCGTTCCGCGAGCTGATCGAGCGCCATTGCGGCGGCGTTCGCGGCGGCTGGGACAATCTCAAGGCGGTGATCCCCGGCGGCTCCTCGGTGCGCATGGTCCCGGCGGAACAGATCATCGACACCCCGATGGATTTCGACTCCCTGAGCAAGCTGCGCTCCGGTCTCGGCACCGCCGCCGTCATCGTGATGGACAAGTCGACCGACCTGATCCGGGCAATCGCGCGGATTTCCTATTTCTACAAGCACGAGAGCTGCGGCCAGTGCACGCCCTGCCGCGAGGGCACCGGCTGGATGTGGCGGGTGCTGACCCGCATGGCCGAGGGCCGCGCCCACAAGCGCGAGATCGACATGCTGCTGGAGGTGACGAAACAGGTCGAGGGCCACACCATTTGCGCGCTCGGCGACGCCGCGGCATGGCCGATCCAGGGCCTGATCGCGCATTTCCGTCACGAGATCGAGGAGCGCATCGATCAGTATTCGCATAAGGCCGATCTCGACGATGCCGGCATTCTCGATCCCGCGCACATGGTCGCGGCGGAGTGAGATCAATGTCGCAACCGAGCATCTTATGGTGGCAGAAATACGGGACGCTGGCGCAGATGGCGCAGGCGACCGTGGCGCTGCTCGGCTTCGTTGCGATCCTGTTCCAGATCAACGAGATCCGTTCCAACAACCGCGCCGTCAGCGCGCGGCAGGCGTTTCTGGGCTACACCGACCTGGCGTTCAAGAATCCGAAGTTCTCGGCGCCGGACTACGATGCGATCAAGGCCGGCGGCCACGACGAGCAGATTCAGTACGAGAGTTTCGTCTCTTATTTCCTCTATGCCTGCGAGGAGGCGACCACGGCCTTCTCCGACCGGCGGGAGTGGCAGGCTTCCTGCGACTACGATCTAAAGCCGCATCTGCCGTTCCTGTGCGAGAAGTACAAGACGGAGCCTGCCTATCTCGAGACCTACAACACCGATACCCAGCAATGGGTGAAGGCGTCCATGAAGACCGCCAGCGTCACACCACCCGACTGCAAGCTCGGAAAGACTTGAGAGCGCTATGACCAAACTCATCGTCGATGGCAAAGAGATCGATGTTCCCCCGGAATACACGCTGCTGCAGGCATGCGAGGCCGCGGGCGCCGAGATTCCGCGCTTCTGCTACCACGAGCGACTGTCGATCGCCGGCAATTGCCGGATGTGCCTGGTCGAGGTGAAGGGCGGCCCGAAGCCGGTGGCCAGCTGCGCCTGGGGCGTGCGCGACTGCCGTCCCGGTCCCAAGGGCGAGCCGCCGGAAATCCTGACCCGCTCGCCGATGGTGAAGAAGGCGCGCGAAGGCGTGATGGAGTTCCTGCTGATCAACCATCCGCTGGACTGCCCGATCTGCGATCAGGGCGGTGAGTGCGACCTGCAGGACCAGGCGATGGGCTACGGCGTCGACACCAGCCGTTTCGCCGAGAACAAGCGCGCGGTCGAGGACAAGTATCTCGGCGCGCTGGTCAAGACCTCGATGAACCGCTGCATCCAGTGCACGCGCTGTGTCCGCTTCTCCGCCGAAGTCTGCGGTGCGCCGGAAATGGGCGCGACCGGTCGCGGCGAGGACATGGAGATCACCACCTATCTGGAGTCGGCGCTGACCTCGGAATTGCAGGGCAACCTGGTCGATATCTGCCCGGTCGGCGCGCTGACCTCGAAGCCCTATGCCTTCGCGGCGCGGCCCTGGGAACTCGGCAAAACCCAGTCGATCGACGTGATGGACGGCATAGGTTCGGCGATCCGGGTCGATACCCGCGGTCGCGAGGTGATGCGGATCCTGCCGCGCGTCAACGAAGCGGTGAACGAGGAATGGATTTCCGACAAGACGCGCCATGTCGTCGACGGGCTGCGTACCCAGCGGCTCGACCGTCCCTATATCCGGGAAAACGGCAAGCTCCGCGCGGCGTCCTGGCCGGAAGCGTTCGCGGCGATCGCGGCCAAGACGAGAATGAGCGATGGCAAGCGGATTGGGGCGATCGCCGGCGATCTCGCCGCGGTGGAGGAAATGTTCGCGCTGAAGGATCTGCTGGCGCAATACGGCTCGGTCAATCTCGCGGTGCAGGGCGGCGACGCCTTCGATCCCGGGATTGGGCGGGCCTCCTACATCTTCAACCCGACCATTGCCGGGATCGAACAGGCCGGTGCGCTTCTGATCGTGGGCTCGAACCCGCGCAGGGAGGCGGCCGTGCTCAACGCGCGCATCCGCAAGCGCTGGCGCTCGGGCCAGCTCAAGATCGGCCTGATCGGCGCCAAGGCGGACCTTACTTACAGCTACGACTATCTCGGCGCGGGCACGGATTCGCTGGTTGATCTCGCCGCCGGCAAGCATTCCTTCGCGGACGTGCTGAAGGGCGCCAAGAACCCGATCGTGCTGGTCGGCTCGGGCGCCGCCGCGCGGCATGACGGGGCGGCCATCCTGGCGCTGGCCGCAAAACTCGCGGCGGATTTCGGCGCGGTCAAGGACGGCTGGAACGGCTTTGCCGTGCTGCAGGATACCGCCTCGCGGGTCGGTGCGCTCGATATCGGCTTTGCCGGCGGCGCCGGGGCCCTCAGCGCGGCGCAGATGGCGACGTTCGGCACGCTCGACGTGCTATTCCTGCTCGGCGCCGACGAGATCAAGCCGGCGGACGGCACCTTCGTGGTCTATATCGGCACCCACGGCGATCGCGGTGCGCATCGCGCCGACGTGATCCTGCCGGGGGCGGCCTACACCGAGAAGTCCGGCCTTTACGTCAACACCGAGGGCCGGGTGCAGATGGCCAGCCGCGCCGCGTTCCCCCCGGGGGAGGCGCGCGAGGACTGGGCGATCGTCCGCGCGCTGTCGGAAGCCATGGGCAAGAAGCTGCCTTACGATTCGCTTCCCGCGGTGCGCCAGGCGCTATTCAAGGCGGTGCCGCACCTGATGCGGGTCGACACGATCGAGGCCGGCAACCCGGCCGGCGTCACGGCGCTGGCCGGCAAGGGCGGCAACGTCGAGAAGGCGCCGTTCAAGTCCTCGGTCGAGGATTTTTACCTGACCAACCCGATCGCGCGCGCGTCAGCGGTGATGGCGGAATGTTCCCGGCTGGCTTCCGGGCAGATGCTGACGGCAGCGGAGTGAGCGTGACCTGATGGCTGAATTCTTCGCAAGCGCATTCTGGACCGGCTTCCTCTGGCCGCTGATCGTCATGCTGTTCGAGAGCGTGCTGCTGCTCGTCGTGCTGCTGGTCGCGATCGCCTACATCCTGCTCGCCGACCGCAAGATCTGGGCGGCGGTGCAGATCCGGCGCGGACCCAACGTGGTCGGTCCCTGGGGGCTGTTCCAGTCCTTCGCCGACCTCCTGAAGTTCGTGCTGAAGGAGCCGATCATTCCCTCCGGCGCCAACAAGGGCGTGTTCCTGCTGGCGCCGCTGGTGTCCTGCGTGCTGGCGCTCTCCGCCTGGGCGGTGATCCCGACCGCTCTCGGATGGGTGATCTCCGACATCAATGTCGGCATCCTCTACATCTTCGCGATCTCCTCGCTGTCGATCTACGGCATCATCATGGCCGGCTGGTCGTCGAACTCGAAATATCCGTTCCTGGCCGCCCTTCGCTCGGCGGCGCAGATGGTGAGCTACGAGGTCTCGATCGGCTTCGTCATCATCACGGTGCTGCTCTGCGCCGGATCGCTCAATCTGTCGGCCGTGGTCGAGGCGCAGAACACCCATGGGCTCGCCAGCCTGATCGGGCTGCCCAAGCTGACCATCCTGAACTGGTACTTCCTGCCGCTGTTTCCGATGTTCGTGGTGTTCTACGTCTCGGCGCTGGCGGAAACCAACCGTCCGCCGTTCGATCTGGTGGAAGCCGAATCGGAGCTGGTCGCGGGCTTCATGGTCGAATACGGCTCGACGCCGTATCTGCTGTTCATGCTCGGCGAATATGTCGCGATCACCACGATGTGCGCGATGGCCACGATCCTGTTCCTGGGCGGCTGGCTGCCGCCGATCGCGGTGGCGCCGTTCACCTGGGTGCCCGGAGTGATCTGGTTCTCCCTCAAAGTATTTTTCATGTTCTTCCTGTTTGCGATGGCGAAGGCGATCGTGCCGCGCTACCGCTACGATCAGTTGATGCGGCTCGGCTGGAAGGTGTTCCTGCCGTTGTCGCTGGCGATGGTGGTCATCGTCGCCGGCGTGCTGCACTTCGCGGGGATCGCACCGCAATGAGGTCGCTATGAGTGTCAACATCAACGCCACCGCGCGCTCGCTTCTGCTGTCCGAATTCGTATCGGCGTTCTTTCTCGCCATGCGCTATTTCTTCCAGCCGAAGCCGACGCTGAACTACCCGTTCGAGAAGGGGCCGATCTCGCCGCGCTTCCGCGGCGAGCACGCGTTGCGCCGCTATCCCAACGGCGAGGAGCGCTGCATCGCCTGCAAGCTGTGCGAGGCGATCTGCCCGGCGCAGGCGATCACCATCGAGGCCGGCCCGCGCCGCAACGACGGCACCCGCCGTACGGTGCGCTACGACATCGACATGGTGAAATGCATTTATTGCGGGCTGTGCCAGGAGGCCTGTCCGGTCGATGCCATCGTCGAGGGGCCGAATTTCGAATTCGCCACCGAGACGCGCGAGGAACTCTATTATGACAAGGCGAAACTGCTCGCCAATGGCGACCGCTGGGAGCGCGAGATTGCGAAATCAATCGAACTCGACGCGCCGTACCGGTGAGGTGAGGACATGATCCTTCCAGCGCTGTTCTTCTATCTGTTCGCCGGCATCTGCGTCGCTTCGGCGGTGATGGTGATTGTGTCGCGCAATCCCGTGCACTCCGTGCTGTTCCTGATCCTGGCCTTCGTCAACGCCTCCGGCCTGTTCGTGCTGATGGGCGCCGAATTCCTGGCGATGATCCTGGTCGTGGTCTATGTCGGCGCGGTGGCGGTGCTGTTCCTGTTCGTGATCATGATGCTGGACGTCGATTTCACCGAGCTGCGCGAGGGTTTCAGCCAATACCTGCCGGTCGGCGTGGTGATCGGCGGGATTTTCCTGTTCGAACTGCTGCTGGCCGTCGGCGGCTGGGTCATCAACCCGAATATCACCAAGTCGATCACCGCGGCGATCCCGACCAATGTCAGCAACACCGAGGCGCTCGGCCTCGTGCTCTACACCAAATACGTCCACTACTTCCAGCTGGCGGGCATGGTGCTTCTGGTCGCAATGATCGGCGCCATCGTGCTGACGCTGCGCCACAAGGCCAGCGTCAAGCGGCAGGACATCAATGTGCAGAATGCGCGGACCCCCGAACTGGCGATGCGGGTGCGCAAGGTGGCGTCCGGGCAGGGCCTGCAGGACGCCGACGCGCCGGAGTGGGTGCAATGACGATCGGTCTCGGACATTACCTCGCGGTCGGTGCCATCCTGTTCACCACGGGAATTCTCGGCATCTTCCTCAACCGCAAGAACATCATCGTCATCCTGATGTCGATCGAGTTGATCCTGCTCGCGGTCAACATCAATCTGGTGGCGTTTTCGACCTTTCTGGGCGACATCGTCGGCCAGGTGTTTGCGCTGCTGGTCCTGACGGTGGCGGCGGCGGAGGCGGCGATCGGTCTGGCGGTGCTGGTGGTTTACTACCGCAACCGCGGCTCGATCGCGGTTGAAGACGTCAATCTGATGAAGGGCTAGCGCGTCACATGATCCAGGCAATCGTCTTTCTGCCGCTGATCGGCGCGCTGCTCGCCGGCCTGATCGCCATTTTCGGCGCGCATGCGCGCAATCCGAGCGGCGACACCGTCGAGCATCACGACGACGGCCACGGCCACGGCCACGGCGCGGCGCCGGTCAACGGGGATGCGGCTGTCATCCACGCCTCGCACCACGAACCCGATGCCCATGACGACCATGGCCACGACGATCATGCGGTCGAGCCGCCGGCGGCGGGCTCGCGCGCGGCCGAACTGATCACCACCGGGCTGTTGCTGGTCGCGGCGGCGCTGTCCTGGTTTGCCTTCATCGATGTCGGATTCATGCATCACGACATCAGGGTGACGCTGTTCCCGTGGATCGAATCGGGCGACCTGCAAGTGGCGTGGTCGCTGCGGGTCGACACCCTGACCGGCGTGATGCTGGTGGTGGTCACCACGGTGTCGTCGCTGGTGCATCTCTATTCGATCGGCTACATGGACGAGGATCCGAACCGGCCGCGCTTCTTCGCCTATCTGTCGCTGTTCACCTTCGCCATGCTGATGCTGGTGACCTCGGACAATCTGGTGCAGCTGTTCTTTGGCTGGGAGGGCGTCGGTCTGGCCAGCTACCTCTTGATCGGCTTCTGGTACCAGAAGCCGTCGGCGAATGCCGCGGCGATCAAGGCCTTCGTCGTCAACCGGGTCGGGGATTTCGGCTTCGCGCTCGGCATCTTCGCGATCTTCATGCTGATCGGCTCGACCGACTTCGAGACCATCTTCGCCGGCGCCCCCGGCCTGACCGGCAAGACCATCGACTTCTTCGGCTGGCATGCCGACGCGCTGACGCTGACCTGCCTGCTGCTGTTCATGGGGGCGATGGGCAAGTCGGCCCAGTTCCTGCTGCACACCTGGCTGCCGGACGCCATGGAAGGCCCGACCCCGGTCTCGGCGCTGATCCATGCCGCGACCATGGTGACCGCGGGAGTCTTCATGGTGGCGCGGCTGTCGCCGTTGTTCGAACTGGCGCCCGACGCCAAGGCCGTGGTGATGTTCTTCGGCGCCACCACCGCGCTGTTCGCCGCGACCATCGGCCTGGTGCAGAACGACATCAAGCGCATCGTCGCCTATTCGACCTGCTCGCAGCTCGGCTACATGTTCGTGGCGATGGGGGCGGGAGCCTATTCGGTCGGCATCTTCCATCTTTTCACCCACGCCTTCTTCAAGGCGCTGCTGTTCCTGGGCTGCGGCTCGGTGATCTATGCGATGCATCACGAGCAGGACATCCGCCACATGGGCGGGCTGAAGGACAAGATCCCGTTCACCTACATCGTGATGGTGATCGGCACGCTGGCGCTGACCGGCTTTCCGCTCACCGCGGGCTATTTCTCCAAGGATGCGATCATCGAATCCGCCTATGCCTCGCCCAATCCGCTGGCCTTCTACGGCTTCCTGATGACGGTGATCGCGGCGGCACTGACCGCGTTCTACTCCTGGCGGCTGATCTTCAAGACCTTCCACGGCGAGCCGCACGACCAGGAGCATTACGAGGCCGCCCATGAAGCGCCGCTGACGATGCTGATCCCGATCGGCGTCCTGGCCGCCGGATCGCTGCTCGCCGGTTTCCCGTTCAAGGAAATATTCGCCGGTTCCGGCGTCGAGGAATTCTTCCGCGAATCGATCAAGATGAGCCCCCACATCATCGAGGACATGGAAAAGATTCCGGAGACCATCAAGTTGCTGCCGACGGCGATGATGGCGCTCGGCTTCGTGGTGGCGTGGCTGTTCTATATCCGCCGGCCCTATATGCCGGTCGAATTGGCCCGCCAGCACCAGATGCTGTACCAGTTCCTGCTCAACAAGTGGTATTTCGACGAACTGTACGATCTGATCTTCGTCCGCCCGACGAAGTGGCTCGGCCGCTTCCTGTGGAAGGTCGGCGACGGCAGGATCATCGACGGCCTCGGTCCCGACGGCATTTCGGCGCGGGTGCTCGACGTCACCCGCAACGTGGTGCGGCTGCAGACCGGATATCTCTACCACTACGCGTTCGCGATGCTGATCGGCGTCGCCGGACTGATCACCTGGTTCATGTTCGGCGTGGGAGGCCAGTGATGACGACCTGGCCAATCCTCTCCGTCGTCACCTTCCTGCCGGTGGTCGGCGCGCTGCTGATCTATATCAGCCGCGGCGACGACGAAGCCGCGCAGCGCAATTCGCGCTGGATCGCGCTGTGGACCACCCTGATCACCTTCGCGGTCTCGCTGATCCTGGTCTGGCGCTTCGATCCGGCGCAGCCGGATTTCCAGTTCGTCGAAAAGGCATCGTGGCTCGCCACCGGCATCACCTATCACATGGGCGTCGACGGCATCTCGCTGCCGTTCGTCATCCTGACCACCGCCGTGCTGCCGTTCTGCATCCTGGCCAGCTGGAAATCGGTGAAGCTGCGGGTGCGCGAATACATGATGGCGTTCCTGCTGCTGGAAACGCTGATGATCGGCACCTTCTCCGCGCTCGATCTGATGCTGTTCTACCTGTTCTTCGAGGGCGGCCTGATCCCGATGTTCCTGATCATCGGGGTCTGGGGCGGACCGCGCCGGGTCTATGCCTCCTTCAAGTTCTTCCTCTACACGCTGCTCGGCTCGGTGCTGATGCTGCTGGCGATCATGGCGCTGTACTGGAACGCCGGCACCACCGATATTCCGACCCTGATGCACACCGCGGTGCCGCGCTCGCTGCAGACCTGGGCCTGGCTGGCGTTCTTCGCCTCGTTCGCGGTCAAGATGCCGATGTGGCCGGTGCATACCTGGCTGCCGGACGCCCATGTCGAGGCGCCGACCGCGGGCTCGGTGATCCTGGCGTCAATCCTGCTGAAGATGGGCGGCTACGGCTTCCTGCGGTTCTCGCTGCCGATGTTTCCGCTGGCCTCGCATCACTTCGCGCCCCTGATCTTCTCGCTGTCGGCCATCGCCATCATCTATACTTCGCTGGTGGCGCTGATGCAGGAAGACATCAAGAAGCTGATCGCCTATTCCTCGGTGGCCCATATGGGCTTCGTCACCATGGGGATTTTCGCCGGTACCACCCAGGGCGTCGCCGGCGGCATGTTCCAGATGATCTCGCACGGCATCGTGTCCGGTGCGCTGTTCCTCTGCGTCGGCATTATCTACGACCGGCTGCATACCCGCGAGATCGCCGCCTATGGCGGCCTCGTCAACCGCATGCCGCTGTATGCGCTGGTGCTCATGGTGTTCACCATGGCCAATGTCGGTCTGCCCGGCACCTCCGGTTTCGTCGGAGAATTCATGACCCTGATCGGCACCTTCAAGGTCTCGATCCCGACCGCCACCTTCGCCACCACCGGGGTGATCCTGTCGGCGTGCTATGCGCTGTGGCTCTATCGCAGGGTGGTATTCGGCGCGCTGGTCAAGCCGTCGCTGGCCAGCATCAAGGACCTCACCTGGCGCGAGAGCCTGATCCTGATGCCGCTGGTGGTTCTCACCTTGTTGTTCGGATTCTATCCGAAACCGGTCATCGACATGTCGGCGGCGTCGGTGCAGCAACTGGTCCGCAATTACAGCCAGGCAATGACGGCCACCAAGGCCGCCGCGCTGCTGCCGTGAAGGCGACGGAAGCGGCTTTGGAGCGCAGTGGAAATTCGGTCGCGTGAAGTAACGCGTCAACTAACAGGATAGAGTCTTGGTGCTGATTTACAGGGAACCGGGACTCGAGGTCAGGACAACGCGTCATGGGGTTTGAGACTTCAGGTTATCAGTTGCTGCCGGTGCTGCCGGAGCTCGTGCTGGCCGGCGGCGCCATGGTGCTGCTGATGCTGGGGGCCTACCGCGGGCCGCAGACCACGGGTCTGGTCACCGGCCTGGCGGTCTGCCTGCTGGTGGTGACCGGGGTACTGGAATGGATGCTGCCGGCCGGCAGGCTCACCACCTTCGGCGGCAGCTTCATCGTCGACGACTTTGCCCGCTTCCTCAAGATCCTGGCGCTGATCGGTTCGGCGGCGACCCTGGTGCTGTCGGCCGAATTTCTCGCCGATCCGTCGCGGCGGATCTTCGAATACGCCATCCTGGTGCTGCTCTCGACCCTGGGCATGATGGTGCTGATCTCGGCTGGCGACCTCATCATGCTCTATCTCGGGCTCGAGCTGATGAGCCTGGCGCTCTACGTGGTCGCGGCGAGCAACCGCGACAACGCGAAATCGACCGAGGCCGGCCTGAAATATTTCGTGCTGGGCGCGCTGTCCTCGGGCATGCTGCTGTACGGCGCCTCCCTGATCTACGGTTTTACCGGTACGGTCAGCTTTGCCGGCATCGCCGCGGCCGCCAAGACCCCCAGCGTCGGCATCGTGTTCGGCCTGGTGTTCCTGCTGGCGGGGCTCTGCTTCAAGGTCTCGGCGGTGCCGTTCCACATGTGGACGCCCGACGTCTATGAGGGCGCGCCGACCCCGGTGACCGCGTTCTTCGCCTCGGCGCCGAAGGTCGCGGCGCTTGCGGTGTTCACCCGCGTGGCGCTGACCGCGTTCCCCGGCATCGTCCCGCAATGGCAGCAGATCGTGGTGTTCGTGTCGATCGCCTCGATGGCGCTGGGATCGTTCGCGGCGATCGGCCAGCGGAACATCAAGCGCCTGATGGCCTATTCGTCGATCGGCCATATGGGCTTCGCGCTGGTCGGGCTGGCCGCCGGGACCGCCGAGGGAGCCGAGGGCGTGCTGGTCTATATCGCGATCTATGTGGCGATGACGCTGGGCAGCTTCGCGGTGATCCTGACCATGAAGCGCAACGGGCTGCACCTCGATAAAATCAGCGACTTCGCCGGATTGTCGCGCACCAATCCGCTGCTGGCCTTCTTCTTTGCCATGCTGCTGTTTTCGCTGGCGGGGATTCCGCCGCTGGCGGGCTTCTTCGCCAAATGGTACGTGTTCGTGGCGGCGATCAAGGCCGGATTGTTCACGCTGGCCGTGATCGGGGTGCTGACCAGCGTGGTCGGCGCATTTTACTATCTCTCCATCATCAAGGTGATGTATTTCGACGAACCACTCGGCCGGCTCGATCCCATGCGCCTGGAATTGCGCACGGTGCTGGCGGTCGCGGGTCTGTTCAACATCTTCTTCTTCGTCTATCCCGGTCCGCTGGTGAGTGCCGCGACGGTGGCGGCGAAGTCGCTGTTTTAGGACCTGACCGTAAACCGCGCCGCGGCACGGCCGGACCGCACGCCCCGTCCCTGACCCGGCTCCGTCGGGAGGGGCGGCTTTTGTTGCCGGATTTTCGAAACAACGCTCAAACAGGATGGATTGCGGTTCAGATGGCATTTTGGCTCGGTTCACGAGCAAGTTCGGCAGGCTACCGGCTCGCCGCCTTCGATCATATCGGCTCGACCAATGCGGAAGCCCTGGCGCGCGCGCGCGCTGGCGAGCGCGGACCGCTGTGGCTGGTGACCTCCGAGCAGACCGCCGGGCGCGGACGACGGCATCGCCCCTGGATCGCGCCGCGGGGCAATCTCGCCAGCAGCATCCTTGAAACCGTCGACGTATCCCCGTCCGTGGCGGCGACCCTGGGTTTTGCCGCGGGACTGGCACTCGAGGCGGCGCTGCAAAAAGTCAGCATCGAGGCCTCGCTGAGGTCGGCCGGATCGGATCACATGAAGTTTTTGCTGAAATGGCCGAACGACGTGCTGGCGGGGCCGCAAAAGCTGGCCGGCATCCTGCTGGAAGCCGAGGCCGTGGCGGACGGCGAACTGGCCGTCGTGGTCGGTATCGGCACCAATGTGGTCGCCGCGCCGGAGGGCACGCCGACTCCTGCGACCTCGCTGGCAGCGCTGGGCGTCCATATCGGCGCCGAGGAATTGTTCGCCACGCTGTCGGATTGCTGGGTGGAATTCCGCGGCATCTGGGACCGGGGACGGGGATTTGGCGAGATCCGCAGGCTCTGGCTGCAGCGGGCGGCCGGGCTCGGACAGCCGGTCGCGGTCCACTCAGGCAGCGCCACCGTGCAGGGAATATTCGACACCCTCGATGAGACCGGCTGCATGGTGGTGGCGACCTCCGACGGCGGGCGGGTGCCGATCTCGGCGGGCGACGTCTATTTCGGCTCGGCGGCGTCGGCGGGGGCAGCATGATGACGCGACCGGATGAACTGACTTTTGCGCCGCTCGGCGGCGTCGGCGAAATCGGCATGAACCTGTCGATCTACGGACTCGGCAATCGCCACCAGCGCTCCTGGCTCGCCGTCGATCTCGGCGTGTCGTTCGGCGACGAGGAACATCTGCCCGGCATCGATCTGATCATGCCCGATATCCGCTTCCTGCAGAAGGAGCGCAAGAACCTGGTCGGCCTGGTGCTGACCCATGCCCATGAAGACCATTTCGGCGCCATCATCGATCTCTGGCCGAAGCTGAAATGTCCGATCTACGCCACCAAGTTCAGCGCGGCGCTGTTCGAGGCCAAATGCGCCTCCGAGCGCAATCCGCCGAAAATTCCGGTCACGGTGGTGCGCTCCGGCGGCCGCATCGAGCTCGGCCCGTTCAGCGTCGAATTCATCCCGGTGGCGCATTCGATCCCGGAGTCGCACGCGCTGGCGATTCACACCTCCGCCGGCACCGTGCTGCATACCGGGGACTGGAAGATCGACCCGACGCCGATCATCGGCGTGCCGACCGACGAGCGGCGACTGCGCGAACTCGGCGACGCCGGCGTGCTGGCGCTGGTCGGCGATTCCACCAACGCGGTGCGGGAAGGGCGCTCGCCGTCCGAACTGGAGGTCGCCAAGACCATCACCGAACTGGTGAAGGCGGCCAAGGGCCGGGTCGCGGTGACGACGTTTGCCTCCAATGTCGCCCGCCTGCGCGCCGTGGCGGACGCGGCCCGCGCCGCCGGCCGCGAGGTGGTGGTGGTCGGCCGCGCCATGGAGCGCGTGGTGCAGGTTGCGCGCGAGACCGGCCATCTCGACGGCGTGCAGAATTTCCGCGGCGCCGATCTCTACGGCCATTTTCCGCCGGACAAGGTGCTGGCGCTGTGCACCGGAAGCCAGGGCGAGCCGCGCGCGGCGCTGTCGCGCATCGCCAATGACGATCATCCGCAGGTGACGCTGAACAAGGGCGACAGCGTGATCTTTTCCTCGCGCACCATTCCCGGCAACGAGAAGGCGGTGGGCGCCATCATCAACGGCCTGATCAACCAGGGCATCGAGGTGATCACCGACCGCACCCACCTTGTCCATGTCTCCGGCCATCCGCGCCGCGACGAACTGCGCGACATGATCTCCTGGGTCCGCCCCGAGCTCCTGATCCCGGTCCATGGCGAGGCGCTGCACCTGTTCGAACACGCCAAGCTGGCGCGGGCCGCCGGCGTGCCCAAGGTGCTGGTCTGCCGCAACGGCGACCTGGTCCGGCTCGGACCGGGCGATCCCTCCGTCATCGAGCAATTGCCGTCGGGGCGGCTGTACAAGGACGGCTCGATCATCGAGGAGTCGAAATCGCGCGCCGTCACCGATCGGCGCCGGCTGGCCTTCGCCGGCTGCGCCTTCGTGGCGATCGCGGTGAACGACAAGGGCGAACTGGCCGACGATCCCGAGGTTGATCTGGTCGGGATACCCGAGAAGAATACCGCGGGCGAGGTCATCGACGACATCGTGTTCGACGTGGTGGTGTCGACCGTGGAGGGCCTGCCGCGGGCGCGGCGGCGCGATCCCGACGCCATGGCGGAGTCGGTACGCCGCGCGGTGCGCGCCACCATCAACGAGCATTGGGGCAAGAAGCCGCTGTGCTATGTTCATGTTCTGACGGTGTGAGATCTGCACGGAGGAGACATGCTGGGCCAGCTCAATCACGTGGC
>Ga0302276_10002866_pt1 | contig 15024 bp, 4 predicted proteins | sample III_Bog_N2_3_FD_198768 | JGI IMG/M metagenome (GOLD analysis project Ga0302276, IMG submission 198768) | Peat permafrost microbial communities from Stordalen Mire near Abisko, Sweden - III_Bog_N2_3 | ecosystem: Environmental > Terrestrial > Soil > Wetlands > Peat | place: Sweden: Abisko...
CGACCTCGCGTCCGGCGCGGGTGTGTACAAGTCCATTGACGGCGGATCGACATGGAGTTACGTCGGACTCAAAGAGACGCGACAGATTGCGAAAATCGCCATCGATCCCGCGAATCCTGACATTGTGTATGTCGGCGCACTTGGCCATGCCTATGGCCCCAACGCAGATCGCGGCGTCTACAAATCCACCGACGGCGGAGCCACGTGGAAGCGCACGCTCGACAAAGGGCCTGACGTCGGCGCGGCTGACCTCGCCATCGCTATCAACAAGCCGAACGTGCTCTTTGCATCTATGTGGAATGCGCATCGTGCCCCGTGGAGCACTTACGCGCCGCTCGTCGGTCCTGGAAGCGGCCTCTACCGCTCGACGGACAGCGGCGAGACCTGGCAGCCATGCGTGGGGAACGGCTTGCCCGAAGGCCCCTGGGGCCGCTCCGGCGTGGCCGTCAGCGCAGACGGGCAGCGCGTCTACGCCTTGATTGAAGCCAGGCAATCGGGCCTCTATGTGTCCAACGATGGTGGCCTCAACTGGACGCTTGCCAACGCCGATCCGCGCCTCACCGGACGCGCCTGGTACTTCAGCCGCATCACGGTTGATCCCAGCGATGCCAACATCATCTACATGCCGAATGTCGCGCTCATGAATTCAGTCGACGGCGGAAAAACTGTCTCGGTGCTGCGCGGCGCGCCCGGAGGCGATGACTATCACGAACTGTGGGTCGATCCGAAGAATGGGCAGCACCTCGTGCTCGGCACCGATCAGGGAACCACCGTCAGCCTCAATCGCGGCAAAACCTGGTCCACCTGGTATAACCAGCCGACGGCGCAAATGTACCACGTAACCACCGACGACCAATTCCCCTACACCGTCTACGGCGCTCAGCAGGACAGCGGCGCCGCGGCCGTGTTGAGCCAGACTAATCATGGCCAGATCACCTCGCGCGATTGGTTCCCCGCCAGCGCCAGTGAGAGCGGCTACCTGGCAGTCGACCCCAAGGACTCCAACATCATTTACGCGAGCGGCAGTTACGGTACCGTCTCGCGATGGGACAGGAATCGTTCGCTCTCGCAGGATGTTTCGCCGTGGCCCGTTCCCGTGTTCGGCACGCCGATTCAAAAGCGAAAGTATCGCGATCCATGGACGCCACCGCTTGTCTTTTCCCAGGCCGATAAAACATCGCTCTATCTCGGAACGCAATTCGTGTTGAAGACATCGGACGGTGGCTTGCACTGGACGCAAATCAGCCCCGACCTCACCGGCTCAAACGCTTCTCCTTTGACAGCGGAAGCAGTCGCGCCTAGCGGCAATCCATCCACTCGAACAACGATCGACGATCTAACAAGCCACGATGGACCGACCCCGGACAACGCGATAGAGCGCGGCTACGGCACGCTTGCAACGGTTGCTCCTTCGTACATAAACAAAGATGTGCTGTGGACAGGCAGCGACACAGGAGTCGTTTCGCTTACCAGGGATGGAGGAAAGACCTGGGCCAATGTAACTCCTCCGGGCATGAAACGCTGGGGCAGGGTTTCGCAAATCGATCCTTCCCACTTCGATGCGGCCGTGGCTTACGTGTCCGTCGAACGCCATCGCGTAGACGACCGCAGCCCCTATATCTACCGCACCGGGGATTATGGAAAGACATGGAAACTCATCACCGATGGCATTGCCGATCCGGCTTTCGTCAACGCGGTGCGCGAGGACCCAAAGCGAAAGGGATTGCTCTATGCGGGCACCGAGTTTGGCATGAATTTCTCAACCGACAATGGCGATCATTGGCAGCCGCTGCAGTTGAACCTTCCCGTGACGTCGGTACGCGATCTCGTGGTGCATGGAGACGACCTGGTGATTGCGACGCATGGTCGCTCGTTTTGGATCCTCGATAACGTGACTCCATTGCGCCAGGCTGCGGAGCGCGCGGCAAGCGCCGCGCCGTTCCTCTACAAGCCGCAAACAACGGCCCGCATCGATAGCGACACTTGGTCGGGAACGCCACTGCCACCCGAAGAGCCAACCGCGGAGAATCCACCGAACGGAGCAGTTCTTGACTACTATCTCTCCAGCCTCGCGCAGAAGGTGGAGATCCGAATCTACAACGCGCATCATGAACTGGTGCGCAAGTTCGCCTCCGCTTCCACGCCGGAGCATGAGGAGAATCACGCGATGATTCCCATCGCAGAGCGCTGGTTTCCAAAGCCGCAGCAACTTGCAACCGCGCCGGGCATGCACAGGCTCGTCTGGAATCTCGCATGGGGAACTTCAGGCGTAGCTGAAAGCGATGAGCCGGACGATGGCGAGGGCGACATTCCACGCGGTCCGCGTGTGGCGCCAGGGACCTACAGCGTGGAACTGGAAGCCGACGGGAAAAAGTTCCCCGCTGAAAGCCTCACGATCGTCAAAGACCCGCGTTCCCCTGCGAGCCAGGCCGAGCTTGAAGAGCAATTCAAAACCAGCTACACCATTTTCCGCGATTCGCTCAGCGCCCGGCGCGCACTTGCGGAGATCGGATCGGTAAAGGAGCAATTGACCAAAGTGATTGCGAGTCAGGGCAACAGCGAAACCGCCGATGAATGCAAACGATTCACCACCTCGATCGATGCTCTGGTTGAGGGAACCAGCAGCGGATCGCTTGGGCTCGATGCGGCCAATCAGGAACTGACTGCGGCGCTCGGCGTCGCGGAGGGCGCCGATCGCACAACGCCCGCACAGGGACTCGAAGTCTACGCTGAGGCAAAGGCGGCGAGCGGTCAGCGAATTGGCGAGTGGACCGCGTTAAAGAAGGGACCGCTTGACACCCTGAATCAAAAGCTGCGAGCCAAGGGCCTTGCGCCCATCGCGATTGCCGAGATTGAGCAAGAGGTGTATTACCTCATGACCCGTTGACCTTGGCAGTGAGAGCTTTTCTAGCAAGATGCTACACTACGCCATATTTGGGAATCACCGGCCGTTCATTTCTGGATGCTTGGTGAATCAGGGTTGTTCCAGGGATACTTTGCGAACGGCTCAACAGACACGATGCGACTGTGAGGAGGCAGGCATGTCTGCTGCAAAGCTTCATACGCAAGGGAATTGGCCGACGGCGAAGCGGATCAATGGGTTCAGTCTCGTTCTCCTGGTCATGGCGCTTGTTCCCTTACTCCTGCGTGCCCAGAATTCCAACGGCACGCTTCGCGGGGAGGTCCAGGACGCGCGTGCGGCGCGCGTGCCGGGCGCACGAATCGTCGTCCAGGCCACCGGTTCTTCCGTTAGCCGCACAGCAACAGGAAATGGCCAGGGAGAATTTAGGATTGAAGGGCTGCAGCCCGGCTCGTATCGCGTCGTGGTCACTGCTGCGGGCTTTGCCCAGGCCACGGCCGATGTCGAGGTCGCTGTCAGCGTCGTGCGCGATATCGACGTCACGCTGAAACCGGAAGGCGCGCACGAGTTGGTGAATGTGAAGGGCATACCTTCCTCGATTACGGCCGAGACAATTGACACATCGAGCGCCGTGCGTGGCGGCGTTGTCGGCAGCCAGGATCTCGACTCGTTTCCGCTTCCCGCGCGCAGTTTCGCCAACATAGCTTATCTCGTGCCCGGCACCGAGCCTGTCGAGCCGTCCGACCCCACCAAGGCGCGGATCACCGCGGTATCCACCGGCGGAAGTTCCGGGTTGAACAACGAACTATCAGTCGACGGCGCCGATAATTCAGACGACTGGATTGGCGGCTTCCTGCAGAATTTCTCGCCCGACGGCATTCAGGAATTTGCCGTGCATACTTCGAATGAAGATGCAGATACCGGCTGGACAACTGCCGGATCCGTCGTCATCACCACCAGGCATGGCACCAACGACTGGCATGGGGACGGCGCCTTCTACGAGCGTGCTTCCGGGCTCAACGCCCGTTTCCCCATTGAGAATCCCGCGGAGACCTGCACCGACGGCACCTGTCTCTCCAACCCCAAGCAACCGTTCTCACGCCAGAATTATGTCGGCACACTGGGCGGCCCCATCGCGAAAAACAGGATGTGGTTCTTCACCTCATTTGAGGCCGTCCATGAAGACGCCAGCATCGCCTACAGCCCAGCCAGCATGCAGCAATTCGATGCGCTCAGCGCAATCGCAGCCCAGGGCCTGATCCCCGGTGCAGCTTCCATCGCCACGCCCGCAACGGTGCCCATCCCTTTCCGCGACTATCTCGCCACTGCGCGTTTCGATTGGTCCCAGTCTCAAAAGTCGCAGTGGTTTCTGCGCACTTCAGAAGACAGCTACCTTACCCACAACGCTTTGGTAGAGCAGGGCACGCTGCCTTCCACCGGGCTCATCACGCACAACAATTACTGGAACACCGTCGTCAGCAATGCTTACACCTTCAGCCCCACCTGGCTCGGTAACCTGGTGATCGCATCCAGCCTGTTGCACCTGACACAGACGCGCAACTCGGACCTCGGCTTTGCCCTGGCTTTTCCTTTCAGCTCGACAGCGCTGACCATCTCCGGATTCGAGACCTTCGGCGACAACCAGTTCGCTACGCCCATCACGCTGTTCCCCGATCTGCGTAACCAGGAGAAATATCAGCTTCGCTATGACCTGACCCACATCATGGGCAGCCACGCTCTCAAGTTCGGCGTCGACTTCATCCATGAGCCGGTGCTCGGCGGCGCGTTCGCGTCCACAGCGGAGCAGTTCATCCAGTACCCATCCAATCCCGATTGCTATATCGGAACTCCCGGCGCAGACTGCGGCGGCATCACGAGTCCATTGCCGTTCTACGATGTTTCTGCGGCCTCACAGTGCAATCCAGCGCCCAGCGCAACCTCCGGCATCACCTGCACGTATACGCCCGCGGGCGATGGCAGCTTCTCGCAGAATGTGCAGCGGCTCGCGTTCTACGGCGAAGACGCGTGGCGCGTTTCGCATCACCTCACGGTCAACTACGGCCTGCGTTACCAAACAACCTATGGATTGTTTGAAGGCTCGGGCCGAAGTCAGCTTGAGAACAGCGCCTACATCACCCTGCAGGCCTTGCAGATTCCCGTAGCCGCAAGCTTGCCGCAAGACTACCGCAAGCAAATTGCCCCGCGCCTGGGCCTTGCGTATTCTCCCGGCGGCAGCCAGAAGACCGTGTTGCGCGCGGGCTTCGGCATGTTCTACGACGACCTGGCTCAGAACGGATGGGCAACCGCGTTTCAGGGAATCAATAACACCAACGCAACCACAGGCACTTGCGAGCTTACAGGCGGTCCCGGCAATTACGCGCTCAATGGCGCGGGTTGCCTGCAGGGCGGCAACGGCAGCACCGGCAACCTTGTCGGATCCAACTACAAAACGCCCTACGCCATCCACATTACCGGTGGCGCGCAGCATGCCTTCAACGACCGCTGGCTGGCCTCTGCCGATTACACGCACGAGCAAGGGAACCATGGCTATCGCGCCTTCCCGTACAGCGGCGGCGCAAACCTGCTCACTCCGCTCATCTCATCTTCCGATCCAAACTACGCCGCCGACCAAGCCAGCGTAGTGCCCAACGTCAATGCGTTCGAGTCCGACAATCGTTCCAGTTACAACGCCCTTATGCTTCACATGCAAGGCAACATGCGCCGCTTCAATCTCGTCGCCAATTACCAGTTCTCCAAAGCGCAAACCTGGGGATGCCTGCTCGGCGAACTCTTTGACTATGTAGACGGCGTCTGCACGCTGCAGAGCGGACCGCAGGCAGGCCAGTTGGATGCATTCGGCCCCGGCGATTACGGCCCTTCCGGCGAAGATGTGCGCCATCGCTTTGTGCTTGCCGGCACCGTTCATATCCCCGGCGGATTCGAAGTGAGCGGCGTCTCCCAGCTTGAAAGCGCGCGCCCCATCACCATAACCAACGCGGATAATACCGGCCGCATCTGGGTCAATGGAGCCTACACCAGCCTCGACGAATTCCGCGGCGCCCCGTACATGCAGACCGACCTGCGCGTGACCCGCCCCTTCAAGATCGGCGAAAACTGGCAGATCAATCCGTTCGCGGAATTCTTCAATACCTTCAACCGCAACAACCCGGGCGCAAACTACGCGGTCAACGTCACGCAGCTTCCGGTTCCCGCCTCGCAAATGCAGCCAAATCAAAACGGCATCACCAATGTCAGTTCCATTTGCACGGTTGCCGATTGCTCGCAGACCGCGCCCATCACCAGCCTGAAGCAACTTGAGATTCCCGAGGGAGCGCTGGGAGATTTCTTCGGACCAGGCACCACCGTGGGCATCCCATTTGCTGCGCAACTGGGTGTTCGCGTAACCTTTTGATTCAGATAGCCGCAATCTTCTCCCGGGGCAAAAGAACGATTGACCGACAAGATGCACCCGTGTGCGGCCCAGGGGAGTCATGATCAAATTCCGCTCGGTTGTATTCGCTGCGTGTTGGCTTGCCGCAACAGCGTGCTTCGCCCAGGATATCGACACCGCCAGCCTCGACGCATTGCATTGGCGCATGATCGGCTCGTTCCGCGCGGGCCGCGTCTCGGCCGTCGCCGGCGTTTCAGACAATCCGAACGTCTACTATTTCGGCACGCCCGGCGGCGGCATCTGGAAGACGACGGATGCCGGCCACGTATGGTCGCCCATATTCGACAAGCAGCACATCGCCTCCATCGGCTCTCTCGCCGTAGCTCCTTCGAACACGAAGATCATTTATGCCGGTACGGGCGAGCAGACCCCCGGCAACGGCGTCTACAAGTCTCTGGATGAGGGCAGCACCTGGAGTCACGCCGGCCTTGAGGACACGCGTTTCCTCCAGGCAGTCTATGTCGATCCGCGCAACCCGGATGTGCTTGTTGCGGGCGCCAACTCCATCGGCGTTTATGTCTTCTCGCGACCTTCGCCGACCCGGACATTCACAACTCCGCGCGGCGTCTTCAAATCGGAAGATGGCGGAAAGACCTGGAAGCAGACGCTCAAGAACGACGACACTGCCGGCGTCTTCGATCTCACGGTCGACCCCGATAACTGGCGCGTCCAATACGCGTCGCTTTATATCCCCGCTTCGGGGCCGCCACCAGAATCCGGCAAGCCTGGCGGCAAAGAAGCAAACTCGCTCATCTACAAGTCCATCGACGCCGGTTCCACCTGGCAACTGCTTGAGTCCAAGGGGCTGCCTGAGAAAGCTCGCGGCCGTCTCGGCATCGTTGTCGCCGCCGGCACCAAGGGCCGCCGTATATACGCCATCATGGAGCAGGGCTTCTTCCGCTCAGACGACGCGGGTGCAACCTGGACGCAGTCAACCAAAGATCCGCGCATCCTCGGCAACGCCTACTTCAGCCGGGTCTTCGTCGATACCAAAAACCCTGACATCCTCTACGTAGCCCAGACTTCGCTCTATCGCTCCACCGACGGTGGCCACACCTTCGAAGCCTATGTGGGCGCGCCTTCCGGCGATGATTTCCACGTCCTCTGGATCGATCCCAATAACCCCAGCCGCTTGCTTCTCGGCGTCGATCAGGGCGCTGTCATCAGCGTGGATGCCGGCAAGACCTGGAGCTCCTGGTACAACCAGCCCACCGGCCAGTTCTACCACGTCATCACCGACCAGGCTTTCCCCTATCGCACCTACGCCGCGCAGCAGGATAGCGGCACGCAGTCCGTGCCAAGCCGCAGCGACAATGGCGAGATTACCTTGTCTGACAACATCTCAATCGGCGGCTTCGAGTTTTGCTTCATCGCGCCTGACCCGCTCCATCCCGACTGGATTTATTCCGGTGGCTGGTATGGCACCGTCGTTCGCTACGACCGCAAGACCGGCCAGACCGCAACTGTCTTTGAAAAGGGAGACAAGTATCGCGTTGCGCAAATGCCGCCCTTGTTCTTTGCGCCTCACGATCCGCACACCCTCTATTTCGGGACGCAGTACGTCTTGAAGACCACGGACGAAGGAGAGACCTGGCAGCCCATCAGCCCGGACCTGACCGAAGAGGGCAAGAAAGCTCCCCAGGGGAACCTTCCTGAAGTAGCCGGCAAGAATGACAAGGTCGATAACGACAAAAAGGCCGACAAGAAATCCGACAAGGACAAGAAGGATGAAGATGAGGAGGCCAATCCGGACCGGCCCCGTCCCGCATCCATCAATGCTCTGTCCGCTTCCACTATCGATTCCAGCGTCATGTGGGCAGCTACCACCAACCGCATCGTGCAGCTCACGCGCGATGGTGGCGCACACTGGCAGAATGTAACTCCGCCGGGAATCGCCCCGCCAACTGAGATCTTCTACGTAGAGCCGTCGCACCACGACTCCGCTACGGCCTACGTTTCCGTTGGATCAAGCCGCCAGGCTGTTCCGCCGCAAATCTTCCGCACCTACGACTACGGCGCAACCTGGCAACCCGTCATTACCGGACTGCCTGCCACTGAAGGCGTGCGCGTAGTCCGCGAGGACCCTGTGCGCAAGGGGCTTCTCTATGCCGGAACCGATTCCACTGTCTTCCTTTCCTATGACGATGGAGATCACTGGCATCCGCTCACGCTCGATCTGCCGGCCACGCCCGTAACCGACATGGAAGTCCATGGCGACGACCTGGTGATTTCAACCTACGGCCGCGGGCTTTGGATCCTTGACAACATCACACCCATCCGCCAGCTCAATTCGGAGGTCCTTAATTCCGCCGTTCACCTCTTCGCCCCTGCGCCGGCGCTTCGCGTTCGCTGGGACACAAACCAGGACACGCCACTCCCCATTGAAACCCCCAGCGGAAAGAACCCCCCGGACGGCACGGCAATCGACTACTTCCTGAAGTCCGCGTCCGCAGACGGAGCCACGATTACCATCCGGGATTCCGCAGGCAATGTAGTTCGCAAGTTAACCGGCGCTCCGCATGAACCCAAGCTGCCGCTGCCAAACGTCCCAGAGTATTGGTTCTCCACGCTGCAACCCGTCGACGGAACCAGCGGCCTGCATCGCTTCATCTGGAACCTGCGCTATGACGCGCCCAACGTCTTGCCGGCGGGCTATTACGGCCCGATTCTCCAATACACCGAGTACACCCTGGCCGACCACGCCATTCCTCACGAAACGCCACGCCAGCAGCCGGAAGGCCCGCTGGTTGTGCCAGGCGCCTACACCATTGAACTCGCGGCCGCCGGACAGACCGTTCAGCAGCAGGTTACGGTTCAGCTCGATCCACGCATCCACGCCACGCAGGCCGACCTTGAAGCGCAGCTCGCTGTGGCTCGCCGCATCCTCAGCGGCATCAAGCTCTCTTACAACGAGTACCAGGATCAAGCAGCGTTGGCCACGGCGCTTGATGAGGCCAAAAAGGGCAAGACCCTTGACACAGCGGATATTGAAAAGCAGATCAAGGCGGTGACGGAAGGCACCAAAATCGCGCCCGGACTTGGCCCGGTCAATCGTGACCTTACGCGTCTACTTGACAGCGTGGAGGCTGCCGATCAGCGTCCCACCGAGCCGCAGATTCAGGCAGTCAACCAGGTCTGCGATGCGCTGGTCAAAGTTACCGATCTCTGGAAGGCACTCAACGAGCAGCTTCAAAAGCAGAATCCGCTCAACCTTCCCACAGCGCCCGCGCCGCCTACATCCGGCTGCACGCAATAGCCTATTGGATACTCAAATCGGAATGATGTCTGTGCCCCATTCATCGCGTATTTTGCGATGAGTGGGATCGGGACAACCTCATCTCCGCATTCCCCACCTATCAAACATTGCCGGAACCCCGGCGGCTGGACTTCCGCCTGTAAACAAAAGAATATGGATGAATGCCAAGGTCCTCGAAGCCCTTTCTGGCCCTCGTGATTTGTGCTATTGCAATCCTGCCCGCCTGTGCCGCCACCCCTTCGCCGCGGCCGCCGCTCATCCCGCAACCACGTGAATTCGAGCCCCAGCCGGACCTCTCCTTATCTTCAGGCGTCAGCATTCTAGTCCCCGGCCGAGACGCAGAGGACCGTTTCGCCGCAGCAGACCTCGCCGCTGAATTCAAACAGCGCGGCATCCCTCCGCAGGCAACCGCAACGGCCATTCGGGTGTCCCTGCTTCGCGATTCGAATCCACTGGCGCAGCGCATCCTGGCCCGCCATCGCCTCGCATTCGACGAGCCCATGCGCGCGGAAGGCTACGTCCTGCTCACGGAAAGTCACGAAGCATTTGTCATCGCGCACACTGCCGAAGGCGTCTTCTATGGCGCGCAAACACTGAAGCAACTCATCAAATCAAGCGCGTCCAAACCCTTCCTCCTGGGGGTCGCAATTCGCGATTGGCCCGCCATGCGCTATCGCGGTGTGGACGACGATCTATCGCGCGGCCCCGTGCCCACACTCGAGTTTCAAAAGAAGCAGATCCGCACCTTCGCTGCTTACAAAATCAATATCTACTCGCCCTATTTCGAAAACACCATGCAGTACCCGTCCAATCCGCTTTCAGCGCTTCCCGGCGGGTCCATATCGGTCGACGATGCGAAGGCGCTGATTGCCTATGCGCGCGATTATCACATCACCATCATCCCCGAGCAGGAAGCATTCGGCCACCTGCACAAGACGCTCCTATGGCAGCAATACGCGTCACTGGCGGAGATTCCCGGAGGCGATGTGCTCGCCCCCGGCCAGCCAGGCTCCATCAAGCTCATCACCCAGTGGTTCGGCGATCTGGCGACAGTGTATCCAGGGCCGTTTCTTCACGTCGGTGCAGATGAGACCGCCCAGTTGGGACAAGGCCAAACGCAGGATGAAGTAAAGAAGCACGGCCTGGGCGCGGTCTACATCGACTTTCTCACGCAGATCCACCAGGCTCTCACCCCGCTTCATCGACGCCTGCTCTTCTGGGGCGATATCGCGATGAACAATCCTGAACTTGTTCCGCGGCTGCCCCACGACATGATCGCGGTTGCATGGCACTACGAGCCCGAGCCCCAGGGCTTTGACAAGTGGCTCGATCCCTACACGCATGCCGGCATGGAGACCTGGGTCTCTCCTGGCGTAAACAACTGGAACCGCGTCTACCCTGATTTTGACCTCGGTCTCGCCAGCATCCAGGGCTTCACCGCAGCGGGGCAGCGCGCCGGCAGCACTGGCCTGCTTAATACAGTTTGGAATGATGATGGAGAAGGCCTCTTCCTCGAAGACTGGTATGGCATTCTCTTTGGAGCGGCGGCCGGATGGCAAGCGGGGACAAGCGATATCGCGCAATTCCAAAGTGACTACGGTGCGGTCTTCCACGGCGACGCAAGCGGAAGCATCGATGAGGCGCAACGCGCTCTCATCGCCGCGCACAAGGCCCTCATCAACGCCGGTCTCGACGATGCGCGCGATGCCTATTTCTGGGTAGACCCATGGACTCCCGAAGGCCAGCAGGTTGCTGCGAAAATTCTCCCTGTTGCCGCCGAAGTCCGCCTCGATGCTGAGCGCGCTCTCACGCTGCTTGCACAGGCAAAGGCCACCGGCAATCTGCGTGAGCCGGAAGCCATTGATGCCATGGAGCTCGGCGCACGACGTATCGACTTTCTCGCCTTCAAGTTTCAGGCAGCGGATGCGATCGCTGCGGGATACCGCCATTTATACAATGGCCAAAAGGATCCGGAGATCAGCCGCCATATAACGCGCGACCTCTATGCGCTCTCTGGAGTCAACGGGCAGTGCGAGGATTTGCGCGATGGCTACAGCTACCTGCGTTCGCGTTTCAGCGCGGTGTGGCTCATGGAGAACCGCCCCTACTGGCTCGACATTGTCACCGCGCGCTACGATGCCGCAATCGAGCTATGGATGGCCCGCAGCAGCAAGATCACAGCGGCGCGCCAGCAGTGGAGGCACAATCACACGCTTCCCGCACCGGAAGAAATCGGCATTTCCGCCGCCACGAATTGAGAACCATGCGCTTGCCATCATTCAATAAAATAGCTATCGCAGCGGCAATGCTTCTCATTGTTCGCACGGCCTGCGCGCAACATGCCGTTGCACAGATGGCCGCGCCCAGCTTCCTGCAGGAAGAAAGCATCCTCAACAGCGCCGTTCAAGATCACCTCATTCCCGGAGCGGTTCTCATAGTCGGCCACCACGGCAAGGTCGTCTATCGCCGTTGCTACGGATCGCGCTCACTTGAGCCTGTGCAGGAGCGCATGACACTCGACACTGTGTTTGACATGGCTTCGCTCACCAAGCCATTGATGACGGCAACCGCAGTCATGCAGCTCTATGAGCAGGGAAAGCTATCGCCCAATGATCCGGGTTCCAAATACGTGCCCGACTTCGCCGCCAATGGCAAGCAGGACATCACCATCCGGCAACTGCTCACCCACTACAGCGGCCTTCCGCCCGATATATCCCTCGCCGATCCATGGGAAGGGAAGCAGGAAGCGTATACGCGCGCATTTGCCGTCAAGCCCATCCATCCGCCCGGCGTGCAATTCGTCTACAGCGACGTCAACTTCATCGTGCTGGGCGCGTTGGTGGAAAAAATCTCCGGCCTCACGCTCGATGAATATGCGCAGCGCTTCATCATCAAGCCACTCGGGCTCACGCACACCCGCTATCTGCCGCCTGTCTCGTGGAAACCATCCATCGCGCCCACGCAATACGACCAGGGAGGCATGCTTCGCGGTGTTGTGCATGATCCCACCTCCCGTCGCATGGGCGGTGTCGCAGGCCATGCCGGCCTCTTCAGCACCGGCGACGACATGGCCGTCTACGCGCAGAATCTCCTCGATCGCCTCGCCGGCCGTCCCAGCCACTTCCCGCTCTCGCGCATTGTGCTCCAGAAGATGGTTGCGCCCGAGCAGCCTGCCACCGGTACAGCGTTGCGCGGCTTCGGTTGGGATATCGATTCGCCCTACTCCGGCAACCGCGGCACTCTCTTTCCGGTCGGTTCATTCGGCCACACCGGCTTCACCGGCACATCCTTGTGGATCGATCCCGTCAGCGATTCCTACGTCGTCCTTCTCACCAACTCCGTCCATCCCAACGGCCCCAAAAGCATCACCGAGCTGCGGGGCAAGGTTGCCGATGTCGCCGCGGTTGCTCTTGGTATCCACGCGGACGGCGGCGCCCTGGCTGCAAGCCTCACCGGCTACAACGAAGCGCTAGCGGGCATGCGCAGATCGCCCGCACGCAATGACGATGTCAAAACCGGCATCGATGTTCTTGAGGTCAACCATTTCAACGAGTTGGCAGAGCTGGCCGGCGCCCACGGCGGCAAGCTCCGCCTCGGCCTGCTCACCAACCAGACCGGCGTCGATGCCCAGGGCCGCCGGACCATCGACGTGCTCGCCCATGACGCGGCTGAAGCTGTTCCCGGCCTCGTGCTCACAACCCTCTTCAGCCCCGAGCACGGCATTGCAGGATCCTTCGATCAACCCGGCGTGCCTAGCGGTATCGACGCCGCAACGAACCTTCCCGTCATCAGCCTCTACGGCGCAACCGATGCCCAGCGCCGGCCATCTCTCGATTCTCTTCACGCTCTCGACGCAGTCGTCATCGATCTGCAGGACGTGGGCGTCCGCTTCTACACCTACGAAACCATAGTTGGATATTTCCTTGAAGCCGCGGCGCAAACCGGCACGCAGATTGTCGTGCTCGACCGTCCCGATCCCATTGCTGGTTCCTTCGTGCAGGGTCCGCTCTCAGACCCCGGCAAGGAGAGCTACATCGACTACATGCCCATTCCGGTTCGCCACGGCATGACGATTGGCGAGCTGGCGCGCTTCTTCAATCAACACCGTCACCTCAACGCGCCGCTCACCGTAGTTGCTCTGCAAGGCTGGCAGCGCGGCGACTGGTTCGATTCAACAGGCCTCACCTGGATCAATCCTTCGCCGAACCTCCGCGATCTGGAAGAAGCCACGCTCTACCCGGCCCTTGGGCTCGTCGAGTCCACCAACATCTCCGTAGGTCGCGGCACCGACACGCCATTCGAAGTCTTCGGCGCACCCTGGATCGAAGCCCGCGCGCTAGCCCAGTTCCTGAATCACCGCTTTCTTCCCGGCCTTCGCTTTTTCCCTGTCGATTTCACGCCGCAGAAGCCCTACCCCTATGCGGGCGAACTCTGCCATGGCGTCCGCGTGCTGCTCACAGATCGCAACGTGCTCGACGCTCCGGAGCTTGGGCTGGAGATCGCATCGGCGCTTCACCGCCTGTACCCTGAGAAATTTCAATTGGAAAAGATGAAGACCAATCTCGCGAATCAATCCATCCTCGACGACCTTGCTGCTGGCCACGATCCGCAGCGCATCGCCGAGAGCTGGCTTCCCGCATTGGATGCCTTCGAACAGGAGCGCCAGAAGGTACTGCTCTATTCAGCCAAGTAGCAATAAGCGATGAAGCCCAACCTACCGGAACCGCCGAATTCTCAGCGTGTGCCGTCCTGATCGATAAAGCCCGGTCACATAAACCGTCGCGCGCCCTTTGGTCGAGAAGATAAGCTGGCGAATCCGCAGCAGCGGACTGCCTCCCGGAATATTCAGCAGCCGCGCAATCCGATGATCGGCATGGGTCGCGTCAATCTCCTCATCCGCATACGCAAGTTCAACCCCGCACTCACGCTCCAGCGCCCCAAACAGCGAGGTGCGCTCCAGAGGAACCTCCATCACCGCCTGGTACTCTTCCGCCGAAAGATAGCAAATCTCCAGAGCCACAGGTTCATCGCCGGCAGACCGCACACGTTCCACTCGGATCAAGCGGCATGTCGGCGACAAGCCAAGCCGCGCTGCAATCTCGTGTTCCCGCGTCACAATGCCCGCGGAAATAATCCGGGAATGCGCCGTTAAACCCAGGCTCGCCATATGCTCGGTATAGCTCAATAGCTTGTTGAAATGGACCTGCGGCGGCGCCACAAACGTCCCGGCGCCGTGACGCCGCTCCACGATGCCTTCCTGCGCCAGGTCCGCGAGCGCATGGCGCGCAGTCATCAGGCTCACGCCGTGAATCCTTGCCAGTTCTCTTTCGGAGTCGACGACGTCGCCCGGCTTCAGTTCGCCGGATTCGATCCGCTGACGGATCGCACTTTGGATCCTCTTATACGCCGGTTCGTCTTTCTGAGGGCGCACCATCGTGACTGCTGTGCTCATAGCCG
>Ga0302276_10002882_pt1 | contig 14991 bp, 14 predicted proteins | sample III_Bog_N2_3_FD_198768 | JGI IMG/M metagenome (GOLD analysis project Ga0302276, IMG submission 198768) | Peat permafrost microbial communities from Stordalen Mire near Abisko, Sweden - III_Bog_N2_3 | ecosystem: Environmental > Terrestrial > Soil > Wetlands > Peat | place: Sweden: Abisko...
GAACGCGGTTTTTCCCAGGGAGCTTTGGAAGCGGCCGCAACAAGGGGGGAAATCCCAGAAAGCAAGACGACAGCAGCTAGGGAGAGAAGGATCTCCCTGCTCGCTTGTTTGATGCTGAGTGCGGCGATTCTCACGGCGAAGTTATTGCTTAAAACCGGAACGATCAAGGGGAAGAAGGTTCCGGTGTGGGCTCGGGAGCGGCTTCCGGATGGAAGTATTGCCGCAGTTCCAGATCCGCGATGACATTGGGTGGCTCGGTATCGCTTCGCAATGTCAATTTATCAATGGAGCGCCAGGCAGAAGGGGTCTGAAGCGCAAAAAGAAATCGGACGACTCCCTCAAAGGGGCCGGAGAGTTTTACACCGACACCGACACTGGAACCTTGGGGAATATCCTGTGGGGGAAGGAGGTTTTCCTCCATTACCTTGAGGCCGGTTTTTTCAGCTTCGCCCTGTTCCAGTTTTAAGAGCTCTGCGCTGGCGTCGTCAGGTTGCATTTTTGGAAGGGGATGAGCAGCGATCCAGTTCATCGCGGGATGCAGCGTCTCTGCCAGATCAAGCCAAGTGCGGGATGATTCAAGTTCTGTTTTCGCGGCTACAATCGACTGCTGAATCCGTGCCCTCGCTTGGAGAAATGCACGGAACCCAAGCAGATTCAAGGCGAGGAAGACGGCCCCGCAGAGGATCAGGAAAAGTGTTTTTTCGCCGACTGTGCGAGTGCTCATGGGGTTTGATCGGCGTTTCCCTGGTTTTGTGCGGCAGCGTCGGGACGGACTCCCTCCATGTCGAATTTCACGCTGTTCTTTCCTGCGATCTGAGGTTGGCCGCTGCTCCAGTCATATTCTTGAAGGATGGGGTTTTTCTTGAGTTGCTCGATCACTCCATAGGCCTGCGTCACATCGGTGGTTTCACCGGAGAGGTGCAGGTGTCCCGGCTCCAATGAAAAAAGCGTGAGCCGGACTTTTCCCCCGTCTGTGGGCGCTGCCACGGCGGCAAGCAGATCAAGGGCATAGGTGGTGGGATCGATCACGGGGCGGAACTGGTGCCAACGGTTTGATTGTTGCTGGGCCTCGAGAGCGGGCTGTTCCACTTTCGCAATTTCGGCGCGAAGACGCTTGAGTGCACTCTGCCGGATCAAGAGATCTCCGGCTCCCCAGAGCAGAAGCAGGAGGTAGAGAATGACCCCGGCAATCGCGAAGGAAAAAAGTTTCTGACGGTGTTGGGCGCGGCGCCGTTCTTCGCGTGCCTCGGTGGGAGGGACATCAAACGGGAGAACCGGGAGGCGGGGCCGGGAACCGGATTGCAGCGTGGTGAGTTTGGCCTGAGGAAAGATTCTGCCAAAGAAGTCACGGACCTCGGAAGATGTCCGTTCAGAAATTCCTTCCAGAAGGATACGGGTTGGAAGCTGTTCCAGAACATTCTCTGCGAGAAGGCGGAGAGAGGTGCGATGAATGAGTCCTGCAAGTCCCTGCGGGCGTGCGCCACAGAACCAGACCGGCTGTTGATTTCTGAAAAATGCCATCTGGAGACCGTTCCATTCCTCCCAGATGATCAGATCCTGATCCAAGCCGCCCTCGAGAAGACGGGCGGGGAGTTCGAAACGGGAGGCGCTTTTCCACTGAGGTGGCATGACATCTCCGGGGAATGGTTCCTCCGGTGCCACGGCGAGGATAAGCTGCCGATCTTCCTGCCGGAGGATGGGGAGGATGACGAGGGACTCCTCCATGCCGCGTTTTAGCAAATGACGGCCGGAGAGTTCCATGCGGACAAGGCTGAGTATATCACCATCACCGGCCACCCAGAGTGCCCATGCAAAGAGGGTGGAGGAGGGAAGTGTGATCAGACGTTCGCAGCGGTTGGGAAGAGTGATGTCCCGGGGTAACAGTTCCGGATCCCGACCTGGCGTAAAAAGCCACTGCTCCCAAGTGGCTGCTCCCCGCCCGGGTCGCTCCAGAATAATACTCTCCTTGGAAATCTTCTCGTGGGTCGTTTGAGCAAGAGTCACAACTTCTTTTCCTCCCTCTGAGGAAGAGGGAGTGGTCATGGCATTTGCGACGGAAGTGTCGGAATTGCCGGGAACAATTTCGGATGCTTGGCTCATTGTTCCGACCACCCTAGCAGATTGGGGTGGGGTTGGGCATTATCTGTTGGGCTCCCTGAGAGAATCACACTAATTGTCCGTTTGACATCGTTGCAGGTTCCCGTGCTCTCGATGCGTCGCACGCTCCCAGTGACATCGCAAGCCGCGAGAATCACCGTGCGCTGCACTGCGTTGCAGCCGATCAGATCAGCGGCATGGTCAATTGTGTCAACCGTCAGGTCATCGCTCGTGCCCTCAAGCCCGTCCTTGCCGTTGCGGAGTGAAATCCATTGGCTCGCCTGATCCTCACTGAGTCCGAGTAGGTCGGTGAGAATCGTCTTGGGAGCGTGGAGAATATTGATCTTTCCGTTGTAATAAGTGGTGAAGTAGGAACGCCAGTCAGGCTTGGCCTGCATGACAGGATCAAATCCCAAGACGAGCGCCATCTCCTCGGGTGAGGTGAACGGGGCTCCGGGAGGAAAGCCTGCGCGACCTGCGGCGTTGTATTCAGATTTTTTGGCTCCGTGCAACGAACGGAAGGGGCTACTGCTTTGCCAGTCGTAGAGACCGTCGGCTGCGGTCTCACTGGAAATGGTATCGATTCCCCAGGCAGTGAAGAGCTTTCCGAGAAGATCGCGTCTGTCGGGAGTTGCCCCCAGCAGGAAGTTGGGATTGATGAGACCAGACTCATCCTTGATGACGACTTTGTATCCCTCATCACCCTCCTGATGCGAGAGAAGGGGATCGCCTTGTGTCACAGAGGGATTCATGGCCACGGCGAGTCCCGAGAGAGCCTGCTGCCGTGCGCGGAATTGTTTCCCCTCACGCGTCTCCTCCGAGATCCATCCTTCGATGATTCCTGCCAGAAGTAAGGTGACCGCAGCTAGCAAAGCGATCGTCCAGAGCACCATGGGGAGCGCCATGCCTGATTGGGATTTTCGTTGCGGCCTGATTGAAAATCTCATGGAGCGGGCGTTGAGTTTGTTGAATTCGTGCCACCACCATTGGTGGAAGTTTCCGCAGGGACGGGAATCACCGGAGGAAGATAAAAAATCGCCTCCACGGGATTGGGAAGTTCATCGATCTCCGTTTGAAGGCGCACGAGGATCGGCTTTGCACTTCCAGAGGGAAGCTCCTCTTGCCAATCCTGATCCTGTGGGGTGAATTTAAATGTCCAGTGAGGTTTGCGGAGATGGGGGAGAAGCGGCACTCCCTTGGCGGCAAGGGCCTCTGTCCGTTCCCGTTCGGTGGCATTCGCTGGGATTTTGAGCAGGGTGATCGTGCGTGTCCCATCGGGTCGCGGTCTTGCGGCGAGCACTAGTTCCCCCCCGGCAAGGCTAGGAAGTCCAAAGATCTGCTGCGGTTTTCCGATGACGAGATCCTGTTCGGCAGATCCACTTTGGGAGTGTCCAATTTGCAGCGTGATCGTCCCCTCTGCCGGAAGATTCAGAAATGCCTCCCTGGTGACGCGGAGAAATGCATCAAGCCTTCGCAGCGTGAGTTGTTGGGACATCGCCGTCTGCGAGGCAGTGATGGAAGCGCTGACCACCGCATAGACGGCCCCGGCCAGCAGGGCGAGGATCATCATCGAGATCACCACTTCCAGCAAGGTGAAGCCTGTGCGTCCATTGTGGGCAGCAGGACTCTTCATCATTGGTTCACTAGGATGGAGGCGCTGTCGCTCTGCTGATTCAACGTAGCGGTGATGGTCAGTTTTTTAATGTTCGCAATTTCCTCGTCATCCTTGTTTTTCAGGGGATAGGGAACAATTGTCTCCTCCACGCGGATGCCCCTGTTGTCCTTCGCCTCGATGACAAGCGTATCACTGTCGAGCGGTATGCCGAGTCGCACTGCGAGCTGTGATTCGAGTTCCGCGCGGAGCAGTGAACGCTCGCGCACTTCAATGGCTGCCTGCATCGCGGTATTGAGCGCAGTGATCAGTCCCACAACGGCAATCGCAAAAACACCCAGGGCGATCAAAACCTCGAAGAGGGTGAAGCCGCCTTGTCTTCCCGGTCTTGGAACGGTCCTATTCATCGTCATGAAGAAGCTGTCCGGTGAGGGCGTCGAAGGCCATCGTGATCTGATGATCGGAATCGCCGATTTTTAGTTCCAGGGGCTCGCAGATGCCAGCAGGATTAAACAACCAGATTTCATTGGTTGCCGGAGCATGGAATTTCGCGTCATTGAGTCCCTTGACCTCCAGTTTCCAGCCAGAAGGAATTGAAACGCCATCTACTCCCTTTGCAGTGAGTTTCAGTTTCTGAGGCTCGCCTGATTCCATCGCCTTGGTCCGGGTTTGTTGGGCTTTAGCAACGATGGCATCCGCAGCTCGATCCCCCGCCGAGTTGGCGAAGGAATCATAGAGATAAGGGAGGGAAGCGGCGACCAAGATCGCGATCAGGGAGAGAGCAATAATGATCTCCAGCAGGGTGAATCCCCCCGCCATCACTCCAATTGCTCGCCCTGAAGACTGGCAGGGCCTATCTGCCGATATTCGTCGGATCGCCATCTTTGCCCTGCGGTCCGAGTGAGTAGAGATCATACCCATCCGTCTTGTATTTTCCGGGGTTACGATAGACATAGGGCTGTCCCCATGGATCAAGAGGAAGTGCTTCCATGAGTTTTTTCCAATGCTGGGGCTTTGGATCTGCGGCCGGCATCTGGAACAGCGCCGCCAGCCCTTGCTCTGTGGTCGGTTTGCGGAAGTTGAGCATCTCATAGGTGCGGAGTTGCATGGAGATGGCCTGAACATCGCTCGTCACCCTCTGTTCCTTGGCGATATCCAGATTCCCGGCCAGCATGTAGATGGCCGATCCGACCAGCACGGCGATGATGCCGAGCACCAGCATGATTTCAAAGAGGGTGTATCCTGATTCGCTGCGAAGCAGGGTGCGCCGGGAGGGTGAGGGATTCATCATGGGAAAATAAATGCTACAGGGTGAGTCGGGTAAGTCGAAGGGGAACACCACTATCTCCGCTAAGTTGGTCTCCGGGTCAAGCGCGGCGCTTTCCTATTTCAGTGACAGGGGAGCTGGGGCGGCGTGGAAGAGTGAGGGAGAGGGATTTCCATAGGCTGATCCCGTGGAGAGGGTGTTGGAGGTAGCAGGAGAGGTGCTTGTCGATAGAGGTGTCGCGGGGGAATTTGTCTCCTGACTCGGAGAGGGGTCGGGGATTGGAGTCGGTGAAACACTTGGCGCAGAAGTAGTGGCCGTCGGTGAGAAGAGCAGATCGACCCGTGCCTTGCGCAGATAGACAGCTTGGCTGACATCGCCCGTGACACGATGGAGGGTGAGGATCACGGAGTTATCTCCATTTTTCCAAAGTCCCGCAGGGATGAGCAAGGAGGCGGGATGCCAGCCGGCTATTTGCAGACGCCCCGAGCTGGAAAGCAGCGCGTTGGGAGCGTTCAGGGAGAACGGTGCATCCCCCAGTGCTCCCAGCGATTCGCCATTCACGCTTACCTCAATCTGTGACTCGGGATCGAGTCCAGCGATTTCGGTCTGAAGCAGGCTCCCTTGCGGCGTGGCGGCAAGAGGGATGATGAACTCCATTTCCCCGCCGGCATCAGCCGCGGTGAGTTGCTTCGGCGCGGTGGAGAGTTCTGCGTGAATGACCTGACCATCAGCGCGGTCGCCGCTCGGCAGAGTTTCGTCGGCACCGGAGACTTCGCTTGTCGTGAGAGTGGGTTCATTTTCCCCAAGAATAGCGGGACTAAAATCAGCCCCAAGGGCGGCAATGCTCAGTTCTCTTGCAGGACGGAGGGTTACGGAGATGATTCGTGAAAATCGTCCGGCGTAGCTGATGTGAAGCGTCCCGCCGTCGAGGGCCTGGGATTGGTTGATCAGCAGGGTGCGGGCGTTCAGGCCCAGGGCAATACCGGTTTCTCCAAGTCCGGCACTGAGGAGAATGCTCTCTCCCTCCTTAGGTTGCCATTCTACGACCGGACCACCATCGCCATTGTCTTGAAAAACCACCGTGAGGGCAAAGCCCCCAATATCATCCTGTGAGGCGAGTGCCGGGACGGGGATATCAACGGTGTCTGATGCCGATTGGATGACCACGGAACCCGTTTCCCAAGATGGTGAGATCTGTTGAATCACCTTAGGCTGAAGGGTCACGGTGAGAGGTTGAAAGGTATCAGTTGCAGCCTCAAGGGAAGCCTGGAGCAGAAACAGCAAAGCCACGATTCCGAGCCCGGCGATGGCTCGGAATGGTTTGTTGAATGGTGTCAGGGGATTCATCAGCTTGCTTGCAGGAGTGCTTTTCTTAGCCGTAGCATCTCCACTAAGGAAGGGCAAAACGCAACGGATGTGCAAATGCCCCTTTTCTAAGGACGGGCATCCCTTTAAGAATCTTCAGGCCTATGCCTTTTTTTTCCTTCAGAGCCTTGGACGCCGCCGGACGCACCGAAACGGGGCGTTTGGAGGCATTGTCCGGTTCCGATGCCTACCGGAAACTCCGTGAACGCGGACTGCAGCCCGTGGCGGTGACTCCAGAGGGGGAGGTTGCTGGTCCCGGTAAGAAAACTGGAAAGAAATCCTCCGAGCAGGGTTCAGCGGTCATGAGTGGAGCTGCTCTTCCCAAGCTGACCTCCACCCAGTTGCTCTTCTTTACCGAGGAGTTGGCGGAGTTGCTTGATGCCGGCCTTCAGTTGGAAGGGGCGCTCAAAGTAATCGAGCAGAGGCAGGAACGTACGCCGGTGAAGGCGGTGGCCGCCACGCTGCGCCAGCAGGTGAGGGAGGGGGTCGGCTTTTCCAAGGCGTTGCGCAACTGCGGTGCCTCCTTTGACCCGCTCTATTGCAATCTTGTCGTGGCTGGAGAGGCGGGCGGCGTGCTCCCTCAGATCCTGCGCCGTCAGTGCGCCCATCTGGAGATGGTGGGGGAGTTGAGCAAAAAGGTCACCTCCGCACTCGTCTATCCCTCCATCGTCTTCACCTCGGCCATTGTGCTGATGTTCATCTTCCTGACCTTTCTCGTTCCGCAGCTCTCCGTGCTGCTTGGGAAATCAGGTCAGAAACTCCCCGCCATCACCTCCGCGTTGATCTCGGTGAGTCTCTTCTGCGGGCACTGGTGGTGGGCGATTCTGGCCGTGATCGGGGCGATTGTCACCGGGGCGCGTCTGTTTGTGGCGACTCCTGGTGGTCGGTCTTGGTGGGATCGGTTTCAACTTGAGATTCCGGTGATCGGCCCTGTGCTGAAAGCCCGTTTCCATGCCGAGGTGATGCAGAACCTCTCCACACTTGTCTCCAACGGGGTGACGATGCTCTCCGCCATGGAACTAATGCGGGGAGCCACCGGGAATGTCTATCTGCGCGGATTGCTCGATCAACTGACAGACAAGGTGAGGGAGGGAAGCTCGATTGCCTCCGCTATGAGACGCACTGGATTCTTTCCCCCTGTGTTGCTGGACATCCTGGCGGTGGGCGAGCAGACGGGCGACCTCGCGGGAGCCCTCGCCCGTGCCGCGAAACGCTATGACCGCGAACTCTCCTCACGCATTCAATACCTCACGACCCTTATCCAGCCTGCGGTGATTTTGATCGTGGCGATCTTTGTAGGGGTGGTCGCCTATTCCATGATCGCCGGCATCCTCACGAGTGTAAATGCGCTGAAGGCGCATTAAGGCTAAGGCACTCTAGGGAAGCAGAGGAATTTTTTCATGAAACGGGTGAGTTAATCATTGAATTAAATTGACGACCATAAAGATCGTTTATAAAGATTATTCTCCTTTATCGAAAATGAATTGTGACGAAATTGTAACAATTCAGAAGTCCCCATCACTCTCTCTGTGCTGATAGGGTCAGGGGCTCTTTATTGATGAGGCATCAGAGCAGCAATTTCAGCAATTTCTCGTGTTTTTGAAAACCATCACAGCGTTAACATCCACGCCCCCTGCGCATCGTGCGCCGGAGGGAGGGATTACTGTGTCTGGACGTCCGCAAGTGAGTCGCGGGAGGCAGGGTGGATTCATCCTGCTTTTTTTCTCTTTCCTCTTTCCTGCGGTGGTTTGCGCCGAGGATGCGCCAGTTCAGGGAGATGATGCCCCGCCTCCTGTTCCTACTGTTGCAGCATCTCCTGCGGATGTGGCAGGAACAGGTACCAATGCAGCCAAAGGGCCGTCATTTTACATTAAGGAGTTTCGGGTGTTAGGCTCGCATCAACTTAGCCGCAGCGAGATCGAAGCGGCGGTCTATCCCTTCATGGGGCCAGAGCGCACACCGGATGATGTCGAGCAAGCTCGTGCCGCATTGGAAAAGGTGATTCAGGACAAGGGATTTGGAACGGTGAGTGTCCAGATTCCCCAGCAAACGGGCAAGCATGGCATTGTCTTCCTCCAGGTAGTTGAAGCGAAGATTGGTCGTCTCAATGTCGAGGGATCACGATTTTTCTCCCTCGCCGCGATCAAAAAGGGGGTTCCCTCACTGGCACCGGGCACCGTTCCTAACTTCAATCAAGTTTCAACCGAGATCATGTCCCTCAACACATGGGGGGATCGTCAGGTGACTCCATCAATCACCCCGGGCTTCGAACCGGGAACGATGGATGTGACGCTCAATGTGAAGGACACCTTCCCCTTGCATGGGAGTGCCGAGTTCAACAACCGTTACAGCCCCAACACCGTTCCCTACAGGCTCAACTTGGCTGCCAGTTACGACAATCTCTGGCAGCTTGGCCACTCCATCGGAGGATCCTTCCAGGAAGCGCCTCAAAATCCCTCAGAGGTTCTCAGTTGGAACGTCTTTTACACGGCCCGCTTCCCCAAGATTGACTGGCTTCGTCTCAATCTCTCCTACATTAACCAGACGGGCAATGTCTCCACTCTGGGCGGTACGGCAACGACCAGTCCCGGTCAGACGGCCTCTTTCCGTTTCCTCGCCGCACTTCCCTCAGAAAAAGATTTCAGCCAATCGCTTAGCGCCGGGATTGATTTCAAGGATCTCAATCAGAGCAGCGTTTCCCTGGAGGGTGTTCCCGGTTCTGCCCTGCCTCCCGGTACACCCACTTCTTACCCTCTGACTTACTGGCCGATCCGGATCAACTACTCAGCTCTCTGGACGCCCAAGGATTCGACCACCATTTTCGACGCTGGGATTTCCTTCGGCATCCGTGGCGCGCAGATCGGCACGAACGGTACTCAGTCGAATTACGACAACCTGCGTTATGAGTCCGACGGCGGCTTCTTTGTTCTTAACGGCGATCTGTCCCACACCCATGATCTTCCGGGAGGTTTCCAACTCTACGGCAAGGTGCAGGGGCAGATTTCTCCGAATCCGCTGGTCTACAGCGAGCAGTATTCCGGTGGCGGTCTCGACACCTGCCGTGGCTATCTGGAGTCAACCCAAGTTGGCGACAATGGGGTTTTTGGCAGTTTCGAGTTCCGTTCTCCCTCACTCTTACAGGGGCATGCCGGTGTGAATGAATGGCGTGTCTATGCTTTCATGGATGGAGGGACGCTGACGCTCAATGACGCCCTGCCGGGGCAGACCTCTGCCTTCAATTTTGCCGCGTATGGCGGCGGTTCTCGCCTGCGGATGTACAAGGATCTCAACGGCTCTATTGATATCGGCGTCCCGATGATCAGCGAATATCCCTCTGGTGCCAATCCGATCCTCGCTGGATCGGTCCTCGTGACATTCCGGCTCTTCGGAGAGTTCTGATCCGTTTCCCTATCGCCTAAAGCCCCATTTTCAAACCCATCCTTTCATGAATACCTCACCCTTATTCACCCTTCTACGACCGCGTATTTCCGCATTGTCCGTGGCGGTTATCGCAGCGGCCTTCCTGCTATCCGGTTCCCTTCAGGCCAGAACCTGGTGGAACGATGCCTGGCGCTCCCGTACCAAGATCACGGTGGATACAAGTGATAACGGCGTTCCGGTGAGCGACAAAATCGGGACGGCCACCTTGCTGGTGCGTCTGCATGACGGAAATTTCAATTTCGACTCGGCGAAGGAGGATGGAAGTGATCTCCGTTTCGTCACAGGGGATGACAAGACGCTCCTTGCCTCCCAGATTGAAAAGTTCGACCCCGTCATGAACGAGGCGTTTGTCTGGGTGAAGATTCCCGATCTCAAGCCAGGTGCAACGACGGATCTCTACCTCTACTCGGCTCGGGATGACAAAAAGAAGACAAAGAAAGAGGACAAGGTCGATCTGCCGAAGAGCGCTTACGACAGCGACACGGTGACCGTTTATCATTTCAACGAGCATGGCACTCCTCCTGGCGATTCCTCGGGTGAAGGGAACGGTGCCGACACGCCGGGAATTCCCATCGAGGGTTCGATCATCGGAAGCGGCGTGAGGATCGATCCCAAGAAGCCGATCAGCATTCAGGCCAAACCGACAAGCGCGATCCTGGAGGCCGCCCCTTACACCTGGATGGCCTGGGTGAAGCCGACGACGCTTACCCCGAATACGGCTATCTATAGCCGCAAGGATGGGGCCAACGGCCTGCGGATCGGTCTTGATAGCGGCGTGCCATTCCTTGAGATCAGCAATGCCTCAGGAACTCAGCGCACGGCACCCGTCTCCCCTCTTGTCGCCGGTTCCTGGAAGCACCTGGCCGTCGTTTCCGACGGAGCCCGCACGACTTTGTTTGTCGATGGCGATGCCGTGGCGAATCTTCCCGTCCCGCTCCCCTCCATCAACAGTCAGGCATTCATCGGGGGCGATGGCGATGGAAAGCCGGGCTTTGCCGGTGAAATTGACGAGTTGGAAATTTCCAAGTCTGCCCACACCCCTGGGTTCATCAAACTCGCAGCCCTCGGCCAGGGGCAGCAGAACGCCAAACTCTTTACCATGGGCAAGGAGGAGCCCGCCTCCGTCAGCCTGCTCGACAATCTCGGTATCTTTGGCTTTCTGATCAGATCGGTGACGATCGATGCCTGGGTGGTGATCGGCATTCTCGCGATCATGTCCGCGATTAGTTGGATCGTGATGGTCTCCAAGTTCAATTACATCAAGGGGCTCTCTCGCGGCTCCAAGGAGTTTGTCAACGAATGGCATCACCTCTCCGGCAATATCACGGCTCTCGACACAAGCGATCCCGAGAAGATCGCATCATTGGGAGGAAATGTTGATCCCGCCCACATTGAGTTCATTCATGCTTCGCCCATCTACCGTGTCTATCATCTGGGCTGCGAGGAGATCAGGAAGCGTGGCGGACGGGGTGGCGGACTCAGTGAGCGCACCATCGAGGCGATCAGATCCTCCATCGATGCCCAGGTCACCCGCGAGACCGTGCGGCTGAACAGCAGCATGGTGCTGCTCACCATTTGTATTGCGGGCGGACCCTATGTCGGACTGCTGGGAACCATCATTGGTGTCATGATCACCTTCGGTGAGATTGCCATGCTGGGTGAGGTTGACATCAATGCGATCGCCCCTGGTATCGCCGCCGCATTGCTCGCCACAGTCTGCGGTCTGATCGTCGCGATTCCCGCCCTCTTCGGATACAACTACCTCAGCATGCAGGTGAAGGAGATCACCACTGATCTCCACCTCTTCCTTGAGGAGTTCATCACGAAGATGGCGGAGCACCATTCCGATGCCGCCTACCGCGAAAAAAGTCATCACTAAGGATTTCCAACCTCACCACTACCTGCCATGAAAGCCGATAATGAAGGAGAAGCAATAGCTGACATCAATGTCACGCCGATGGTGGATCTCTACCTCGTGCTGCTGTTGATCTTCATCATCATGACGACGGCGGGAGCCCAGGCGATCAAGGTCAATCTCCCCAAGGGAAGTTCTTCGCCGAATATGGGTGGTCCCAAAACACAGGCAGTCTCCGTGAACAACGAGGGGGCGATTTTTCTCAATACCCTGCCGGTCTCGCTCGCTGAACTGGAACAGAAGCTCGGCGAGATCAAGGCTTCCAGCCCTGATTCCCCTGTCATCGTGCGTGGCGACAGTGCCACCCAGTATCAGGGAATCATGGATGTGCTGGATGTCATCGGCAGGCTGAGCATTGAGAAGGTCGGCCTTGCCACCCAGAAAAAACAGTAACTGATCGTCCCTTTCATTTCACCATGGTGGCCACCAAGACTAATCCCAAAAAGAAAGCCCCGCTTCCGCTGATCATCGGCGGATCGGTGGTGGTGCTTGGTATTGCCGCATTTTTCATCTTCCACCAAAGCGATGACGACACTGGTCCGACGAAGAAGGAGGAGATTCATATGATTTCCTTGCCTCCTCCGCCCCCCCCTCCTCCGCCACCGCCGCCACCAAAGATAGAACCACCCAAGGAGGAATTTCAGAAAGAGGTAGCTCCCACCGAGAAGCCACCTGACAAGGCTCCCGAGCCCGCTCCCATCCAGACGAGTCTCAAGGGGGATGGTCCCTCGGGACTCGGTGTGGGCAATGGCGGCGGCATGGGCAGTGGATTTGGTGGTAATGGCAACGGTCGCAGCAGCAAGTATGGATTTTATGCCGGACAGGTGCAGGCACGTGTTGCTGATGTGCTGCGTACCAACAAGAAAACCCGGAGTGCCGTCATGAACAATGTCACGGTGCGGATCTGGGCCGATGCCACGGGCCGCATTACCAAAGTAACGCTGGGACATTCCACTGGAGATCCCGCCCTGGATAATACGATCAGGAATGAGGCCTTCTCCGATATCACCCTTCCTGATGCTCCACCCGAGGGAATGCCGATGCCGATCGTGATGAAATTCAACGCCCGCCGCCCGAACTGACGCGATCTCGCTACTACCTGACAACTGCCTTTTACCCGACTTAAGATGATGATGAACGATTACCCGATCACCCTGAAGAGACCATGGCCTCTGAGCAGTCTGCTGGCCGGAGCCATTGTGCTGGCCCTCTCTTCCGTGCGGCTTCTGGCTGCCGATTCGCTTTTTGCTTCCGATCCCCAGGACGGCAGCGCAGCTAATCCTGCACCAGCCCAGTCCCAAACCGCACCCAGTGCCCCGACGGCAGCCGATCTGCTGGCCGCTGCGGATGCGGTGGGTTCCTCCGGCACCCCTGCCAAATCCCCAACTCCTTCGTCATCTCCTGCGGCAAATGCCACTTCAACGAATGCGGCGACTCCAGCCTCCACGGCAACGCCCGCCGCTGCAAGTGCCAAGCCACTCGCTCCGCTTCCCGTGGATGAGCCTCCCAATCTTGCCGAGCCTGCCGACAAGATGGCTGCCAGCGCCCCGCCGCCGGTGCCTCCCTCCGAGAATGTCACCCTGAATTTGATTAACCGTCTTGTTCAGCGTGGGATTCTCACTAAGGACGATGCCGGTGATCTGATCAAGCAGGCGCAAAATGACGCCAAGGTTGCAGCCCAGCAGGCCGCTGTGACGCAGCAGGCCGCGCAGCAGGCTGCCGCGGCCCAACAGGCAGCCATGGAAGCAGCAGCCCCTCCCGCTTCCGATGATGCGGTCAGCGTCTCCTATGTTCCCGAAATTGTGAAGACCGAGATGAGGAACGAGATCAAGCAGGATGTCCTCGCCGCAGCGCAGAGCGAGGGATGGGCGACCCCCAATTATCCCTCCTGGTTGAAAGATTTTCGCCCCTTCTCCGATTTCCGCTTTCGGTATGAGGGGGATTATTTCCCAGCTAATAATGCGAGTGATACAGTTGACACCCTCAACTTTAATGCGATCAACACGGGATCTCCTTTCAATGTGTCCCAGTTTCAGGGAACACAGACTCCTCCTCTCAATCCTCCGACCTATAACACCACCCAGAATCGCGACCGTCTAAGGCTTCGCTTCCGCTTCGGAGCCGACATGAATCTGGGAGAAAATTTTACCTCGGGTTTCCGTATCGGAACGGGCCAGAACGGTTCTCCTGTCTCTGAGAATCAAACACTTGGTACCACCGGAACTTACGGCCAGCAGGGGGGGAACTTCAGTGACTATGCCATCTGGCTCGACCGTGCCTTCCTCAAGTATGAACTGGGTGATGATCCCGACAAGCTGGCCGCGATCACCTTTGGCCGCTTTGACAACCCGTTCTTCACACCGACCACGATCATGTGGGCCAATGACATAGGATTTGACGGTATCGCACTCCAGGGACGCTACAAGGTGCTCAAGGGCTTCACTCCGTTCTTCAATGGTGGACTTTTCCCGATCTACAATACGGATCTAAATTTCTCCTCCACCTCGCAGCCAAAGTATGCGAGCGACGACAAGTATCTCTATGCGGCTCAGGGAGGTATCGACTGGAAGATCACAAAGGACCTCTCCTTCAAGGGGGCTGTCGGTTACTACTATTTCCAGAACGTCCAGGGGCAGATTTCCGCACCACAGGTTGCTTACAGCGCTTCTGATCAGTTCAGCACCGACGACAGTCGCCCCTCTTTTGCCCAGAGGGGAAATACCTACATCGCTCTGCGAGACATTCCGGCGACGGCGGATAACAATTACGGAACGATCAACCAGTATCAGTACTTCGGATTGGCCACTCCATTCCATGTGCTCTCTGCCAATGGTCGTCTCGATTACAAGCACTGGGAGCCTTTTGTCATCTCCCTCTCCGGTGAGTGGGATCAGAACCTGGCTTGGAATTACAACGATATCGTGAACAACGGTCCCCCGCAGTTGCTCGGACCGGTCAACAATCCCGGTTCCGACGGCTCCGGATACGGTGGCGGCAACACCGCCTGGATCGGCCAGATCAAGGTCGGCTCGGGTGCCCTGCAGAAGCGCTGGGACTGGGATTTCGGCGTCAGTTATCGCTATGTTGAGTCGGATGCCGTGATCGACGGATTCTGCGATTCCGACTTCGGTGGTGGGGGGACCAACCTGAAAGGCTTCGCCGTTGGGGGAAACCTCGCCCTCTCCCGGAATGTCTTCATCGGCGCCCGCTGGTTGAGCGCCACCGGTATTGCCGGTCCACAGTACAAGGAGGACATCCTCCAAGTTGACATCAATTCCCGTTTCTAACTCACCG
>Ga0302276_10002883_pt1 | contig 14989 bp, 13 predicted proteins | sample III_Bog_N2_3_FD_198768 | JGI IMG/M metagenome (GOLD analysis project Ga0302276, IMG submission 198768) | Peat permafrost microbial communities from Stordalen Mire near Abisko, Sweden - III_Bog_N2_3 | ecosystem: Environmental > Terrestrial > Soil > Wetlands > Peat | place: Sweden: Abisko...
GGATCGGTCTCGCCGGTCACCGCGGTCATGAAATCGCGCTGGTTCACCGCCTGCAACACCGCGCGCCGGATGGCGGGGTTGTCGAAGGGCGGATACATCTGGTTCAGCCGCAGGGCGCCGATCAGGCCGGAGGTCTCCACGACCTCCACCTTCAGGTTGCGATCGCGCCGCAGGCTGGGCACCAGGTCCATCACCGGCTGTTCGACCCAATCGACCTCGCCGGCCTGCAAGGCGGCGGCCTGGGTCGCGGGGTCCGGCGTGGTCAGCCACTCGACCCGATCGAAATGCACGATCTTCGGCCCGGCGCAGAAGCTGGGGGTGCCGTCAGCGCGCGGCACGTAGCCGTCGAATCTGGCATAAACGTTGCGCGCGCCGGGCACCCGCTGGTCGGCGAGGAAGCGGAACGGCCCGCTGCCGACCATTTCGGTCAGCCGGCCGCCCGGGGTCGCGGTCAGACGCTCCGGCATGATCGCGGCCATCACATTGGTGGGCTTGGCGAGCGCCTGCGGCAGCAGCGGAAACGGCCATTTGAGACGAAACCGTACCGTGCGGTCCGAGACCGCCGCCAGCTCGTCGGTCGCACCCATCAGCGATTGCCCCCAGGCATCGACCACGCCCCAGCGCCGCAGGCTGGCGACGACATCGCGGGCCAGGACGGGGCTGCCATCGTGAAACATCAGCCCGTCGCGCAAGGTCAGCGTCCAGGTCTTCCCGTCATCCTCGACGCTGTAGCCGGCGAGCATCTGCGGCTGCGCGTTGTTCGCGGCGTCCAGCGCGAACAGCGTATCGAACACCATCATCACGTGGTTGCGCGTGATGAAGGCACTGACCAGCGGGTCGGTCAGCGCGAGGTCGGCGTAGGGGATGAATTTCAAGGTCGTCGTGGCGGCAGCCCGCACAATGGATGGGCAGGACAAACCGGCACCGGCGAAGAATGCAGCAGAGCTGCGGATGAATCGCCGTCTATTCATGCCAAACTCTCCGCCAGCGCTTAATGGATGCCTGGTCTGGCATCACATGGCGCAATACGTCGCAAAAAGCAGGCCAGGCTATCGCGGACGCCGGCGGCGCTACGCGGATGGGCTTTCAGGCCCGCTCCCGCTGGCTGTCGGTGCGCAACTGGCCGCAGGCGGCCAGGATGTCGCGTCCGCGCGGGGTCCGCACCGGCGCCGAAAATCCCGAATCGTTAACAATCCGAGCAAATCGGGCAATGGCAGAGGGGGTGGAGGGTTCGAAGCGGCTGCCGGGCCAGGGATTGAAGGGAATCAGGTTCACCTTGGCCGGCAAACCGGCGATCAGACGCACCAGTTCGCGCGCCTCGGCTTCGGAATCGTTCACGCCCTTCAGCATCACGTATTCGAAGGTGATCCGCCGCGCATTGGAGGACCCGGGATAGCGGCGGCAGGCGGCGATCAAGTCCTGGATCGGATATTTCCGGTTCAACGGCACCAGCTCGTCGCGCAGTTCGTCATGCACCGCGTGCAGCGACACCGCCAGGTTCACGCCGAGCTCGGCCCCCGCGCGATCCATCATCGGCACGACGCCGGAGGTCGATAAGGTGATCCGCCGGCGCGACAGTGCAATGCCCTCGTTGTCCATGACGATGGTCATCGCCTTGGCGACGTTGGCGTAATTGTACAGCGGCTCACCCATGCCCATCAGTACGATGGTGGACAAAAGCCGCGGGGTTTCGCCCTTCGGTGAGGGCCATTCGCCATAGGCGTCGCGGGCGGCCATGAACTGGCCGACGATCTCCGCCGTACCGAGGTTGCGCACCAGCGTTTGCGTGCCCGTGTGGCAGAACCGGCAGGACAGGGTGCAGCCGACCTGGGACGAAATGCAGACCGCACCGCGATCTTCCGCGGGATCGGGGATATAGACCGTCTCGGCTTCCTGCCCGTCGCGGAAGCGGAACAGGAATTTCCGCGTGTCGTCGGCGCTGGTCTGCACCACCGCCGCTTCCGGCCGGCCGATGATGAAACGGTCGGCCAGTTTCTGCTGCAACGGCTTCGCGATGGAGGACATCCGGCCGAAGTCGGTCACCCCCTGGTGGTAGATCCAATGCCAGAGCTGCTTCACCCGGAATGGCGCTTCCCCGATTGCCGCCAGTTCCGCCGCCAGTTCGGCGCGCGACAGGCCGATCAGATCGCGCCGCCCGTCCGCCAGCGCGGCATCCGGCGGATCGAACAGCGCTGATTTCGCCAGGATGCGGGTCCGTTCCGCCGCGGTCAGGTCAAGGTTCACTTGCCGGGGCACGCCTTGACGATCGCCGCATAGGCGGCGCTGAAGCCCTTCAAACTGTAGGTATCCGTCACCTGCGCGTCCTTCGGTCCAGGGGACCGCGCGATTGCTCTGCTGCCCTTGTGGAACGACGCCACCACCGCCTTGCCGTCGCGGGCGAAGGCGTTGCGCTTGTCGGTGTAAAAATCCAGCGCCGTCTGGTCCACTTGCACGGTCACGACGGCATTGGGGGCGAAGGTAAATCCCGCCTCGATCGCCACCGCGTCGCGCCCGGACGGACGCTCCGTCACCGTCAGGATGACCGGCCCGCGGCCAGGCACGGCGGGGGAGGAGGATTGTGCGCGGGTGAAGGCGTAGCACACGGTCTGGCCCGACTCCTGGTGCGTCGCCGCGGTCCAGTCGTCGAACTTGCCGATCGACGTCGGTCCGGCGGCGGCTGGAGCGGGATGAGCCGGCGCGGGATGGGCCGGCGCGGCCGGCTTGTGGGTCTGCGCCAAGGCCGGGGCGGCCGTCAGGGCGAGCAGCATTGCGATTCGGGGGAGGAGCATGGCGTATAAATACGGCTCGTAACCGCGCCAAACAAGCGCGCGCCCATCATGCCTTGCAAGCGTAGCGGTTGGCCTCCGCCGCGGTGGCGGGCTATGCACCACACATGACTGACCCCACCGACGCGCACCTGGCGGCCCAGTACGAGGCCTACCCCTACCCGCGCCGCGACCCGCGCGACGAGGCGAAGCGGCTGGTGACCGGCAGCCCCGGTCATTTGCGGGAGATCGATCACTGGGTCTTCGGCGCCACCCGCTCGTCGTCGCAGCCGCTGCGCGCGCTGATCGCCGGCGGCGGTTCGGGTGACGCCACGATCATGCTGGCGCAGCAGATGGCGGCGCTGCGGCGCCCCGGTTCGGTGACCTGGCTGGACCGGTCGGCCGCCGCCCTGCGCATCGCCCGATCCCGCGCGGCGGCGCGCAAGCTGGACAACATCGTCTGGGAACTTCGGTCTTTGCTGGATTTGCCCGTGAAGGAGCTGGGCCCCTTCGACTACATCGACTGCTGTGGCGTGCTGCACCATTTGCCCGACCCGGCCGCCGGCCTGCGCGCGCTGCTCTCCGTCCTGGCGCCGGATGGCGGGCTGGGACTGATGGTCTATGCGCCGCATGGCCGTACCGGGGTCTACATGCTGCAGGACGCACTGCGGCTGCTGGCACCGGTGGAGCAGGCACCGGCGGCCCGGCTGGATACCGCGAAGCGGGTGATGCGGCATCTGCCGGAGACCGCATGGCTGCGCTTCAACCGCGGCTTTGACGATCATTTGAACGGGGGCGATGCCGGGTTGTACGACTTGCTGCTCAACCCGCGCGACAGAGCCTTTACGGTGCCTGAGCTGCACGCTTTGTTGACCGAGGCGGGCTTGCAGATCGCCTGCTGGGTCGAACCGATCCGCTATGACCCGGCGCCATTGCTGCCGGACCCCAGGCTGCGCGCGCGCCTCGATGGGCTCGACTCGGTGCAACGGGCCGCGCTGGCGGAAGCCCTGGCCGGGAACATGGCGGTCCATACCGTGTACTGCAAGCGGGCCTGCGAGCCCGTCCACCGCGCGGACCCCTTCGCGCCGGATGCGGTGCCGGTCTGCCGCGACATCAGCGGTGAGGACCTGGCCCGCGGCATCCAGCCGGACGGAACGATCACGGTGCGGCTGGACGGGTTGCGCGTTCCCGTGCCCCTGCCCGCTTTAGCCGAGCCCATCCTGAACCTGGTGGACGGGCGCCGCAGCGTGGCCGCGATCGAGGCGACCCTGGTGGCACGCGGGATCGCCGAGGCGGCGGTCCGGCGCGCCTGGCGGGAAACCTTCCCCGCGCTGGAGCGGATCAATCGGCTGTTGTTAGCAGCGCCGGCCGCGGCGCGCGCGCTGCCTCAATCGCCAGGCGCTGCATGACCTCCGCCGTCTGGGCATCCGCCGGCAGCATGGCCTCGATCCGCAGTTCAGCCAGAGTGATGTCCACGGCGCTGCCGAACACGGTGGTGGTGTTCAGGAACGCCAGGGTCCCGTCGATCGAGGCCACGCAAAACGGCACCGCGACACCGTTATCCGCCAGATAGTCCTGGCGTCCCGTTTCCGCCGGGGGCGCCGGATAGTCCAGGATTTCCTCGAGCAGGTCGCTCAGTTCGGGATCGCCGCTGCCCTCGATCTGGCGTTTCAGCCGGCCGATCACGTGCGCGCGCCATTGCTGCGGATTGGTGATGCGGGGCGCCAGCCCGGCGGGATGCAGGCAGAGCCGCAGCAGATTCACCGGCTTGCGCATGAGCATCGGGTCGGCACCGGCAACCATCCGCCAGAAGGACGGGTTGGCCGCGATCACGCCCCAGTGCCGGTCCACCGCCAAAGCGGGATAGGGATCGTAAGCGGCCAGCACCGCGTCGATCCCCGCGCGTGCGGCAACCAGCGCTGGGTCCGCCAGCGGCCGTTCCTGGAACGACGGGGTGAAGCCGGCGGCTGTCAGCAGCAGGTTGCGCTCGCGCAGCGGGATTTCCAGCCGCTCCGCGATCCGCAGGACGACATCGCGGGTGGGTGGCGACCGGCCGGTTTCGAGACAGCTCAGATATGCGGTGGAGATGTCCGCCGAACAGGCAAGGTCGTTCTGGCTCATGCGGCGGCGCTGCCGCCATTCACGCAGGAGGTCGCCGACGGGTTTAATGGTCGTCATCATGAGGAGGCCGTCATAACACAACCGCACGTGGAGTTGCATTAGTACGTTGTTAATATGTCGTGAGCCTTGCCGGACCGGTCGCGAGGCGCTTGCCTGCTACCGCACCGCGCCCTTGTCGCCGATCCCAAAACCGCCCGCGGCGTTGGCCAGTTTCTGGAGGTCAACCCGGGTGACCGTCAGGTCTGCGGCCAAACCGCAATCCGCGGCGCCGTTGGCCGTGTGCCCACCGGCCCAGTGCAGCTTATACAGCGGCGGGTTGGTCTCCCGCCGAGCCTCGACGACGAGGCTGCCCCCGTTGGTTGCCATGACGTTGGGGTTCAGCGTGCAATCGGCGCGGCCGGCCACTTCGGTCGCCGGCACGTCCAACTGCCAGGCATCGGAATCCTGCGAACCCGGCCGGAACACCACGACGTCCCCAACCTTTGGGCGAAACGCGTCGAGTTGAAGCGCCAGCAAGGTGCCGACACAGCCTGTGATCATGATCACGACCGCCGCCAGAACCGGGATCCAGGCAGTCAAAGGCGTATCATGGTCATCCCGATGCCCAGAATTCTGCCGCTTCATGACGCTGCTCCGCTCGCCGTCAATTCCTACCGCCACTGTAGACAAAAATATTGTGCGCTGCAACATAAATCAACCCGCAGAGACCGCAGGCTTGTCCTGCGTTTGGCGAACGCCCCCCGGCCGCCGTATTGTGCGGCCCCAATCAGGAGGGTGGCATGGAATACGGATTTGGCCTGCCGGTGCGCGGGGCGGTGGCGGACCACGACGGCATCTCCGGCATCGCCCAGCATGGCGAGCGGCTGGGCTTTACCTTCGCCACCATCGCCGACCATGTGGTGTTCCCGACCGTGGTCGCCTCGCAATACCCCTATGACAGCAGCGGCAACCATCCCAGCCAGGGTGACGCGATCGAGGCGCTGAGCCTGGCCGCCTTCGTCGCCGGCCGGACCCGGACCTTGCGCGTGGTCACCAGCGTGCTGATCCTGCCGCACCGCAACCCGGTGCTGACCGCCAAGATGGTGTCCACGATCGACGTGCTGTCGCAGGGGCGGCTGACCCTGGGGGTCGGCGTCGGCTGGATGCGGGAGGAATTTGCCGCCCTCGCCGCGCCCGACTTCGACAAGCGCGGTGCGGTCAGCGACGAGTATCTGACGATCTTCAAGCAGCTGTGGCAGCCCGGCCCCGTCGAGCACCAAGGTGTGCATTACAGTTTCGGTCCGCTGCGCTGCGAGCCGCTGCCGGTGCAAAAGCCGCACCCGCCGATCTGGGTTGGCGGCCACAGCCGCCCCGCTTTGCGCCGCACCGCCCGCTTCGGCGATGGCTGGCATCCGCTGGGCACCGTCGATACCGCCGAACTGCGTCCGCCCGAATACGCCGCTATCCGTGACTCCCTGAAACGGATGACGGAAGCCGAGGGCCGGGACTTCGGCGCCATCACCCTGGCCTTCGCCGCCCGCCTGCGGGAAACGACGCAGCCGATCGAGGGCAACGACCGGATGCCCTTCTCCGGCTCCGCCGCACAGATTGTTGATGACGTGGACGCGTATCGCCGGCTGGGGGTCACGCGGCTGAATTTCGATTTCCGCCGCCCGACCCTGGCCGAGACCCTGGGTCGGATGGACTGGTTCGCGCGCGAGGTGATGGCGGTGGCCGGGTGACAGGCAAGCTTGCTCCACCTATAGACGGAATTGGCCGGGAGGAAGGACATCGCCATGAGCAACCAGATGCGCGGCCTGGATTTCGGCCTGGGCGAAACCGTGGACATGCTCCGCCACCAGGTCGCGGCCTTCACCGCGACGGAAATCACCCCGCGCGCCGCCGCCATCGACCAGGCCAACGACTTCCCCGCCGATCTCTGGCGGAAATTCGGTGCCCTCGGCCTGCTCGGCATCACGGTCGAGGAAGAGTACGGCGGCGCCGCCATGGGCTATCTGGAACACGTGGTCGCGATGGAGGAAATCAGCCGCGGTTCCGCCTCGGTTGGGCTGTCATACGGCGCGCACTCCAACCTCTGCGTCAACCAGGTACGCCGCAATGGCACCGAAGCGCAGAAGCGGCGCTATCTGCCGAAGCTGATCTCGGGCGAGCATGTCGGCGCCCTGGCCATGTCGGAGCCGGGTGCAGGATCGGACGTGGTCGGCATGCGCACCCGCGCAGAGCGGAAGGGCGAGCGGTTTGTGCTGAACGGGTCGAAGATGTGGATCACCAACGGGCCGGATGCCGATGTGCTGGTGGTCTATGCGAAAACCGACCCCGAGGCCGGTTCGCGCGGCATCACCGCCTTCCTGATCGAAAAGGGGTTTCCCGGATTCACCACCGCCCAGAAACTCGACAAGCTTGGCATGCGCGGATCGAATACCTGCGAACTTGTATTCCAGGACTGCGAGGTTCCCGCCGAGAACGTATTGAGCTCGGTCGGCCGCGGCGTGAACGTGCTCATGAGCGGACTTGATTACGAGCGCGCGGTTTTGGCGGCGGGGCCGCTGGGGATCATGCAGGCCTGCCTCGATGCCGTTATGCCCTATGTGCACGAGCGCAAGCAGTTCGGCCAGGCGATTGGCGAGTTCCAGCTCATGCAGGGCAAGCTGGCGGATATGTACACCACCATGAACGCCTGTCGCGCTTACGTGTATGCGGTGGCGCAGGCGTGCGACCGCGGACAGACGACGCGCAAGGATGCGGCGGGCGCGATCCTGTATGCGGCGGAGAAAGCGACCTGGATGGCGCTGGAAGCGATCCAGGCACTGGGCGGCAACGGTTATATCAATGACTATCCGACCGGGCGGCTGCTGCGCGATGCGAAACTTTACGAGATCGGCGCCGGCACCAGCGAAATCCGCCGCATGCTGATCGGCCGCGAACTGTTCAACGAGACCGCCTGATATGCCGGCAATCGAAACAACCATCGACGCGCGTTCGCCCGAGTTCCGAACCAATGCCGAGGCGATGCAGGCTCTGGTGGCCGATCTGCGGCAGACCGTTGACCGCATCCGCTCGGGTGGCGGCGAGGCCGCGCGCGCGCGGCATTTATCGCGCGGCAAGCTGCTGCCGCGGGATCGTGTGCGTGCCTTGATCGATCCAATGTCGCCCTTCCTGGAAATCGGTCAGCTCGCCGCGCATGGGATGTATGGGGAAGACATCCCCTCGGCCGGGATCATCACCGGCATTGGTCGTGTGTCGGGGCACGAATGCATGATCGTGGCCAACGACGCCACGGTGAAAGGCGGCACCTACTACCCCATCACGGTGAAGAAACACCTGCGCGCGCAGGAGATCGCGATGCAGAACCGGCTGCCCTGCATTTACCTGGTGGATTCCGGCGGCGCCAACCTGCCGAACCAGGACGAGGTCTTCCCCGACCGCGACCATTTCGGCCGCATCTTCTACAATCAGGCCAACATGTCCGCCGCCGGCATCGCGCAGATCGCGGTGGTGATGGGCTCCTGCACCGCCGGCGGCGCCTATGTGCCGGCGATGTCCGACGAAGCGATCATCGTGCGCGGCCAGGGCACGATCTTTCTCGGCGGGCCGCCGCTGGTGAAGGCCGCAACCGGCGAAATCGTGTCAGCCGAGGACCTGGGTGGCGCCGACGTCCATTGCCGCACCTCGGGCGTGGCCGATCATTACGCCGAAAGTGACGCCCACGCGCTGGGGATCGCGCGCCGGATCGTTGCGAACCTCAACCAGGTGAAGCCGCAATCGCTCGCGCTGCGCCCGCCGGTGGAACCGCACTGCGATCCGCGTGAGATTTACGGGGTGGTGCAGGCGGACCGGCGGAAACCCTGGGACGCGCGCGAGGTGATCGCCCGCATTGTCGATGGCAGCGAACTGGACGAATTCAAACATTTGTATGGCCAGACCTTGGTCACCGGCTTTGCCCATATCTGGGGCTATCCGGTCGGCATCCTTGCCAATAACGGGATTCTGTTCAGCGAAAGCGCGCTGAAAGGCGCGCACTTCATCGAACTCTGTGCGCAGCGCGGCATTCCCCTGGTGTTTCTGCAAAACATCACCGGCTTCATGGTGGGGCGCAAGTATGAAGCGGGCGGCATCGCCAAGGACGGCGCCAAACTGGTGACCGCCGTCGCCACCGCGGCTGTGCCGAAGTTCACCGTCATCATCGGTGGTTCGTTCGGCGCCGGCAATTATGGCATGTGCGGGCGGGCTTATTCGCCGCGCTTTCTGTGGATGTGGCCGAACGCCCGCATCAGCGTCATGGGCGGGGAGCAGGCAGCCAGCGTGCTGGCCCAGGTCCGGCGTGACAATATGGAAGCGCGCGGCCAGACGTGGCCGGCCGATCAGGAAGAAGCCTTCAAGGCACCGGTGCGGGAGCAATATGAAATCCAGGGCCATCCCTATTATGCCAGTGCGCGGCTGTGGGATGATGGCGTGATCGATCCCGCGGATACGCGGCGCGTGCTGGGGCTGGCGCTGGCGGCCAGTCAGAACGCCCCGGCCGAACCGACGCGGTTCGGCGTGTTCCGGATGTGATGGGCGTGGATACGAAGGCGCACCATTCTCCCCCTCCCCTTGCGGGAGGGGGTTGGCGGGAGGGGGCTCCGCAAGTAGAAGCGCCACCGCCACAGGCAGACTCCCACCGACCCCTCCCCCCAACCCCCTCCCTCAAGGGGAGCGGGAGTCGTGATCGGCATTTGAGGTCCCCATGTTTGCCAAAATCCTGATCGCCAATCGCGGCGAAATCGCCTGCCGGGTCATCGCCACCACACGGCGTCTCGGCATTACCAGCGTCGCGGTCTATTCCGAGGCCGACGCGGGTGCGCGCCACGTCGATCTCGCCGACGAGGCCTGGCCGATCGGTCCCGCCCCCGCGCGCGACAGCTATCTGGCGGTGGAACGGATCATCGATGCGGCCCGCCGCTCCGGCGCCGAGGCGGTCCATCCCGGATACGGCTTCCTGTCGGAAAACGCCGACTTCGCCGCCGCCTGCGCCCAGGCCGGCCTGGTCTTCATCGGCCCGCCGCCCGATGCGATCAGGGCCATGGGATCGAAGGCGGCCGCCAAGTCGTTGATGGAGCGGTCGCGCGTCCCCCTGGTCCCCGGCTATCACGGCGACGCGCAGGACCTGCGCACCCTGGCGAACGCCGCCGAATCGATCGGCTATCCGGTGCTGCTGAAAGCCTCGGCCGGCGGTGGCGGCAAGGGCATGCGCATCGTCGAACGCCCCGCCGGCCTGCAAGCAGCGCTCGAATCGGCGAAACGCGAGGCCGCTTCCGCCTTCGGCGACGACCGCATCCTGATCGAGCGCTATTTGACCCGGCCCCGCCACATCGAAATCCAGGTCTTCGCCGACACCCATGGCAACGTGATCTCGTTATTTGAACGTGACTGTTCGATCCAGCGCCGCCACCAGAAAGTGATCGAGGAAGCGCCTGCCCCCGGCCTCGACCCGGCGCGTCGGACCGCGATGGGCCATGCCGCCATCGCCGCGGCGCGCGCGGTCGGCTATGTCGGGGCCGGGACGGTGGAATTCATCGCCGAGGGCGGCGATTTCTACTTCATGGAAATGAATACGCGTCTGCAGGTGGAACATCCCGTCACCGAGATGGTCACCGGCCAGGACCTGGTGGAATGGCAGTTGCGTGTCGCCGCCGGCGAACCCCTGCCGCTGACCCAGGACCAGCTCACCCTGCGCGGCCACGCCATCGAGACCCGCATCTACGCCGAGGATCCGGCGCGCGACTTTTTGCCCTCGATCGGCACCTTGCGGCATCTGCGCCAACCCGCCGGGTCGGCTCACGTGCGGATCGATACCGGGGTGCGGCAGGGCGATGCGATCACGCCGTATTACGATCCGATGATCGCCAAGCTGATCGTCTGGGGGGAAACCCGGCGCGATGCGGTCCAGCGTCTCCGTCGGGCGCTGTTGTCGTACGAAGTGGTGGGCGTGCAGACCAACCTGGACCTGCTGCGCGCCATCGCCGCCCATCCGGCCTTCGCCGACGCGCAGATCGACACCGGGTTCATCGCCCGCCACGCCGCAGCCCTGCCACCGGATACGGCACTCACAGCCGCGGACGAGGCGGCCGTCTGGAGCGCCGCAGCGCTGACGGTGCTGGCCGGCATGCGGCCCGCGGTCGATTCGGGATCGCCGTGGGATCTCGCCGATGCCTGGCGGATGAACGGCGACGGCTACCAGGACCTTATGTTCGACCGGAACGGCCTTGCGGTGCCGTTGCGCGCGCATCCGCAAAGTGACGGCCGTGTCTGCCTCGACCTGCCTGGTGGTCCGGTGACCGCCACGGCCGCGGCGACAGACGATGGCATGACCTTGCGCGTCGATGGCGTGCTGCACCGGATGCGTGTGGTCCGGCGGGACAGCGACCTGGTGGTCATCCTGCGCGGGCAAAACTACAGCTTGCGCTTCACCGATCCGCTGGCACCCCCGTCGCAAATCCGCGGCGGCGACGGACGCCTGACCGCGCCGATCCCGGCGCGCGTGACGCAGGTGCTGGTCCAACCCGGCGATACCGTCACCCGCGGCCTGCCTCTGCTGATCCTGGAGGCGATGAAGATGGAACTGACCCTGTCGGCGCCGATCGACGGTGTCATCGCTGCGGTGCGATGCGCTGTCGGCGATATGGTGGAGGAAGGCAGCGAACTGGTCTCCTTCGTTGATCCGTCGAGCCGTTAGGGCAGGATCTACGCCATAAGGGTCAGGAGCCAGCATTCATTGGGCGAACGCGCGATACCGCCGGCCTAATGCCCCTCCCAGGCCGCGAACCGGGTCCGCAGCTTCGCCAGGTTGTCGTGCCAGAACCCGACATCCATCCGCAGCCCCGCCCCCAGATTCGCCGCAGCACTGCCCGAAATCGCCTGTTGTTCCGGCGACAGCCCCTCATTCATCCCCTTGGCCAGCCCGGCATCGCCACTCAGCCGCAGCATCCGACCCTCGATCGCGGGGGTGCCGGCGAAGTACAGCAGGTTCTCCGCCGGCCGCAGGTTGGCGCTGCCCTTCAGCACCGCCCAGCTCAGCACTTCGTACAGGCTCGCGGTCCACTGGATGCCGAAATTGCGGTGCCCCGACCAGCTTGCCGCGGCGATCCGGGAACTCGGCGCACTGGTCATCAGCACATCGCCGGAGCCAAGGATGCGCGCGGCATCCGCCTCGGTGGTCCACCAGACGATGTAAGGTTTGAGCTGGTCCAGCTTACGGAAGGCGCGATCGACGCCGTCGGTGGTGCCCAAGGTCTTGTAAACGTCACCCGGCGCCACCCCGTCGGCGAGCAGCGCAATCTCCAGGTTCCCACGCACCCCGGCGTGCAGCCCGCGCTTGCCGGGATACTTCGCGACATCCCAGAAATCCGACCAGGTGGGTGAGGCGGGGAATTTGTCGCGATCCCAGGCCAGCACCGTGTTGGCGATCACCGCCCCGACGCCGCAGTCGCTCACCGCCAGGGGCAGATAATGGTCCTTGCCGCCGATGGTGGACCAGTCGAGCTTCTCGAACAGGCCCTCGGCGCAGCCCGTCGCCAGCTCGTCGGCATCGGCCTGCACCAGGTCCCAGTTGTTATCGGCGGCTTTGGCCTGGTTGCGCAAAGTGTCCATCCCGCCGTCCCAGCTTTCCTGCTGCACCGCCGTTTCGGTTGCGGCGACGTAGGGCTGGACGTAGGCCTTCCCCACGGCCCTTTCCAGGTTCTCGCCGCGCGACACGACAACCAGATCGTGAGCGGCGGCGCCGGCCGTGGCCGCGGCAAGCAGCGCCGCGGCGGCCAGGAGCGTTCGGGCGGGCATCAGGGGTCGGATCCGGGTTCCATCCATTCCCGGCGAAACTACAATCCGCCGCCGCGTTCCGCAACGACCCCCCCGGCGGCTCACAAGCCGAGAATTGTTCCGGCCTCGATACCCGCTTCCGCCGCCGCGATCTTCCGCCCGCCATCCCAGCGGACGCGGTGCACCTCGATAAAGCCGCCCTGGCCGTGGATCATCAGGCTGCCGCCATTGACCGCCGTCACCTGGCCCAGCTTCTTGCCTTTGACCTCGGAGAAGGTGCGGGCGATCCGCTTGGTGGCTTCGAACAGGAACAATTTTTTGCCGTCATGGGTGGTCCAGGCCCCCGGCGCGGGGTTGCAGCCGCGGATGAGATTGAACGTCTGGTCCACGTGGCTGGCCCAATGGATCTCCGACTCGGCGTCGCGGATAATGCCCTCATACCCCGCGTTCGGCTCGTATTGCGCCAAAGCGGGGGCCTTGCCGGCGACGACCAGGTCGGCGACCTCCACCAGGCCGGCGACGCCCATCGGGAAGATTTTGCCGAAATAGAGGCTGCCGAGGGTGTCCTCGTCCTCGATCGGCACCGACCTTGTCAGGACGACCGGACCTTCATCCAGCCCGTCGGTGGGGCGAAAGATCGAAAAACCGGTTTCCTTGCGCCCCAGGATGATCGACCAGCTCATGGAGGATGCGCCTCGGTGGAGCGGCAGCAGGCTGGGATGGAACTGGATCGTGCCGAATTGCGGGATATTGCAAAAATCCTGCGGCACGAACTGGGTGACGTAGGCCATGACGCCGATCTGGACCTGGGCGGCTTTCAGCGCCTCCTGCGCCGCGGGGTCGGTCAGCTTGGGAAACTGGTGGACAGTGACGCCCCGTGTCTCGGCTTCGAGACGAAGCGGGTCCGGGCGGCCTTTCTCCGGTGCGCAGAAGACGGCGGCGACCTCGTCGCCGCGGTTGAGGAATGCCTCCAACGCGGCCTTGCCGAAATCCTGCTGGCCGATGATGGCGATGCGCATGGTTTTGCCTCCCTCCCGTTGCGGACGGGATCATGGGACGCGGCGGGCCGGGCTGTCGAGGGGGCGTGCCTTTGGCCGCGAGGATATGCCAAAGATATCCCCATAAAGGAGCTTGTGCCTTGACACATGTTACAGTCGGCCGGTGGGGCAAGAACCTTGCCCTGCGATTTCCCAACGAGGTCGCTGCGGCCACCGGGCTGCGTGAGGGCGAGCAGGTGGAGATTGCGGCGGAAGCCGGTTCCATCATCATCCGGCGTGCGGTGCCCCAATTCACCTTGGAGGCGCTGTTCGCGGGCAAGTCGCCCGATGAATGGCGGGCCTTGTATGACGATGCGTTCGACTGGGGCCCGGATGCCGGGCGGGAGATGATTGAGGAATGACCGAACCGGCCTACGTGCCGGATGCCGGGGACCTGATCTGGACGGACTTCGATCCAACCAGGGGCCGGGAACAAGCCGGGTGGCGGCCGGCACTTGTCGTTTCCGCATCGCGTTTCACGCTGAACACCGGCCTCGCTGTCGTGTGTCCGGTCACGTCGCGCATCCGCCCCTTCCCGACCAGCGTCGTCCTGCCACCCGGTTTGTCCGTTGGCGGCGAAGTGCTGATCAGTCACATCCGCAGCATCGACATCCGGGCCCAATTCGTTACTTATACGGGGGCATCAATCGACGCCCATACGGCAGCCCTGATCAGAGCCAAGTTGGCGGCTGTGATCGCGATCTGATTGGTTACGGCGGAACGGTGTGCAAACTCATCACCTCGGTCGTTTCGTCACTGCGCGGCGCGTAAACCAGCCCCTTGCGCGACGCCCAGACGCTGAGCTGGAAATATAACGGCGCGATTGCGACATCCTGCCCGATGGCCAGATCGATCGCCCGCGCCAGCAGGTCCGCACGCTTCGTATCGTCGATCGTGCCCAGCGCCTGCTCGATCAGCGCATCGAACGCGGGATTGGAATAGTGCCCGCGGTTGGAGGCACCAAAACCCCGCGCCGGATCGATCGTGCCCAGCGCCGACCGCAGGCCGGCGGAACTCTCGCCGGTGCCGGAATTGACGCCGTTGAGGATGAAACTGAATTTCGGCGTGCGGTTGGGACCGCCCGAGGTCGCCGCCGGAAAGAACACGTTACCCGGCAAGGTCTCCACACTGACGCGGATGCCGACGCGGCTGAGCATCTGGGCGACCGCCTGTGCCACCGCGGCATCGTTGACGTACCGGTCGTTCGGACCGTGCAGCACGACGTCGAACCCGCCTGGGTAACCCGCCTCGGCCAGCAGCCGGCGCGCGCCC
>Ga0302276_10002884_pt1 | contig 14986 bp, 13 predicted proteins | sample III_Bog_N2_3_FD_198768 | JGI IMG/M metagenome (GOLD analysis project Ga0302276, IMG submission 198768) | Peat permafrost microbial communities from Stordalen Mire near Abisko, Sweden - III_Bog_N2_3 | ecosystem: Environmental > Terrestrial > Soil > Wetlands > Peat | place: Sweden: Abisko...
GGAATGGAAGGAGTGGTGCCAACCGAAGCCAGGGTGCGGTATACTTCATTGATCAGCTGCGGCAGTTCACTAAGCGGGACGCTGTTATTGCCGACATGGGCGGCGACGATTTCAGCGGTGAGTGCCAGCAATTCATTCTGGCTGGATTGCTCGGACATTTACGGTTGGCCCTCTTAATACAAAGTCTGTTGCCTTATATAATTTGTTCTTACAGGCTTGGCAATATCCAATGTTAAAGGATCAAAAACTTGGTTGAGTCACTGACTGACAACGCAAAACATACTCTGGACATCACCGGAGAAGTTTGCCCCCTAACCTTCGTGAAGACAAAGTTGCTGATCGAAAAAATGAAGGTGGGCGAGACTTTAGAGGTCAGACTTAAAGGGGCGGAGCCTCTGCGAAACGTGCCGAAGTCGGTGCGAGAGCTCGGTCATGACGTATTGTCACTGCTTCCCGAACCCGGACAGGGGGGGCAAGGGGTGCATCGATTACTGCTGCGGAAATCTCGTTGACAGGGCCATGACGTCATCTAGGTTGAGGTTCTGCTCCAGGTGGGTCGCCAAAGAGTTTAAGGTGTCTTCGACTAGGGACTCGTAACGCAGGTCTTGCTTCCGTCCCGGACAAAGACTCGCCAATAATTCTTTGCGGAATGAGTCGGAAGCAAATAATCCGTGCAGGTAGCACCCCATAACCGAACCATTTTTTGAAATGGCGCCATCGGGCTCGCCAGCCAGGGTCAGCAGTGGGCGGATGCGGTCGGGGCCTTCGGTGCGGCCCATGTGCATCTCATAGCCTTTGACCGGCTGGTCCAGGCCAAAGCCTTCGACCTCGCGCAGAGTTTTGGCGCCTTCCATCGCGGTTTCAACGGCCAGCAGGCCCAATCCCGGTACGGTAATGGCCTCGCCTTCGATGCCGTCGGGGTCGGAAACGCTGGAGCCCAGCATTTGATAGCCGGCGCAGATGCCCAGCACCCGGCCCCCCCGGCGGACATGGGCCAAAAGGTCGATGTCCCAGCCTTGGGCGCGGAAGAAGGCCAGATCGGCGATGGTGGATTTCGAGCCCGGCAGGATCACCAGATCGGCTCCGGCAGGCAACGGGCGGCCCGGTGGGATGAATTCCAACGAGACGTCCGGCTCGGCGGCCAGGGGGTCGAAATCGTCGAAATTGGCGATGCGCGATAATTGCGGCACGACGATATGAATGCGCCCCTCGCCCTTTTGGCCCCTAAGGGACGCGGCGTCTTCGGCCGGCAGGCGGGCGGCTTCGGGGAACCAGGGGATCAGGCCAAGGGCTTTCCAGCCGGTGCGGGCCTCGATCATTGCCATGGCCGGCAGGAACAGGGCAGGATCGCCGCGGAACTTATTGACGATGAAGCCTTTGATGCGCTGGCGCTCGGCCTCGGGCAGCAGGGCGTGGGTGCCGATCAACGAGGCGATGACGCCGCCCCGGTCGATGTCGGCCACCAGCACCACCGGCACATCGGCGGCCTCGGCGAAGCCCATATTGGCGATGTCGGCGGAGCGCAAGTTTACCTCCGCCGCACTGCCCGCCCCTTCGATCAGCAGCAAGTCGCGGCCTTCGCCCATCAGTCGGAAGCTGTCCAGCACCTTGGGCAGCAGCGAGGGTTTGAGGGCGTGATAGTCCCTGGCCCCGGCATTGCCGATGACCTTGCCCTGCACCACCACCTGAGCCCCGACATCGGTCTGGGGCTTCAGCAGCACCGGGTTCATATGCAGGCTGGGAGCGATGCCGCAGGCGCGGGCCTGCAGGGCCTGGGCTCGACCGATCTCGCCGCCGTCGGCGGTGACGGCGGCATTGTTGGACATATTCTGCGGCTTGAAGGGTGCGACCTTCAGGCCGCGTAAGCTAAAAGCCCGGCACAGGCCCGCCACCAGCAGGGACTTGCCGACGTCCGATCCGGTGCCCTGGAACATCAGGGCCTTGGGGCTTGTTTTAGCGGGCAAGGCGTTCGCGCAGCTTGTCGGCCTCGGGGCTGCTGGCGGCCTGATCCAGGATGATGGCCCGGCCCGAAACGTTATCGCCGTAGTAATGGCTGTTCCAGGATTCCCGGGGCGACAGCACGGTGCCTTCCAGCGACAGCCCGCCATAAAGGCCGACGCCGCTTAAGGAGATGGCCAGAATGTCGGCTCCGGCGTTGCTGGTGGTGCTGGCCCCCATGCCGGCTCCGATCACGGCGACGGTGATGCCCATGTCGCCGCCGAACTTGAACTGATTGTTCAAGACCGCCTGCAAGGCCTTGTCGTTGTTGATCAGGAAGACGATGGCCACGTCCTCGATGCCGACCTGCAGACCAAGGCTGCCGCCCGAAAGGCTGTAGAAGGCGGGATAGGACCAGACGCCGCCGGCTCCCTTGGCCAGCAGCACGCCGTTGCCATATTGGCCGCCCAGTAGGAAGCCGCCTTTATAAAGGTTCGGGACGATCAGGATGGCCTTGGCGCGGGCCAAGTCCTGGGGGAAGCTTTTCTGAAAATTGGCGTCGGTCATAATCCGTTCGATGGTCGAGACAGATTGATTGACCACCTGCTGCTGGTCGTATTGGGCCAGGGCCGGGGTGATCGGCAGGGCCAGGAAGGCCAGCAGGGCCAAAAGGCGCAGATGAAAAGGCTTCATGGTTTGACCTCGTTAAAATTCCACGCCCGGCTGGGCCTTGACTCCGTCGCGGAAGGGATGCTTGACCATGGTCATCTCGGTCACCAGATCGGCGGCGGTCACCAGGGCTTCGGGGGCATTACGGCCCGTCACCACGGCATGTTGCCGCTCAGGGCGGGCTTGCAGCGTCTCCAGCACCGGTTCCAGGTTCAGATAGCCATAACGCAGCACCACATTCAACTCGTCCAGAATGACCATGGCGTAAGACGGATCCTCCAGCATGAGGACGGCTTCCTCCCAGGCCCGCTCGGCGGCGGCGATGTCGCGGGCGCGGTCCTGGGTTTCCCAGGTGAAGCCCTCGCCCATGGCCTTGAAGGTCACCAACGCGCCGAAGCTTTCCAACACCCGGCGCTCGGCGGTGTCCCAAGCCCCTTTGATGAACTGGATGATGCCTACCTTCATGCCGTGGCCGACGCAGCGGATGGCCATGCCGAAAGCCGCCGAGGATTTGCCCTTTCCGGTGCCGGTATGGACGATCAGCAGACCTTTATCGCCGGTCTTTTTGGCCATGATTTTTTCGCGGGCGGCTTTTTTTTTGGCCATCTTGTCGTGGTGACGCTGTTCCGTATCTTCGGGCAAGCTCTCGTCGCTCATGCCAGTTCCTTCAGAAGGTCGGGGGTGGAATTGCGCCGGGGTCGCCACAGGCCACGGTCGATGGCTTCCTGCATCCGGTCGATCATTTCCTTCAAGGCGGCGGGATTGGCCTCGGCCAGGAAGTCCCGCACCGTCTCATCTTCCAGATAGGCCTCGAATACGGCATCAAAGTGATGATCCTTGACGCATTGCGCCGTGGCGGCGAAGGCGAAGAGATAATCCACCGTGGCCGCCATCTCGAAAGCGCCCTTGTAGCCGTGGCGCATGACCCCGGCGATCCATTTGGGATTGACCACCCGGGCGCGGACCACGCGGGCGATCTCTTCTTCCAGGGTGCGGATGCGGGGGCTTTCCGGGCGGGAATGGTCGGGGTGATAGACGGCGGGAGCCTGCCCCGACAGCACCCGCACCGCCGCCGCCATGCCACCCTCGAACTGGTAGTAATCGTCGGAATCCAGCAAATCGTGCTCGCGGTTGTCCTGGTTCTGGATCACCGCTTCCGTTTGCTTCAGGCGGCTTTCGAACAGGCCATGTTCCGCCGTGCCTTCCGAGCCGCCGCCATAGGCATAGCCGCCCCAGGCGACATAGGCGCGGGCCAGATCGGCGTCGGTGCTCCAGCCCCGCTCGTCGATCAGGGCCTGCAGTCCGGCGCCGTAAGCCCCTGGCTTGGAGCCGAAGACCCGGTGACCGGCCCGCTTCTCGGCATCGGCATGGCCCAAGGCCTTCAGGCGCTGGCCCTCGGCCCGGACGTTGGCGGCCAGGGGGTTGTCGTCGTCGCTTTCGTCCAGGGCGGCAATGGCGCGGGCGGCGGAATCGAACAGATCGATCAGAGCCGGGAAGGCGTCGCGGAAAAAGCCCGAGACCCGCAGAGTGACATCGACGCGGGGGCGGTCCAGCACGGTCAGGGGCAACACCTCGAAGCCGGTGACACGCCGGGACGAACTATCCCAGGTCGGACGCACGCCCAGCAGGGCCAGTCCTTGCGCGATGTCGTCGCCGCCGGTACGCATGTTGCTGGTGCCCCAGGCGGTGACGGCGACGGCCTTGGGCCAGTCACCATGATCTTGCAGGTGACGGTCCACCAGCAGGCCTGCCGACTTCCAGCCCAGGGTCCAGGCGGCGGGGGTTGGCACCGTGCGGCTGTCTAGGGAATAGAAATTCCGCCCGGTAGGCAGCACGTCGGGGCGTCCTCGCGTCGGAGCCCCCGACGGCCCCGGCGGCACGAAGCGCCCGGCTAGACCTTTGAGCAGGCCGTCAATCTCGGCGGCCCCGCAGGCATCGACGGCGGGGGCGAGGTGGGAACTGATCCAGGTGAGGACGGCGGAGGTTTTTTCCCTCACCCCCAGCCCATCTCCCGCCTGCGGGAGAGGGGAGAGCCCAGGGTCTTCATCTCCCCCTCGCCTGAAATCGGGAGAGGGGGTTGGGGGGAGAGGGGGGCTTTCTTTTACCAGCCGTTGCGCCAGCAGTTCCAACCGCTCGACCGTATCGCCCGCCGTGCGCCAGGGGCCTTCGCCGGCCAGGATGTCCGGGCGCGGACCCTCCCAGGGATCGGCCATGACGCAGTCCAGGGGATCGAAGCCCAACCCTAAATCATCGGACAAAGCGCGTAACAAAGACAGCTGATGCGGCTCGTTGCCGCGTGGGGCGCGGGCCAAGGCGATCAGCAAATCCAGCCGCTGCTGCCCCTCGGGCGAGACGCCGAAGATATGCAGGCCGTCGCGGATCTGCATCTCCTTCAGCTCGCACAGATGGTTGTCCAGCTTGCGTAAAGCGCTGTCCTCGGTCTCGTCGGCGGCGATACCGCAGTCTTCGTCGAGGCCGCTGGTGCGGCTGAGGGCGACGATCTCGTCACGCAGGACCTTCAGGCGGCGCGGGTCTACGGCCGCCGCTTCGTAATATTCGTCCACCAACTGCTCCAACTGGCGCAAGGGGCCATAGCTTTCGGCGCGGGTCAGAGGCGGGGTGAGATGGTCGATGATGACGGCCTGAGCCCGGCGCTTGGCCTGGGTGCCTTCGCCGGGATCATTGACGATGAAGGGATAGAGATGAGGCAAGGGGCCGAGGACAGCCTCGGGGAAACACTCCTCGGACAGGGCCAGGGACTTGCCCGGCAGCCATTCCAGATTGCCATGCTTGCCCATATGGACGATGGCATCGGCGCGGAAAGATTCCCGCAGCCAGGCGTAGAAGGCCAGATAGCCGTGGGGCGGCACCAGATCGGGGTCGTGGTAGCTGCTGGAGGGATCGATGTTATAGCCCCGCGCCGGCTGCACGCCGATGGCTATATCGCCGAAGCGCAGGACCGACAGCACGAAACGCCCGCAATCCACCTCTCCCGCCTTGAAGTGGGGATCATCGGTGGGAGCACCCCAGCGCAGGGTGACGCGCTCCTGAATCGAGGCCGGCAGGCTGTGGAAGAAGCTGTAATAGTCGGGCAGGGCCAGGCTTTCCCGCTCTTCGCGCAGATGCCGCTGGGTCAGATCGTTGGTCACGCCGGATTGCACCAGCTCCATCAGTTCGGCGGAATCTGCGGGGATGTTGCCGGTGCGATAACCGGCGGCTTGCAGGGCTTTGAGCACCTCGACCGTACCGGCGGGCGTATCCAACCCGACGCCGTTGCCCAGGCGTCCATCGCGGTTGGGATAATTGGCCAGCACCAGCCCAAGCCGGCGTTTGCCCTCGGGCTTGCGCCGCAGCTTGGTCCAATTGGCGGCCAGCTTGGCCATGAAGCGGACCCGGTCGGGCACCGGCACGTAAGAGACGATATCGCACTGGGTGGCCTCGTCTCGCCGAGATGCGGCCTTGAACGAGACGGCGCGGCCGATGATGCGGCCATCCACCTCGGGCAGGGCCACATTCATGGCGATGTCTTTGGCCGACAGACCGTTGGTGCCAGCCCGCCAGGCCGCCTCGGTGCCGCCCGAGAAGACCACCTGCAACACGGGGCAATCTGCCGCCGCGAAGGGAGTGTCTTGCGGCCTGCCGGGAGCGGCGACGGCAAAGCCGGTGGCGTTCAGCACCACATCGGCGGGCCTCAGGCGCAGCAGCTCGGCGGTGGTGGCGGCTGAGACCGGGTCCTTCAGGCTGGCGACGAAGATGGGCAGAACGTTCAGGCCTTCGTCCCGCAGGCTCTGGACCAAGGCATCGACGGCGGCGGTATTCCCGGCCTGCACCAGGGCGCGATAGATCACCAGGGCGGCGGCGGGGGCGTTCTCGGCCCAGGGTAAATCTTCCAGCGCCGTGCCGGGGGGATAGAGACCGGCGGAGGGCAGCGGCGTCGGCTCGCGCCAGTCACCCATCGGCTGGCCCATCAGTTCGGCGGCATAGCGCAGGAACTGACCGCCGTTGCCCTGGCCGCCATGGACTAGATATTGCCATAGCCGATGGGCGGCTTCGGGGGCGAGGCTGGTCCAGGAGGCCAGCTCGGGGTCGGGCTGATCGTCGCCGGGCAGGAAGGCGATGGGGATGGAGCGCTCGCGGGCTGCCGCGGCCAGTTGCTCGAGGCCATAGGTCCAATAGCCGCGCCCGCCCAGCAGCCGCACCACCACCATCTTGGCATGGCGGATCACCTGATCCACATAAAGGTCCACCGACATGGGATGGCCCAGATGCAAAAGGCTGGCGAGGCGGAGGCTTAAGTCGGGCGTATAAGACGCCCTCGCCTGGGCCAGACAGGCCAGTTCGGTGTCGGCAGCCGACAGCACCACCAGATCGCCGGGCGTCTGGCCAAGATCGACGGCCTCGGACCCGTCGTTGATGCTTCCGGGACTGGCGGCGAGGAGATGCATGGCTTAGAGACCTGCGATCCCGGCCTTGATGGCCTCGCGGTCCAGGCCCTTCAGGCCGATCACCACCAAATGGCCGCATCTGTCCTCGCCGGTCTTCCAGGGGCGGTCGTAATAGCCGTTGATGCGCGCTCCCACCGCCTGGATGACATGGCGCATGGCCTTGCCTTCCACGGCCAGGAAGCCCTTCAAGCGCAGGATGTCATGGGTCTCGATCACCGGCTTCAGGCGCTCGATCAGGAGGGCGGGGTCGGCCAGAGGCGGCACGGCGACAGCGAAGCTTTCCCAGTCGTCGTGGTCGTGGCCCTCTTCGGTGTCGTGATGGCTGGGGCGGGCGGTCAGATCATCCTCGACGGCGGCGTCCAGGCCCAGCAGCAGGGCGCTATCGACCTCGCCATGGCTGGTATGGATGACCTTGACGCCGGGGCGCAGCGCAGCCTTCAGCAGGGCGTCCAACTCGGCCAGTTGAGGTTCGTTCAACAAGTCGGCTTTGTTCAGCAGCACCATGTCGGCGCAGGCCAGCTGGTCGTCGAAGACTTCTTCCAAGGGATTGTCGTGGTCTGGCTGAGCCATCTGCTCAGGCGTCGAGGCGAAGCGGCCAGTGGCGAAGGCCGGGCCATCCACCACCGCAATCACGCCATCGACGGTGACGCGCGAGCGGATATCCGGCCAGTCGAAGGCCTTGACCAGCGGCTTGGGCAAGGCCAGGCCCGAGGTCTCGATGATGATATGCTCGGGCGGATTGGGCCGGGACAAAAGCTTTTCCATGGTGGGGACGAATTCGTCGGCCACTGTGCAGCAGAGACAGCCGTTGGCCAGCTCGATGATGTCATCCTCGGTGCAGGCGGCGGAGCCACAGGCGGCCAGCAGCTCGCCATCGACGCCCACATCGCCGAACTCATTGACGATCAGGGCGATGCGACGGCCATGGGCCTGGGACAGCAGATGGCGCACCAGGGTGGTCTTGCCGGCACCCAGGAAGCCGGTGATGACGGTGGTCGGAATCTTCGAGCGGCTCATTTGACGTCTTTCAGATACAAGGGGAGACCGGCGGCGACGAACACCACCTTTTGGCAGCGGGCGGCCAGGGTCTGGTTGAGGCGTCCGGCATGGTCGCGGAAAGCGCGGGCCAGAGCGTTGTCGGGAACGATACCCAATCCCACCTCGTTGGCGACGAAGACCACCGGGCAGGGCAGATCAGCCACGGAGTGGGCCAGATGATCGATGGCGGCGGGGATATCGGCCTCGGCCATCATCAGGTTGGAAATCCACAGGGTCAGGCAATCCACCAGGATGGCCCGGCGGGCGAGGCAATGAGCCTTCAGCGCACCTATCAGATCGACGGGCTCCTCGACGGTGACCCAGGGAGTGGGGCGACGGGCCTGATGCAGGCGGACCCGCTCGGCCATCTCGTCGTCATAGATTTGGGCTGTGGCGATATAGATCGGCTCATCCTGTCCGGTGAACAGGCTTTCGGCAAAGGCGCTTTTACCCGAGCGGGCGCCGCCGAGAATCAGGGTGAGCGGGGGCAAATACGACAAGTGGGCGATCCTCCCTCCGAGGATGGTTGGCCAGCCGTTCCGGGGAGGTCTCCTGGCTTGGGACTTCAGGCGGAGCGGGCAGCCTTCCCGGCGAAAAGCCAGTGGCGGAAAGCCCGATCCTCAGTCCTTTACAGTTGCGGGGGCAGCGTCGGCATGAACCGAACTTCCCTGTCCCGATACGGAAGCTTGGACCCTAGACGGTTTTGATCGGGCGCTCAAGCTTTGCCGTGGTTTCCACCCGTTCGTCATGGCCGGGTAAAGGAACTCCGGCCTTATTCCCCCTCTCCCGATTTCGGGCGAGGGGGAATAAGGCTCGGGGCTGACGGACTAAAGGAACGGCAGCGCGTTCACTCCCGCCACCCGCCATCCCCCGGCCACGGAGTCCATGCGGGTCAGGGACAGAGGCTCGACGCCGAAGCGCAGGGCGGATTCAGGCGAGATGTCCAGGGCCAGAGCCAGGGCGGCGCGGATGCTTCCGGCATGGGCGACCACCAGGATGTCGCGTCCGGCATGTTCCCGGTTCAGGCGCTCAATCACCCTTGAGACCCGGCGGATGACGTCGGCGAAGCTTTCTCCGGCAGGCGGGGTGGTATGGGAGGGGTCGCGCCAGAAGGCCTCAAGGTCCGGGTCCTTGGCGGTGGCCAGCTCGTTCCAGGAATGGCCCTGCCAGCGGCCGAAATCCTGCTCGGCTAGATCGGGCTCGACGATGGCGGGGGGCAGGACCATGCCGGCGGCCTCCAGGGCGCCGATGGTCTGGCCGCAGCGCATCAGCCCGCTTTCCACCAGCAAGGGGTTAAGCGGCAGATGGCTGACCAGCACCTTGAAGCAGTCGACCTCCGAGGTGTCGCAGGGCAGATCAAGATTGCCGGTGATGCGGCCTTCCGGGTCGGGAACCGGGGCGTGACGCAGCCACCACCAACGGGTGGACATGGAAGCACTCATAGGACCGCCACGGCAGCCAGCAGAGCGGCGGTTTGGGCCAGTTGTTCGGTCGCTCCCAGCACGTCGCCGGTTTGCCCGCCGATTTGCTGGAAAGCGACGTAGCTCATGCCGACGGCGGCGATGCAGGCGGCCAAAGTCATGGCGATGGCGGCGCCTAAAGGAAGCAGCAGCAGGGCGATGAGAAGGGCTCCCAACAGGGCGGAGCCAGCGTCTTCGCGCTCCGGCTGGCCAGCCCCTCGGCCCAGGCCATCGACCCGCACGGGCGGCAGGATCAGCATGACGGCGGGGATGACGGCGCGGGACAGGGCGTGGGCGGCGATCAGCACGCAGGCCACGCGCCAGGTGCCGGGCACAGAGGCAATGGCCGAGGCCCGCAGCAGCAGGCTCAAGCCCACCGCCACCACGCCATAGGAGCCGATGCGGGAATCCCGCATGATCTCCAGCTTCTGATGGATCTCCTTGCCGCCGCCGAAACCATCGGCCACATCGGCCAGCCCGTCTTCATGCAGGCAGCCGGTGACCAGGATGCCGGCGGCCAAGGCCAGAAGGGCGGCGATGGTCGGGGGCAGCAGCAGATGGGCCAGGACATAGACCAGCCCGGCAATGCCGCCCACCAGGGCTCCCACCAATGGGAAGGCACGCATGGCGCGGCCCAGGCCGCCCTCGGGGAGTTCTCCCAGCTCGGGCAGGGGCAGGCGGGTCATGAAGACCAGGGCGAGATGCAGTTGGGCGATCAGTCTGTTCATGGGGGTTCTTATAAGACTCCTGCCGCCATGGGTAAACCAGCCCATTGCGCCAGACCATCATTCATGCCAGAACGGATAGGTTCCAGGTGCCCGCATCAATCGCGGGAGAATCGGGAAGGCGGTGAAAATCCGCCGCGTGCCCAACGCTGTAAGGGGGATTCGTCCGGCGCAATGCCCACTGGCCGTCAAAAGCCGGGAAGGGGTCGGACGAAGTGGAACCCGAGCCAGAAGACCGGCCTGGACAAGATAGGGAGGCCCTCGTGGACGGAGGGCGGACCCGGACATCTTCATGAGGGGACTTTCATGAAAGAGATCACCGGCCTCGGCTCCATGGCCGAGCTGCGCGCACTGTTCGCCACCATTCCCGGCCCCGATCAGGAGGCTCTGGCCAAATGGTCCGAGCGTGAGCCCAATCTGACCAAGCCCGCCGGCTCGCTGGGCCGCTTGGAAGAAATCAGCCGTCATCTCTGCACCTGGCAGGGCCGTCATCCGCCCCAGCTGGGAAACATCCGCGCCCGCGTCTATGCCGGCAACCACGGTGTCGCCGATCTGGGGGTTTCGGCCTTTCCGGCGGTGGTGACTCAGCAGATGGTGCTGAACTTCGCCGGCGGCGGGGCCGCCATCAATCAGCTTTGCAAGGCTTTCGGCATGGAGCTGGGGGTCGAGGCGCTGGACCTGGACAAGCCCACCGCCGATTTCACCAAGGGCCCGGCCATGTCCGAGGAGGAGTTCCTGCAGGCCTTCGCCGTCGGCCTTCGCGCTGCCGCTCCCGGCCTGGACCTGCTGGTCATTGGCGAGATGGGCATCGGCAACACCACCTCGGCCGCCGCCATCGCCCATGCCCTTTATGGCAAGGAAGCCGCCGACTGGACCGGTCGCGGCACCGGCGTCGATGACAAGCATCTGAAGATCAAGATCGATGTGGTCGGCAAGGGCGTCGCCGCCAATCCCTCCAAGGATGGCTTGGATGTTTTGCGCAATCTGGGCGGACGCGAACTGGCGGCCATGGCCGGAGCCATCCTGGGGGCGCGCCTGTGGCGCATCCCGGTGATGCTGGACGGCTATGTCTGCTGCGCCGCCGCCGCCGCCCTGCATGCCGCCGATCCCCGTGCTCTGGATCATTGCCTGGTGGGTCATGTCTCGGTGGAGCCCGGTCATCGGGCTTTACTGGAACGCATTGGTAAGCGCCCCTTGCTGGACATGGACATGCGTCTGGGCGAGGCCTCGGGCGCTGCTCTGGCCGTCGGTCTGCTGAAGGGCGCCGTGGCTTGCCACACCGGCATGGCCACCTTCGCCGAAGTCGGCGTGGCCGGTAAGGAATAAGGATGCTGGACTGGGCGGAGGGGATTTGGCTGTCCATCAGCTGGACTGAGTTGTTCGGGCTGGCCATCCTCTCCGCCCTGGTCCTTTCCTTGGCCGGGCATCTGCTGCCGATGATTCGCACCGTGCGCGGCGTCATCGAGATCAAAGCCGCCCCGGCGCATCTCTTTCCCCTGATGGCCGACGCCCAGAACCAGCTGTCCTGGCGGCGCGAGCTGGCGGCGGTCAATGAGCTGGCCGACGGCGGCTGGTCCGAGACCTATGCCAGCGGCGAGGTCATCCGCTTCCGCACTATCGAGAGTCGGCCCTATCGCCATCTCTCCTTGCGCTTCTTTTCCGATCGGGGCTTTCAGGGCCATTGGCGGGCCGAGCTGATCCCCCTGGACAACGGCCTGACCCGCCTGGAGCTGGAGGAGGAAATCGAAATCCATCATCCCTGGAAGCGGTTGGTCTCTCACGTCCTTTTCGATCATAAGGCGCGGCTGGAGTCCTATCTGGCCGACCTTGCCGCCGCCGCCAAAGCGAAGCGCTGGCAATAGAGGCGCGTCAGGCCTATCTTCCCAGGCAACCCGTTCATCGATCATCCGGTAAGACCATGACCCAATTGCGCAAAGCCGTCGTGCTGCTGTCCGGCGGCCTGGATTCCGCCACCTGCCTCGCCATCGCCAAGGATCAGGGCTTTACGCCGCTGGCCCTGTCCTTCAGTTATGGCCAGCGCCATAGCGTCGAGTTGGACGCCGCCCGCCGGGTGGCCAAGGCCATGGGCGCGGCCCGCCATTCCATCGCCGAGATCGACTTGCGGGCCTTCGGCGGCTCGGCCCTGACCGATGACATCGCCGTGCCCAAGGATCGGGCTGAGGCCGAGATGGCCGAGGACGGCATCCCCATCACCTATGTGCCAGCCCGCAACACCATCTTCCTGTCCTATGCCCTGGCTCTGGCCGAGGTCGAGCAGGCCCAGGACATCTATATCGGCGTCAATGCGGTGGACTACAGCGGCTATCCCGACTGCCGTCCCGATTTCATCGCCGCCTTCGAAACCATGGCCAATCTGGCTACCAAGGCGGCGGTGGGGGATGGCCGCAAGCTGACCATCCATACGCCGCTGATCCATCTGACCAAGGCCGAGATCATCCGCACCGGCTTGAAGCTTGGCGTGGATTACGGCCAGACCATCACCTGCTACGACCCGACCCCCGAAGGCCATGCCTGCGGCCGCTGCGATTCCTGCCATCTGCGCCTGAAGGGCTTTGCCGAGGCCGGCATCCCCGACCCGGCACCCTACGTCTATCGCCCATGATGCGGCAGGCCGCCACCACCCTGCATATTCCCACCCACGGGTGCGGCCTGATCGAGGTCACCCATGAGGTGCGTCGCTGGGTGGCGGAGCAGGGGATGCAGACCGCCTTGCTGACCCTGTTTTTGCGCCATACCTCGGCCAGTCTGGTGATCCAGGAGAATGCCGACCCTGACGTTCAGGCCGATCTGGTCGCCTTCTTCAATCGTCTGGCGCCCGAGGACGGCAAGCTCTATCGCCATAGCGAAGAAGGCCCCGACGATATGCCGGCCCATATCAAGGCGGCCCTGACCAATGTTCAGCTGTCGATCCCGGTGCTGGAGGGCCAGATGGTTCTGGGCACCTGGCAGGGCATCTATCTCTTCGAGCATCGCCGGGCCTCCCATACTCGCAGTCTTGTCCTGCATCTGCTGGGCGAATGAGCGAGCCTCTCGACGATCTTCTGGCCGAGGCGAGGGCCTGCCAACATTGCCCCGATCTCCCCCTGGGGCCGCGCCCGATCTTGCGGGCCAGCATTACTTCGCGCCTGCTGATCATCGGCCAAGCCCCCGGCACCAAGGTCCATGAAAGCGGTATCCCTTGGGACGATCGCTCGGGCCTGCGGCTGCGCAGTTGGCTGGAGATGGAGCCGGATGTCTTCTATGACGAAGGCCTGATCGCCATCATCCCCACCGGCCTTTGCTATCCGGGCCGCGACGCCAAGGGCGGCGATCTGCCGCCGCGTCCCTGCTGCGCGCCCTTGTGGCATCCCCGGCTGATCCCGGCTTTGCCCAATGTCGCTTTGACCCTGCTAGTGGGCAGTCATGCCCAGGCCTTTCATCTCGGCAAGAACCGCAAAGCCAGGATGACCGAGACGGTGCGGAGCTGGCGCGACTACGGCCCGGTCCTGCCGCTGCCCCATCCCAGCTGGCGCACCACCGGCTGGGAGAAAGCCAATCCCTGGTTTAAGGAAGAGCTGCTGCCCGACTTGCGCCAGAGGGTGAGGGCGCTGCTGTCCCGTTAAAGCCGTCTCGAAGCACCTCCCGACAGCGGCAAGGTCCTTCGAGACGCTGGCTTCGCTCGGCTCCGCAGGGCGAGGCGGCTTTAACGGTTCTGTCGTTCAATCTAGCCCCCTTTCGCCGTTTCCCTATGGACTTGGCGGCTGCTTTCTCCGAAAAAGACCCCTTCTCATTTCACTGGAAGCATCGACTGCCCATGTCCCGCACTCTCGTCGCCTTCGCTGTCAGCGCTGTAATGGCGGTTCTGTTTTGTGCCAGCTTGGGGCGTCCGGTGGCGGTCAACGAGCCGCCGCTGAAGCGGCTGGGCTGTGTCTCCTTCTCGCACCCCGAGAACGTGCTGATCTTCGGCAAGCGTCCGCCAGTGGACCCTGCCGATATCGAGCGGGAACTGACCCGCATCAGTAAATGGACCGACTGCATCCGGGTCTATTCCTCGGACGTCCGTCAGGAAACCGTGGTGCCCATGGCCCAGAAGTTGGGGCTGAAGGTGCTGCTGGGGGCCTGGATCAACAGCCACCCCGAGACCAGTCACCCCGAGCTGGAGCGGGCCCTGGCCATTGCCGCCAAATATCCCGATACGGTCAAGGCCCTGGTGGTTGGCAACGAGGTGCTGACCGTCAAAGAGATGCCCATTGCCGATCTGATCCCCTATCTGGACGAGGCGAAACGGCGCTCCAACGTTCCGGTGACCATCGCCGAGGTCTGGTCGATCTGGCTGGATAATCCGGAACTGGTCGACCATGTGGACTTCATCGGCGCCCATATCTTGCCCTATTGGGATGGCTCGCCCGCTTCCATGGACAAGGCCCTGGGCTTCGTCGAGGAGTCTTTGAGCAAGCTCGAAGCCCGCTTCCCCGGCAAGGACATCCTGATCGCCGAGACCGGCTGGCCCAGCGGCGGGCGGGCCAAGGGTGGGTTGGCTCCCGGCGTGGTCGAACAATCCACCTATGTCCGGGCTATCGCCGCCATGGCTGCCCGCCGCCACTGGTCCTACAACATCGTTGAAAGCTATGACCAGCCCTGGAAGCGATATTCCGAGGGCGTCGCCGGCGGCACCTGGGGGCTGTTCGATAGCGACGGCAATCCGAAGTTC
>Ga0302276_10002912_pt1 | contig 14917 bp, 10 predicted proteins | sample III_Bog_N2_3_FD_198768 | JGI IMG/M metagenome (GOLD analysis project Ga0302276, IMG submission 198768) | Peat permafrost microbial communities from Stordalen Mire near Abisko, Sweden - III_Bog_N2_3 | ecosystem: Environmental > Terrestrial > Soil > Wetlands > Peat | place: Sweden: Abisko...
GCGTAGGGCACCGTTAGGACTTGCTTCGAGGGCGTGCCGCGGATTTCCGACGCGCCGATGAGAATAGCGCGATGGCCCAGGCGGGTTGCCGCTTCCGTTGCCACCCGATAGAAATCGCCGGGATTGTGGACAGCGGTCGAACCCTGCGTGAAGACGATCGGCGGGTCTCCTGAGGCTAGAAATTCGGCGAGATCGGAATCTATGCCGGGTTGCGCAACAGGGCGATCGAAGTAGACGAAGCCGGATTGCAGGGTCTGAGGGGGCCAGTCGGGCTGAGGCTTGGCCAGCCAATGAGAAAAGAGGGCAAGAACCAGGTGGGGTGAGAATTTGTCGCGGAAGACGGGGTCGGCGTGGGGGTTGAGGTGCTGCTGACGGCGCAGACTGCGGACGGGTTTCCACCAGTGGCGCGTTGCGAAGCGCCCCATGTTCAGGAGCGTTCGATAGACGGGCCGGCCGAGCTTGCGGGTGGAGAAAAGCCATGGAGCGTTGACGAGTACCGAAGGATCATAGGCGGAGAGATACGATACCGGGGAAAGAATGGCAGAGGCCCACGGCAGGCCGAGTTTTTCAGCGACCAAGGGGGCGGCGAGGTTCAGCTCGCCAGCAATCATGAGGTCGAAATCGGAAGCGACGGCAAGCAGGTCGTGATAGGTGTCTTCGAGGTGAGTAAGCAGCCAGTTTCGATAGAGGGCTTCGAAACCGCGTTTCAAATCCTCGCAGTCTCGAATGAGTTCGGGATCGGTGGGGTCCCAATCGGGGCGAATGGGACGGAAGCTTATCCCCGAGGATTCAACATGGGAACGGTAGTATTCAGTGGATGCGACGAAAACGGAGTGTCCGCGGCGCTTGAGCTCCAGAGCTAAAGCGAGACACGGGTGAAGGTCGCCGAGCGAGCCGATGGTCGCGAACAGAACCCGCTTTCCCGATTCTTTTTTGTTCCGCGCATTGACGGAGTGCATGTGGAAACAGTATCGGATACAGTTCCGGCGTTTGATTTACGGATTCCGGGGATTCGTACCCCAACTGTGATTCAAGGCACAGACGTTTCTGACGGCTGCTGTTTTCCTCAGAGAACTGAAGTTGCCTTTCTCCTGCGGAGCGTCTGTTGCCGGCTCTCCGACTGTGTTGTCACGAAGGGAACGGCTACGGCAGACGAGTGCTTTCGGTCGGGGATCATATGCCCGAATTCGATCGCAAAGCGAGATCTCGTCCTGCTGGGCACGAATCCCTTGGCGTATCCGAGTGCCTTGTCCGGCGCGGAACGCAAGTCCTGTTTCTGGAGGGGCTCGTGCTGAAACGCAGTCTCGATTTCACCCTGGCCGGATTTTTGCTGGCGCTTACGCTACCTCTGATGTTGATTGCCGCGGTCCTCATTCAATGGGAGACTGGCGATTCCGCTCTATTTGGTCAGCTCAGGATTGGCCGTGGATTCAGGCCATTCAAGTTGTGGAAACTGCGCACCATGCGGTCTTGCCGCGCGGGTCCGGCTTTCACGCTGGGCGCGGATCCGCGCATTACGCACGTAGGGCGGTGGCTGCGGCGGTCAAAAATTGATGAATTGCCCCAACTTTGGAACGTGTTGCGGGGAGAAATGAGCCTTGTTGGTTCGCGTCCCGTGGTGCCCGAATTGGCGGAGGAGTTTGAGGGCGATTACATGCGGCTACTGGAGGCGCGGCCCGGGCTGACCGATCCCGCGACGGTGAAATATTGCCGCGAGGCGGAGTTGATGGCGCTGGTTCCGGACCCGCTGGATTACTTCAAAAAAGTGATCATCCCGGACAAGCTAAGTATTTCATTGGCCTACCTGGGAAAGGCGACAGTTCGAAGCGACTTTGCCGTGTTGATCAGGACCGCGATTGCGCTGATTCCGTCTGCCGCCCCCGTTCTGACTGGGCAACCGGGGATTAATCCGATTTCGATTGCGGGGGCTCAAGAGCTGATGACGGTGGTGGAAGTGGACTCGTGCAATGAGGCTGATGGCCGAGAATGCATAGGTGTGTTGCAGGTCACGTTTCATTGAGCGACGCGGCTCGTATGATCAGGGGCGAAAAATGAGAGGCCGGACCCTGGTGTGGAACGGCAAGGAGATCGCAAATGCCCGAAGTGAATGGATTCAAAACAATACCCGAAAAGATTCTGGTGCCGATCGACTTCAGTTCGTCGTCGCACGAGGCCCTGGAGCAGGCAACGGCGCTTGCCGAGCACTTTCACGCGAAACTGCACCTGGTGAATGTGATTCCCGAGAGTGGGGAATCAGAGGAAGTGAAGAAGGAATCAGAGAAGCGGTTTGCCGTTTCGCTGGACGGGCTCGCGACTAAAGGAATCGCGGCATCTTCCAGCATCGAGGTTGACAACGATGTTGCCAGCAGGATTCTGGATGTAATCGATCGCGAAGAGATCGATCGTGTGGTGGTTTCAACGCACGGCGTTACGGGGTGGCATCCGCTAGTGTTTGGTTCGACAGCGGAGAAGCTAATCCGGCTGGTGCATGTGCCGGTTTTGCTGCTTCATACCGAAAAGCCCGAAGGCACGGCCAAGGTTTCAAACGGGCGCCTGATGGAGTGGTGGTAGTCAGAGCGGAATCGATATCGCTGTAATGCAGCATTGAAAAGGGCGGGTTTCCGGGAGGCCAGGGGAGCTCGCTTTTGCTGCGTTTGGACATGTTTGAGTGCTGGGTGGGCAGGCGTGCGATTCCCAGGTTCAGTGGAAGTTGTGGGAAGGAATATTTGCACCGTGGCTTTCTAGCGGTGTGATTTGACGTGCCTTCACGTGGACTACACCGTCCTGGTTCTGGAGCGGTCCTTCGATCATGAGGAATCGGCTGCGTGTGACGACGACGCGATTTTGCTCAAAGATGTCGGGCGTGAGGATGATGTTGGCGATGCCGGTTTCGTCTTCGAGTGAGAGAAAGACGAACCCTTTGGCGGTGCCTGGGCGCTGGCGGGCAATGACACAACCTGCGATTCGGACAGAGCGCTTCCCGGTGGAGCCTTCGAGTTCCTGTGCGGAGAGAATGCCCTGCTGGCGAAGTTCGGCGCGCTGATAGGCCATGGGGTGCGGGCCGGTGGTGATGCCGGTTCCGGCATAGTCGGCGGCCAAGCGCTCGACTGTGGTCATGCGTTGGAGCGGGTTGGATACGGTTGGGGCTGGAGCGGCTGAGCGCAGCAGCGGACCGACGGGGCGGCCAGCCTGTTCAACTTGCCAGAGCGCGTCGCGGCGATGCTCGACTTCACCGAGAGTGTTGAGTGCGCCGACACGGGCCAGTGCGACTAATTCCTTGCGATTGAGTTCAGGGATGCGGGCGGCGAGCTGGTCGACCGATGCGAACGGCCCGTATTGATGGCGGGTGGCGAGGATGGCTTCGGCGGAGGATTGACGGAGGCCTTTGACGTAATTGAGACCTACGCGTAGAGAGAGTGACGCATCCGGTTCGGCTTCAAGCGTGCAGAGCCAATGGGAGCATTGCACATCGATGGGGCGGACGCGGAGGCCGTGTCGCTGCGCGTCCTTGATGAGCACGGCGGGCGAGTAAAAGCCCATGGGCTGGTTGTTGAGCAGGCCACATGTGAAGGCAGCGAGATAGTGCACTTTGAGATATGCCGAGGCGTAGGCGATAAGGGCGAAGCTGGCGGCGTGCGACTCAGGGAAACCATACATGGCGAATGAACTGATGCCCTGGACGATGTTGTCCTGGGCTTCGGGGCCAATGCCGTTGCGGGTCATTCCATCGCGCAGGCGGCCTTCGAGGTCTTTCATTCGCTGCATGGATCTCCTCATACCTACTGCCCGGCGGAGTTCCTCGGCTTCAGCGCCGGAGAAGCTGGCGACAGTCATGGCCATGCGGAGAAGCTGCTCCTGAAAGAGCGGGACGCCTAGGGTGCGCTTGAGCACCGGCTCGAGGGATGGATGCGGGTAGGTAACTTCCTCCTTGCCCTGGCGGCGGCGCATGTAGGGATGCATCATTTTGCCCACAATGGGACCGGGGCGAATGATGGCGACCTGGACGACGAGGTCATAGAAACGCACGGGCGCATTGTGCGGGATGGAGGCCATTTGAGCGCGGCTTTCAACCTGGAACATGCCTACGGTGTCGGCCTTGCAGAGGGTTTGATAGACGAGCGGATCTTCAGGCAGTGCGGCAATGTCGATTTCTTTTTTGTAGTGGCGGGGAATTAACTCAATTGAGTCTTTGAGTACGGCCATCATACCGAGACCGAGCAGGTCAACTTTGATAAGGCCCATGTCGGCGCAGTCTTCCTTGTCCCACTGGATGACGGAACGGCCCGGCATGGAGGCATGTTCGAGCGGGACGACGCGGTTGAGCATTCCAGCGCATATGACCATGCCACCGGAGTGCTGGCCGAGATGACGAGGCAGGTTCTGCATGCGCATGCATAAGTCGAGATAGTGGGCGATGCGCGGATGACGGACGTCGAAGCCGGCCTGGGCGAAGTTGTGCGCGAGCGTGTCATTTTCGCCGCGCCACTCCCAATGACCGACGAGCGAGGAGAGGCGCGTGAGCTGATCTTCATCGAAGCCGAGGGCCTTGCCGACTTCGCGCGCGGCGGAGCGGCCGCGATAGCTGATGACGTTGGCGGTCATGGCTGCGCCGAGTTTTCCGTAACGCTCATAGACGTGCTGAATGACTTGCTCGCGGTGATCGCCGGAGGGTAGATCTAGGTCGATGTCCGGCCATTCGCCGCGGTTCTCATTGAGGAAGCGCTCGAAGAGCAGCTCCATGCCGATGGGGTCGACGGCGGTGATTTCTAGCGCGTAGCAGACGGCGGAGTTGGCTGCTGAGCCGCGTCCCTGGACAAGAATGCCATGCTGTTGGCAGTAGCGGATTAGATCCCAGACGATGAGGAAGTAGCCGGCGAAGCCGAGTTTGGCGATGAGCTTGAGCTCGTGCTGGACCTGGGCGCGGGCTTTGGCGAGAAGTGAGCGCTTGGCGGGTGAGCCGTAGCGTTTGAGGACGCCTTCATCGACACGCTGGGCTAAGAAGCTGTCCATGGTTTGGCCTGGCGGCACGGAATAGTGAGGGAATTCGTAGCCGAGATTGTTGAGGGTAAAGTTGAGGCGGTCGCTGACAGTGCGGGTGTTGGCGATGGCTTCAGGAATGTCGGCGAAGAGCGCGGCCATGGCTTGCGCAGGATGAAGTTCGCGGCTGTTGTTGAGAGTAAGCAGGCGGCCTGCGCGATCGAGCGAGGTGTGGTGGCGGATGGTGGAGAGCACATCGAGGATTTCGCGGTCTTTCTGCGTGGCGTAGCGCACACCATTGGTGGCGATGACGGGCAGGCGCAGGGAGGATGCGAGGCTCAACAAAGATTGATTGCGGCATTCTTCGTCGCGCTGCTGATGACGCTGGAGTTCGATGTAGAGATTAGCGCGGCCGTAGATGTTTGTTAGGCGGTCGATGATTTTACAGGCTTCGTTGCGGCCGTTGAGTGCCAGTGCTGCGGCGAGCGGGCCTTCATCGCCGCCGGTTAGACAGATAATGCCAGCGGAGAATTCTTCGAGGTCGTCCAGGTTTGCAGCGCCTTCCGCCTTGGTGGCTTCGCGCATTTTGAAGCGGGTGATGAGCTGGCAGAGATTCTGATAGCCGATTTGCGAGGCGCAGAGAAGCAGCAGGCGTGGGGGCTCGGGAGGGTATTGGTGGGGTAGCCAGTCAGGGGGAGTTAGTGCATTGCCAAAGGAGCTGACGGCGATTTCCGCGCCGATGTGGGCTTTGACACCGCACTTGGTGGCCATGGTGTGAAAGCGTGCAGCTCCGTAGACACCATTGCGGTCAGCGATGGCGATGGCGGGCATTTCGAGTTGCTGGGCACGCTCGGCCAGCGCTTCAGGCTGGGAGGCTCCGGCGAGGAAGCTGAAGGCGCTGGCGGCGTGGAGCTCGATGTAGTCGTTGCTGTGATTGGTTGACAAAGCCTGAGAGCCTTCGATGAAACAGCATTCAAAAACTGGATGGTTTAGTTCGTGGTTTCCCACTCATCGCGATAAGGCTGCGATGACTGGGGCACGGTGCATTTTTGCCTGGAGTCGTTCTAAAAGCCCGATTTGTTTGGAGGGCCGTTAGTCGTAGTAGGCTTCGAGCTGCCATTGGTTCATGGCGCAGTTATGGACTAACAGGCAGGAGACGGAGCTGCCGTTGGTGTGTTCGGCCAGGACATCCCACTCTTCTGCATTCCATCCGTCGGTGGACCACCAGTTGCCGCTGGTTTTCCATGGACCATAGGCGGCTGTGACGCGGAAGGCTTGTTCCGTGGAGCGAAAGGCGACTGGCTGCTGGGCTTGGAGTTGTACGCGAACCGGGACGGGGGGCCTGATGCGGCGGAGGGCGAGGTGTGGATGGGGCGTGGATTCATCGAGCGCGGCTGGTGCCTTAGTGGTTTGCATGGGGATGGAAAAAGTCTGCAAGCGGAAGCTGCCGGGACGGTGCGAGTCTTCAAGCACTGGGCTGCCGACGCGATCTTCGCCGGCAATGGCCTTGAGGCGGGCGATGGTTACGTCGAGGCGGGAAGGCTCAGGGGTTTGCGGCGCGAATAGGCCGAGCTGGACTTTGCTGGACTGACCGGCCTGCGCGGTAAGCGTGAGTGAGAGCACGGCGGCTTGAGGAGGGTGCGCGGCGATTTCGAGTTGCAGCAGCTTGAGGAGAAACTTGCAGTCGATGGTGGGGATGGCCGGGCGGATGGTGCGGTGGTATGCCTGACTGCTTTCGAGTTGCATTTCAATATTGAGAGACGCGAGGGAAAGTGTGCGCGTGGCGGCGCGTGCGGCGAGGCAGTCGATCATGCGGGCGCCGACGAAGAGCAACGAGTCTTGATTTTCTATGGGTGTATCGAAGTCGCAGAACTCTTTGAGGGAGAACTCCGCTTCGATTGGTTGGAAGGTGTGAGACAGGGTGCCGCTGGCCAGGTTGCGCCAAGCGACGGCTTGCGGACCGAGGCGGGCGACCAGTTCGGTTTCTGGCAGGGCTGCCAACTCGCCCAGCGTGCGAATGCCCCAGATGGCCAGGGTTTCGGCCGGGTCCTCTTCGAGGTCGAGAGCGGCGAGAGGGAGTTTGCTCAAGGCATGCGCTTCCTGTCCATCGGGAATGACGACGATGCCGCTGGACGTTGCAGCTTTTATGCGGGCGGTGTGGAAGTTCGAACTGACGGCAATGGAGGCGCGCAGGCCGACGGCGTCGAGAGCGGCGCGGAGGCGTACTGCGAGTGTCTGGGGTGGGCCGAAGAGGCGCTCGGTGCCGGTGATGTCGAGAACGCAGGCGGCGGCTGTGGCCTGACTTGCTGCTTCAGGGCTTGCCGCTTCAATGCGCGGGGAAAAATGCGCGGCGCATTCGTGCAGTACGGTGCGGGCCGCCGCTTCAGTTTCAAGCGAGCGCGGCAGCAGGTGGAGGTCGGGAATGCTTTCCGCTTCGAGACGCGTCATTCCCAGGGATACGCCTTTGAGCCGGGCGTGGCGGTTGAGGGAGCAGACGGTCTGGAGTGGCGGGCGGCCGTCGAGAACCGCTATAGGCTTTGAGGCGAACTGCGTGTTGAGGCGCAACAGGGCTTGCGTGGGGAACTCGGCTGCGTGGACGCATGCGTAGAGGCTTGAGTTCATGCTGACTTCTCCCAAGTGGAGATGGAGATGAGGGGGGTGGGTTCCGATGGCTGTTTATGCTCAACGTGCGACTGGCCGGGTTGCTGGGGAGCGGGGCATTCCCGTTGCCAGGGTGCGGTTGGGACCCAAGTGGAGGCAGGGGGTTTGCGCCTGCCGGCCATGGAAAGCGAGGAGGGATGCGAGGCGACGCGGCCTGTCCGCAGTTGATATTGATAGCCGCTGAGGACGGTCTGATTACTGGACTGCTCCTTGAGGGTAGCGCACTCGAGGACGACCGCGGAGCTGGACTGGGCGAGAGGCTGCTGGGCGAGGACGACCAGGGAACAGCGGGTGCGGTCGGCTGCCTGACGGAAACGGAACCAGGAGGCTAGCGGAATGCGGGCTGCGTCTTGATGAGCAGTGTTGCCGAGGTCGAGCACGATTGCGGAAAAACCACCTGCCTGGAGGAGAAGATCAGTTGCACGCACGGCCTGATCGAGCTGCGTCCATGGCTTTGTTGCGGGCTGTTTGTTTTGCTTGCGGGCGAGGAGGGTGTTCCGGCAGCGGACCCAGAGGAGGTGGTTGAGGCGGACGCCGCAGGCTGCGGCGGATTCGGCGTCCAGCGTGTCGGATGCGTCAACCCAGGCGCAAACGCAATCCTCACGGGTTCGACCGGCGACGAAAGAGAGAGCCAGGCTGGTTCTTCCGGAGGAGACGGGGCCAGTGATTTCGCTGATGGCACCGACGGGCAGGCCGCCTTCGAGCATCTGGTCGGCGGCGGGAATGCCGGTGGGGGCGGCTTCGCGGAGGTTGCGCGGGGCGGGTGTGAGCGCGGCGGGAAAGCGGCGTTCGAGGGTGTGCTCGATCTGGATACGAAGGGCTGCGGCGGAAGGCATGAAAGTTTCGCCTTTTCTTCGCTATAGAATCGCTCTTTCTGGTTCGGTTGTCAAAGTAAGGCGTCTTGTGGAAGCATATGTGTCTATTTATCAACGGGTTGGTTCGAATTGCTTAAGTTGATTCTGCGAAGTGTGTCACGCGGGAAAGACGCATGTAGTATGAAAACCGTGAGCTGGAGGCGGCTTTGAGGCTATTCCGTACTAAAACCGGGTGTGTTGTGGAGCAGGGGTGGCAGTATTTCCGGGTCGAAGCGGACTGGGATGAGTTGCTGGCGCAGGAGGAGTTGGCGGGTACGCTGCGCGGGCTGATTGAGGGACGGGAGCCGGTGGCTGGGTTCCACCAAGCGGATTTGCTGGCGCCGATTGGGACGCAGGAGGTTTGGGCGGCGGGGGTGACGTATTACCGGAGCCGCGGGGCGCGGATGGAGGAGTCGAAGGATGCCGGCGGGGGGAGTTTTTATGACCGCGTGTACTCGGCGGAGCGTCCGGAGCTGTTTTTCAAATCGACGGCGAGCCGGACGGTGGGAACTGGCGGGAAGGTGCGGATTCGGGCGGATGCGACTTGGAGTGTGCCGGAGCCGGAGTTGACGCTGCTGGTGAGTCCCGGAGGACGGATTACGGGGTACACGATTGGGAACGATATGAGCTCGCGGGATATTGAGGGCGAGAACCCGCTGTATCTGCCGCAGGCAAAGGTGTACGAAGGCAGTTGCGCCCTGGGACCGGGGATTTTGGTGGCTGAGGGGACGCTGGCAGCGTCGACGGAGATTGCGATTGAGATTGAGCGGGCGGGGCAGGTGGAGTTTGCCGGGCAGACGGCGCTGATGGAGCTGAAGCGTGATCCGAAGACGCTGGTGGAGTATTTGTTTCGAGATAACTCGTTTCCGGTGGGGTGTTTTTTGATGACGGGGACGGGGATTGTGCCGCCGAGCACGTTTACGCTGGCCAGTGGGGATTTGATTCGGATTACGATTGAGCCGATTGGGATGCTGGAGAATGTGGTGGCGTGATCAAGACAGCAAGTTGCCGGTTCAGCAGGTCAGCGAGTTAGCAAGTCAGCGAGTCAGCGCGAGTTGGTAGTGGTCATGGTTGCGCGTCTTTGACGCAGCGGAAGCCTACGCCGCCAGAGCGGTCGTAACTGGGGGCCATCAGCAGTATCTTGCTGTGCTCGTCGTTGCGGTAGGCCTGGGGAAAGTACCAGATGGAGCCTTGGGGCTGGTAGTACTCGCCACCACGGAGGATCGCGGCGCGGGTGTGCTCGTCTGTGAACTCGTCGGTCCATTGCCAGACGTTGCCAACCATGTCCATGACACCGTAGGGGCTTGCGCCGGCGGGGTGGGCATCGACCGGATCGGGACCGGGCATGGTGCGGCCGGTGGCGGGGGTGGGCATGTTGGCGGGCTGCCAGTTGTTGCCCCAGGGATAGATGCGGCCGTCGGTGCCTTGCGCGGCGAACTGCCACTCCCACTCGTGGGGCAGCCGCTTGCCGGCCCATTTTGCATAGACGCGGGCGTCTTCAAGGGAGACCCAGGTGACGGGGCGGTTCTCCCAGCCTTGCGGGAAGTTGCCGGCCTTCCAGTCGCGGAGGAAGTTGAGAGGGTCGCGGGGCGCGTAATGCGTTGTGTCGAGGAATTGCTTGAACTGGGCGTTGGTGACGGGGTATTTGTCGATGAAGAAGGGGGCGACCTGCATGGAGCGCTCGTGGAAACGGCGCGGGGTGTCTTCCCACGAATACTGAACATCGACGCCGGGATTGCCGCCGCCTTCAATCTCGGTGCCGGCTACTTTGAAGATGAAGGGGCCACCGGGGATGCGGATCATGCCGGTTGGGGCCTCGGTTGATGGTTTCGTTGGCGGGATTTCGACAAGGGTTTGGGACAGAATCTCAGATACGTGGGAGTAGCTGCCCAGCGGCTGTTTGGTGAGCTCGGCCATGTGTTGCATGAGGGCCTTGAGGTCGGGGGTGGGTTCGCCGGCGGTGGCGAGAATTGCGCCGTAGCCGTTTGCTTCAAGATCGAATGTGAGCACGGCGGTTTGGCTGGCTGATTGACTATTGGTGTCGGGCTTCAATTCTGTGCCGTGGTAGAGGTCGAAGTAGCGCATGCCGGTGGAGACGGGAACGTCCATCTGACGGCCGGTGATGTCGAAGCTGTTGCGGTTGACGATGGTCCAGACGGTTTGCTGCGCGAGGGGCCAGCGGCTGGCGTAGACGCCGTAGTTGTGCATGGGATAGAGCGGTTCCCAGTCGGGGCTGACAAGGAAGGGGGCGACGGCGCGCTCCATGGTGGCTACGCGTCGGGTGGCTTCGGCGTCGCGGGGGGTGATGCCGATCCAGATGCCCCAGACATTCTCCCAGCTTTCCCAACCGACACCGTTGAAGAAAGCGAATTGGAGGTCGCTGGTTTTGTCGGGGTTCCAGCGGTCGCTGATGTTGACCATGTGACGGGGCTCGAGCCACTTAAAGCGGTCGACCATGGGGACGAAGGGAAAGGTGTACTGGCCCCAGGTCATGACGTTCCAGGCGAGAGCCTCGTCACTGGGACTGCCTTCGGGTTGAAAGGCGAGAGGATGGCCAATTTTGTCGGCGGCGAGCGAGAAGCCGAGCGGGACGCCGTCTTGTGTGTCTCCGTTGATGCCGTCGGCGTCGATGGCTTTCATGAGTGCGGCGAGGGCGTCGGGCCATGGCTCGCCGGGCTGGTGGGTGCCCTCGTCCCACATCATCATGGGGAAAAGAACGCGGACGCCGCGGCGATGAAAGTCGGCAACCATTTGGCGGACGCCAGCGATGCCGCCGGGCATGGATTGGACCATTTCAAGCTGGTTGCGGTCGTCGATACCCATGTTGGGGTAGGTTGACCAGACGAGGACGGCATCGATGCCGCCGTAGCGCTTGTCGAGGTCGTCGAGGTAACGGTCGACGGTGTAGCGGCCGGCAACGGGATCGTAGAGGTAACGGTCCTGGACCATCATTTGCGGCTGGATGAAGCTGGATTGGGTCCAGAGGAGGGCGGGGAGTTGGTAGCGTGAGGGGTCGTAGGCGATGCGGATGCGGCGCTCGTCGCGCCAGTGCTGCAGATCGCGGAGCCAGCGCTCGTGGGTGTAGGGGAAGCAGGTGCCCTGCGGGGTGTTTTCCCAGGCGAAGTGGAGATTGAGGCAGTCGGGCGGGGGGATCTGCTGGCCGCGGGGACCGTATTGCGTGTCTTGCGCTGCTGCGGCGAGGACGAGCGCCCCTGCGAAGAATCCAATGCATAAAGTACGAATCATTTGGCCCCTGTTCCCCTTTCTTTGGACTCGTGGCGAGGGTTGTGGGTCTCAAAAAACTGTTTGTTGAAAAGAAACGAAATGGAAGATTGAAGGACCCGAGGCGGATGGATGGCCTTTGTGCTTTCCCACTCATTGAGCAAAACGCGCTCGATGAATGGGGCACAGAGCTTCTGTGGGACACCCAAAGTTTCATTTCCGGTGGGACGGCAATGACTGTGGATGGCTGTTACTGTTTGGCGGCTTTGATGGCTGCGGTGAGGGCCGGGACCACTTCAAAGAGATCGCCGACGATGCCGTAGTCGGCTATTTCGAAGATGGGGGCGTCAGGGTCTTTGTTGATGGCGACGATGCACTGAGAGCCCTTCATGCCGACCAGGTGCTGGATGGCTCCGGAGATGCCTACTGCCAGATAGAGCTTGGGCGAAACGGTTTGGCCGGAGCTGCCGACCTGATGGTCCATGGAGAGCCAGCCGTTGTCGCAGATGGGGCGCGAGGCAGCGAGTTCTGCGCCGAGGGCGTTGGCGAGTTCCTGAACGATGGGGATGTTCTCGGCTTCCTTGATGCCGCGGCCGACGCTGACGATGAGCTGGGCGGAGCCGAGGTCGACGGATTGAGAGGAGCCGCGGAAGGGCTCGCCGGGTATGGTGCGGATTTGGGCGGCTTCGATCGTCGGAGTGAAGGTTTTGATTTCCGCGGGGGTGGTGGCGGATTCGGTTGATTCGGCACGGAAGGCTCCGGCCTGGACGGAGATGAGGCAGGGACCGGTGCCGGTGGAGCGATAGTTGCCATTCAGGCGGCCTTGCATGAGCTGGCGGGTGAAGACGGGACCGGGGGCGATATCGACCACGTCGCTGATGAGCACCTGGTTGAGGCGGGCGGCAAGGGCGGGGGCGTAGTCGCGGACCTGGTAGGTGTGGGGGAAGACCACTTGCGTGGGGCTCTCGCTTTGGATGAGCTGCTGCAGAGCCAGAGTAAAGCCGTCGGGGGTGTATTGGGCGAGCAGGGGATGATCGACGCGAATGGTGGCGATGCCTTTTGCGGCGATTTCGGCGGCGAGGGATTCGGTGTTTGCGCCTAAGATGGCTGCGGTGATGTTGAGGCTCTGCGCTGCGGCCAGCTTTTGGCCGGCTGCGAGGGCTTCCCAACTTATGCGGCTGATGCGGCCCGCGCGCTGGCCAGAAGTGGTTTGAAGCTCAAGCACAACCAGAATGCCGCTCATAGGACGCGTACCTCGAATTTCAGCTTCTCTGCCAGGGCTGCCGCGGCTTCTTTGGGGGAGCCGGGGAGCATTTGGGTGGATTTCTGTTTGTGGGGGAGCAGAATCTGGTCGAGGATGACTACGGGGGTGGCATCAACGGCGAGTTCGGCGGCTGTTACGCGGCGGACTTCCTTGGTTTTGGCGCGCTTGATACCCATGAGGGTGGCGTAGCGGAGTTTGTTGCCGCCGGACTGGATGGTGAGGACGGCGGGGGTGGGCAGTTCGATGGTCTGGAACCAGCCTTCCTCCAGCTCGCGCTTGACTTTTATTTGAGCTTTACCTTCTGCGTCCAAAACTTCTACGTGCAGGATCAGCGTGGCGTGGGGCAGGTTGAGGAGTTCGGCGACGATGACGCCGGTTTGGCCGAGGCCGAGGTCTTCCGATTGCAGGCCGGTGAGGACGAGGTCGGGATTCTCCGGCTTGACGGCAGCGGCGAGAAGGCGGGCTACGCCGAGCGCGTCGCGATTGCCTAGATCGTCGCAGTCGATGTGGATGGCGCGGTCCGCCCCTTTGGCCAGGGCTTCGCGGATGGTTTGGCCTACGCGCTCGGGGCCGGCGCTGATGACAATGACTTCGCCGCCGTGCTTCTCTTTGAGCTGAAGAGCTTCTTCAAGGGCGTAGGCGTCGGACTCGTTGAGAGCGTACTGGAGGCCCGACTCTTCAATCCATTTGCCGGTGGGGTTGATGCGGACTTGCGCATCGCGTTCGGGAACCTGCTTGATGGCGACTACGATCTTCATGATAAACAGCCTCGGGCTATTTTATACGGGCACGGATGGATGTGTTTGTCCGCAAGGAGGTTGTATGCATTTAGTCCGGCTGCGGTTGCTCCGGGTTCTGATTCTCGACGCTGGTGATGTCTTCTTCGCTTTCGCGGACGATGAGGCCGCGCTGACGGAATAGCTTGGAATCGCGGATGGTGAAGAACTCGTAGAGGGGGTCCTGCTTTTCCACGGTGATCTCGCAGCGGAATTCGCCGGAAGCTGTTCCGACGGCTGTGGCCAGGATGCGCAGGAAGTCCACGACGAACTGATTGGCGTCGCGGCCCTCGAATTCGAGCTGGATGTAGTTGTTGCCGATGTCGAGGGTGAGGGCGCGGGCGTCGGCGGCTTTCTGGATGGTTTCGAGCGTGTCGGGGGTGAGGGCGAGGCTCTTGATACTGCCGCTGTAGGAGCAGCGGGATCCCTTGGGTCGCTGGAGGCGTGGGCCGGAATCCATGGCAGATTGCGCCGGCTCGGGTTCGGCCGGAAGCAGGCTGCGGGCCACGAGCTGCGCGATGTCGAGCAGTTGCGGAGCGGCTTCGCCTGAGGACGCCAGCGCATCGCGAAACATGGTGTTGCAGAAGGGGCAGGCAGTGCCGATGGTTTGCGCGCCAGTGGCGACGAGTTCCTGGACGCGATTGTGGCTGACGCGCTGGCCGGTTTCTTCGCCGAGGAACGCCAGGCCACCTCCGGCTCCGCAGCAGAAAGACCGTTCGTGGTTGCGGGGGGCTTCGATCAGTTGACCGGCCTGGGCAACGATGGCGCGGGGCTCATCGTAGACGTTGCGGTAGCGGCCGAGATAGCAGGGATCGTGGTAGACGATTCGTTCCGGGGCTGAAGCCCCTTCCTTCTCTTGTGGGCTTTTCAGGGGGTTGAAATCCCCTGCTCCCTCCTTCGTCTTAGTGTCCGGGCCCGGACTTACCGCCCGAGGAAGACCTAACGCTCGAGGAAGTTTGTCGGCGAAACGGGCGAGGAACTCGCTGTGGTGCTCGATCTCTGGCGGCGTGCCGTATTCCTTCCAGTCTTCCTGGATGGTGCGGACGCAGTGGGGACAGATGGAGACGATCTTCTTGACCTTGTTCTCGGCCAGGGCTTCAAGGTTGGCTTCAGTGAGTTGCTGGAAGAGGAGGTCGTTGCCGAGACGGCGGACGGGGTCGCCG
>Ga0302276_10002922_pt1 | contig 14876 bp, 9 predicted proteins | sample III_Bog_N2_3_FD_198768 | JGI IMG/M metagenome (GOLD analysis project Ga0302276, IMG submission 198768) | Peat permafrost microbial communities from Stordalen Mire near Abisko, Sweden - III_Bog_N2_3 | ecosystem: Environmental > Terrestrial > Soil > Wetlands > Peat | place: Sweden: Abisko...
GTCGAACCGTTCGCCACAAGCCGCGAAGGTCACAGAGCGGCCCCTCGCGCACAACGACGACTGGCCGCTCTCTTGTGTTCGCGGCTGTGTGCTGGCGGCGGGAACCAGCGGATCACGGCAGATGTGAAACCGGCCTAGAAGCTGTATCCGATGGAACCGGACGCCACGATGTCGTTGAACCAGCCGCTGAGGCTGGCTCCGGGCGCGACAGCGATGACCTGGCTGGGAGCGGGACTCATGTAGTCGCGGACCTCGAAGCGAAGCTCTACGCGATTCTGGTACTTCACCCGGACACCCACCGCGGCGTCGATCACGGGGAGAGATTCCCGGGTGGCGGTCAGCGCGGCGTAGTTACCGAGAGGCTGAGTGGATGATTCCGTTCCCGTCCCAGCCAGGAACCTGACGCCCCCGCCAACCGCGATGAAGGGCCGGACCTTCGACTCGCGGGGCGCGAAGTGGCGCAGGAAATCGGCGTGCATCAGGTCGCTGTGCCCACCGAACTTCACGCTCGTCCCGCCCGAGGAGAGCGACAGGTTATCCCAGCGATGGAGGTAGTGGACTTCGCCACTCCAGTATTTGTAGGTATCCTCACCGAAGTAGGCGCCGAGTGCGCCCCCACTGTCGAGTCCGACCTTGCCATCGGGCGTGACGCCGCTGATGGTGAGCTTGGGCGCGTAGCCGTAACCTCCGCCCGCACCGACGTACCAATTCTGAGCGTAGGCGGCGCCGGCCAGCAGCCAGCATGTTAGAGCGAGTCGCTTGAGCATTCAGCTTTTCCTTTAACTCCCTTTAGTCTTCACTTTACGGGTTTACCACACGCACCTGGATGGACGCCGCGGCTGAGCCTTCCGTCACGACGAGCGCTGTCTGCGAGGCGCCGTGGATGTTGAATGGCACAGAGGCGTCCACACGATAGACGCTCACTTCTCCAGGCGCGAGGCCCGCGAAGGTCACGTTCAGCGTCGTTCCCCCAAGGGTGACAACGGGCAGAGTAACCAGGAGCGAGGGCGGGGTCGCGGGGGTCACGTCTCCCGGGGCGACGGCCGGAATGGTCGGCCCGAGGCCAGTGAGGTAGATCGAAATCGTATCCTTGGCGTGAATCGGATTGGTGAAGTCAACCACTTCGCCGTTCTTCTGACGTATCACACGCGCCAGCCCTGCCTGGCTCCCGGAGGCGACAGGGAGGATGGCGGGCGCAACGGTTTGCACCTGGAACGTGAACGGGCTGCTCACGCCACCCGGAGTGTGGACGATTAAACTCTCCGTGGCGGATGCATCGGCCGGCAATACCGCTTGAATCTGCGTCGGCGAGACCCAGAAGAGCGGAAGCGCCTCGCTGCCCATCGTAACGCAGGCATCGCCCAGGGTCGAAGGAAGCGGCTCCACGCCGGCGACGGCGGAGTCTGGCGCGAGCCCGGTGCCAGAGATCAGCACTTGCCCGTCGGCGGTGACATTCGTGCTGCCATTGCCAACGTTCGTCACGCTCGTCACGACGGGGACCTTCGTCGCGGCGTCAAAGTCGGGAGGCAGGATGGTCAAGCCGGACTGGCTCAGCAGGACGACAGAGCTTTGATCCGCGGGCACTGCCAGCGTTCTAGTAAACGTCGAAATGGTCTGGCCGATCTGTCCCACCTGAGTCGTCTGGAGAGTAGCGGCGGTGTCCGGCGCTTCAATGGTGGAAGTCCCGCCGTAGGTCTGGAGGTAGTACGGGCCGTCGTTGGGATTGAAGTCGATGCGTTCGATGGTGCCCGGGCCCGAGGCCGTTCCTAAAACTGTTGTTGTTGTTGTTGCTGGTGTCGTTGCTGTTGCAGCTGTCGTCGAAGTGCTGGTATCGAGAATTGTTGTCGTGCGCAGTCCGTCGATTCCGCCCATGGCTACGCCCGAGGTGACGCTGCCTTTAAGGGTGTTGAGCACCGACTCGGCGAAAAGGCCCTGATCGAGTACGCGGTTGTCCGTCACGAAGAGATTGTCTGTCAGAGCGCCGTACGCGCCGCTAAGAGATGTCACGTCCTGCGTCAGGTCCTGGCGGGAGACGACCCAGTGATCGACCGTGCCGTCCCAGAGGCCGACAGTGGCGTCGGGCATGGCGAGCAAAACCGACTTTCCGGATGGCGAAGCGGCCACAACCGGGGACAGCGGGGCGCCGTTGTAGGAGGACGGGAAGCAGTTGTCGTAGACGCCCAGGCTATCTGGCGCACTGGCGAAATAGATGGGGAAATCCGCGCGGAAGAACAGGCGGCCAGCGCATCCGGACGGGGGCGCCGCGTCGCGGATCGCCGCCCAGACCACCGGCGTTCCTATGCCCTGACCTACCGCAACCGAGCGCGGGTAGGCGCCGTCCGTCCGAATGAAAGGACTGGACGGGTACGAAGGAGAGGGGTTCCAGGGCTGCAGCGTATTGAGGTCGAATGTGTTGATCAACTGCGAGTGATCGTTCCCAACAAGCAGGTAATGCTGATCGGGCGTGATCGCCATACTCATGGGCGTGTTGCCGGTGCGCAACTGCGGCGCGGCAATCTGTTTCCACGTGGTGGTGTCGAAGACGAGCACCAGGTTCTTGTCCTGACGCAGGACATAGACCTGGTTGCGGCCGGGGTCGGCGACAATGTCCACGAGTTTGCCAGGCACGTTCACGATCTGGCCCCGCTGGCTGAGGTCCCGCGTGTTGATCAGCAGGCGCACGGGGAAGGGGATGTTGATCGCGCCGGAGGATTGGAGAGTCAGCATGACCGTGGTGGTCCCGGCGTTGCTTTGAAAGACCGTGGGATCGACGTCGATCCGCACCGTCGCGGGCGTGGTTCCCGTGGTTTGCGAGAGCCGGATGCCCGAAGTGCCCGCTGGCAATGACAGCGTGAAATCGGTGTTGCCGCCGCCGAGATCCACCAGGTTGATGTTTTGTGAAATCACGCTGCGGGTGCAGATGTCGGACTGGAAGACGACGTCCTCCTGCAATGCGGCCAGTTGATGCGCGGTAGGCAGCGACGCCACGGGAAGGACGAGCACGCCGCTGTCGGAGCTCGAATAAACCGTGGTCATGTCCGAGGAAAACAGGGACCGGCCGGACATCATCTGCGGTAATTGGATGCGCTCGCGAACCGTCAGATTGTCCGAGTCCATTACGTGCATAACGGGTGCGTCAGTCAGGCTGGCCATGATGTCGGCGTAGATCAGGTTGCGCGAGTAGTCGAAGGCGTGCCCTCCCTTACGGAGGTCCATCTGGGTAGTCATCAGATTCGGGAATTCCGCGCGACTCACTGAATCGGAGTCCATCAACACCCAGCCGCCCACGAAGCGCGACGCGTCCTTGTTGACGCTCACCGCGCGCGGGCCGAGCGGCGGAGTCGAGCTCCAGGTAAACTGCTCGACACTGCTGCTGCCCACTTGATAGCGCAGTAGCACCGCCACATCCGATTGCGCGGCCACCCCACAGGTGCCACCTGCGGGTGGCGGGCCGACCTCGGCGAGGATGAGGATGGTCTGCTGGTCTCCTGAAATCCCCGTGGCGGCCTCCACGATGTTCGCCGGAAAGCTGAACATGTTCGGCGCGCAGATTGCCACGGGCGCCGGCAGGGGGGCGCCACCCAGACTTGTTACGCCAAGGGTCTGCGTGCGGCCGGAAGTCGGGTCGAGCAAGCGAATGTCGCCCTGAGTGACGACCAGGGCCAGATTGCCTGCGCCAAAAGCAACCGAGAGCACCGGATAGGGGAGTGTGATCTCCTGCCGGGTGCCCGTGTCAAGGTTGAAGATTGCCGCGCCGCCTGTCGCCGTTGCGCCAGTAGAAGAGTTAAAAGCACCGTACTCGCCCGCAACCAGAAAGTGGTTACCGGGCGACAACGCCACCGCGCTCGGCGGCTTGGAGACCGTCATGGGCGTTAGCAAGCCGAACTTCGGGTCCGCGGTGTTCATCACTTCGATCAGGCCGGCTCCAAAATTAGCGATATAGAGACGGCTTCGGCTCTCGTCGAGAGCAATGTCAGAGACTGTGCCGCGCACCGGCACCGCGGTCCCGAAGGTCGCGGCGTGGCTCGCTGCTCCCAGCGAGAGGACAGCAGAAACGGCATAAACGATTCGCAGCCCAGTAAAAGACATAATTACTCCGTCTTCAAATTGACGAAACTAACGGCCGCCAGCTCTGACGATCGGATTTGGCCGCTTCCGTTGACGACTCCCGCAAGGCTTGCATTTGAGTTCTCAAGTTGCAATCGTGCAGCCCATTCATAACAACCGGGCAGCCCCCGCGCGGGCCTTTCGATGGCGGCTTCGGCGAGCCGTAACATCGCTTTCCAATCATCGTGCCAGTGCGGATCGACTGGCTGTTCTAACATATCGGACTAAATCACCAGTATATGGGAAGAACCGCGGCAACAACGGACATAGAAGTCTGGAATGCCCATGGGCTGCCACATTGCTTAGGCTATCACCGCGCAACCGACTGTCAATCCCATCCTTGGCTAGTACCCGGATGGTCTGGTCCTGGTTCTCCGGTGTGAGCCGGATGCCCGGTACGCGTTCCTTGACGACGCGGGCGGGGCGAGGCCTCCGAGTCTTCGCTGCGCTCAACTTCAAGCTCCAAGCGATTGCGGGCCGCGATTCATCAGGATGCGTGTCCCGCGTGGCGTTGCCACGTTACGCGGGGGATCGCATCTCCTCCTTTGAATGCGCCCCCATCCATTCGCGCTGGGGCGCGGTTCCGCACGCCGGTTCCTCGACATCGCCTCAGGAGGGCTGATTCCAATGAATGTCGACCGCTGGCTCCGGCTGATCGCCGGTCTCTTTATCGTCGCGAGCGTCGCGCTCGGAATGACCGTGGACGCGCGCTTCTACTGGCTCACCGCGTTCGTTGGACTGAACCTGTTTCAATCCGCGTTCACCAACTGGTGCCCGATGCTGGCCATCTTGCGCAAGCTCGGCGTCAAGGGCTGATGATGGAGCCGCCGGGCGCCAAATGTTCGCCGGTCCTGCAACGCGTGTGAAACCAGGCTCACAGCATATTCACGGCGCGGCCCGCGAGGATTACGATTGCGCCGAGCGAGAGCACGCTCTGCGCCATCATCAGGAGTTTGGCCCAACCCGAGATCGGCGCGACATCGGTCGGCGAAAACGCCGTGCTGGTGTTGAAAGCCAGGAACAGATAGTCGACGAAGCCGGGCTTCCACGGTTTGCCCTCATGCTGCAGGTTCATCTGCGGGAAGAGAAACGCCCCTTTCACGTGCGCGCCCCGCAGGTCCCGCGCATGTGGACCGCCCCCGTCGAGTTTCCAGTACCAGGTCGCGAAGACCAGAATGTTGCTCACCCACAGCGCGCCGGCCGAACGCAGGAGTTCGGTGGCAGTCTGATGGTGCGACGGCAAACTCACTATGAGGGCGCCCATCGACCACGTCAGCGCGGCGGTGACAAGCGCCGACAGCGCCAGGCCCAGCCGCCGGTTCAGCCTGTCCAGACGCAAGCGATGCGTCACGATTGTCGGCAATAGCAGCAAGCCTACAGGGATCAGCAATAGCCAGTTCGGTCCCAGAGTCAGACGCTCCGGAAGAGCCAGATACAATGCGCAGACAGCCAGCAACGCGAGCAGGACCGGCCAGCGGGGCTCCGGCGGACTGGGACGATGATGGGCGTGCGAAGGAGTAGCCATCTGCAACTCAGTGTAAGCCGGACGGATTGCGCGGTTCCTCGTTCGTCTCTTGTCCCCGGCATTCGTGGCAGCATTTTATCGAGGCTGGACCGGCAATTTGAGGACGGCATTAGGAACCGAAGGCGTGTAGAATTGGTGAAACCGTGTGCCCGCTTCCGTGCAGCGGTGCGCACCGGGCTGGATATCCAAACGAATTGGGGTTAGCGTGCAAACCAATCCATCTCCGCCCGTAGCGGGCAATCAGATTGCGGTTCAGCCGCCTCAGCGCAATATCGCCATCGACGCTTATCGCGGATTGGTGATGCTGCTGATGATGGGCGAAGTGCTGCGGTTCGCGGCGCTGTCGCAGGCCTACCCTGGCAACTGGTTTTTCGGGTTGCTCGCCTTCAACCAGGACCACGTCCCGTGGGCGGGTTGTTCGCTGCACGACATGATCCAGCCCTCGTTCTCGTTCCTGGTGGGAGTGGCGTTGCCCTACTCGATCGCCAGCCGCATGGCCAAGGGCGGGACGATGGGCAAGCTGTTTCTGCATGCCCTTTGGCGCTCGTTCCTGCTGGCCGCGCTGGGCATTTTCCTGCGCTCGCAATCCGGTCCCATTACGAATTTCACCTTCGAAGATACGCTCACCCAGATCGGCATGGGCTACCCGTTCCTGTTTCTGTTGGGCTTCGCCAAACCGAAATGGCAGTGGAGCGCGTTGGGCGTGCTGCTCTTCGGTTACTGGCTGGCTTGGGCGCTGTATCCAGTGCCCGGCCCGGGGTTCAACTACGAAGCAGTCGGCGTGCCTGCGAACTGGCCCCATCTGTACACGGGCTTTCTGGCGCACTGGAACAAGAACACCAATCTCGGCCAGGCCGTCGACGTCTGGTTCCTGAACCTTTTCCCGCGTGTGAAGCCGTTCCTCTACAACGGCGGCGGATACCTGACGCTGAGCTTCATCCCGACTCTGGGCACGATGATTCTCGGCCTGCAGGCAGGACGCTGGCTGCGCGCCGCAGCGCCGCGTATTCCGCTGAAGCGCCTGCTCATCGCCGCCGCGATCGGCATCGCCGCGGGCCTGCTGCTGCACTTCGCCGGCATCTGCCCGGTGGTGAAACGCATCTGGACGCCGGCCTGGACGCTGTTCAGCGGTGGCGTGGCCTTCCTGTTCCTGGCGGCATTTTCGTACGTGATCGAGATGAAGGGTTACAAGAGGTGGGCTTTCCCGCTGGTGGTCATCGGCATGAATTCTATCGCCGCCTACCTGATTGCGGACATGTGCGGCAGGTTCATCTACTCGTCGTTCCGCATCCACCTTGGCCCGAACTTCTTCCGCTTCGCAGGCGACGGGTTTGCGCCCACGATCGAGGGCGCCGCGATTCTGCTGACCTACTGGCTGATCCTGTGGTGGATGTACCGGCGCAAGCTGTTCCTGAAGATCTGACCGGAGAATTCCGATCGGAGCCGCGACCGTGAGGGAGCGGTGGACATGTTGCCCGCTCACGGACAACACGCCATCTGGGATAGATTAGTGGGGCCGAGGTGCTCCATTATGACCCGCCGCACACTTCTCAAGATCCTTGCCGCCGCGCCCGTCGCGCCGCTGTTCCCCTGTCTCACGACCTTCGCCGCGCCGTATACCGGCAAGCTGAAGATCACCGCCATCAGGGTGCTTGGGATGCAACGCCCGGTCGCCACGGGCAATTGCCTGATCAGGGTTGAAACCGACGCCGGGCTGTATGGCATCGGCGAGGCGGGCAGCACGGGCGAGATGGCCAGGGCGCGCATCCAGACCATGGCGCCGCTCCTGCTCGGCAAAGATCCGCTGATGATCGAAAAACATTTCTTCGAGATGTCGTCGTTGATGCACACCTACACGGCGCACATCCCGACCATCAGCGGCATCGATATGGCGCTGTGGGATCTCGCCGGCAAGATCCTCGATCGGCCGGTCTACGAGTTGATGGGCGGTCCGTTCCGCGACGCGATCCCGATGTACTCGCACGGCGACGGCTTCGACATGCTCGACAAAGGCGCCGTGCACGCCTGGGCGGAGCTGGTGCGGACCCGCCCCGAAGGCTTCAAGGCCTATAAGAACAGCATCAACTTCATCCTCGGCCTGCCCGCCGCGCGCTACGCGAATACGCTGATGCACGAAGATTTGAAAAAAATTCGCACGGCTTACGCCAACTGCCGCGAGGCCGTCGGCGAGGACATCGACATCGCCGTGCATTGCCACAACGAGTTCGATACGCCTAGCGCGATCGCCGTCGCCAAGGCCGTGGAACCGATGGACCCGCTGTTCATTGAAGACGCGTTGAACCCGCCGTATTCAGAGGGTTGGATGGCTCTGCGGCGCTCCACGCGCATCCCGCTGTTGACGGGCGAGAAGCTCGAGCTCGTGCGCGGCTTCAAGCCTTTCCTCGACACGCAGGCCGTGGACATCGTGCATCCCGATCTCGCCTTCGCGGGCGGCTTGACGGGTACACGCAAGGTCGCCGACTATGCGGCGCTGACGCGCACGCCGGTCGCGCTGCACAACGTCGGAACGCTCGTGTTGACGTACGCCTCGGCGCATTTCGCCGCGTCGATTCAGAACTTCTATCGCAGCGAAAGCGCGCTCGGCCGGCCGACGCACTACGTGGAAGACATGGCCGCGTCGAACCGGCCCATCGTCAGAAACAGCCTGCTGCAACTGCCCAAAGGCGTCGGGCTCGGGCTCGACTTGAATCCCGATTTTCTGAAGCAGCACATGGCCGACGGCGAGACTTGGTGGGGATAGTTGTGGGGCGGCTCTCCAGAGCCGTGCGGGGCCTCCAGGCCCCGCAAGTAACTTAGCCTTCTGCTTCTGCGCTGGGACTTGGCCGCCCATGCCAGCGCCACCATTCGTACACGACCGGGTAGACCAGCAACTCCAGCAGGAATGACGTGAGGATGCCGCCCGCCAGCGGCGCGGCGATGCGCTTCATCACGTCCGCGCCCGTGCCGCTCGACCACAGGATGGGCACGAGTCCCACGAACATGGTCGCGGCGGTCATCAGCTTGGGCCGGATCCGCCGCGCCGCTCCGGCCACGACGGCTTCGTGCAATTGCTCGCGCGTATTCATGCGTCCCTCACGCACCGCCCGCCCGAATGCGAGGTCGAGATACAGCAGCATGAACACACCGGTCTCCGCGTCCACGCCCAGCAGCGCGATGAGGCCCACCCAAACTGCGACGCTCATGTTGTACCCGAGCGCGTAGAGCAGCCAGAACGCGCCAATCGCGGAGAAGGGCGCGGCGAGCAGCACGATCATCGACTTCACGGCCGACCGCGTGTTCAGCCAGAGCAGAGCGAAGATCAGACACAGCGTCACCGGCACGACGATGCGCATGCGCTCCGCGACGCGCTGCATCGCTTCATACTGGCCGGTCCAGCGGATTGACGTGCCCGGCGGCAGATGGAGCACGGGAGCGAGCGTGCGTTTCGCCTCCTCGATGAAACCGCCGATGTCGCGGCCGGCGACGTCGACATAGACATAGCTCGCGATCATCCCGTCCTCGTCGCGGATCATCGCGGGTCCCATGGAGGTTCGCAACTCGGCGAGTTCGGAAAACGGGATCTGGCGCTTCCCATCCTCGACGGCCACCAGCATGCGTCCGATCGCTTCCGGGTCGCTGCGGTAATCGCGCAGATAGCGCACGTTCACGCCGTAGCGCGCGCGGCCCTCGATGGTAGTGGTCACGTTCTCGCCGCCCGCCGCGGCGGCCAGCGTCTCCTGCGCCTGGTCGATGGAGAGGCCGTAGCGGGCGAGCCGTTCGCGATTCCAGACGACGTCCAGGTAATGGCCCTGCCCCGCGCGTTCGGCGAAGGCGCTCCTGACTCCGCGTATGGGTCGCAACGCTCCCTCCAACCGCTCCGCGATGCGCTCCACCTCCTGCGGGTCGCTGCCCAGAACCTTGATGCCTACAGGAGTCCGCACTCCGGTGGTCAGCATGTCGATGCGCCCCTTGACCGGCATCGTCCAGGCGTTGGTCAGTCCCGGAATCTGCAAGGCCTGGTTCAGCTCCGAGACGAGCTGTTCGGAAGAGATCGTGTCGCTCATCAGTGGCCGCAAGACCGGCTTCAGCCACTCCGGAGCCCAACTCGAATACCACGCCGGCACGCGCCGCCAGGCCGCTTTCGGTTTGAGCGTGATGACCGTTTCGAGCATCGAGAGCGGCGCCGGATCGGTCGCCGTGTCGGCGCGCCCAGCCTTGCCGAGCACGCGATCGACTTCGGGGAACTGGTGGATGATCCGGTCCGTCTGCTGCAGCACCCGCTGCGCCTCGGTGATCGAGATGCCCGGCAGCGTGGACGGCATGTACAGCAGCACGCCCTCGTCCAGCGGAGGCATGAACTCGGAACCAAGCCCCAACACGGCAGGAATCGTTGCGAGGACGAGCGCCAGCGCGCCGCTGAGGACGACTTTGGGATGACGCAACGACCACCGCACGACCGGCTCATACGCGTCCACCAGAGAGCGCGAGATCGGGTTCTTGTTCTCGGCTCGAATTCGTCCGGCGAATGTGAAAGTGGCGGCGCGCGCGAGCCAGCGCGGCCGAAAACGAAACTCGCGGACATGCGTCAGAGCCAGGCGCAGAGCGGGATCGAGCGTGATCGCGAGCACCGCCGCGACAACCATCGAGAACGACTTGGCGTAAGCGAGCGGCTTGAACATCCGCCCCTCCTGCGCCTCCAGCGCGAGGATTGGCAGAAACGAAACGCCGATCACCAGCAGCGCGAAGAAGCTCGGGCCGGCCACTTCCTTGACGGCCACCAACACGACATCCTTGTAGCTGCCAGGCCGCTCCTGCGCCTCCCACTCTTCCAGTTTCTTGTGGGTCTGCTCGACCACGACAATCGCGGCGTCGACCAGCGCGCCGATGGCGATCGCGATGCCTCCGAGCGACATGATGTTGGCGCTCACGCCCATCAGCCGCAAGGGGATGAATGCGATCAGCACGGCTACCGGAATAGTGACGATGGGAATCAGCGCGCTGGGAACGTGCCGCAGGAACAGCAGCACGACCAGCGTCACAGTCAAAACGATTTCGAGGATCGTCGTCTTCAGGTTGCCGATGGAGCGCTCAATCAGCTCGGAGCGATCGTAAATGGGAACGACTTTCACGCCCGCGGGCAGGCCGCCCTCGACCTCGTGCAAACGCGCCTTCACGCGTTGAATCACGGACAACGCGTTCTCTCCGGTGCGCATCACGACGATGCCGGAAACCGCTTCGCCCTTGCCGTCAAGGTCCACGGCGCCGCGCCGGAACTCGGGGCCTGCAACCACCTGGCCCAAGTCTCCAACGTGAATGGCGGTGCCGTCCTCCGACGCTGCCACCACCACGTTCTCCAGGTCGCCGGCCGACTTCGCGGCGCCGATGCCGCGCACCATGTACTCGGTTCCGCCGAACTCGATCAGTCTCCCGCCGCTATCCGCGTTCCCTCCGCGCACCGCCTCCACGACCTTATTGACGCCGATCCCGTAAGCCTGCAGCTTCAACGGGTCGACATTGACCTGGTATTGGCGCGCGAAGCCGCCCACCGAGGCAACCTCGCTGACGCCGGGCACCGATTCCAGGTGATAGCGCAGATACCAGTCCTGCGCCGAGCGCAGATCGGCGAGGCTTTGCCTGCCGCTCGTGTCCACCAGCACGTATTGAAAAATCCAGCCCAGCCCGGTCGCATCCGGGCCGAGCGTCGATTTCACGCCCGCCGGGAGATTCGGCAGCACTCCGGCCAGGTACTCCTGCGTACGCGCTCGCGCCCAGTACAGGTCGGTCCCATCCTCGAAGATGGCGTAGACATACGAGAAGCCAAAGTCGGAGTACCCGCGCACGGCCTTCACCTTGGGCGCGCCCAGCAGTGCTTTGACGATCGGGTAAGTGACCTGATCTTCGATGATGTCCGGACTGCGATCCCATTTCGAATAGATGATGACCTGCATGTCCGACAGGTCGGGCAGCGCATCGAGCGGCATGCCGCGCATCGACCACCAGCCTGCGGCGCAGGCCGCCGCCGTGAGGATCACGACCAGCGCGCGGTTGCGGGCCGAGAAATCGATGATCCGCCCGATCACGGGCGTCTCCCGGGAGCGGCAGCCTTCGCCTTGCTCGCGTACGTGGATGGCGCCCGATCAAAGCTGCGGCGGCAGCTCTCGGAGCAGAAGTAGTAGGTCACGCCCGCATAGACCAGATGACTCTGCGCCGCCGCGGGCGCGATCGGCATGCCGCAAACCGGATCGATTACGCTCGCCTGGCCGGGGCTCGCCGCGGGCATTCCGGCTGCCGCCGCGGACAGTTGCAAGCGGCTCTCGGAGTCCAATAAAAACAGCCCGGAGACGACGAGCTGCTCGCCCGCCTCCAGCCCTTTGACGATCTGCACGCGGTCCCCGTACCTCGCTCCCGTCGTCACTTCGCGCGGTTCGAAGACTCCCTCCCGCGGGCTGACGAAGACGATCTTGTGCTGGCCCGTGTCCAGGATTGCGTCGGCGGGCACGGCGATCCCGTCCGGTTCCCGCACGTCGAATTCCACCTCTACGAACATGCCGGGGCTCAGCAGGGAAGATTGATTGTCAATCTCAAGCCGGGCTCGCAGCGCCCGCGAGGCCGGGTCGAGCTGAGGCAATGCGCTGCTCATCCGGGCCGGGATGGTCCGGCCTTGATAATGCACCCTCGCCGTTGCCCCCGCGTGGATCGCCCCGCTGTCGCCCTCGAACAGGTCGGCCAGAACCCACAGATGCGTGAGATCGGCGATGCGGAACAGCTCCGTGCCCCGGTCGATGCGCTGCCCAGCGCTCGCGTTTCTGAACAGAACCACGCCGCTCGCTGGAGCGCGGAACTCGACAATCCCGTTGGCCAGACGGCTGCGCCCCAACTCAGTCAGCTGCGAATCGGAGACGCCGAAGTTGCGAAGCTGATCCTCGGCCAGCCGGAGCTGCATTTGCAGATAAGACAACTGCTGGAGCTGGGGACTCGACTTATCCGCGTCGGCGGGGACCGGCATGTTCTTCATCTTGTGCGTGCCCGGAGCGGTCAGGCTCGCGCCGGACCCGCTTTCCAGCGCCATCAGGCTGTTGATGTAGCTCTGCTGAGCCGTGAGAACCTCGCGGGTGTAGGCCGTCGCCAGCAGATCGTTCAAGCGAACCGCATCGCCCTCCGCCGCCGGCGAAGTCTTTTGAATCAGTCCGTCCGAGCCTGCCGAGACCCGGTAGACACGCGTCTCGTCGGCGGCGATCCGGCCCAGCACCCGGATCGTGTGACGGCCTGACGACCGCGTGACCGGCTCCGTTCGCAAGCCGATGATCTGCTGCTGCTGCCGGTCGATCCGGATGGCGCCGGGCGCGATTGACTCCGCGGTAGCCTCGGGTCCCGGTCCGCTGTCCGCATACACCGGTTCGAGCTGCATCCCGCAGTCGGGCGCAATCCCCGGTTTGTCCGAGCGGTAGGCGGGATGCATCGGGTCGCGGTAATACAGGATCCGGCGCGCCGCTCCGCCGGGCGCGCTGCGATGCAGCCAGTAGCCCGCCAGGAAGGCTGCCAGTACGATGAGGACGAAGAGAGTTGTTTTGCGCGCTTCCCGCATGGCTACCTCGCGTTGATTCCCGGCGGCAGGCTGTGAAGAAACGGCAATCGAAGTTTACCCCCGCGCCGGCGTGACGCGTTGGACAACGGGCGGATCTCCGTCTCCGAATCCCGATTGGCCCGCAGGATTGCCGCGGCGGGACCGCCGCAGTTTGAACTGACTTCTCCGGTCACAGACAAGTTCTCAGTATTGATGATTGCGCGTCGCGTCTGCATGCTTGCGGAGATCCGCTCTTACACACCCGTGTCTCCGAACGGCCCCAAGTCCGCACCATCCCGCCGCCACGGCTGGCCGCTACTCTCCGAGCAGCGGGTCGGCCACGACGCGCACGAACTCGCCAATGGTCTCGTAGCGCCGCTCTTCCGACAGTTCATATTCGGCGTACTCAGGATTGTCCGAGTGCATGCGCAGCCGCTCGTGCTCCCAGCCTTCGCGGGTCTGCCGTTTCTGGCTCTCGTAGCGCTTGATGGCGAAGCGGCCCATCCCGCCCTCGTCCGTCATTTCATGCACCAGCATGATCTTGCCCGTCCGGCTGCCCGCGTAGTACTTGCGAAACAGGCACAGCGAGCCGTCCGGGATGTCAGGTTCCATGGAGTGCCCGCAGATGCGCACCAGGAAATGATCCTTGCTCAGCCGCGCTCCATCCACGTCCACCCATTCCTCCCGGCCGGATTCGGGGTTGTCGATCATCGGCCCGGCGGCCGCGAAGCACATCACCGGCAGGTGCGTCTGGTAGGGCTTGGAGGAGGAATGAACCTCCCGGCTGTACAGCGTCTGGGCGGTCCGTTCCAGGTCGATCGCCATCACGTTCAGGGGATCGCCACAGCGGATGGTATTAGAAAGGTGCTCGTCGATCCAGGCGAGGAATGCCGGCACGCCCATCTCTTGAAATTTTTCGGGGAAATCGGCCGCGATCAACTCGAGAACCTCGGCCTCGTCGCCCGCGAAATCCGACCAGTCGCGGCGGAAGCGGAGGGCAAACTCGTTCGTCTCCGGGTCTGCCACCAGCACACCGCAGTTCTCCCCCAAGGCCTGGAAGACCCTGAACTCGGCGTTCCGCATGGCGAGTACTGGCATACGAATCGTTAATCTACAGTATGGCCCAAAGCGGGCCGCCCGCAACGCCCCGCCGCATCGCAGCCTCAGCCCCCGCGCGAGACGGTGGCCCGCACCGCTCCAACGCATCCAAGTATTCCCGGCTTAGGATCTCAGCGTTCTTATCGACTGGCCGCACGCCTTTCGCTAGCGGGACCATGCCGTTGTTTCCGTATTCCTGTAGAAATCGGGTGGCCAGGGAAATCCGTTGGCCTTACGAGCCGGTTCCCGGCAACCGGAAGCTTACGGAGTCCGCGGGAAATAGCCCTCACGCGCGCGGACTTTGACGTTCGGCAGGCTCACGCGCACTTCGATCTTGCGGAACTTCTTCGCGACGTCGCTGTCGCTTGGCACGTAGCGCAGGATGTACTGCAGTTGGATCTCGCCCGCCGTGGCGCCAATCGCGTCCACAATCCCGTTCATGATCGCAGCGGAGTAGCCGCCGGTGCCGACGGTCAAAGCGAAGTTGCCCGCATCCTGCGGCTTGGATAGATACCCGTCCACGTCCTTGTAGATGTTCTCCAGCGGGTACACGACGCGGCCGCCCGTCGCATCGGCCAGCCG
>Ga0302276_10002936_pt1 | contig 14841 bp, 16 predicted proteins | sample III_Bog_N2_3_FD_198768 | JGI IMG/M metagenome (GOLD analysis project Ga0302276, IMG submission 198768) | Peat permafrost microbial communities from Stordalen Mire near Abisko, Sweden - III_Bog_N2_3 | ecosystem: Environmental > Terrestrial > Soil > Wetlands > Peat | place: Sweden: Abisko...
TCTTTACCTGGAATGGATTGCCAATGGCCGAAAACTCGACCAGATCATCCGGGACTGGGAGCAGACGGGACTCGCCGCCACCGACCTAATTCGCGAGAAGTGACTTCGAGATGTGCGGAAAGTCAGCTTGTAGGCCTCGGCCGCCCTCTGCAGCATGGCCCGGATCGGGGCCCGGAAATCGCCCTGCTCGACGCTCCGGGCCAGGGTCCCGGCCAGCAATTCCCAGAGCGGCGCGGTATCCCCGGCCAGCACACGGGCTTGCAGCCAAACACCCAGGGCCGGCCCCAGATCCAGCCCCTGGAGCTGGTCCCGCAGCGCCCGGTCCAGGAATCCGGCGATCTCTGGAGCGTCCAGACTACCGGACAACCGTTGCAGCAGGTCTCGGGCCGCATCCAGCAGGCGGGCCCGGTTGCCGGGGCTCGCCAGGTGCTCCAGGATGAAGCGGCTGGCCTGCAGGTGCTCGGCGACGACCTCCGGGCTCAGCCAGCGGTTCTGCACCATGTCGACGATGCCGCGGGATAGATTGTGCCGCTGCTCCACGATCAGGCCGGTGTGCGGGATGCGGAACCGCCGGGAGGGGATGGGTCGGAACAGGGCGGACACCGCGAACCAGTCGGCGCAGCCGCCCACCATGCCCGCCTCGAAGCCCGCCTGGAGCAGACCCCATCCGGGGCCGCTGGCCGGGCCCAAATGGCGCAGGGCCTGCATGCCCACGAAACCGGCGCTGGCGCAGGCCAGGGACAGGCTGCCCAGGTGGTTTCGACGTGGACGGAACGGCGTGGATGGTTCAGGCCGGGACAGGTTCATGCGGGTCCTCCAGCATCAGCATCGGTGATCCGCAGCGACAGCTGTTGACGCTGATTCCACTTTCGGCTCGCAAGCCTCGAACGTTAATCCCGGTCGCTTTCCCGGACTTATCCTGCAGCGGCTGTTCCAGAGGTGATGCCGCCCAGGAGGCCCCTTGTCCCACCCGAGCATAATGTTCGAAAGCCTTGCGGAGTGGCTGTTCCCCAGTTGCCAGCGGCGGTTCCGCTGCCTCGATTGCGGGGACCAGTACGAGGAGCGCTACCACCTGGGCTGCTTTGGTCCCGTCAACCTGGAAGCGATGCACCAGGTGCCTGGAGGCTTCCTTCCGTACATGGCTGAGCCCATGTTATGCGCTCACGGCGTCTACGCCACCTGGGACCAGCCGGAATAGGTCCTGCTGAGGGCGGTGGAAGCCCTGCAATACCGGCTGTATGCGCGAAAAGAGGAGGCCGTGTCGGCACCTGTCCTTGTCGCAGGCGTACGTGAACTGACCGCCTAAAGTCCGGTACCTTGAAGGGTTTCATGGAGAAGCCCATGGGTAAGCGGTGCAGTCCTAGCGGGAATGGGTTGGTGTCTGACTGAACGGAGGCATTGGATTTGGCCGGGTCTTCTGCCATTCAGGCAGAGGCTCTGCCACTGCAATGCGAGAATCATAACATAACGTGATATTTATACCACAAAAAATACTCAATCCAGGATTGCCATACTTGACAAGTAATCCTGGTGAACCAAACTGATCGCGTTTAGGACGCGACCATGGAAAATCACCGATCCAACTCGAACCCCTCCCCCGCCGCCATCGAGCTCTGGCGCAAGCCCGGCGTGGATTTCGACCGCGGCCGCAAGTCGACCCTGGCGGAGCTCCTGGCCATCGGCGGCTTCTTCCCCCTTTCCAAAGTGGAGGACCGCATCCCGCTCTGTCGGAGCCGCCTCAAACAGTGGGCCCGCGAGGGTGCCGAAGGCGAATTCGCGAGCTGCGTCCGGCCTATCCGCGCGGAAGGGCGGGGGCGGGCCATCATGATCCTGGTGGATCTGGTGCGGCTGAACGAGCTTCTTTCGGCGCAGATCCAGGGCCTGGGCTGCGGCCTGGCGCCCGCTCCCGACACTCCCGGGCTCCGGCCCCGATCCCTTGCGGGGGTGTGAATGTGGATCCGAATCCCTACCCGGGTGAAGGCGGCAGCCTTCACCGTCGTGCTCGGGACCATGAACCGGGCGCTGGCCCAGGACCTGGAAGCCGAGGCGGACAAGGCCAAGGCCACCTTCATGAACATCCTGAAGCTGGGTCTGGGGGTCATGAGCGCGGTGGTGATGGTCAGCGGCCTGGTGCTGTCGGCCGTCAAGTTCGCCAGGAAGGACGAAAGCGCCACCTGGTACCTGATCGGCACCGTGGCCGCCTCCGTGCTGCTCGGGGCGGCGGCCGCCTACGTGGAGTGAGTGATGCGGGAAGCCTTCATCTATCGCCACCTCCAGGGCGCGCCCCAGGTCCTGGGCGTGCCGGTGCACCAGGCGCTGATCCTGGTCGGGGTGGGGACCCTGGGCTCCCTCCTGGTCAACCAGTGGAGCGGCGCGGCGGCCATCGGCTTCGCCCTGGCCGCGGCGGCGTTCGGGCTGGTCCTGAACCTGGTCCACGGCCAGGACCGGATCGTGCTGGCCGTGCTCGGGCTCCAGATGCGCCACCGCTTCCAGTCCCGGGTGGCCAGCTACGCCCCGAGCTACCAGCGGGTGGACGTGAGGGAGGACTGAATGGGACTGGTGAAGGAGCTGAAAGTCCTGGTCCGCAACTGGAACGACCTGGAGAGCAACCTGGAGAACGAGGTGCTCTTCTATGACTTCTTCCGGCGGGAGGAGGGCTACGATCCCGCGCAGCCGCTGATCCTGTGCAAGAACCACGGGCTGCTGGCGCTCTACCGCATGGAAGGCCTGGACCCGGAGCCCCTGGGGGAGGAAGGGCTGGAGATGGCCTCCAACGCGGTTCGCCGGGCCGCCGATGCGTTCAATCCGGAAAACCAGGAAGGGGCGTTCCGGGGCAGCGTCTGGGAGGTCCAGAACATCTTCCGCCGGCGCCGGGGGGTGGCGCCCGCGCTGACCTCGCCCTCCCGGGACTCCGCGGCGCTCCGGTTCCTGTGCGAGAACACCAACGAATACTGGGCCAGACGGATCATCTACCAGGATGAGATCCACTGGGCCATCCTTTGCGTCCCGCGCTTCAAGGACAGTGAGCGCTGGCGCCTGCGCGATGCCACCCAGGTCGCGGTGATGCGCCTGGAGGACCTCCGGGCCCAGGCCCGGTTCGTGCGCCGGGTGCTCAAGACCTTCGAGGAGAACCTGCTGGCGTTCCAGACCGCGCGGCCGCGCATGGGCTTCGGGCTGCGAATGCTGGGCGAAGCCGAATGCCATGAGGTCCTGTACCGGATCACCAACCGGACCGAGACCGATCCTCCGCCCATGGACCCCGGCTTACCCCTGGTGATGCAGGTGTGCGCCTCCCACCGGGATTCCTCGGAGCGGGTCTACCGGACCAATGACCGGCCCACCAAGGTGCTCACCTGGAAGGTGCCGCCGCGGATCAGCGTCGGCTACGTGTTCCGGCGCTTCCAGGACGAACTGGCCTTTCCGTTCACCATCACCCAGACCTGGCGCTCGCTGGAGTTCTCGAAAATGGCAAAGCGGATCGAGCTGTTCCAGGGCTTCGCAGGCGCCCTGGCGCACCGGCAGCAGGCGTCGGCCGAATACGAGGCGGAGGCGCGGCACTTCCTTGGGACGGTGTGCACCGAAAGCGCGGCGCCCTTCAACTGGTACTTCAACCTGCTGGTGGACGGGGAGAGCCAGGCCGAACTGGAGGACCGCTCCGCCAAGATCCAGAGCCAGATGAAGATGATCTTTGGCGCGGACTGCCAGGAGGAGGGGCCAAGGCACCGGCTGTTCGCCGATCTGGGCTCCATCCCCGGCAACGGCAGCTACTGCCAGCGCTGCAACCTGGTCACCTCCCTGAACGTGGGGGATTCCGCGTTCCTCTACAAGCTGGGCAGCGGGGACAGCAAGCCGTTCATTATCTTCGGCGACCGCAAGGGTGGCACCTACGGCTACAGTCTGTTCACCAGCCAGGAGCCCAGCTGGAACAAGGCGGTGCTGGGCCTGCCCGGATCCGGGAAATCGCTGCTGATGAACATGTTCCTGGTGGGGAACGCAATGTTCCCGTCCCAGGGCTACGTGCTGGACAAGGGCAACAGCTACGGGCCGGTGTTCGAGCTGATGGCCCAGGAGCTGTCGGGCGAGGTCGCGGTCATGCGGATCCGCGGAGGCCGGTTCCAGTTCAACCCGTGCCCGCTGGCCTGGGCCTTGCAGGAGAAGGTCCGCCAGGAGCGGGAAGGGGTCTACCTGCGGGCCCTGCCGGACGGCGGCTTCCTGCCTTGCCCTGTGGAACAGGCGCGGCTGTTCTTCGAGGCCTGGTTGGATGGCCTGGTGGGGCAGGGGCGGCCGCTGGAGCCGGCCCAGAAGAACCTGCTGGACCGGGCCCTGAAGGGTGGCGGCTCCAGCGGCCGCGGCGGCTTCTTCCGCGACTTCGAGAACCAGTGCCAGCAGTATCTGCGGGCCCTGAAGAAGGACCCGGGCACCCGGCTCCCGCCGCCCAGGCCACTCTCCAGCCTGCTCACCTTCCTGCGCTCCGAAGCGCCCCAGTTCGTGGACGCGGTGGAACTATGGACCCGAGCGCCCCGGGACCAGTTCTTCGACAGCGGCCTGGATACCGTGTCCACGGCCAAGTACCTCTACTTCGAGCTGGAGGGCATCGAGGATGATCCCCTCCTGGCCAAGCCCTTCGTTTCCGCCCTCATGGGGGTGATCTGGAACCGGATCGTCAACCCCAGCACGCTGCATGAGCGGAAGATCGTCATCATCGACGAGGCCTGGTCGTTCCTGGCGGACCCGTCCTTTTTCGCCATGGCGGAGATGATGTTCCGCACCATCCGCAAGTTCAACGGGTTCGTGGTCCTGAGCACCCAGACCCCCACCGACATCAAGCACGGCGCGGCCCGGAAGCTGCTGCAGACCATGGCCGAACAGTTCCTGTACAAGGGCTTCTCGGAGCCGGAATACTTCTCGGCGGATCTGGGGCTGTCCGAACACCAGGTCCGGCTGCATGAGAGCCTGCAGCAGGACGAACGCCGCCGGGAGGTGCTGTACTGGAGCCGGCGCGGGCTCACCCGGGTGCTCAACGTCGAGATCGCCCCGGCGGCCTACTGGTTCGCCACCACCGACGCCGAGGACAAGACCATCCGCAGCGCCTTCTTCCAGAAATTCGGCATGGTGGAGGGCACCCGGCGGCTGGTGGAGGCCTGCGAAGGCCGCACCATCGCCGGGAAGGAACTGCGGCTGCGCAAGGTGGCCGAGTACGCCAAACGGTACCAGGTCGCCTGAGGCGGGAGGAGGGCACATGGGGGCAGCGTTCAGACGGGTGGTCCTTCCGGGCATGGTGGTGCTGTGGGCCACCGTGATCCCGGCCAGCGTGACCCCCGCCCGGGCCTGGGCCTTCCATGACGGCCTCGCCTTCAGCCAGCGCATGGCCCAGCTGATCCAGGTCATGGCCCAGTGGAAACAGGTGGTCCAGACCGGGGGGCAGCAGCTCCTGGCCTTCAAGGCCGCCTACGCGGGCCTCAAGGACTGGCGCAACTATGGCTGGGTCGACGTGCTACGGCTGGCGGACTGTCCCTGGTTCGACGGCATCCAGGGGATCGACGATATCCGGCGCGGCACCGCCCTGACCACCATGAGCGCCGAGCAGGCCCAGCAGCTCTGGGACACCACCGAGTTCTACCAGCGGATGGTGCTCAATCCGCGCTACAGCAACGACCCCTGGTTCCGCGCCAAGGTCAATTCCCTGCTGCGCCAGTCGAAGAAGGCCCAGGCGGTGAAGGCCGGCATCCTTCGCCAGTTCAAGGCTGAGAACAAGGAGCTGATCGAGGACGTGAAGAAGATCAAGCGGATCAAGCACGACATCCAGGAGATCAACAAGGCCGACACGGTGGACACAGCGAAGGTCGCCAGCCTGCAGGCCGAGCTGGAGGCCACCGAGGCCAAGTTCGAGGGCAACCGCCTGATCCTGAAGAACCAGCAAGCCATCATGTTCCTCATGGGCGAGAACGATGCCCAGAAGGCCTTTATTGAAACCATTGACCGCGGCTGGATGCGCGGCAACACCCGGGCGCTGAAGGCCATCGGCGCCCGGTTTTCCCGAAAGCGCTAACCCTTTCAACAGCAAGCTCAGCCGGCGACGGTGTCGCCCAGGGGAGACCATGTTCGCCGTCATGCAAAGTGAGCCGACCTTCTACATGGACAAGCTGGTCAACGACGTCCTGGACGTGGGGGCCCTGTTCTTCGAGAAGGACATGGCCCGGGTCGCCCTCGCGGTGTTCACGTTCTGCTTCTTCTTCCACCTGGTGCAGGGCGCCGGGGAGCTGGCGGAGGAACCCCGGAGCTGCCGGTTCTTCAAGCCCAGGTGGTGGATGCGGGTGGCCTTCTGCCTGGCCCTGCTGATCGGCTACCGGCCCATGTTCGAGGGCTTCGCCCGGTCGGCCATGCCCACCTACATGACCAGCTTCGCCGGCGCCTGGTACGAGATCTGGAGCGGGCAGCTGGACGCCAAGGATGAGCTGGAAAAGATGCACCACGACAACCAGGACGTGAAGAAGTCCGAAGTGACCGCCACCCGCCAGGGGGAGCAGGACCAGGCCTGGTGGGGCAAGGCCATGTCCTGGTCGGTGGACGCCCTGATCACCGGGCTGGGCATGATCCTATCGACGCTGGCCGGCATGTTCATCACTGTCCTGATCCTGATCCAGGGCTTCTGGGTGCTGGGCATCAATGCCGTGATCCTGGGGATCGGGCCGCTGTGCATCGCGTTCCTGGCCCATGAGGCCACCGAAGGGATCTTCTGGATCTGGGCCAAGGCCTGGCTGGTCTATGGCCTGCTCTATCTGCCCATGCTGGGGCTGGGGGCGCGCCTGGCCGGGGCCGTGTTCAAGGGGGTCACGGAACTGGTGGTGGGATCGGACGCGGTGTTCGGGGACGGCACCGACATCGCCATGCACTTCATCTACGCCCTGCTCGGCCCTCTATGCGCGCTGGCCGTGGTCCAGGCCATCCCCAGTTTCCTGAGCCAGCTGATGGCCGCGGCGGTGGCCTCCCACAGCGGGTCCGTGGTGCCGGCGGGCCTGGCGGCCACCGCTTCCGCGGTGCGCTGGCACGGGGCAGGCCGGGCGCTGACCGCCACGGCGTCCGGTGCCGCCAGTTCTCCGCCTTCCGACCCCGGCGGGAGCGCGAGCCCGACCGCGGTCGCCGAAGCCCTGGGCATCAAGCCGGGCCAAGGCGGCCCGGCCTGAGCCATCCGAACCCTCATCTGCGAGAGGCGTCATGAACCAAGTCCAGGCCCCACCACCAACCACCCTCCCGGGCAAGCGCCTGGGGGGAGACGATGCCTTCATCCTGGCCTGGGGCCGGCAGAATGCCGCGCTGGCCCTCTACCGCTGGCTGCTGCTGGTGCTGCTGGTCGTGGCGCTGGCGCTGGCGGGTCTGGTCGGCTATCTGGTCTACCGGAACGAGCAGAAGACCGTCTGGTGTTTCGTGAAGGACGGTCTCGGGAACATTGTCCAGGCGGACCCCGACAGCTTCCTCCGGGCCGGCGAACGTCGGACCGAGGTGGACATCAAGGGCTTCGCCCGCCGCTGGGTCATGGACAGTCATGCCTGGACCCCCCTGGACGTGAAGGACAAGCTGAGCCTCGCCCTACGGGTCGTGGAGCCGAAAGCGCGGGAGGTGGTCAAGAAGGGCCTGCGACTGGCCCAGCGGAAGGTACTGGTGGACCGGGGCATCAGCGGCCGGGTGCTGGACGTTGCCAACGATCCCGGCCGCCAGCCGCAGGTGCTCATCCAGAGCCGGAAGCCCCTGTCCGTGCTGGTCGGCTTCGACACCTTCTTCGTCCTGCCGGACGGCACGACGGAACCCGGGGGGCGGGTCCTGTTCACCCTGTTCCTCAAGGAGGTCCCCCGGACCCCGGACAACATGGCCGGCTTGACCATCGTCGACGGCACCTTCCCCGAAACCCTTTGAAGGAGAATCCCATGAAGCCTGCTCTTGCGCTCTTGGTTGCCGTGGCCCTGGCCGGGTCGCTGCTTCCCGCCCAGGACTGCGTGAAACTGCCGTACCTGCCCAGCAAGGTCTACGGGCTGCGGCTGATCCCGGGCGCCCCGGCCATCGTCGAGCTCCCCACGGGGGAGATCGCCCACAACATCTGGTACGACAAGTCGTTCTTCAAGGCGGAAAGCACCCCGGACACCAACCGGGTGGTGGTCCAGGCCACCAACACGCCCGAGGCGGTCGGCAAGATCTCCTATATCCACATCGAAACCGAGCCCAGCAACTTGCGGGTTTCGCTGAAGGTGGAGGGCGTTCCGGACCGCCAGGAGGTGGCCAGCGTCCTGCAGATCTACCTGGACGGGGCGGACGAGGGCGCCCTGGTGAACGCCCAGGTCCAGCAGCGGGTACGCAAGGAGGCGGTCTATGCCCGGAAGTTCGCCGAGGAGAAGGCGAGCGCCGACTTCCAGGCCTGGCGCCAGCAGCTGATCCAGAACATGAACGACCGCTACAGCTGGGGCGGCGACATGCGGATCGACCGGGTGGTGGACGACAAGGTCCAGACCTTCGTATCCATGCCCGGGGCGACCGACAAGGCCGTCATCGAGCTGCTCGACAAGGCCGGCAAGCCCGACAAGGTGAACTACGAGCTGGAGAACGGGTGCTACGTGATCAACAAGGTGCTGCGGCCCGGGGAGAAATGGCACCTGATCTTCAGCAAGGAACAGGCCTGGATCAAGGTCAAGTGAGGGGAGCATGAGCATCACGACCGAAAAGAAGCCGAGGGCAGGGGGCTTGGCTGGCCGCAATGGGATCATCGCCCTGATCATCGGCGGCGCGGTCGGCATGGGCGCCGTGGGCCTGCTGCTCACCAAGGCGTTCCGCCCGGCTAGGCCGGGGGCGCGGGAGGCGAGCGCCGGGGAGGCGAAGCTCGCCGCCAAGGGCGATGCCGTGCGCGGCCAGGCCGAGGCCGGCGTCTCCCGGATGCGCCAGGAGGAGGTCGGGTCCGGCTATCAGTTCGACCCGCAGGGGAACTACATCCCGCCCAAGGTGGACGGCCGGGATCTTCCGGACAACCAGCCGCTGGTGACCCTGGAGGCGGGGAATGCGAGCCGGCGAGCCGCGCCCCCGGAGGCGGAAGCCGCGCCCTCCTGGCGCAAGAGCCGGGAGGACAGCCAGGACACCGACCCGGCCCTGGCCCGGGAGCGCCGGGAGGCGAGGAAGGAGGACCGGCAGGACCTCCAGGGTTCCATGCTGGGCTACACCACCAGCGCCTCCGCCACCTGGGCCGCGCGCAGGGCCGGGCGAGAGGGCCGCGATATGGCCGAGGCGTCCAGCCAGACCCCCGAGGATGCCCAGGTCCGCACCAGCGTCCGCTCCATGGAACGGCTCACCGCCCTGGCTGAAAAGGCCTTGACCGAAGGGGTGCCGGCCGCGCCGCGCATGCCGGCCGAAACCGAGTCCCAGCCGGTCCCGCCCGGCGAGGTGGCCGATCTGCGGATCAGCGGCGGCGCGGCTCCCGACGTGCTCGTCCGGGAAGGCAAGTTCCTGGATTGCGTGACCATCAACCGGGTGGAATCCGACATTGCCGAGTCCCCGGTGATGGCCCAGGTGGCGCGGGATTTCGTGAGCCTGGACGGCAAGCAGGTACTCGTGCCCGCGGGCGCCAGGATCTACGGCACCGCCGGCCGGGTGCAGTCGCTCCAGCAGGCCCGGCTCTACGTCCGGTTCCACAAGCTCGTCTTCCCCCGGCGGACGCCGGACGAAACGCCCAAGGTGGCCTACTTCCCCACCCGGCAGTTCCCGGCCATGGACAACTTCGGCAGCCTGGGCGCCAGGGATCGGGTGAACCGGCACCTGACCCTCCAGTTCGGGGCGGCGATCTTCCTGGGGGTGTTCGACGGCCTGGCGGCCCAGGTGCAGAGCCCGGCCGCGGAAGACAACCCGACCGCCCGGGACCTGGTGCTGGCCCGGACCTCGAAAAACTTCAGTAGCGTGGTCGACGCCGTGATCCAGAGATACGCCAACGTCGTGCCCACCGTGACCATCCGGGAGGGGACGAAGCTCAAGTGCTACTTCACCCAGGATGTGCTGCTCACGCCCTTCATGCCGACCGGGGAACTGTCCTGGGTGAAGGGGCGCCCGTGAGGAGCGGCCTCGGCCTGCTCCTTTGCCTTCCGCTGACGGCCCAGGTGCCCCGGCTGTCGACCCGGTGGCCCATGCCGCCGCCGGCGCCCAAGGCGGACCTGACGCCGGGGGCGGCCGCGGCCCTGTGGCAGCAGCTGGACATCCGGGAACCCTTCCTCGCTTCCATGGAAGCCCGACGGGAGCCCCAGAGCCTGTTCCGCTTCTTCGGGAAGCAGGACTACGAGAAGCTGCGGGGGAATCCGGGCCTGGGCTACTTCGCCGCCGGTGGCTTCCGCTGGGTGGGCACCCGGATCGCCTGGCAGGGGCTCCGCCCCGTCACCCCGGACGCGGCAGCGGTTCCGGAACAGGCCTGGGACGCAGCCTTCCGAAAGATCGCGAACCGGCATGGCTGGCAGGTGGATCCCCGGGCGCCCATCCGGGTCAGGGGCGCCTGCGTGGGCTGTGTGGCCGAGCCTTCCGCCCGGGAGCCGGAACGGGGGGTCTGCATCGAGCTCCAGGTGACCAGCCCGACCGGGACGCTCCTGTATCGTTTCTCCATCGCCCGGCCGACCCTCGCGGAAGCGCTGGGTGCTTCCCTGGACTGGGTGCTCTGCTGCGCGGCCGGGCTGGACGGGACCGCGCCGCAGCCCAGGAAAGGAGCGAAGCATGGCCCTGCGCAACCCTGAGCGGTGGGATGCCGCCCTGCTGAGCGCCCTGCAACCGGTGCGGGAACTCCTGGAGGACGACCGGGTCACGGAGATCGAAGTGAACGGCGCCTCGGACATCTGGGTCAAGGGTGAAGGCATCCGCGGCCACCAGCAGGTCGAGGACGCGGGCTGGGCGGATTTGCAGGATTTCATCACCGCCTGCACCCGGATCTCCGATGTGATCCAGCGGCGGATCAACCAGGACCGGCCGGTGCTGAACGGGCGGCTCCCGGGCGGGGAGCGGGTCAACATTGTCATTCCGCCCGCCTGCGAACGGGGTTCCATGACCATCCGGAAGTTCCCCGCCGACACCATGACGGTGGAACGCTTGCTGGAAGTCCAAAGCCTCAACCACGCCATCGTCACCATGCTCCGGAGCCTGGTTCAGGCCCGGAAGAGCATCGTGGTGGGCGGCGGGACCGGCGCCGGCAAGACCAGCACCCTGAACGCCCTCTCCCGGCTGATCCCGGTCCATGAGCGGGTGGTGACGGTGGAGGACGCCCGGGAACTGCAGATCCAGAACCCCAACTGGGTCGCGCTGGAGACCCTGGAGCCATACAAGGAAGGGGTGGCGCCGGTGGGGATCGGGGACCTGGTGCGGAACTGCCTGCGCATGACCCCGGACCGGATCGTCGTGGGGGAGGTGCGCGGCGACGAGGCGTTCTTCCTCATCCGGGCCCTGAGCAGCGGCCACGGGGGCGGGTTCGGGACCATCCACTGCAACGACGCCCATTCGGCCCTGCGCCAGCTGCAGTTGCTGGCCCAGATGGCGCCCGTGGGCGGGCTGAACAGCATGGTGGTGGCCGAGATGGTGGGCGAGGCCATCGACGTGGTCCTGCACCAGGTCTTGGACGAGGAGGATGGCCGGCGGCGGATTTCCGAGGTGATCGAGGTGCACAAGCCCGGGGCGGTCATCCACCCGAACGGGGTGGTGGAGTACCGGTTCCGGACCCTGGTGCGGTGGGATCCCTGGGTGCGGGACTGGATCTTCCCCCACCGTCCCAGCTGCGCCCTGCAGCGGGCGATCCAGTTGCATGGCCTGGACTGGCCTGAAGCGAGCCTGGGTGCGCCCGAGGCCGGGGAAGGGGAGGGGGAGGGCACATGAACCTGGGGCAGGGGATCCTGGTGACCGGGGCCCTGGTGGCCCTGGGGGGTGGGGGGTACACCGCGTGGGCCGCGCTGAAGGCAAGCCGGGACCGGGGGGCGGTCATGGTCTCCCACTCGGGCCGGGACCAGGCGCTGGTGCGGCTCATCCAGGGCGCCCGGCGGAGTATCTGCGTCCGCACCGAATGCCTGACCCTGACGCCCATCGGGAACGAGCTGGCCCAGGCCTTCCAGAGGGGGGTGTCCGTGCGGATCGACCTGCCACTGCAGGCGGGCACCAGCGCTGCGGAATCCCGGCTGCCCCGGATCCTGATGGAGCTGGGGGCCCAGGTCAGCTTCAGGAACGACCCGGCCTGGAACTACCGGGGGGCCTACCTGGAGGTGGATGGGCGGACGTTCTTCTATTCGGCGGCCCCGCTGGCGCCGAATGGCCAGGGGGCCCTGGTGTCCTATGTGGCCGGGCCATTGGGGTGGCGGGGATGAATCCGGTGAGGGGGATGCGCCGAAGGTAAAGGCGGTGGGGGACGAAATGGGGTTGGGTCGGTGGATCAAAAAGGTGGTGGTGGAGGGCAGCGGGTTGGGGGCGAGCCTACGGTTCCAGGAGATCATTTTTCGACGGAGGGCCTGGCCTTCCGCGTCCTGGATGGGTGAGAACGGGCGGGCGATGACCCGCCTCGACGAGTTCCTGGTTGCCGCGGAAGCGGCCTGCGGCAGATTCGGCCCGGCATGGGCCAGGCGGCAAGTCTGGGGAAGGTGTCTGGGGGCTTGGCTGTTGCTGGGGGTGTGGATCTTGCTCCCGGTGGGGCTGGTGGTGCATCTGTTCCTTTGAACACCTGGGGGCGGCGGGGTCGATGTGCAGTGCCCTGGATCGTTGGGGTTCGCACCTATCGGGCAGGTGATCCCTAACAACCCAATTGGTACTCAGATTTTGGGAAAGACCAGTGGGAAAGCTGAAACTAGCCTTTTGGGGTTTGCCCGCAGGAGCGCATGCTGTATCCAAACAAACCCACAGCCATACGCTCAAGGGGTGTTGTCATGGCCACCGATGCTCATCTTGGTCCGAGGAAAGTTGGGATTCCACTAGGGATAGGCATTACCATATTCCCGCTCATATTCTCGTGGTTCCTTCTAAGAAATGGGCACAGTAGGCTTGCCAGAGTTCTTGGATTTTCCTGGCTTGTGGTCGAATTGATCGCAATCATTACTACGCACGAGAATCCGGGCAACACCATGACCGCTCAGGTCGATACCCCATCTTCCAGAGAGAACCCCATCAAGGACGCTCCCAAGGATATTTACCACGCCTATGCTTATTCTTCCTATGGAAATGCTAAGTACAAAAACAAATTTATCCTTGTCGAAGGATTAATTGTGAATACGGATTTGATTTTTAAAACAATCAAAGGTGGATCAGACATAGACAATGGATTTAATCTTGATAGCAGAATAGAAAAAATTCCAAGCAAAAAAAAGATTATCGAAGAAGCCAAGGTATATGGCATCGATCCAGAAATCATGCGTTCAACATATCCCAGCATCGACTTAGAGTTGAGTGGGGAAAGCAGAGGTTCCAAAGGAATGGGTAATTTTGGAGACTTCATCCTTGTTTTCAACTCCCATCCGGAAGATCTACACAAACTCAAACTTGGCAACAAGGCCAAGATTGTCGGACAAGTTAACTGCTGGCTTAATGATGCAGTTGTCGTCCGGGACTGCCGACTTGTCCCCTGAAAATTGGCACTTAGGGCTTACCTAAACCGGACACCCTTCTTGAAGCCAATATTGGCGAGCATTAGAATTGCATTGCTTTTCCAACTATAAGGATACTTTCGATGGGGAAATCATCCGATGAAGATATAGTTACTATTCTACGCATCTTTGCTGGGATTGGTAAAATCCAAAATGTCGTCAATGCTTGGTTTAATGACAATAATGAAATTGTCGATGCAGTCGATAAACAATTGGGTCTCTTTGTGGCCACTGCTGGATTAATTTCAAAAGATATTTGTACGACTCTTGAAGCCAGAATGCGTAACTATCCAAACCTCATAGATCATCTCGTTGAATATGCAAAAAGAGGATGGTTTATTAGTTTATATTTTGGTTTCTCTGAGCTTGATGAGTTGGCGCTTAAATGCCAAAATATAGCAGCTGAGCGATCAGAACGTATCGATTCACCCCCAATCGACCGGGTAGAGCACATCCATGCTCGGAGATTGTGAGCTGACTTGTTGAGGTTCCCACGTTCGACCGGTCATCCACCCGGTTCGAGGGCCGGCGCTGGCTCTCCAAGACGGTAGGCGTTCAAGGCACGGATGAGCCACTCAAATAGCTGAACACTTCTGATTCGCGCCGTGGCTCCAGCGGAGTATACCCGTTCGAAGAACTCCCGGCCCCTTTGGCTGGGCAGTCGCTGGAATATCCGCTTCAGGATCACCAGCGGCCGCAGCGCCCTTTCGGCGATGTTGTTGGTCGGCTGGAGATTTTCCACCCTCAGGAACGTCCATAGCCGGCTCCAGTTCTCGATGAGGGCGGACCCAAACGTCTTGGCCTTCTTGTCGTTCGTCTTGGTCAGGGCCAGGAAGTTCCGCTTGAAGCGGGCCAGGATCACGGCGGTCCCAGCCCGGAGGCATTTTCGGTCGATCTCCCCGTCCCGGAACATGTGCCACCAGATGAAGATCTCCTCCTGGTCCGCCAGCATCCGCTTGGCGATGGCCTCCACCCCGGTGTCCTTGCTCTCGCTCAGGGCGATGATGTCCCGGCGGAGGTGCGCCCAGCAGTACTGCCGGGCCGCACTCTGGAGCTTGTGGTAGGCGGCGTAGCGGTCCGTGCCAAGGACGCCTGAGAAGTCCTCGGGGAGGATCTCCAGAAGGGACTTCTGGCTGCGGCTGGTGGCGAAATGGAAGAGCGCCGTTCGCGCCGTCAGGGCAGTCCAGATCCAGTTCCTGTCCTTGCGGCCGAAGCCGGT
>Ga0302276_10002948_pt1 | contig 14814 bp, 10 predicted proteins | sample III_Bog_N2_3_FD_198768 | JGI IMG/M metagenome (GOLD analysis project Ga0302276, IMG submission 198768) | Peat permafrost microbial communities from Stordalen Mire near Abisko, Sweden - III_Bog_N2_3 | ecosystem: Environmental > Terrestrial > Soil > Wetlands > Peat | place: Sweden: Abisko...
GGTTGACGCTGACCCAGCCGCCGCCGATCTCCATGGTGCCTTCAGAGCCGGTGAAGATGAGCCCTTCGCTCTCTTCGCCGCCATCGACAAAGTTGACGCGCAGGCTGAGGTTGAAGCCTTCACGGTAATCGAACAGGCCGAGCATCACGTCGGGCGCGTCGCGGCCGTCTTTCCAGAAGCGCAGGCCGCCGGTGGCCATGCCCCGCGTGGGCCCGTGCGAGCCGGTGATGAAGTGCGTGCCGCTGAAGAGGTGAACAAACAGGTCCCCGGCCACACCGCTGCCGTAAGCCTTCCACTTGCGCCACTGGAAGAAGTGTTCAGCGTTGAAGGGAATATGCGGCGCCGTGCCCTCAAAGCGCGGCCAGTCGCAGGTTTCGGTTGAAGCGTCGGGCGGAACGGTGTAGCTCCAGGCGCCGATGGAGGAGTTGCGATCCCAGCGGGCAGTGACCATGTTGAGCTGGCCGATGGCGCCCGAGGCCAGCAGGTCCTTGGCCTTGGCGTAGATGACCGAGCTGACACGCTGCGAGCCCACCTGGAGGATGCGGCCGGTCTTCTTCGAGGCCTCAATCATCTCCGGGCCGTCGCTGTAGAGATGGATCATGGGCTTCTCGCAGTAGACGTCTTTGCCGGCCTTCATGGCGTCCACGCTGGCGCGCATGTGCCAGTGGTCGGGCGTGCCAATGATGACGGCGTCAATATCCTTGCGGGCCAGAATTTCGTTGTAGTCGCGCGTGGTGAAGGTGTCCGGGCCCCAGATCTCCTTGGCGCGCTCCAGGCGGCCGTTGTAGCAGTCGGCTACGGCCACCAGCTTGACGCCGGGAACCTGGACTGCGGTTTTTGTGTCGTATTGGCCCTGGCCACCGGCGCCGATGAGCGCAATCTGGATGTGGTCATTGGCCGCGATGGGCTTCTCGGATTGCTCTTGTATCGCGCCCAGGGCGTGCAGCCCTGGCGCCAGCACAGTGCCGGCAGACACGGCCGATGCAGTGCGCAGAAAATTCCTTCGATTGAAACCGGTCACGCTTGAGCCCTCCCCAGGGAAGAAGTTTTCGTCGCCTATAACGATACACGGACGCGCCGGACTGAGTGCTTGCATGATGGAGTCATGGCCAACCCTGAACATCTGCACTATCTAAAAAAAGGCGTCGAGAATTTGAACCATTGGCACGACAAGCAGCGCACGCGAGAGTGGAGCCCATTTGGAGTGGACCTTTCCAGGGCCGACCTGAGATCCGAGGACCTGACCGCAAGGCGCCTGAGCGGAGTTGACCTCTCTGGCGCCATGCTGTGCGATGCGGAATTGCCGAGGACGGACCTGAGCAGAGCAAAGCTCGACGACGCGGACTTCACGAGAGCGCGTGTTGGGGCGACGGTTTTTTGCGGCGTGGACCTGAGCGCCGTCAAGGGATTGGAGACGTTGACCCACCATGCCCCCTCGGTTCTTGACCTAGAAACGATCTACAGATCGAAGGGCAAGATCCCGCACAGGTTTCTGCGGGGGGCGGGCCTGCCAGAGAACTTCATTGCTTCGATACCCTCCCTCGTTGGAGCGGAAATTGAGTTCTACTCGCTTTTCATTAGCCATTCGACTAAGGATCAGCAGTTCGCAGAGCGCCTACACGCCGATCTTCAGGCCAAGGAAGTCCGCTACTGGTTCGCTCCGCACGATATGCAGGGTGGCAAGAAGGTTCATGAACAGATCGACGAGGCCATCCGGGTACACGACAAGGTGCTGCTAATCCTCTCGCAGGCAAGCATGGAGAGCGAGTGGGTAAAGACAGAAATTTCGAAGGCACGCAAGCGGGAGATTAAAGAGGACAAACGTGTGCTCTTCCCTATCAGTCTGTGCTCGTTTGAGGCGCTGCGCGACTGGGAGTGCTTTGACTCTGACACTGGCAAGGACTCCGCACGCGAGATTCGCGAGTTCTTCATCCCTGATTTCAGCAACTGGAAGGACCACGACTCCTACAAATTAAATTTTGACAGGATGCTCGAGGACCTGCAAGGCAAACAGAGTTCCGCTTCTGGGCGTGAATCCAATTCCCTCAGGGGCTAAAGCCCAGCCTACTCTTGCGGCGCTGGCGGCACGACTGAAGTCGTGCCCTGATACAAAGCAACCGAAGCCTGCGAGCTTGTTGGGTTCTGTGTGCTGCATGTAGCATCCAAGGTGTGCCCGGCCTCGAGACTCCCATCATGTATGTGCGCGGCGTGGGTCCGCGTGTCGGCCCGCTGCTCAGCGCCAAGGGCATTGAGACTGCCGAGGATCTGCTCTACCACCTTCCCTTCCGCTATGAGGACCGGCAGAATCCGCGGCCGCTGGATGAGCTGAAGGCCGGCGAAATGGCCTCCGTGATCGGCGAGGTGCGCGGCTCCATCCTGCTGCGCACGCGGCGCGCGCCCATCTTCGAGCTGACCGTCGGTCAGGGCCGGCACGCGTTCAAATGCATCTGGTTCAACGGGACGTACCTTGAGGGAAAATTTCACTCCGGGCAGACGATTGCCGTCTACGGACGGGTCGAGCCCTCGCGCTCCAGCAGCAATCTCAAAATGATCCAGCCGCAGTTTGAGCTGCTGCCGGACGAGGGCGACGACGCCGAGACGCGCCTGCTGGAAGTGGGCCGCATTACGCCGGTCTACGAGTCGCTGGGCGGGGCGCGGATGGCCTCACGCTGGCAGCGCAGAACCATCTTTCACCTGCTGGAAGCGGTGCGCGGCGCGGTGCCCGAGTGCCTGCCGCGGGCGATGCTGGGCCGGCTCGATCTGCCCGACCGTGAGACGTCACTGCGCGAGGTGCATTTTCCGCTTGAAGGCACGCCCTTTGCGCAGTTGCAGGGCTGGTCCACGCCGGCGCATCGGCGGCTGATTTTTGAGGAGCTGTTCTTTCTGGAGCTCGGCCTGGAGCTCAAGCGGCGCCGCATGCGCGAGCGGCCCGGCGTGGCCTTTGCGACCAACGACAAGGTGCGCGAAGCTATCCGCGAGGTGCTGCCGTTTCACCCCACTACGGCGCAGAAGCGGGCGCTGGGCGAGATTGTGGCCGACATGCGCCAGCCGAGCCCGATGCGGAGACTGCTGCAAGGCGATGTGGGTTCGGGCAAGACGATTGTGGCGTTGCAGGCCATGATCGTGGCCATGGAAAACGGCTACCAGGCGGCGCTGATGGCGCCGACGGAGATACTGGCGACGCAGCATTTTCTGGCGGCGCGCAAGCTGCTGGAGCGTTCCAGCCGCAAGCCGCGGATTGTGCTGCTGACCGGCTCGCTCGACGAAGACCGCAAGCGGCACACGCGCGGCATGATCAACCGCGGCGAGGCGCAACTGGTCATCGGCACGCATGCGCTGATTGAGGAGAAGGTTGAGTTCGACCGGCTGGGGCTGGTGGTGGTGGACGAGCAGCATCGCTTCGGCGTGATGCAGCGGTTCCGGCTGATGAAGAAACCGAACCAGGCCGAGCCGGACGTGCTGGTGATGACGGCCACGCCGATTCCGCGGACGTTGGCGCTCTCGCTCTACGGCGACCTGGACGTGAGCGTGCTCGACGAGCTGCCGCCGGGGCGCACGCCGATTGTGACCCGCCGTGTGCCTGGCGAAGAGAGCGAAAAAGTGTGGGAGTTTGTGCGGAAGCAGGCCGCGCAGGGACGGCAGGCCTACATTGTTTATCCGGTGATTGAGGGCAGCAAGGACGATGAGCCGGAGCTTGATTTCTCGCATGACGATGCGGAGATTGGGGCGGAAGCCGCTCTCGCCATCGCTTCCCCGATCTCTCCACCGCGGCGGACGAGATCGGGGACACCCAGTTCCCCACCCAAAAAATCGGCGCGCAAGGGGAAAACGGCGGAGCTGTTTCCAAAGGCCGTGCAGGAGGCCAATCCCGGAGCGAAATCGGGCCTCAAATCCGCGGTCGAAATGTACGAGAAGCTGCGCAACGGGGCGCTGAGCGGCCTGCGCGTGGGGCTGCTGCACGGACGGCTGGATGCGGATGACAAGGAGATCATCATGCGCCGCTTTCAGCGCGGCGAGATTGATGTGCTGGTGGCGACCACGGTGATCGAAGTCGGTGTGGATGTGCCCAATGCGACGGTGATGGTGGTGGAGCATGCGGAGCGTTTCGGCATGGCGCAGCTGCACCAGCTGCGCGGGCGGGTGGGCCGCGGCGCGGCCAAGAGTTATTGCATTCTAATGACCGGCGCGCGCGTCTCCCCGCTCGGTGAGGAGCGGCTCAATGCCATGGTGCGCACGCAGGATGGATTTGAGCTGGCTGAGCTTGACCTGGCCATGCGCGGGCCGGGTGAGTTCTTTGGCACGCGCCAGGCGGGGCTGCCCGATTTTCGCGTGGCCAACCTGGTGCGCGACCGCCAACTGCTCGAGCTGGCCAAGATGGAGGCGGCACGCTTTGCCAACTCCGCGCCGGCGGGCGCGCCCGCGCCCGAAGGCACGGAGGCCGAACGCGCCAGGGTGTGGGCGCGGCTCAAGGAAGCATGGCAGCGGCGCTATGGGCTGGTGGAAGCGGGTTGAGGTTGAAGCCGGTCGAGCGTTCGGAAATGGCAGCTCAGGCGGCCCTGTGGACAGGCGCCCCATGCACCATCTCCACGGGGAAGGTCTGGATCTCGAGGTCGACGCTGGCGATCTCCGCGCCACAGTCGCGCTGCTGGCTGCGCGTGCATTGGCACAGCTCGGTAAAGCGGAGGTGCCCCGTCTGGCTCAGCTCCAGGCCAGAGGCGATCAAGATGCTGTAAATGTCGACACAAGCCTGACGTTCGAATTCGAACAGCATGGTGACCGTGCCGCCGTCGTTGGCTCCGCGGCTGAGCACCCAGCCGCCGCAGGCCAGAATGGCGCCGGTCAGTGTCTGCACCAGGCGGGAGGGCTCCTCAACGGAGACGGCCTTCATCTCCATTGCCCAGGGGATATTTATTGTGCGCCCAGCATTTTGGTCCGGCATCTTTAGCCTCACAGCGCTCTTATCGGAGCGGCCTTGAGGGGCATAATCAGTGTCCCGGAGCGGCACGGAGGCTGCCCGGCGATGGAACAGCCAGGAGAGATGGGCGCACAGAAGTGTCTGCGATGGTAATTGGATTGCGCGCCGGCGCGCGGCAAACGGCCGGAGGCGGGGTCTGCACGGGCTTCCGGGTAAGCGAGAATAGGATGAGGGCGCGGAGGGCACGGATGATTGTGGGCACGGGAATCGACCTGACCGAGATCGCACGGATCAAGCATGCTATCGAACGCTACGGAAGCAGGTTTCTCAACCGCGTCTACACGTCGGCCGAGCAGGCCTACTGCCTGCGCAAGCGCAACGCGGCAGAGAGCTTTGCGGCCCGCTTTGCCGCGAAAGAGGCGGGAGCCAAGGCTCTGGGCACGGGCATCAGCCGCGGCGTGAGCTGGCTGGAGATTGAGGTGGTCCGCGACCCCGGGAGCCGGCCCCGGCTCAAGTTTCATGGGCGGGCGGCCGAGTTTGCCGCGCGCCTGGGCGTGGCGCACACGGCACTGTCGATTACCCACACGGGCGACGTGGCCATGGCCAGCGTGATTGTGGAGAATACGGGCTAAATGACGATCAAAGCGCATCCAACGACCATCTAAACGCATCCTAAAAGGCGACTTGCCGCCAGGAGGCCACAGCGATTACGGAGCAGCCGCAAACGGCTCCCGCAGCGCCCGGTCTGGTATTCTCAAGGCGGATAGCAGCTCATCTGATCCCCGGAGAGTGCCGTGCCAAGCCGCAAAGAAATTCAGTGGGCGCAGTTGAGGGTGGGAGTCCTGGTTCTGGTCGCCGTCGGCGTACTGGTGGGGCTGATCATTCTCATGTCGGGGGCGACCGGCGGCCTGTTCGCGCGCAAGCTGGTACTCCGGTCTTATTTTGAAAATGCCGCAGGCGTCAAGGACGGCGCGCCGGTTACGCTTGAGGGCGTCACGATCGGCAATGTGGTGCACGTGCGCGTGGTGCCCAGCCGCAACCCCACGCCGGTGGAAGTGGTGATGCAGGTGGGCGCGGAGTTTGAGCACGATCTGCACACCGACTCGACCGCTTCGATTGCCCAGGCCGGCGTGCTGGGCGACAGCTATGTCGATATCAGTTCCGCGCACGCCTCAGGGCCGCCGCCGGCTAATAATGCGGAGTTGAAGGCATCCGGCTCGCCCAGCATTCAGGACGTGATCCGCACCAGCCAGGATTCGATTGTGCAGATCCAGTCGCTGACCAAGAAGGTTGAGATCCTGATGGATTCGATCAACTCCGGCAAGGGGACGATCGGACAGCTGATCAACGATCCCACGCTGGCGCGCAAGTTCAGCACGGTCGCCACCAATCTGGAGACCATTACCGGCGCCATTGCCAACGGCAAGGGTTCGCTGGGCAAGCTGGTGAGCGACGACACGCTCTACACGCGGGCCAGCTCGGCGATCGACAAGCTGGACAAGATCACCACCGAGCTTCAGGACGGCAAGGGAACGGCCGGCAAGCTGCTGAAGGACGAGGCGCTCTACAACAACCTGAACTCCGCGGTGAAGAATACCAACGAGATCACCGCCCAGATCAACTCCGGCCAGGGCGCGGTGGGCAAGCTGGTGAAAGACCCGGCCTTTGCCAAAAAGCTGGAAGACACGGTGACCAGTCTCGACACGATTCTCAAGGGCATTGATGACGGCAAGGGGACGCTGGGGCAGCTGGCGCAGAACCGCACGCTCTACGACCACGCCGACCAGACGCTGGACCAGGCGCAGCAGCTGGTGAAGGCGATTCGCGAAGACCCGAAGAAGTACTTCATCATTCGGCTGAAGGTGTTCTAGCGCGCCCGCGCAAGATTTCGGAGAGACTGATGCCACGCCTGTGCTTGATTGCTTCGCTCGTGCTGATGGCGGCGAGCCCTGTTTCCGCGCAACAGGCGAGGCCGCTCAACGATCTGCCCGCGCCCTCCGACCAATGGTCCGCCATGAAAATTTCGCCTCCCGAATTGATCTCGGGAGATCGGGCGGAGTATCCCGTCGAGGGCAGGTTTCAACTGATCGATGCCCTGTGCCTGGTTTCATTGGTCGTGAGCGCGCACGGCGAACCGCAGGCTGTCAGGATCGTTCACTGCACCGATTCGGCGTTTGAAGACGGCAGCTCCGATGCGGTGAAACAATACCGCTTCAAGCCGGCCACGACGGCGGAGGGAAATCCTGTCCCGGTATCGCTGTCAACGGTTCTTCAATATCACGCCGTCAAATATTCGTTAAGCCTGCGCATGCTGATCAACTTGCCGGCGATTCCCGACAAGCATCTGGCGATTGACCGGCGCATGAGCAAGGCAGATGTCGGCCGCGAGATGAGCAAGCCCATTCGCTATGGCTTCATTCCGCTCGAAGGCGGCATCTCCGCGCCTGATCGCGATGGCATCTACCCGCTCACCAGGAGCGTAACGGGACCAAGAGTGATCAAGTTTGCCGACGAGGGATACGGGCCCATGGCATTCGCTCATGAGGGAAACAGCACCTGCGACATTGTGCTGACCATCAGTACGAAAGGAAAGGCCGACGATCCGCACATAACCCGCTGCGAGCGGCCGGAGTTGGAGAAGCCCGTTGTCGAATCGCTGCTCAAATCCCAGTACAAGCCCGGCATGGTGCGCGCGAAAGAAGTTCCGATGCGAGCCACGATTCATCTGAATTATGGAGACGTTCGGGCCGCGCCGCCCAGTCGCTGAATCACCGAAGAGCTCAGGTTTTCACGTGCCTGTCTTGCGCCTCTCGATGGATCTTGATTCCGAGACCCGAAATTCAGCTTGGCTGTGCGCTGCGAAACATCTTCCAGAACTCCTCGAAGCCCTTGAGGCGCACCAGTTGGAAGTAGTCGCTGGCAGCGAGGTAGAAGACCACTGCACCTGCGTCGATCCAGTGCAGGGATTCCGTTCCGAGCTGATCACTGAAGGGCAGGGGCGCGGCCGAGAGCACCATGGCCAGCACAATGAGCGCTAGGTTGACGATGCCCATGACCAGGTTGATCTCCACCAGCTTGCCGGTGAAGGGTTTCCCCAGCCGCAGGCTTTGACCAAGAGCTGAAAGTGCGGAGCGCTCTTCGAGCAGCATGATCAGGGGCGCAATCGAGAGCGTCCAACTGACAAGCGCCCAGGCGGTGAACAACCCCAGCGAAAGAAAGATGAGCCAGAAGGCGAAGCCGACCAGGTCGGGCTCCGCGCCAGCGGTGACGTGCGTGGCAACGACCCACCGCATGGTACTGATCCACGCCCAGCAGGCGGCGCCGGCGAGCAGTGGCCATCCGGCCTGAAGCACCATCATGGAGAAGGGGCGGAAGCGCAGCCGCATGCCGGGCGCGGCGTCGAGGCGGGTGAGAACGAGGCCGCGCCCGAACGCCGACACGACGACCCACCCAAGCGCTGCCAGCGGCGCCAGCCAGTGGAGAGTCTGCGCGACGTGCGGCTGATACAGCGACCACGCATGCGCCAGTTGCAGCGACGCCTGCCAGGGGTTTTGGCCGTTGATCGAGTTGAGGCCAGCGGACTCCGGCGGCACGGCGGCGAGAATCTTCTGAATCTGGAGCCAGCAAGCGGCGAGAAACGGGATGCCGAAAAGCCAGCGCCAGGCGACCTCCAGCGGGAGGAGTCGGCGGCGGCCGAAGACCCAGCCCATCTGGCCGACCAAGGACTGCGTCCCGCGCAGGGGAGCGGTCACTTGATCACCAGGTTCACCAGCTTGCGCGGGACCACGATGACCTTGACGACGGTCTTGCCGGCGATGCGCGCCTGCACTTTTTCTTCGGCCAGGGCGGCGGCTTCGATCGTCTTGACGTCGGCATCGGCGGAGACGCGGGTTACCGTAACCAGCTTGCCGTTGATCTGCACCGGAACTTCGAGCTCGTCCTCTTTCGCCAGCTCGGGATCGCTCTTGGGCCACGGCGCGCGCAGGATAGAGCCCTGCTCGCCCAGCTCTTCCCACAGCTCGGCAGCGAGATAAGGTGCAAACGGCGCCATGACCAACGCGAGTGTGCGCAGCAGTTCACGGATCACGGGAGCCGGCACATCGCCGGCTGCCAGCTCGCTATCAGCCGCCTGAATCTGATTTACCAATTCCATGATGGCGGCGATGCAGGTGTTGAAGTGCCAGCGGCCTTCGAAGTCCAGAGTGATTTTGGCCGTAGTCTGATGCAGCTTGCGCAGCAGCTTGAGCGCGGTGCCGGCGAGCTGGTCTGCGGGTGCCCCATCCTTCGAGACTGCCGCGCGCGCCACCGGCGCATACTTTGTGGTGAGGCGCCAGACGCGGCCCAGAAAGCGGCTCACGCCGGCGACGCCATCTTCCTGCCAGTCCAGGTCGCGATCGGGCGGAGCGGCAAACAGCGCGTACATGCGCGTGGCATCGGCGCCGTAGCGGGCCACCATGTCGTCGGGCGAGATGACGTTGCCCTTGGACTTCGACATCTTGGCGCCATCTTTGATGACCATGCCCTGTGTGAACAGGCGGCGCGCCGGCTCGTCGTTGACGATGAGGCCCAGGTCGCGCATCACCTTGGTCCAGAAGCGCGAGTAGATCAAATGCAGGATCGCGTGTTCGACGCCGCCAATGTACTGGTCGATGGGAAACCAGTATTGCGCCGTCGCCGGGTTGAACGGCGCGGCCGCGTTCTTCGCGTCGGTGTAGCGATAGAAGTACCAGCTCGAGTCGACAAACGTGTCCATGGTGTCGGTCTCGCGCTTCGCCGGTCCACCGCATTTGGGGCAGGTGGTGTTCACGAAGTCCGTCACGCGTCCCAGCGGCGAGCCGCCTTTCTGGGTAATCTCAATCTGCTCGGGTAAGAGCACCGGCAGCTGGTCGTCGGGCACGGGCAGCGGCACGTCGCCCTGGCAATGCGCCTCGCAGTAGACCATGGGGATGGGCGTGCCCCAGTAGCGCTGGCGGCTCACGCCCCAATCCTTCAGGCGGAAGGTGGTGGTGGCCTCGCCAAAACCGCCGGCCGTGGCAATCTGTTGCAGCTTCTTTTCGGCCTCGACGCAGGTCAGGCCGTCGAACTCGCCGGAGTTGATGAGGATGCCGTCTTCGGAGACGAACGGCAATTGCTGCGCGGCTTCAGATTTTTCAACTGGCCGAATCACTTCAGTGATTGGCAGGTCATATTTCTTTGCAAATTCATAGTCGCGCTCGTCGTGGGCGGGCACGGACATAATAGCGCCGGTGCCGTAGTCGGCGAGGATGTAGTTGGCGATCCAGATGGGGACGCGCTCATTGTTGTAAGGATTGACGGCAAAGTGTCCGGTGGGGACACCGTGCTTCTCAATCGCCCCCAGGTCGCCGGCTTCGCGCGCCTTCTTCTGCTGGTCGAGCAACTCATCGACCTGCGCTTTCAATTCGGGATCGGAGGCTGTGAACCTGTCCACCAGCGCATGTTGCGGTGCCAGTTGCACGCTGGTCGCGCCGAAGATGGTATCGACACGCGTGGTAAAGACGCGGATGCGCGTCCCTGCAGCGGTGGCCTTTCCGGCCCGAGCGACTGACTGGTCATTGGCTACGTCCTCCGCCAGGAAGAAATCAACCTCCGTCCCTTCGCTGCGGCCAATCCAGTTGCGCTGCATGGTGCGCACTTTTTCCGGCCAGCCGCCCAGCTTGTCGAGGCCATCGAGCAGTTCCTCGGCGTAGGCCGTGATGCGGAAGAACCACTGCACCAGGTCGCGCTGCTCCACGATTGTGTCTTCGTGGCGCCAGCAGCAGCCGTCCACTACCTGCTCGTTGGCCAGCACGGTGGCGCACTCCGGGCACCAGTTGACCTTGCTCTTTTTGCGATAGGCCAGGCCGCGCTCGAACATGCGCAGAAAGAACCACTGGTTCCAACGGTAGTAGTCGGGCAGGCAGGTGGTGACCTCGGTGGCCCAGTCGTAGCCCAGGCCCAGGCGCTCCATCTGCCGCTTCATGGCGGCGATGTTGGCGAGCGTCCACTGGCGCGGCGGGACCTTGTTCTTGAGCGCGGCGTTCTCCGCCGGCAGGCCAAAGGCGTCCCAGCCCATGGGGTGCAGCACGTTGTACCCGCGCATCCACATGTGGCGTGCCAGCGCGTCGCCAATGGAGTAGTTGCGCACGTGGCCCATGTGCAGCTGGCCGCTTGGGTAGGGCAACATTTCCAGCACGTAATACTTGGGTTTGCCGCAGTCGGCGGGCTCAGCCGCATACAGGGCAGGCTCGGCCGCCCACCGCTGTTGCCATTTGGGTTCAATCGCCGCCGGGTCGTAACGCAGATCTTTTTCGTCCGCCATAAGACTCTAGTTTAAACGGGCGGGCGGCGATGGGGCGGACGGGCTCATTGCGGGCAGTGCACCTCGTCCCTGGTTTCCTTGACGACGACCTCGTAGCCGTCGGGCTGCTGGAACAGCGCGGCGTCGGGCTCGCCCTGCGTGAAGCGGACCAGTTCCCGGGTCATGCGGCCGGTTTGCGGGTTCTCGTTCACCTGGTGGACGTTGATGCCGGCCAGGCCAGGCGCGGAGGAGAACCAAACCTCGTCGGTCGATACCAGCGGCTCGGTGTTGCCGATGGTGCCGGCCGGCGTGGTAAACGTGGTGCGGTGACCGTGCGCCTCAATGCCCTCGAAGGTCTGTTTGCCCAGGTCTTCCATCGTGGGGCGCGCCCGCTCCACGGTTTCAGTGCGGGGCATGGGCATAGTGGACGGAGTTGCGCAGGTGGCGCGGGGCGCATCGGCCCCGGGTTCGTTGTTGACCGTGGCGCGCTGGCCGGGGACGGTCCAGAAGCTGTGCGTGTGCGCGCCCGGATCGTTGATGTTGACCATGGTGTGCGGCGTCTGGTCTTCAGCCGATGGCGCGTTGGTGGATGCGTTGTAGGTGCGGCCGGCCGAGTCGCGCGCCATCACCTGCGTGGACTCCTGGGTAACGGTGCCGCCGTCGGGCAGCGTCTGCACGCGGGTGGTGTGGAACTCCGCCGTGTAGGGCAACTGGACGCGCGTGGAGGAATTTGCGCCCTCGCCGGCTGTGATGCGCGAGATTCCTGCCTGTACCTGGCTTAGTCCCGGCAGCGCCAAACCAAAAGCCGCCGCTACCGTCAAGAAATTGCAAAGCTGTTTGCGCATGGTTCTCGCCTCCCTTGATTGGACCCTGGCAACATCCACATTCTGACGCCACCAATAAGACAAAGCAAGCAGGATTTCTTGAAATTACTCGACCAGGCTCTTCAAGACGCGGACGTTGCGTTCTTCGTCGCCGGGCTCGTCGACCGGCGTTTCGGCGATGAATGCGGCGTGCGCCCAGCGCTTGTCGTTGAGCAGGCGGCGGAAGGGCTCGACGCCCATGGTTCCCTGGCCGATGTGCTCATGGCGGTCGAGCTTCGATCCGCGCTCCGCCTTGGCGTCGTTCGAGTGCCAGACGCGCACGTCCGCGAAGCCCACCGTCTTCTCGATCAGCGCCATGGTCGCGTCGTAGCCGTCTGCGCTCACCAGGTCGTAGCCGGCCACGTGGGTGTGGCAGGTATCCAGGCACACGCCCACGGGCGCGGTCGCCTTGAGCCGGGCAACCAGCTCGGCCACCTGCTCAAAGCTGCCGCCCAGCGAGAACTCGGCGCCAGCCGTGTTCTCAATCAGGATGTGGAAGCCGGTTCCCTGCCAGGCCAATCCGTCGATGGCGCGAGTGATCGACTCAGCCGCCAGGCGCAGGCCCTCGTCGCGGGTGAGGCCCTTCCACGAGCCGGGATGCAGAACAAGATATTCGGCGCCAAAATCGAGGGCGCGCTCAATCTCGCCACGAAACGCGGCCACACTTTTTTCGCGCACGTCGACGGTCTGGCTGCACACGTTGACCAGGTAGCTTGTGTGAACGACAAGCGGGCCGACGTCCAGCTTGGTGCGCAGCTCTCGCATGCGCGCGGCCTGTTTGGGATCGACCTTGGGCGCGCGCCACATGCGCGGACTCGAAGTAAAAATCTGAAAGGTATTGGCGCCGATCTCGCGGGCCTTTTCGACGGCATTGGACGCGCCGCCCGCCGTGCCCAGATGCACACCGATTCGTTTGGTCATGGGGATAGTGTAATCGGGTCTCCTAGTCGTCATCGTCCTTGGCCTTTTTATGCTTCGCTTTGAGCATGGCCGGCACTGGCTTGTCGCCCATCGCGTCCTTCCACAAAATTACGTTCAGCTTCTCCGCTGGCGCGCGGTCGGCGTGGCGGAAGTCCATCTTCATGCTCTCCTTCGCACCCGCGGCCGTTTTGGCGTTGGCCGTGTAGATGAGGCTGTTGTCGCGGTTGGAGTAGTCGGCCTCGTAAGCAGCCTGATCGCCGGGACCAGTGAAGAGGCTGGCGATCTGCGAGCAGAGCGCGTCGTTGTTGTTCATGGGTGGCAGGCCGAGCAGCGACTCCATGGTGCGTACCACGCTCACGGTCGAGTAAAACTTGCTGTCGACAAATGGAGCTTGAGGTTTAGCGCCGGTCGATGCCCCGCGTGGCGCATACTTGCTCACCACCACCGCCAGGCTGCGGTGCGCGTCCACGTGATCGCCGCCATCCTGCGCGTCGTCTTCCAGGATGAAGAAGGCGGTCGAGTCCCACAAGGGCGAGTGCGAAATGGCCTCAACGGCGCGGCCGACGGCGAGATCGTTGTCAGCCACGGAAGACTTGGGCGTGGGGCCGCCGGGGGTGGTTCCGGCCGTGTGGTCGTTGCCCAGGCGCAGCATCACAAAGTTGGGCATTGTGTCCTTGCCCTGCGCGATGTCTGCGACCCAGCCTTTCAAGTGGCGCAGAAAAATCTCCACGCGCACCTGGTCGGGGACGGCGAGCTCGAAGTCGGGCGTCTCGGGCGCGAAGTGGCCCACCAGCTCCGGCTTGGTGGCAACGTTGGTGGCAATCAGCGGGATGGACCAGGGCCACTTGTTCACGCCGCCGCCCCACGCCGCGGGCAGCGCTTGACCGGGCTCGACGGCCTTGTGCGCGCAGTTGGCGCCGGCCAGCACCGGGCCCTGCTGCGGATTGGCGGTCTTTACTTCATTGCAAAACGTTGTCGCGATGAACTCGCCGAAGTGGTAGTAGGTTTTCCCATGCGCGGCGAGATTGCCCCACAGGTATCCGCTCGCGGGCTCGTTCACGTCGGGGATGTTTTGCAGCAGAGGCAGGCCGTCGGCCACCACGCCTTCGTAGTCATAGGTGCGCTCACTGCCGCGATAGGACTGCTGCCAGGTCTTCTCCAGATAATCTGTTCCGATGGCGGCGTTGGACCAGACGTGTCCGTCGCCCGATACCTCGCCCGAGTCGTAGAAGTTATCGAGCACGCCGAACTGCAAGGCCAGCTTGTGCAGGTTGGGGGTGATCGACGCGCCATACATGGTGAGACTCGGGTCGCCGTTGCCAACCGGCTTGCCATCTTTGCTGAGGTCACCAAAGATCTGGTCGTAGGTCCGGTTCTCTTTGATGATGTAGATGACGTGCTTGATCGGGCTCTGGTCCGCGCCGGCAAAGGCAATCTTCTGCTGCGCGGCCTTCATGCGGTTGGACTCCATGACCACATCGGTCCATCGGGGCAGCTCCTGCTCCACCTGCTTTACATCAAGCGTGGCCACGGAGCCGTGCAGCAGCGTGGCAATGTAGGTGTAGGGGCGAACGCGGCGCTTGCTCAGCGCGCTATCGGCGGCACTCATGGGCTCGCCATTGGGGCCCGTGCCTTTGCCCTTGGCGGTCGCGACGTAGAGCTTGCCGCCCTGCTTCGACGGGATGAACGCGAGATCCATCGGCATCCACTCTGTGGGGATAAAGCCGATGGGCTCGACCATGCCCTGCTTGACGGCTGCGTGGGTGAGCTTGCCGGTATCGAGCACGGCCACGGCGTCACTGATGGCGTTGGCCACG
>Ga0302276_10002954_pt1 | contig 14797 bp, 9 predicted proteins | sample III_Bog_N2_3_FD_198768 | JGI IMG/M metagenome (GOLD analysis project Ga0302276, IMG submission 198768) | Peat permafrost microbial communities from Stordalen Mire near Abisko, Sweden - III_Bog_N2_3 | ecosystem: Environmental > Terrestrial > Soil > Wetlands > Peat | place: Sweden: Abisko...
CGATATCGATAAATACGACTCCGTCCAGTCGCCGGAATCGTTGTCGGCGGAACTGCGCAAGGCCAAAGGAAGAATCGACCTTTTTACATTCATGCAGATCATGCCCGACAAGGCGCCGAAGTACGGCTATCACATGGAAATGGATAACCTAGCCATACTGCCGGTCTCGACATTCGAGAACTGGTGGAACAAGCAGATCCGCTCCTTCCCGCGCAACCGCGCCCGGCAGGCGGAAAAACGAGGTGTGACGCTGCGGGAAGCGCCGTTCGACGACTCCCTGGTCGAGGGCATCTGGGAGGTGTACAACGAGACCACTGTGCGGCAGGGGAAACCAAATGTGCACTATGGCAAGGACGTCGCGACCGTGCGCAGGGAGGCGGCGACATTTCTGGATCGCAGCGTTTTTATCGGCGCTTTCTTCGAAGGCAAGCTGATTGGTTTTGTGAAGATGATGATCGATGAAACCCGCACCCAGGCCAGCTTGATGAACATCGTGGCGATGGTTCGCCATCGCGACAAAGCGCCAACCAACGCTCTGATTGCCCACGCGGTCCGCGCCTGTGCCGATCGTGGAATTCCCTTTCTGATGTATCAGAATTTCGTGTACGGCAACAAGGAAGGCGATAGTCTCACAAACTTCAAGGAAATTAATGGCTTCGAGCGCGTCGACCTGCCTCGCTATTATGTCCCACTGACTCCATTAGGGAAGATTGCCTTGAAGTTCGGCCTGCATCACAAGCTCATGGATCAGCTCCCGAAGCCTGTTGCGGCGAGATTGCGGCAGTTTCGCAGTTCGTGGTACAGCCGTAAACTCCACTCCGCGGTCGAAGCCTCGTAAGAGAAACGACCATGCCCGGAATTGTTGGACTGATCACCAAACTGCCGCGGTCGCAGGCGGAGCCTCAGTTGCTGAAGATGCTGGCCAGCCTTCAGCACGAGTCCTTCTATACCTCTGGAACTTTGGTGGATGAGCAGCTTGGGGTCTACCTGGGCTGGGTAGTTCGCCGGAATTCGTTCGCCGACGGAATGCCACTGGCCAGCGAAAAGGGCGATGTCTTGCTGGTGTTTTCCGGGGAAAACTTCCCGCCCCCTGGCACCGCACGCCGCCTGCAAGAAAAAGGGCATTGCTTTCAGCCCGACGGCCCATCCTACCTGGTTCACCTCTATGAAGATGATCCCTCCTTCTTGGCTGACTTGAACGGAAGATTTCACGGATTGCTGATCGACCGAAACGCCGGAACCGCCACGCTGTTTAACGACCGGTACGGGATGCACCGGATCTACTATCACGAATCGAAAGAAGCCTTTTATTTCGCGGCGGAAGCGAAAGCGATTCTTGCGGTGCGTCCCGAGTTGCGGACCGCCGATCCCAGAGCAGTGGGCGAGTTCATCTCCTGCGGTTGCGTGCTCGAGAACAAAACACTGTTCCAGGGCATGCAGGTGCTTCCACCGGCTTCGAACTGGGTGTTTCGCGACGGAACCGTGGAGCAGAAATGGAATTACTTTCAGCCGCAAGAGTGGGAAGACCAGACTCCTCTCGATCCCGAAAGCTATTACCAGCAGCTGCGGGGAGTCTTTACCGAGAATCTGCCGCGTCATTTCGAATCCCGTGAACCGCTCGGGATGTCGCTGACCGGCGGGCTGGACACGCGGATGATCATGGCGTGGCGTAAGGCCGCGCCGGGATCGCTGCCTTGTTATTCCTTTGGGGGCATGTTCCGCGATTGTCAGGATGTCAGGCTGGCACGCAAAGTGGCGAGTGCCTGCGGGCAAACGCACCAGGTGATCCCGGTCGGCAGGGAGTTCCTGTCTCGGTTCTCCCATTATGCCGAGCGCACGGTGTACCTGACCGACGGGTGCATGGATTTAAGCCACGCGCCGGATCTTTATGTGAACGAACGGGCCGCCGCCATCGCGCCGGTTCGAATGACGGGGAACTATGGCGGCGAGGTGCTCCGGCGGGTACGGGCCTTTAAGCCGGGACCGCCCACTCCCGGAGTGTTTTGTCCCGAACTTCTTTCGTACGTTGACCGAGCCAGCGAGACCTATGGACGGCTGATTCAGGGACATCCGCTTTCTTTCGCCGTGTTTCGGCAGGCTCCGTGGCATCACTACGGCCTGCTTGCTCTCGAACAAACTCAACTGACCCTGCGGTCTCCATATCTGGATAACGATCTCGTGCGCACAGTGTTTCGCGCGCCGCAGTCGGTTCTGACGAGCAATGATATTTCCCTGCGTCTGATTGCGGATGGCGACCCGAACCTCCGTCGTCTCCGTACGGATCGCGGGGTCGGAGGAAATGGTTCGCGGTTCCTCGCTTCGGCGGCCCGAGGATATCTGGAGTTTACCTTCAAAGCCGAATACGCCTACGACTATGGCATGCCGCAGTGGGTGGCGGAAATCGACCACGCGCTTTCACCCCTCCACTTGGAGCGCCTTTTTCTCGGTCGACACAAGTTTTACCACTTTCGAGTTTGGTATCGGGATACGCTGGCGAATTACGTTCGCGAGATGCTGCTCGATTCGAGAACACTGTCCCGTCCGTACCTGGAACGCAAAGGCGTGGAAGAGATTGTGAGCGGCCATCTCAAAGGGAACCGCAATCACACCAGCGCGATTCATAAATTGCTGACCTTGGAATTGATTCACCGTCAGTTCCTGGACTCGGAATGACGCTTTTCCACATCGAAACCGTCGCAGGGAGACGCTAAGTGCCCCCGGGTCTTGCCGCGCTCGTTGTAGTTGCGGGACTGTTTTTTCTGGATCGGGATCCGAAAGCCCGCACCTCCAAGGCGCTATGGATTGCGATTCTCTGGGTGTCCATCGCCGGTTCGCGCAGCGTCGGGCAGTGGATTGCCACGCTGCAAGGTGCCTCCGTCAGCGATACGTCTTCGGCGGCCTCATCGTATACCGAAGGCGATCCGTTCGATCGAGCTGTATACAGTAGCTTGCTCCTGGCAGGGTTGATTGTACTGGCGAGGAGAAGGCAAGAAGTTCTGGGAGTCTTGCGGGCGAACTGGCCGCTGGTCGTATTTTCTCTTTACTGTGCCGTGAGTATCGGCTGGTCCGACTACCCTGACGTCGCCTTCAAACGGTGGATCAAGTCGCTGGGTGATTTTGTCATGGTCCTGATCATCCTGACCGATCGCGACCGGTATGCCGCCATCAAGCGCGCCTTAACGTGGACGGCCTTTCTCCTGATGCCCCTGTCGGTGCTGTTTATCAAGTTTTATCCCGACCTGGGACGTGGATATCACCCGTGGACCTGGACGCCGTACTATACAGGCGTCGCGACCAACAAGAACGAACTCGGACGCCTGTGCCTGATTCTGGGATTGGGGATTGTATGGCGCTTGATCGCCGTCTGGCGCAGCGGCCCGCCCGCGGCCCGGAGGAAACGGCTTTTAGCCCTCGGCGCTTGCCTGGCCATGACTCTGTGGCTGTTCTGGATGGCCGACTCGATGACCTCGTTGTCGTGCTTTTTGCTGGCCAGCGCTCTCATGATGGGTGTTAGCCTCCGAATAGTCGCCCACAAGCCTTGGATCGTCCACTGCATGATGATCGCAATTGTGTCCGTGTCGGCGAGCACCCTCTTCCTCGACCTGGGTTCCGGCGTCCTGCAATCCATGGGGCGGGATCCGACGCTCACCGGGAGGACCGACATCTGGAAACTTGTACTGGGCATGGCGGGGAATCCGGTGTTCGGCACCGGCTTTGAAAGCTTCTGGCTGGGGGCGCGACTGGAGAGGGTCTGGAGCCTTTACTGGTGGCATCCTCGCGAGGCGCACGACGGGTATATCGAATTATTCCTGAGCTTGGGTTGGCTGGGGATCGTACTGTTTGGGATCGTACTGGTTACTGGGTACCGCACGGTCGTTGCGTCGTTCCGCCGGAACGCCGAGGAAGGGAAATTGCGGTTGGCGTATTTTGTCGTCGCGGTCGCTTATAACTTCACGGAATCGGCGTTCGGAACGCTGAACCCGATCTGGATCTGCTTTCTGCTGGCGACCATCTCGGTTCCCGGAGGCTGGATCAGGGCGAAGCCTCGGAAAGTGGCCGCTGCGCTTGAGATGCTTCCCCCAGTCAGCGTGCCGCGCTCGGAGCAAGTCTCCACGGGATAGGCGCGGATTCGCGGCCCTTCGTTGCCATTCGGGCCAAAGCGGACCACGCGACACCGCGAGGAAGAGGGAGTGTAACTTGCCGCAAGCAAAGGGTCCGAGCCATTGGTTGTCCAGTCGGTCATGGGCGGGGGAGACCGGCGTGCGGTTGCGTATGTACTTCTGTGTCTTGCATCCAGTCGGCGAAGACATAGACTTACAGCAGGCGCCGATCAGATCAAGAAGTTCGGCTCGATGATGAGAGTTGGGCCTGCCGCAACGACAGGCTCTTGGCATCATGGTTCCGAGCCCAAACAAGTTGCGGCGCCGAAACGAGCCGAGATACGAAAATGCACAAAAAAAATCCCCCACTTTTTCTCTCTGTCCTTGTCCTTCTCATCGTTGGTGCGTCGGTTCGCGGCCAGGCGCAGCTTTGGTCCGGCATTCTCAGCCCAGGCCGCGCCGTGGACTGGACGGTGGCTGGCATCCCCGGCGGCATCCCCGATGCGTCATGGACCCAATGCGGCCCGGCGATTGGCGCAGGTGCGACCGCAGCTCAAATCAACTCGCAGATCGCGGGATGTGGCCCGAATACCTACGTTTTGCTCGGCTCGGGAACGTTTAAACTGACGTCTGGAATCACCATCAATCAGTCCAACGTAGTTTTGCGAGGCTCGGGCCCAACCTCGACCACAGTGAATTTCTCCGGTGTGTCCGGCTCATCTTGTGGTGGCAATGGCGGCAACATCTGCGCCATGCCCGGCAATAACTATATGTACATCGGTTCGAGCGCCGTGCTTCCGCCCTCGGGATCGAATCAGTGTTCCTGGACCGCAGGGTATGCGCAGGGAACAACGTCCATCACGCTCAGCAGTTGCGGTTCGTCGCCCACCCCCGCCCTGGCAGTCGGACAAGTGATCATCCTCGACCAAGCCAATGACGGAGCCAGCAAAGGAACCGCCGAGGATACGGGTGGAGTGTTCCTCTGCGATTACTACAACGGTTCTTCGAACTCGTGCCAGTCCGGGGGAACGGGTGACGCCGATGGCCGCCAGATCAGCGGCGCAACCCGCAGTCAGACGCAATTGGTGACCATCACCAGCCTTGCCGGATCGGGTGCGGGACCGTACACGGTTGGCATTACGCCTCCGTTGAAAGCTACGAATTGGCGCTCCGCGCAGTCTCCTGGAGCCTGGTGGACAAACCGCATCTCCAGTGTCGGCCTTGAGAACTTGACGGTGAACTACGCCAACAGTAATTCCGCCGATGCCGGCGTCTTTCTCTATGACTGCGATTCGTGTTGGGTCGAAAACGTGAATTCGCAGGATGGGAATCGCAATCACGTATGGCTATACCAGTCGACCCACGACAACGTCCAGGATAGTTACTTTTTCACGAGCCAAAATCACGCCAGTGTGAGTTATGGCGTGGAGAGTTTCGTTTCCTCCGACGTACTCGTACAGAACGATATATTCCAGATGGTCTCCACGCCCGTGATGTTCAACTCCGGAGAAGGGAACGTGATTGGCTACAACTTCTCGATCAACGATTTCTATACTCCGGACTCGAATTGGCAACAGAATAGCTATGCGTCGCACAATGCCGGTTCGCAGATGAACCTCTGGGAAGGCAATCAGATGGAAGGCTCGATTTACTGCGACAACACGTGGGGAACGAGCAACCTGGTGACGTTTTTCCGCGATCGTGTCAGTGGACAAGGGCATAATGGCAACTCGCTCTCCACGCAGAATTCCTTCGCGGTGGCATTGCAGCAAGGTTGCCGTGGTTTTAACGTAATTGGCAGCGTCCTCGGCACGGCCGGGTACCACAATAATTACCAGATCACCAGCGGTTCGACGAACTGCGATACCTCGATTTACAACATGGGGTTCGCCGGAACAGAGTGCAGAACGGCTTCCAATATCTCATCGGATCCCCTGGTCTCTTCCACTCTGATGCGCTGGGGGAATTACGATACCGTCAATGCCGCCGTCCGCTTCAACAGCGCCGAATCCGCACCCTCGGCGGCTGGCAGTGGGTCGACTGCGCTGGCCGGCAATTCTACCCCTGCCAGCCAAACGCTGCCGCCATCTCTTTACCTGGCTTCCAAGCCGTCCTGGTTCGGATCGAACGTATATCCGCCGATCGGGCCGGACGTGACAGGCGGTACTGGCCCGGGCGGCTTCTCCTACAATATTCCAGCAGCTGCCTGTTACTACAGCCAGATGGCGGGGCCCGCAAACGGGTACTCCACTTCGCCCCTGACCTTTGATGCCGGTAGTTGCTACACGTCGAGCCAGGTGCCTGCTCCGACCAATCTGACTACCGTCGTCCACTGATTTGATCCAGCGCACCCGTGGGCGTTGGGCTACGGATGCGAACATTCGTTGTTAGTCGAATGCACGATCCCCCGCGGAGTTGAAGGTACTTCGTGGCTTTGATCTTTTGGATGTCCGATCGATTGATTCCTGGATTGTCTTCCCTTTCGCGCCCCTTTCACTGAAGCAGAACAAAATGTTTACTCTGGTTCCGGCGTTCGCGCCGTGCCTACCTTTAATGCCGAAGCCGAGACTGGTTGGGAGCGATCTTGAGACCGTTTGACGCAAGCGGGAGTTTCCGGCCCGCCGTTGACCAAGGCGAGATGCGGCAACTCGCGGTCCGGGGAGCGGGGTCCACTCTGCTGGCGGGAGGGCTCGGCTTTGTCGTTCAGATGATCTCGACGGTGGTACTGGCTCGCCTGTTGACGCCCTCCGATTTCGGCCTGGTAGCGATGGTCACCACTTTCAACCTGTTGCTGACCAACTTTGGATTGAACGGATTTACCGAGGCCATCCAGCAGCGCGAAGAAATCAACCATTGGCTGGTCAGCAACCTATTCTGGATTAACCTCGGTATGGGTGGCTTGCTGACGGTCGGGTTCGCAGCGTCGGGTTCGCTGCTGGCGCGATTTTATGGCGACGCCAAGGTGGCGCACGTCACGATTGCCATGTCCCCGGCAATTTTTCTCAGCAGCATTGCGGTGCAACACCTCGCGCTCCTCAAGCGGGCGATGCGTTTTTCCACCGTGTCGATCAACGACATCGCCGCGCGCGCCGGCGCTTTGCTGGTTGCGATCGCGCTCGGCTTTGCCGGTTTTGGATACTGGGCGCTGGTGGCGGGAGCGTTGACCGTGCCGGCGATGGTGGCAATCGGAGCGTGGGTCCAGTGCCGTTGGATTCCGGGTTTGCCTCGCCGCGTGCCCGGGACCGGTGAGATGGTGCGGTTCGCGCTCAACATCTATGGACGATTCAGTTTCAATTACTTTGCGAGAAATGCGGACAATCTCCTAGTGGGCTGGCGATTTGGTTCCAGCGCCCTGGGCTTTTACAAGAAAGCCTACGATTTATTTCTGCTTCCCGCCGGCCAGCTTTCTTCGCCACTGACGTCGGTCGCCGTGTCCGCCTTAAGCCGCTTGCACCGCGGCTCGGAGCAGTACCGGCGCTATTTTCTCCGCATACTGGCCGTGACGGCGTTTGTGGGAATGGGTGTCGGCGCAGATCTTACTCTCATCGGCAAAGACGTGATCCTTTTGGTATTGGGGCCGGCGTGGGCGCCTGCCGGACGAATTTTCATGTTTTTCGGGCCGGGCGTGGGCATCATGCTGATCTACAACACGCACGGCTGGCTTCATCTCTCGATCGGAACCGCGCACCGCTGGTTCCGCTGGGTGGTGGTCGAGTTTGTCGTTACCGCCGCGTTGTTTCTACTTGGACTGCATTGGGGACCTGCGGGCATCGCTGCCGCCTGGACGCTCTCGTTCTGGATTCTCACCATTCCCGCCTTCTGGTATGCCGGAAACCCGATCGCTTTCGGCGTTCGTCCCGTGATTGCCGCCGTCTGGAAATACATTCTGGCGGCGTTGCTTGCGGGTGGCGCATCGGCTCTGATCCTCAGAAGCGTGCCATTGTTTGTGGGAATGCCGGGCTCGGCTGGAGCTCTTACCCGCATGGTGACGGACTCTATTTTGCTGGGAACCCTGTATCTGACTGCGGTTGCCGTCCTCCACGGTGGGATGGCGCCCCTGGTGCAGTTTCGAGGGTTGTTGCTTGAAATGTTGCCTTGGCGCAGATATTCAAGGAACAACCCGGTGGTTGCCGCGCCAGCTGCCGAGGCGAAAACCGCGGCCACATAAACGGATGTGAGGGAGTTAGTGCCTGCCCCAGTCGACGTGGTGCGCGCTCACTTGGAATCAGACGCCGCGTCGTCATCGAAGAAGAGATGTTAGGAAGACCGTAATCTTGAGCTTTTCATGGGATTGACTGGCAAAGTACGAGGTGCAGTGCGCTGGCTGTTGCAGGCTTATGGCACCCCAAAAATCAAGAGCGCTCTCTGGAACGCCGAGTTTGCCAGTGGCCGCTGGGACTGTCTTGAGAGAACGGCGGGAGACTGTGTCTATCCGTGGGTCGAACAATACGCTGCCCAAGGCAGCATCCTGGACCTTGGATGCGGTTCGGGAAGTACAGCCGTTGAACTGGCGTTTGACAGCTATCGGGACTACAACGGAGTGGATATCTCCGATGTGGCGATCGCGAAGGCCGCCCAGAGGTCGAAGGAAGCTGGGCGAGGGCAGAAGAATCATTTCCAGCAATCCGATTTCTCCCACTACGTTCCGGCCGGGCACTACGACGTCATTCTGTTCCGAGACTCGCTCTACTATGTGCCGGTGCGCAAGATCCAACCCATGCTCGAAAGTTACTCGGGACACCTGTCGGCAACGGGTGTCTTCATCGTCAGGTTGTCGGGCGGTGGAAATGAAAAAGACCTGCAAATCGTCGAAATCGTGGAGAACAACTTCGTGATGGTCGAGAAGCGTTTGCACGACAATCCAGGCGCACTCGTCGTTATTTTCAGACCTGAGAAAGCGCCGCGTTAGCAGGTATACCCGACCGACCCGCCCACTGATGAATCGGCAACCCAATCGAGTTCTCATGATTCTGGAGAATTGCAGCTATCTGCGAGATGCTCGAGTGAGCAAAGAGGCTCGAGCGCTTACGAGGAATGGATATGAGGTATCGGTAATCAGTCCGGAGTTCGGCAGATGGCCGTCCCGGCAGCAGATCGAAGGCGTTACGGTGTATGGATTCCCTCACCTCTCGTTCTCATCCGGCACTCTTGGGTATTTTCTGGAATACGCCTACGCCACACTCGCCATTGCCGTCCTCACAGCGTATGTATGGTTTACCCGGGGTTTTGACATCGTTCATATCGCGAATCCACCCGATTGTCTGGTTCCGGTCACCGCAGTTTATAAGATGCTAGGTAAACGCATCATTTACGATCAGCACGATCTGAGCCCGGAACTCTATGTTGCTCGATTTTCTCGCTCGAGTGCGGTGCTTCTAAGATTACAGCTATGGTTAGAGTTGCTCTCTTACAAACTTGCCGACCATGTGATCGTTACCAACGAATCGTACCGAGAAGTTGCCACCAGCCGCGGCCGGCAGCCGGAGACAAAAGTAACCGTGGTGCGGAACGGCCCGGAACTGGAACAGCTTCAAGCCTTGCGAGTCGACGAGGAGCTGCGCCAGAGATCCCGCAACATTATCGCGTTTGCCGGAATCACCGGATATCAAGATGGACTCGACTACCTGTGCCGAGCATTGCACAGCCTGCGCCGCGATTTGGGCAGAACCGACTTCCTGTGCGTCGTGATCGGAGATGGCGATGCTTTGCCGGATATCAAGAAACTGTCGCAAGAACTTGGGATCGAGGAGAATATCTGGTTTGTCGGCTGGGTAAGCGACTTGGATACCTATTTCCGCTATCTGTCGACGGCCGACATTTGCGTGGCTCCGGAGCCATCCAACCAGTACAATGACAAATCAACATTTGTAAAAATCATGGAATACATGCTTGCCGGAAAACCCATTGTCGCGTTCGATCTTCCCGAGACCCGTTTCAGCGCGGAAGGCGCCGCCTCGTATGCCTCTCCCAACGATCACCAGGACTTCGCCGCCAAGCTGGCTGCCTTAATGGACGACAAAGCCTTGCGGGTCTCGATGGGAGAACTCGGCCGGCGGCGAATCGAAACCAGGCTGGCGTGGCAGCACTCCGTCCCGTCTCTGTTGGCGGCGTATGATCGTGTTTCGAGGCCTCAGCGCGAGCGGGCGCTCTCGGCAAAATCCAGCGCGTGAAGCCGAGCAGTTTGTTTGTACTTGATCCATTGCGAGATGAGCGCTGGCGTCAGCTGGTCGAAGGGCACCCAGCCTCATCGGTATTCCACAGCACAGAGTGGCTGAATGCCTTGCGTCTGGCATACGGGTACGAACCGGTGGTGTACACCAACGGTGATCCTTCTTCCGCTGCGATCGCTTCTGGCATCGTGTTCTGCAAGGTTAAGAGTTGGCTGACGGGGCGCCGGTTGGTATCGGTGCCTTTCTCCGATCATTGCGATCCTTTGGTGGGGAGTTCGGCGGAGTTCGACGACCTTTTGCTGCAAGTGCGAGAAAGCGTGCGCAGCGAGAAATGGCAGTACGGCGAAGTTCGGCCGCTGCGCCTCGAACCCGGCGTTGCCACCCTGTTCGGGCAAAGCAACCAATACCTTTGGCATGCGGTCGATTTGCGGCCTGGCATCGACGATATCCATCGGAACCTCCACAGCTCGGTTCGGCGCAGAATCCGGCGCGCGGAGCGCGAAGCGCTGACCTATGAGCAAGGTAACTCGGAACGCCTACTCGGGCAGTTTTACAAGTTGGTGGTGGCGACCCGGAGGCGAAAATATTTACCTCCCCAACCCATCCAGTGGTTTCGCAGCTTGATCGCGAGTCTCGGGGCGAACCTTGCCATCCGGGTTGCGTCCAAGAACGGCATGCCCATCGCCAGTATCTTGACCCTAAACCACAAGAAAACCGTCACCTACAAGTACGGTGCCAGCGATGCCCAAATGCACCCGTTGGGTGGCGTCTCGCTGCTTCTGTGGAATACAATCCAGCAGGCCAAAGCGGCGGGTTATGAAGCGCTGGACCTGGGGCGCAGCGATACGGGCAACGAAGGCTTGGCTGCCTTCAAGGAGCATTGGGGCGGAGTCCGTTCCGACCTCAGGTATTGGCGTTACCCGAGTCGTCCGCATTCTCACCACGACACCTTGCCCAAAAAAATCGCACAGGAGATCGTGAAAGTGACTCCGGATCGAGTGCTCGTCGCGGCAGGAAATCTGCTTTACCGCCATATTGGCTGAGTGAAGGTCGGAACCGTGGGGATGGATTCACCGGGGATCTCATGAGCTCATCGGCTGGGGTCGAATTTTCTCGCGCTATGAACCAGACGCTTCTCGAATATTTTCGCTGCCCCGACCGCTACGTTCGCCTGGCGGCGAAGGAAGGGCTTTCCGAACGCTGCGGTTTTTTCAGCTTTGGAAAGGGGGTCGTCGGCTATGGAAAATATGCCGGTCATCCGCCGTCCGATTCTCCGAAGGGCGCTCTGCGCGATGCGTGGCAAGACGCGGATTGCGCGTCCGGTTCCGTGTGTTTGCCGTTTGATCTGGAGGAAGTTGTCGAGAATCTCCGCATGGAGCGCTATGCCGGGGATCGCCAGTACGGCAGTTCCGAAGACGGGTTGATTGCTCGAATGTATTACGCGGTCCGGCCTCTTCTGCCGGTTGCTGTCCGCCGGCATTTGCAACGCCTGTACTTGAGCGATTGGAAAAAGATCGCTTTTCCGAACTGGCCGGTGGATCATACCGTGGACAGCCTGGTGCGCGGATCGATGCAGCTTTTGCTGCGCACGCAGAGACTCCAGCAAATGCCTTTCATTTGGTTCTGGCCCGAGGGCGCCGCCAGCGCCGTCTGCATGACCCATGACGTGGAGACCGCCGCGGGGCGGGATTACTGCGACGCAGTGATGGACCTTAACCAACGCTTTGGAATGGCGGCCTCGTTCCAGGTCGTCCCGGAAGACCGTTATGAGGTGAGTGACAAGTACCTGGATTCGATCCGCCAGCGCGGCTTCGAAGTCAATGTTCAGGATCTGAACCATGACGGCCGCTTGTACAACCACCGGGATGAATTTGCCAGGCGGGCGGTTAAGATCAACGAGTACGGTCGGCGCTGGGGGGCTTCCGGATTCCGGTCCGCGATCTTGTACCACCGGCAGGAGTGGTACTCCGACCTTGACTTCTCTTACGACATGTCGGTCCCCACCTCGGCGCATCTGGAGCCGCAACGCGGCGGATGTTGCACGGTCATGCCTTACTTTGTAGGCAAGATGCTGGAATTGCCTGTTACTACCACTCAGGATTATTCGCTCTTTAACTATCTGCGGAGCTTCTCCCTGGATCTCTGGAACAGGGAAATCGATCTCATCCTCCAGCAGAACGGCCTGATGAGTTTCATCGTCCATCCGGATTACATCAAGAAAGAGCGGGAGAATCGTCTGTATCAGCAACTGCTTGCTCGCCTGGTCCAGCTTCGCGAGGAGAAGAATCTGTGGCTAGCCACGCCCGGCCAAATTGACCGATGGTGGAGACAACGTTCGAAGATGACATTAGTGAAAGACGGCGACGATTGGCGGATCGAAGGGGAGGGAAGCGAACGGGCTCGGATTGCCTATGCTGCGGAAAAGAACGGGAGCCTTGTCTTTACGGCCCAGAGTGCGGCTGCCGGCGTGCTTGCCCCATGAGTTTCATCCCTCCTGATCTCGCAGCACGGTGCACACTGTTCATCAGGGGCCGTGCAGGAAATCTGTAACCGTAGATCTGGCGTCCGTGTCCGAACAGGCGAAAGCAAATTGTACGAGGGTTAAGACGCCTTCGAATATGGGGTTGGCTCGGCACACGCGATTGTCTGACCGCAACTCCAACACGGTTGGCGGTTGGGCTGCGAGTGCTCCGACTCGCGGTTTGGGCAGATTTGCCGGTTGAGGCAGACGCGGCAGGTTGGTTTGCGCAGCCGGCGGACGATCACCGCTCCGAACACCGCGTACAGCGCCGCGACTGCCAGCAGTATCGCCGAGAACATGCTACCTCTTTTCGGGCACCAGACTACTACGGGTGCCAACCAGAGGTCTGTGACGTCCATCACAAATCAGCATTAAAACAAGGAAAATACCGTGCAGGGGAAATCACCGGACTGTCGTGTGGCGATTGTAGGGGCGGGGCCCTATGGACTCTCCGCAGCGGCCTACTTGCGCGCTGCGGGCGTGGAAACGAGGGTTTTTGGCGAGCCCATGGCATTTTGGCAGAACCAGATGCCGGCGGGCATGTGGTTACGATCCAATTGGGGAGCCTCCCATATTGCCGATCCCAAGCAAAAACTGACGTTGGATGCCTACTGCCGGCAAACGGGCGATCCCATTTCGAAGCCGATTCCACTGGAGCGATTTGTCGACTATGGCCGTTGGTATCAGAGCCAGGCCGTTCCGAATGTGGAACGGAGACAGGTCCGCAGCGTCGAAATCGACGGTCGAGGCTTCAAGGTCGGGATGGCGGACGGAGAGGAATTTACGGCTCAGCGCGTGGTCGTGGCTGGCGGAATCGGTCCATTTGCCGCTCGGCCAAAGGAATTCGATGGCCTTCCCGCTGCCCTGGCGTCGCATGCCGCCGACCACAACGATTTGCGAAAGTTCCGTGGACGACAGGTGGTTGTGATCGGCGGCGGGCAGAGCGCTCTGGAGTCGGCTGCACTGCTCAAAGAGGCCGGCTGTCAGGTCGAAGTGATTGCCCGCGATCGGACCCTGAACTGGGTGGGGTTGCATCCCCGGCTGCATCACCTCGGCGTAATTTCGAAGATGTTGTATTCGACGCGCGACGTCGGCCCGGCCGGAATCAGCCGTCTGGTGGCCATGCCGCATCTGTTCCGCCGCTTCCCGCGAAGTTTCCAGGATCGCACCGCCTATCGTGCCATCCGGCCCGCCGGCGCCTACTGGCTGCGGTCGCGAATTGACGGGCTGCCCATTACCTTGGGGCGCAAGGTGGTCTCGGCCGCCGTTGCCGGCAGCCAAATTCGACTTCGCCTAGACGATGGCGCCGAGCGCCTCGTCGATCACGCGCTGCTCGCGACCGGGTTTCGCGTTGACATCTCCAAGTATCCTTTTCTTGCTCAATCCTTGACCAATCAAGTCGACATGGTCGGCGGTTTCCCGGTGCTTGACCGTGGGCTCGAGTCGTCGGTGCCGGGATTACATTTCCTGGGTAAACCTGCGGCATGGAGCTTCGGGCCGCTCCTGGGTTTCGTCTCGGGAGCCGAGTTTGCCTCGAAGGAATTGACTCGTTCGATCCTTCTTAGCAATGGAAGCCACTAAGCCGTGAGCGCCGTGACCGAACCCGTTTCTCCGCCCCGCGTCGTGCCCCCTGCACAGGGCACCGTGGGTGCGGTTGTGATCGGCGGCGACTATCAGGGGCTGGGGATTGTCCGCAGCCTTGGCCGGCAGGGAATCCCGGTTTGTGTTGTGGATGATGAATATTCGATTTCCCGATTTTCGCGATACGCTACGCGATTTGTGAGCGTGCCGGACTTGCGCAATGAGCGTGCGGCGGTGGATCGCTTGATCGAGATCGGAAAGCGCGGAGGTTTGGATGGATGGATACTCTACCCAACCCGCGAGGAGCTTGTCGCGGCTTTGTCGCACAACCGCGAAGAGTTGAGCCAGGTGTTCCGGGTTCCTACACCCGATTGGGAGACTGTGAAGTGGGCCTGGGATAAGAGAAATACGTACCGCCTGGCGCA
>Ga0302276_10002964_pt1 | contig 14770 bp, 9 predicted proteins | sample III_Bog_N2_3_FD_198768 | JGI IMG/M metagenome (GOLD analysis project Ga0302276, IMG submission 198768) | Peat permafrost microbial communities from Stordalen Mire near Abisko, Sweden - III_Bog_N2_3 | ecosystem: Environmental > Terrestrial > Soil > Wetlands > Peat | place: Sweden: Abisko...
GACGGCTCCGTGGAAATGATTTCGCCGGCCTCATTGCGAAGCAGCACGGCGTCGGGGCCGAGCGGTTGGTGCACGCGCCAGCGCCGGCCGGCGTGTTCGACCTCGGCTCCTGGAACCAGGCGTTGCTCCATGCGGCTTCCCATCCGACCGCGGTGGAACAGCCTACGCCGGAACCATGCCGGAAGCGAAGCGTTAAACCCGGCTAGTTGCGTTTCAAACCATAATATCTTCGGCAGTCGCTTCGCGCTCGCTGAGGGATGGCCCGGTCCTGGCAAGCACGGTAATCGGTCCCCATGGTTCGTCCTGACGGAGATCGGCTTTGCCATCATGGGCCAGCATCAGGCTGGCCACGAACGTACTGGCAATGGCCGCCCGGATGCGGAACGTCCGGTCAGGCAAGTCGGTGCGCAGTTGTGGGACGAAGCTGAGAATATCGCTCCCCTCGGGCAATTCCCCGAGCATCGCTTGCATCCGTGCCAGCGCGTGCGGCGGCATCCACAGCAGATGGCGCGGCGGATGGTAGTATTTCGAGTTGGGTGATCTGGGCCGTCCGCGCAGGACAGCGAGGTACGCCTCCATCAACGACGCGAAGCCCGTCCCCGTCACCACCACAGGACCGGGCATGGCGTCTGTGTTGGCCCGCTCGAAGATGTCGCGGCCGAGTTGAGGTCGCGTCTCGAGCCAAGCGGTTACCGCCCGCACGTGCTCCAGCTTGGCGAGGCGGCCGGTCAGGATCCGCGCGGCCTGCTCCGCCTCCTTGGCCTGGTTCGTTTCCTTGGGCAGCAGCAGCCGGGACTTCAGCCAGGTCAGCCAGGCGGCCATCACCAGCCACTCGGCCACCCGCGACAGGTTGGCCTGATCCGCGTGCGTCACCGCAACGAGATACTGGTCGACCAGAGTCAGGATCGAGATCCGGGCAAAATCCACCTGCTGCCGCCGCGCAAGGTCGAGCAGCAGGTCAAGCGGCCCTTCAAAGCCGTCCAGGCGGAGGTGGACCGTTTCGGGTGACGGGGCAGCGTCGTCGTTCACGGCGGTAGGCTAACGAACCGGCCGGAGCGCGTCGTCTGAAATGGTGCTGTTCAGCCGCGATGACGCTGATCCCAACCCGAAATCCAGTCCCGCAGTCCCGATGCGTCCGCCGATCTGGGCCGGCTGGATGGCGATCAGTGCACTCGTTAACAGGCTGCGGAAAAAGGTGCCCGCCCCGCCGAGGCACGGCGTGGGCGAAAGATTGATTCGGGGGCACTGCAGTCAACGCACGAATGTTTCGCGCAGCGGCGTCTCTCGATTCCTTTTCGCCCGGCGCCGCGCCTCCGAGGGAAATCGGCTGGCTTTTTCCGCACCCTGTTAAAGGGCCAAAATGAGCCACAGTGCACTCCTTAACGCAAAATCCCAGTGCACTGGCTAAGGGTTAACTCATTGATTTCGATGGAAACCCAGTGCAACGCCCAGAGCAGTACGACACCGTCTCCTGACCCCTCATGGGGATGGATGGCGCCTGGCATCCTGCTTGGCCCGGTAGATGCGGTCGCGCTCCTGGACTCGGACGCGACGAACCGCAGCTGCATCAATCGGCTGGTCGCGTCGTCGACGAACGCCAGCAAAGTACACATCCCGCCGCGGTCTTCGAACCAGCGGTGTTCGGAACCGTCGATCTGCACGAGTTCGCCCAGACATTCACGCCGTCGTCGCGGCTGATGCGGGGAGGGCAGTTTGTGGCGGCGATCGACCCATAGCCCTTCCGCCATCATCCATTGCCGCAGCGTCTCGACGCCGATCCGAAGACCGTCACGTGCCATCAGTTTTTCCGCCGCCAGTGTGGGGCCGAAGTCGATGTAATGTTCGCGCACCAGGCACAGCACCGTGGCCCGGAAGGTCTCGCCACGCTTGCGGTTGCTCGGCCTGCCGCGTTTGCGCGACGCCAGACCGGCCGGCCCATCCGCCGAAAATGCCCGGCGGAGTCGGTAAATCTGACGCCGACCCAGCCCCATCAACGTCGCCGCGGCATCAACCGTGAGCCGATCATCCGCGAGATCAATCATCACACGCAGCCGGGTCAGTTCGCGATCGCTCATTCGGATCACACCCACCATCGCACGTCACCTCGAACGTTCCGATCGCAATGTGCCTCAGCGACATTTCTATCGGGGACGCGTGTGACGTTTCTATCGGGGGCTTACATCTCGTTGGCAAAGAACCGGCCGAAACGCAACTCGCCGCCACGGTCGCCACCAAGGCGGCGAAGGCATACAGTCTTGCGCAGAGCCATACGTTCAAGGATGCTCGCTCCCACGATATCGAGCCGGACATCCCCGAATGATCCAAGCGACCAGTCCATTGCGGTTGGTGTTCTCGGGTTGCCGAAGAGCACCGAAACGTAACCGAGTCGTATGCACGCAAAGGTTTTCTGAAACCAATCCGCGTACGATACGAGATGTGAGCATACCCTAGCTGCGCAGTGGAGGCTCCAGCGACGAGTGTCGTGCTCCGGATGGAGTCGCTTCTCCTCTTGCGGCTCATCGACCCATAACGCCCTGCGACCTGAGTTCTGCGCGCGCTTCGTGATCGGTCGTGGCGACGGGCCTGACGTCCTGCTGTTCACCCCGGGTCGTGGAGGACGTGGAAATGCCCTAAAATACCCCTTGACCGTCGGGGCCATCATGTGAGGCGAAGGTGGCGGCGGCCGCGGTGAAGGGTGAGAAGACGCTCGCCGAGCTGGCGCAGCAATTTGACGTACATCCGACCAGATTACGGTCTGGAAGGCCAACGCGGTTGCGCAATCCTTGGCGTGCCATTCCGCCATCGCCGGATTTAGCAGGCTGCGGAAAAAGGGGCTTGTCGGACCGGCATCGATTTGATTCTCTGTCGTCCACAGCGACAGCATGGATTCGACGGATGCGCGGGACGGATCAGCAGACCGGTCAGATGTTCAGCTACCTGAGCCCGGAGACGATGGTGCCGCAGGACCATCCGCTGCGGGTGATCCGCCCGCTGGTGAACGCAGCCCTCGATCGCCTGTCGGCGCAGTTCAATCAGATGTACTCGGCGATCGGCCGGCCTTCGATCCCGCCCGAGCAATTGCTGCGGGCGCTGCTGCTGCAGGCGCTGTTCACCGTGCGCTCGGAGCGACAGCTGATGGAGCAATTGACCTACAACATGATGTTCCGCTGGTTCGTCGGCCTGTCGATGGACGCGCCGGTGTGGGACGTGACGGTGTTCACCAAGGACCGCGAGCGGCTGCTGGCGGGCGATATCGCCTGTGCCTTCCTGCAAGCGATCCTGGCGGACCCGAAGATCAAGCCGCTGCTCTCGGCCGAGCACTTCTCGGTTGATGGCACGCTGATCGAGGCTTGGGCGTCGATGAAGAGCTTCCAGCCGAAGGACGGCAGCGGCGAGCCGCCCGCCGAGGGACGCAACGGCGAGCGCGATTTCCATGGCGAGACGAGAAGCAACGAGACGCACACCTCGACCACCGACCCGGACGCGCGTCTCTATAAGAAAGCGGCGGGCCAGGCGGCGAAGCTGTGCCACATGGGCCATGTGCTGAGGGAGAACCGAAGCGGACTTGTGGTGGCTGCCAGTGTTACGCTCGCGACCGGCGCCGCCGAACGCGAGGCGGCCGCGGCGATGATCGGCGACTTGCCTGCGGGCGAGCGTATCACGCTCGGGGCGGACAAGGCGTATGACACCGCTGACTTCGTCGCAGAGATGCGGCGGCTCGGCGTGACGCCGCACGTCGCGCAGAACGACAAGCGCCGCCGCTCGGCCATCGACGGCCGCACCACGCGCCATGACGGCTACAAGGCGAGCCTGCGCATCCGCAAGCGGATCGAGGAGATATTCGGCTGGGCGAAGACGGTGGGCAGGCAGCGCAAGACGCGCTATCGCGGCACGGCGCGCGTCGGCTGGATGTTCACGCTGTCGGCAGCGGCCTACAATCTGGTGCGGATGCCGAAGCTGCTGGGTGCCGCGGCGTAGCGACACCCGGAGTCTGTCCAGATCAGGCCGGCGCGATGATTTTCGCCGGCCAGGACAGCGAAAATCGCCAAATGCGGCATCCATAGCGACCTCTCAGCGGACAAAAACCCCGGAATCACTCGATTTCAGAGGGTTTTTCCGCACCCTGTTAGGAAGATCGATCTTGCTCAAGCGTATCATGAGGCGAAGCATTCGATGGTCGTCTTGCCGGTGTGGCGTCGAATCTGGCTTCGGATCGAGGCGCGGCCCGAGCCAGGGCGCGCTCGGCCTCGGTCAGAGCAAAGAACTCGGCGTGCTGGAAGTCATCGAAATCAGGCAGGCCGTAAAGTGCGTTCCGCTCGGCTTGGACAGCACGGTCAGCCGTTTGCTGTTGCCGGCGATCTCCTTCGTGCTTGAGCGCTACCTGCCGGGACCTGCCGGGATCCCACGCTTGACCCGCTTCCCGAGGCACGGTAACCGATACTAGTTGAAATCGAATAGTTCTGAGACAGCAATGAATATCAGGTCCAAGCTTCGTCCAGTAATCCGGCGGCTCGTCGCACCTGTCTGGCACCGGGTTTGGATGCGCATCGAGGCTCGTGTGGCGCCGGTCGAGTCGAAACTATCCGCCGACGAAACCCGACTATCCGCCCACGAAGCCCGACTATCCGCCCACGAAGCCCGACTATCCGCCCACGAAGCCCGACTATCCGCCGACGAAACCCGACTATCCGCCCACGAAGCCCGACTGGACGCCTTCGAGGCGGCTTGGCGCACCCATGTCCCTGCCTTCCTGAACGCCGTGAGCAGCGTCGGAGCCTTCGGCCACAAGCTGTTGGAGGTCCGTGGCGAGGCCGAGGCGCAGGCGCGGCGGGCGGAGCAGTTCCAGCAGGAACTGTGGCGCCTCGCGGACCGGATCGAATTCGCCCGCCGCGAGGTCATGTTCGAAATGGCGCATGGCGGCGGCTCCGCCGAGGCGCAGGCGCGGCGGAGTGAGCGGCTGGAGCCCAAGATAATCGCCCGGGAGAAGCTGGCGACGGCGCGGGCGGCGGGCGGCATCCGGCTCAATCTCGGCTGCGGCCATATCCCCCTGCCCGGCTACCTGAACGTGGACCGGCGCGAACTGCCGGGCGTAGACATAGTGGCGGATGTCAACAACTTGCCATTTGAGCCCGGGACGGTTAGCGAGATCTTTTCGGCGCACCTGGTAGAACATTTCCCACAGGAGAGGATGCGCCGGCAGCTCCTGCCTTATTGGCGCGACCTGCTATGCCAGGGCAGCGCTTTCCGCACCATCACCCCGGACGCGGCCGCTATGATCGCGGCGGCCTGCCACCAGTCCAGCTATCAATTTGATGATTTCCGCGAGGTCCTATTCGGGGCCCAAGATTATGAGGGCGACTACCACTACAACCTGTTCACGCCCGAGAGCATGCGCCGATTGCTGGAGGAGGTGGGGTTCCGCGACATCGAAGTCCCGGTAAGCGGCCGCCGGAACGGCAAGTGCTTCGAATTCGAGATCGTGGCGGCGCGGCCGTGACCAAGGCCCTGGAGGGCACGAGCTCGGCCTGTGGCGCGGAGCAGCTCCGGTTCTCGATCGTGATCTGCACGGATGGGCGTTGCGCGGCGCTGGCGACCACGCTGCAGTCGCTGCAATACCTGAACGCGTCGGACTTCGAAGTAGTCTGTGTCGCCGGCCCGAGCGAGGATGGAACTGCCGCGCTGCTGGCGACCTGGAATGGGCGTGTCAAGATCGCGCGGAACCCGGTCTGCAACCTCTCGATCTCCCGCAATATTGGGATCGGCATGGCGGCGGGCGAGATCGTCGCCTTCCTGGACGACGATGCCATCCCGGAATCTGAATGGCTGGACGACCTCGCGGTCGCCTTCAAGGACCCATCGGTCGGTTGCGCGGGTGGCTTCGTCTTCAATCCGGACGGAGTCACCTTCCAGTACCGCTACGGCACGGTGGACCGCCTGGGACGCGCCGACCTGTCCTGGCAGCGCGCGGCCCCCGAATTGTCCTTCCCGTTCACCGCGAACTTTCCGCATCCGCTCGGCGCAAATAGCGCCTTCCGGCGAAAGGCGCTGCTTGCGGTGGGTGGTTTCGATGAGGAATACGAATACTATCTTGACGAGTCCGACGTTGTCGTGCGCGTGATCGACGCGGGCTGGCGCGTTGCGCAACTCGAGCGCGCCTTCGTCCACCACAAATTCCTGCCGAACGCTATCCGCAACGAAGCGCGAATGATCACCAACTTCTATGCGATCATCAAGAACCAAATCTATTTCAGCCTGATGAACGGCCTTGCCCACCATTCGCTGCACGAGGCAATCGGCGTGGCGCGCGAGCGGATAGTGATGTTCGGGGACCACATCAACGCGGCGTACGAAGCCGGAAGGATCGGCGAGGCCGAACGGACGAAATTCTGGCAGGATGTCGACCGCGCTTGGCGGGACGGGTTGTCGCGCGGGCTTGCCGGCCGTCGAGTTACCGGCTGGCATCGTTGGAACGATTCGCCGTCGGAACCGCTTCCCTTCCACACGCTGCAGCCTGCCAGCAGCTGGCGCTGCTTCTGCTTCCTCAGCCAGGAATACCCGCCCGGGACGGTCGGGGGGATCGGCCGCTATGTCCACAACTTGGCGCGTGGAATCGCGGCGATGGGGCACCGCGTGCATGTGCTCACGCGCGGCGACTCGGCCGACCGTATCGATTTCGAGGAGGGCGTCTGGGTCCATCGCGTCGTGCCCGGGCCGGAGGACGTCGAGGCCGGCGCGGCGACTCTCATGCCCAGCCGCATCGCTCCGCACATCGCACGCATGCGGCGCGAGGTGGAGGCTGTTGCGTCTAGGCGCAAGGTCGATGCCGTCTACGCACCGATCTGGGACAGCGAGGGTCTAGCCCTGCTGGGGCCGGATTTCCCGCCGCTGGTCACCTCCCTGCAGACCACGCTGCATTTCTGGATCGAGAGCAATCCCGGTATCCGGGCGAATGCGGCCTGGGTGAGGGATTATGCCCCGCTGATGCTGGCCGGTGAAAACCGGTTGCTAATGGAGTCGGACGGCATCCACGCGATCAGCGCCGCGATCGCAGCGGAGATCGAGAAGGCCTACGGGGTGGCGCTCCACCCGGACCGATGCTTCATGGTGCCGCTCGGACTAGAGGACTGGACGCGCCTCCCCTGCCGGGGACCGGCGGCGCTGCCTCCGGGTTGGCTGCGCGTCCTGTTTGTTGGTCGCCTCGAATCCCGGAAGGGCATCGACGTGCTGTTGCATGCGGCCAGACATGTCCTCGCGCACCATCCCCGGGTTCATCTCGACATCGTGGGCAATGACCGCATCCCCAGGCCCGAGGGGGGCACATTCCGCGAGGCATTCGAGGCAGATCCGACCGCCGATGCCGTCCGCGGACGAGTGCATTTCCATGGCGCAGTGGCGGAGGAGCAACTGCGCGGCTTCTACCGGGCCTGCGACATTCTGGTGACGCCATCGCGCTTCGAATCCTTCGGCTTGATGCTGGTCGAGGGAATGATGTTCGGCAAGCCGATCATCGGCTGCCGGGCCGGCGGCATGGTCGAGGTCGTCGAGGACGGTGTGTCGGGGCTGCTGGCCGAGCCCGGTGATGTCGACTCACTGACCGCGTGCCTTGAATGCCTGATTGCGGATGCCGCCCTGCGGGCCCGCCTCGGCGCCGCGGCACGCGCGCGCTACGAGGCCGCCTTCACCGCGGAGCGGATGGCACAGGGCGTGGTGAACGTGCTGCTGCGCGTCGCGGAGCGCAAGCAGCGGGCCCGATCGCTGGCGCCGGTCGCATGATGGCCGAGTGCGAGCCTATGCCGATCTGCCGGGCTGAGGTCGTCGTGCCCAGCCTTCCGCGACACGACGCCATCGCGCAGGCTGCGGTCGACACTTGGCGGCTGCTCAACAGCCTACCGGTACGCAGGCCACCCTCCAAACGTTCAGACAACTTCCGCGTCATCTCGCCCAAGGATTTTCGGATTTTGGCGTAAGCGGGGTATAAATTATATCAAGAGGTTCGTAAAATAAGGTGTTCAACTTGAGCTTGACTGAGGAAGCAGCAAACATGAACAATGCGTCGCAGCGCCCCCCCGGCGCGACGTCGGGCGAGGCGCTGGAAGCCCAGCCCGCGCCTGCGCCGATTACTCCCGTTGCCTTGCGGCAAGAGCATGTTGAGGGTGCCCGTCTCTTCGCGGAGCGGCACGATATGGTACGCGGCCTCGGGCTGCCGATTGGCGGCGTGATCGCCGAAGTCGGCGTCGCGCTGGGAGACTTCTCCGAATTCCTGATTCAGACCCTGGCGCCACGGAAGTTCGTCGCCATCGATATCTGGACGATGCACGAATGGCCAGAGCACTGGGGCCAACCCTCCGAGATGTTGTTCCAGGGTAAGACGCATCGCGCCTTCTACGAGCATCGGTTCCAATCACGCGGCGATCAGGTGGTGATCGACGCCGGGCTGAGCTACGATGCGCTTGAGCGCTTCCCGGATTCCTACTTCGATATGATCTACGTTGATGCCGGACACGATTACGACAACGTGCGGCAGGACGCGCTGGTCTCGGCACGGAAGATCAAGCCAGACGGAACGCTGATCTTCAACGACTACGTTATGTATGACCACCTACAGCGGGTGGAATATGGGGTCGTCCAGGCCGTCAATCAGTTGGTGATTGACGGAGACTGGCGTGTCGTCGGCTTCGCCCTCAACCACAACATGTTCTGCGACATCGCGATCAGGCGTCCCCGCTGAGCGCCGCTGCACCAAAGCGGCGAATTGACACGTGCGGCATTGGTGCACTTCCTCTGGCGCTCGGCGCGGGCGATCGCCGCAGCGAGGGTGGTGTAAAGCCAGAGCCGGTCTCAAAAGACCGGCTCTGGCTTTACGTGATCCGAAGGAGAGCCACTGATGTAGCACTCCGGCAGTAGGAAATCAGGCCACCAAGATAGTATTCAGCGCTGCCGTGCGGCTGATCGCAGTGACGCCTGTGACGCCGACGAGGTCGAACACGTGATCTGACACCTGGCTGCCACCGAAGCTCGGTGTCTCAACCAAGTAGGTGCTCCCCTTCCACGCGAACGCATCGGCCAAGTTTGAAGCGTTTGACAAGTAATGCTCCGCATCCAAAATCAACTGGGAGAGAGCCGTCGTTTGGGGCTCCGCGCCGGTAAAAGTTAGGATTCCGGAACCATTGGCTTTAGCCGTAATACCATCGGCAGTAGTTACGGAGCCGTTGGTGGCCCCGTCCACCGGAACCGGGGTGCCTCCGAGGAATTGCAACTTATCTGAACCGCTGCCGGCCGTTGCGTGGGTGCCGAAGTTGTTCAGCGTCACAATCCCGCTGTCGGCGTCGTAAACCGCAGTCGTGTCTCCCAAAGTGATCGTGTCCTGTGCCGAATGAATGCCGAGATTAATGGTCTGTTGAGCCGAGGCCCCCTCCAGGTTCACGGTGCTGCCGCCGGTTGTGTTAACAGAGAGATCGACCGTGTTGCCGGCGGCTGGATCAAGCGTGATCGTATTTGCTCCGACGGCGCCCCTGATCGTCGCTGGCGCTCCCGTCGCTTCCGTCAGGTCGAGGGTCAGTGTGCCCTGAAGGCTGGAAGCGTCGAAGAATACGCTGCCCTGATTCAGGCCGAATAGGCCCGACGTAACGGATGCATTGCCGATCCCAGAGATCGTCAGAGTTTTCATTACCGGAAGGCCGGTGAGCGATTTTACCACTGCGGTATCGAAGGAGTCCGCCACGGCAAGGGTAACAGTCGTGACGCCTGGCGCGGTTGGATTGGTCAAATTCAGGGAACCGGTTTGGGTTGCGCCGTCGTTGACGATCAGGCCAAGGGTCTGTGTGTCAGCAGTCACACTGAATGTCGGAGTGGTCGGGCCGGTCACCGTGATAGCTGCTGCCTGAGTTGCATTAAGGTTGTTCACTGTAACCGCGCCGCTGATCTCGACGGCAGTTAGGCCAGTAATATGCGATGCATCCAGGGTCGCGGTGTTGACAGCAAAGTTGCTGCTGTTAATAATTTCTATCGTCTTGACGTTTCCGATCGTTGGCGGACCGTAGAACCCGGGGGGGTTCACAGTCGTAGGGCCGCCCTTTGTCGTAACGACGAGGGTAGTGGAACCGTCACCCGTGATCGTGTCAAATTTAGTGAGGGTGCTGTCCGTCGAGCCGGCCTGCCCGTCAACAAGGGCATTGACCGTTTGATTGACACCGGCCAGGACGATGTTGTCCGCACCGGTAGTAAGCAAAGTCGGGGGGACGCCTGTGACCTGAAGCGCCCCCACGGGGTAGGCTGGTTGGGGGATGGTTGTGGCACCCACAGCGACGTTATTGAGGAAGATAGCCTCGCCCGCAGCGGCATCGTTCACGAACTCGCCCGACTGCGAGAAGCTGAGCAGCAACTGGGCGTGCGTCAGACCCGAAGTTTGCCAATAATTGACGTCGGCCGGGGATGCCTGACGGTGCAAGACTCTCAGATAAAGCTCGGTGACAAAATTACCCGTGGTTAAAACGCTCCAGTCAGTTGTGAATTCGGCTGACTGGGTAAATTTCGTAGCAATGCTGCTGAGCATGAGATTATACGCTGCCGGTCCATTGATCCAGGCGGCGTGCAGCATATCCACCCAATATGTGAAGCCTGGCGCATCTGGCAGGCGGTCAAAGGCGGCTTGGTAAAGCTGAATTATCGGGTTGACACAGTATGTTGCCTCTTGTGAGTCAATCATTGCAGTACGCACGTCCTGCAGGGTCATCGTCCCATTATCGACCAGACCCACCCAGTACGCCGTTTCTGCAGCGCTCGGGACACGACACAGTATCGCTTCGTAGTAATTTACGATATACTGGGCGGTGCTGGGCGAGGCGGCTACGGAGCCTCCCGCTAATTTCACTGAACCGGTCACAATTGCCATCTTCTTTAATCCATAGAGTGTTGGGACATCATCTCGTTTCTCTTTCCGGAAGGAGCGCCTAGTCAATCTCCTTCAGCTTTGGAAAGCGACCGATTGCCGGTCATCGTTGTCCGCTCCGTTACCGCGACGGTGCCTCTGCCCACATACCCAGGGTCATAACCGGAAAGTTGACCACTGTCAACCTTTCGGTTATGCCCGAGCTGCGCGCACGAGCGTGCTCAAAGGCCAACGTCAGAGGCATCTCGATCTGGCGATTGGCCAATATCAACGGATTGCAAAGGTCTTCTGACCGGCTCACTGACCAAGAGTCGTTTTCAGCAACCGGCCGCTTTACCAAGAGACGACTGCGGTGGCAGACCAGAAGACGTCTGCGGTGAGCGTCACGGCATGGAACAGAGTGGACCCGGGACTGAGGTCGTTGAGGACGGCAAAAGCGGCTCTCGCCGCCTGCCGAATGCCGGCACTCTGGGCATCTCGGATGCACGCTGGGCGGAAGCGCACCGCCGCGCGGCGGTGATCGAACCTTTGGCGGCGTTGGAGAGCGTGTCGGCGCCCGCGGCCCGCGATGCCGGTCGAACGCTCGGCCGGTCGGAGCGGACGATCTATCGATTGCTGCGCCTTTGGCAAAAGTCGGGTGGCTTGGTCAGTTCGCTTGCTCCGCGCCCTGCCGCCGCCGGCCGAGGCAAGGGGCGGCTGACCGCTGCGGCGGTGTCGATGGCCGCCCCTTCTCCGGCGAGCACGCGCAGTCCGACGCCGCGTGTGGTCAGATCATGCACCAGAGTGACCACCGCCAAGCTGCGTCTCGCGCAAGCCGCGATGGGAAAAGCCGGGACCAAGGTTGGAGAACTGTGCGCCGAACTGGGCATCAGCCGGCAGACGCTCTATCGCCACGTCACGCCAAAAGGCGAGTTGGGGCCCGATGGTCTCGCGCTGCTCGCCCGGCGACGAACCCCTGCCGCCTCCCAGCCCGCGCCGGCCGCACGACGCCGACGTGCCGCTCCTCGTTCAGCGCCGCAGACAGAAGCCACTGCAGAGGACTTCTGTCAACTGCTGCAGCCGTCTTCTGAAACCGACAGCGATCGCCATCGGCAATGAAAAGTTCGCGTCCGGCTGCGAGGGCACGCTCGACGATCCAGCGCAGCAGCAGCGTCTTGCCAGTGGATCTGTGCCTTCATTCGGAACGGGTCTGGCAGGTCGAGGGCGGGTGGTGCCCGGCAAGGCGCAGAACACGCCGTTCGACGGCCGGGCGCTGGAAGGCGTGGTGGTGGTGGGAACGTGGAAGGCCGGGCGGCGGGTGTTCGGGTCGGCGATGGCCGGACGCCGCGAGCCGACACTGAATTTGCGAAGAATTGTAATTTAAGCGCCTGGACTTGGTGCCGGAAACGATTGATGAACGAGACGTTACAGCCTCGGTTGACAGTCATGCGAACAAACGTCGAATCCGAGCACAGGCCGACGGATCAGGCCCGCCGCGGACGCCGGATGTCCCTGTGGCGGTCGGTCGTTCCCGGAGCTGTTTCGACGATTCCGCTTGCGGGCCTGCTCGGCGGGGTACTTGTCGCGGTCGCTTCGCCCCGACCAGCCCTCGCACAATGCAGCACCTCCCTGCCTGCCGGCAGCGTCGTCACATGTGGCACGCAGACAACGCGCATCGGCCAGGGTCCCGGAGCCGATAACGTTAGCGTGACCGTCAGCGACGGCGCAGCCGTTACCGTAACAAACACGAATGCGATCAGCCTGGGGAATAACGCTACGATCACGCTCGGCACATCCGGGCCTCTGTCTGGCGGCCCGGCCGTGGTCGTTCGGACGACAACCGACGGCTCCGCTGGCCAGGGCCAGTATGGCGATGGCAGCAACACGATCGATATCGGGTCGAACAGCCGGGTCGTCATCAATCGAAATGCATCGGTGATCGCGACGGGCACTCAGACAGGTTCGGAGGCCATCAACCCGTTCGGGGCGGGTAACACGATCATCAACTATGGAATGATTCAGGGCGCCCCCAGCTCGGCAATCTTCTTCCAGAATGTCAACACCTCGGCGGCCAGCTCGCCCAACGTCGTAGACAATTTCGGCATCATCCAAGTGATTCAGGGCGGCAGCGTGAATCCGATTACAGGCGGCCAGGCCGTCGGCAGTTATGGCAATGTCGGCATCGACTTCATCAACGAACCGGGCGCCAAGGTCATCGGCAATCTCGACCTTCAAGGCGGCGACGACCACGTCACCCTTAACCCGCTTTCCCGGATCACCGGCGATCTGAACGGAGGCGGCGGGAACAATACTCTGACGCTCAACGCGCTCGGCAATTCGTCGGACACATTCACCGGCCAGCTCAAAAACTTTGAGACGCTGAATAAGACCGGCGCCGGCACCTGGACCCTGACGGGCAAGATCGGAAAAAACACGGCTGCAGCGCCCCTGGCGGTGAATGTCATCGGCGGCACACTGGTGCTGATCGGCGACAACGCGACGTTCGACGGCAGCATCGTGATCAATCCCGGCAGCAGCGCGGCCACGCCCGGACCCGATCCGACCGCCACGCTGGAGGCCCGGGCCCAGAGCCTGCCGCCGCGGATCACCGACCATGGCGTTCTGCTGGTGAACCAGGAATCGTCGGATGGCATCCAGCCGGCCGATGGCACCTATGCCGGCGTCGTCCAGGGGACCGGCGTGCTCACCAAGATCGGCGCCGGCACGCTTACGTTGACCGGCGTTAACACGTACAGCGGCGGCACCAACCTGAATGTCGGCGCGATTGCCGTGGCTGCCGACTCGGCCCTTGGTGCCCCGACCGGACCGCTGACGTTCAACGGTGGGACGCTGCAACTGCTGAGTAGCTTTGACCTCGCGGCCACCCGCCCGATCGTGCTGAACGGTCCCAGCGCCGGCCTCGCCGGCGGCGGCACGATCGACACCAACGGATTCCACACGACGATCGCGCAGTCCATCAGCGGCGCGGGCGGGCTGACCAAGGCGGGTAGCGGGGTCCTCACGCTGACAGCCGCCAACAGCTACAGCGGCGACACGACAATCACCGGCGGCACGCTGCAGCTTGGCAATGGCGGCACCACGGGCAGCATCGTTGGGCATGTCGCGGACAACGGCATTCTGGCATTCAGCCGCAGCGACGTGGTGGCCTTCCCAGGCGTAATTTCCGGCACCGGTGGCGTGGCGCAGATCGGCGCCGGCACGCTGACGTTGACCGGCGTGAACACGTACAGCGGCGGCACTAACGTGAATGTCGGCACGATTGCGTTGGCTGCCGACTCGGCGCTGGGCGCGCCCACCGGACCGCTGACGTTCAACGGCGGAACGCTGCAACTGCTCGACAGTTTCGATCTGGCGGCCACCCGCCCGATCATCCTCAATGGCCCGAGCGCCGGTCTCGCTGGGGGCGGCACGATCGACACCAACGGCTTCCACACGACGATCGCGCAGTCCATCAGCGGGGCGGGCGGGCTGACCAAGGCGGGTAGCGGGGTCCTCACGCTGACAGCCGCCAACAGCTACGCTGGCGGCACGACGATCACCGGCGGGACTCTGCAGCTCGGCAATGGCGGAACCACGGGCAGCATCGTTGGCGATGTCGCGGATAACGGGATTCTGGCGTTCAAACGCACCGACGTCGTGACCTTCCCAGGCGTGATTTCCGGCACTGGTGGCGTGGCGCAGATCGGAACCGGCACGACCGTCCTGAACGCCAACAATCCCTATACCGGGCCGACCGCCGTTGCCGCCGGCACCCTGGCGGTCGGCGACCCGGCCCACAGCACGGCCGCCTTGTCCGGCGGCGGTGCCGTGGCTGTGGCGCCCCGAGCAACGCTGGGTGGCTACGGCAGCGTCGCCGGGTTTGTCGTCAACACCGGCACGATT
>Ga0302276_10002992_pt1 | contig 14717 bp, 14 predicted proteins | sample III_Bog_N2_3_FD_198768 | JGI IMG/M metagenome (GOLD analysis project Ga0302276, IMG submission 198768) | Peat permafrost microbial communities from Stordalen Mire near Abisko, Sweden - III_Bog_N2_3 | ecosystem: Environmental > Terrestrial > Soil > Wetlands > Peat | place: Sweden: Abisko...
CCAGCGGCGCGCGCGCTCGCCAATTTCATCCGGGCCGAGCAGCCGGCCAGCCCATTCTCCATGGCTGTCGAATGACTGGGAACATGACCGACCAGCGAGCCGAACGCATCCGCGGATTGCTTTCCGATCTGATCGCTTTCGACACCGTGAGCGATCGTTCGAACCTGCCCTTGATCGCCTATATCGAAAGCTATCTCGCTTCGTTCGGCATCATCGGGCGGAAGATCCCCGACGAGTCAGGACAGAAGGCATCGCTGTGGGCGACGATCGGGCCTGAGGACCGGCCCGGCATGGTGCTGTCGGGACATACCGACGTGGTACCGGTCGCAGGACAACACTGGACCAGCGATCCCTTCGCGCTGATCGAGCGCGACGGCCGGCTCTACGGCCGCGGCACCGCCGACATGAAAGGCTTCGTCGCGGTCTGCCTCGCCATGGTGCCGGAGATCGCCCGCGCCAGGTTGACGATGCCGATCCACCTCGCCTTCTCCTATGACGAAGAGGTCGGATGCGTCGGCGTGCGCCCGCTGCTGCGGCAGCTGAACCAGGTGGGCGTCAAGCCGCTGGGCTGCTTCGTCGGCGAACCGACGCAGATGCAGGTCACGATCGGCCACAAGGGCAAGCACGCGGTGCGCGCGACGTTTCGCGGCCATGCCGCTCACTCCTCGCTGGCGCCGAGCGGCGTCAACGCCGTGGAATATGCCGCCGAGCTGATCACCGAGGTCCGCCGCCGCGCCAGGGAGCTTGCGGCGCACGGGCACCGCGATCAGCTGTATGACGTCCCCTACACCACGATGCTGAGCAGCATCGTGCGTGGCGGCACCGCGCTGAACATCGTGCCCGATCGCTGCGCGGTCGAGTTCGAGGCGCGCGGACTGGGGATAGAAGAGTCGCGGCAGGTCACCGACGCCGTCGTCGCCTGGGCCAGGGAGACGATCGAGCCCGCGATGCGGCAGGCCAATCCGGATTGCGGCATCGACTTCGAGGAGATCCTCGAATACCCCGCGCTCGACATGCCCCCCGAACATCGGCTGGTCACCCTGGCCAAGCAGCTGGCCGGCCGCAATTCGCACGCCAAGGTCGCTTTCGGCACCGAGGCCGGGTTGTTCGTCAGCATCGCCGACATCCCCACCGTGGTGATCGGACCCGGCTCGATCGTGCAGGCGCACAAGCCCGACGAGTATGTCGAGCTCTCCGAGCTCGCGAACTGCGCCGGCTTCATCGAGCGGCTGACCGTGTATTGCTCGGACCACCCCGACCTCGGCGAGGTCGGGGATCATCGCCGCGTTGACCGCGCCTAACGCCCCTTGTACAGGGGACGGCGCTTCTCGTTGAACGCCAGCACGCCCTCGCGCCGGTCTTCGGTCGGCACCAGCCGGTTATAGGCCTCGATCTCGAAACTCAATCCATCGCGCAACGCCATTTGCAGGCCGCGATGGATCGATTGCTTGGCCTGCCGGACCGACAGCGGCGCATTGCGCGCGATCGCGGTCGCGGTCGAAAGCGCCTTGTCCAGCAGTTCGGCGGCGGAAAACACCTCGTTGACCAGCCCCCACGCGCTGGCCTCCTGTGCGGAAAACGGTCGGCCGGTGAGGATCAGCTCCTTGGCGCGCCGCTCGCCGACGGCGCGCGGCAGGTTTTGCGTGCCGCCGGAACCCGGCATGATGCCGAGCGTGACCTCGGTCAGCGCGAAGCGCGCGGTATCGGCGGCGTAGAGGAAATCGCAGCAGCAGGCGATCTCGCAGCCGCCGCCATAGGCAGCACCATTGACCGCGCCGACGATGGGGACGGGACAGTCGAGCAGCGCCCGCGCCATGCGCTCGAAGATGGCATGCTGGCGCACCCATGCCTCGTCCGACATTCCCTTGCGCTCTTTGAGGTCGCCGCCGGCGCAGAACGCCCTGCCAGCGCCGGTCAGGACCACGCAGCGAACATCGGCCGGATCGAGCGAAAACCCTTCGAAGCAGGCGACGAGATCGCGGCCCATCTGGGTGTTGATCGCATTCATCGACTCCGGCCGGTTGAGGCGGATGCCGATGACGTGCTCGGCGAGCGTCTCGATCTGCAGGGTCTCGTAGGTATCGAACATGCTGGATTCCATCTTGCCATCGGGCTTGCCCCGATCCATCTCGCTTCGAAACATCGATTGGGAGGATTGTGGCTGGCCGGAGCATTCCGATCAAGCCGGGGACAAGAGCGTCAGCGCAGCACGGCGGGCCCTCCCTCGCCGCTCACGCGCGCGACGGCGACAGCCGGAACTCGACGACCTCCCGGGCGTCGGAGAGTTCGCCGACCAGGTTGTGCGACCGGCACACGCCCATGGCCTGGAGCACGAGGTCGTACTGGAAACGCTGCTTGCTCTCGCAATAATTGAACGACCAGTCGATCACCTCGAAGCCGTGCGTACCCATGCGTTCGCGAATTTCGTCCGATGTCGGCACCCGGTTGTGCGGATAGACCAGCGACAGGTGCAACGTCGTCTGATGCGGCAGCACCTTCTCCAGTCCCCCGAGGCTGGTCATCGCCACGACCGCGAGCAAGGTCGCGCAGAGCGCCGCGCCGTAGAAGCCGACGCCGATCATGACTCCGATCGCGGCCGTCATCCAGATCGACGCCGCGGTCGACAGGCCACGGATCGTGAAGCCCTCCTTCATGATGACCCCGGCGCCGAGGAATCCGATGCCCGTCATGATGCCCTGGATCGCCCGGGTCGGATCGGCCGCCGCAGGCGTTACCGCGAGGCCGCCATACCACTGTCCCGGATAGCCGTTGATCACCGTCAGCATCGTCGAGGCGAGGCAGACCAGCGTATAGGTCCGCATACCCGCGGCCCGGCCGTGATAGGTGCGCTCGTAGCCGAGCACCAGGCCTACCGCAGCAGCTCCCAGCAAATGCAGCATCAGAATCCCGTTGGTGACCAACGCGGCTTCCGACCAATAGGCGCTCAGCGTCCCCATGGCATCCCTCCCTACGGGCCGCTCGTCGTTGGAGAGCGGCTGTCGCGGACATGCGCGACGTGCGGGACTGATCGTTGGCTCGATGTGCTAAACCCGCGTTAAGCCCGCGATGCCAGGCGTTTTCCGGCGCGTGTTGGCCGGCAACGCGGTTACCGAACCATCTCCGCGGCCAGGGGAGTCACTTGAGAGAGACTCGCAGCTTTGGCCTCGTCAGCCGCCTCAGATCTGCGCGGCGACCTTTTCCAGGCCGATCAGGCGGGCGAGCGTGCGCACTTCCTGCTTCTGGTCTTCGCGCAGCTGGAACAGCAGCGGCATCGCCGCCGATTTCAGCTGCTGGACCTCGGCGGCGTCGGGATCGATCGGCGCGCCGGTGGCGTGCGGATCGGTCAGGCGGGTCGCGTGGATCTTGCGGGCCACCGCGCGCAGCGCGTTCTCCACCGCCGGCCAGTAGGATTCCTGGTCGGACGACAGCCGCAGCCGCTCCTTGATGCCGGCGATCTGCGCATCGCTGAGCAGCGCGTAGGTTTTTTGTGGGGCGGACTTCGCGGCCACCTTCGGCTTCGGCGATGCGGCTGCAGATGAAGCGGCCTGGGGCGAAGCGGCTTGCGGCATTTCGATGAGGTCGGCCGGCGCGGCCGAGGCATAGGCCTGCCGCAGCGGCTCGCCCAGGCTCGGCGCCTGCGTCGGTTCCATCGACGCCAGCGCCAGCCGGGCGACCACGAGCTTGTCCTGCTTGCTCTCCCGGTTCGCGACCGGGCTGATGACGATCCGGGAAGCCACCTCCGCCCGCGCCGACGGCACGCTGTCGCGGCCGAGAATACTGGCGGCGGCCGCGCCGACGACGAGGAAGCAGGTCAGCGCGAGGATGGTCATGGCTTTGGTCAAGCAGGTCTCCATTCCGGCCGATCGACCCCGGTCACTTTCACGAAAACTGGGCAGTAATTAAGGCTTAACCGTGCCGCCGTTGCGGCGACGGTGGTTTTACGGGCGGCGAGGCCGCCATGAGCCTGGCAACATGGGTCTGGAAATCAGGCGGCGGCCGCGAGGTCGTAGGCCTGCTGGATGTCGGCCACGATATCGGAGGCTTCCCAGAGCGCGTCGGGCGCGACCGAGCGCAGGCTGATGGTCCAGTTGCCGCCCCGGTTGGAGCGCGGCATGCTGACGATCTCGAATTGCACGTTGCGGCACAAAGGATGACGCTCGAGCGCGTAGGCGACGCGGGCCTTGATTTCCTCGATGGTGGCGGGGGTCTTGGCAAACAGTGTTTCGAAATCCATGTCGCGGCCCTTCGAACGGAGGTCTCGAAGGCTGCGTTGCGCGATGGCGGCGTGGCCTTCGCGGGGGATTGTCGGGGCGGGATGGTTAATGCCGCGTAAAGCGGGCCCTGCCCGAGCGCAACATTTGCACGCTCATCATCCGCGAAGGGCGAAGGCGAATGATCCCATCATCCCAGAGCAGTCGTTATCGGCCGGGAAGCCGCGGCGGCGTGGGATACCCCGCTGGAGCCTGTCGCCGGGCTCGCCGCAGGCGAGACCCGTCAGCGGGGGTATGACGGTCCCTGGCAGGCGTGGCAGCGCCCCTGCATCAGCAGAGGCCGGGCTGCCCTCAATCCTCGTCCGGGTCCGGCTTCTTACCGCCGATGGTCTTCAGCTTGGCGAACACGGCATCGACATTGAGGTCGTCGCGCTGCTTTTCGCTGGGCTCGAACTCCGCTTCCTTGCGGGTGGTCTCGGAGGCCGGCAGCAGGGTGGCGCCGCCGTAGGCGGTGTCGATCGGCTTTTCCTTGGCCGCGCGCTGCACCTCGAAATCGAGTTCTATCTGCGAGCACAGGCCGAGCGTCACCGGATCCATCGGGGTCAGGGTCGAGGCGTTCCAGTGGGTGCGGTCGCGCACGCTGGCGATGGTGGTCTTGGTGGTGCCGACCAGCCGCATGATCTGCGCGTCCTTCAGTTCGGCGTGGTTGCGCACCAGCCACAGGATCGCGCTCGGCCGCTCGTGCCGGCGCGACACCGGGGTATAGCGCGGGCCCTTCTTCTTGGCGGCCGGCGGCAGCGCCACCTTGCTCTCGCCGAGCTTGAGCCGGTAGTTCGAGTCCTTTTCGCCCTTTTCGATCTCGTCGCGGGTCAGTTGCCCGGTCGAGATCGGATCCATGCCCTTGATGCCCTGGGCGGCGTCGCCGTCGGCGATGGCGCGGACCTCGAGCGGGTGCATTTTGGTGAAATCCGCCACTTGATCGAACGTCAGCGCGGTATTGTCGACCAGCCACACGGCAGTCGCCTTTGGCATCAGCGGTGCATTGCTCATGGCAAATCTCCTTTGCGCTTCGCCCACCCCCTGGGGAGGCGAAGCCGTGGTCATCAGCGATGACGGGAATTACGGCCCTATATAAGCCGTCCGGGGCTAAGTCCGCAATGGTTAGCTAAACGGCCTTGACAGGGCGGCAAAGCAGTCCCAAGTCCTTAATTGAATTGACCGTTCCCTGCCCGCCGGCGAGGGGTGATTCGGTCCGAGATCGCTCCCATGGCCGCCAAACCATCGCTGAAAATCGTGCTTTGCTCGCCGCGGGGCTTCTGTGCCGGGGTGGTACGGGCCATCGACACCGTGGAACGGGCGCTCACCATCTATGGCGCCCCGGTCTATGTCCGCCACGAGATCGTCCATAACCGCTACGTCGTGGACAGCCTCAAGAAAAAAGGCGCGATTTTCGTCGAGGAACTGGCCGAAATCCCCGACAATACCCACGCACCGGTGGTGTTTTCGGCCCACGGGGTGCCCAAATCGGTGCCGGCCGACGCCCAGGCCCGCAATTTCTTCTCGCTGGACGCCACCTGCCCGCTGGTCACCAAGGTGCACCGGGAGGCTGCCATCCATTTCAAACGCGGCCGCGAAATCCTCCTGATCGGGCATTCCCACCACCCGGAAGTGGTGGGGACGCTCGGGCAATTGCCGCCGGGGGCGGTGACCCTGATCGAGACCGCCCAGGACGCCAAGACCTTCACCCCGAAGGATCCCAACAATCTCGCCTTCGTCACCCAGACCACGCTGTCGATCGACGACACCGCCGAGATCGTGGCGATGCTGAAGGAGCGGTTCCCGAACATCTCCGGCCCGCACAAGGAAGACATCTGCTACGCCACCACCAACCGCCAGCTCGCGGTCAAGAAGGTGGCGCCGGTGGTCGACGCCCTGATCGTGGTCGGCGCGCCGAACTCGTCGAACTCGCAGCGCCTGCGCGAGGTCGCCGAGCGCGAGGGCTGCCCGGTCTCGGTGCTGGCGCAGCGCGCCAGCGACATCGACTGGGCGAAATTCGAAGGCATCAAGAGCCTCGGCATCACCGCGGGCGCCTCGGCGCCGGAGGTGATCGTCGAGGAGATCATGGGCGCCTTCGCCGAGCGCTATGAACTGCATGTGGAGACGGTCTCGGCCGCGGAAGAAAACGAATTCTTTCCGTTGCCGCGTTCGCTGCGGCCCGACGCGGCGTAGACCCCATGGCGGTCTACACCGACGTTGCCGCCGACGAGCTTGCGGAATTCCTCAGCCGTTACGATCTCGGCGAGTTGCTGTCCTACAAGGGCATCGCCGAGGGCGTCGAGAATTCCAACTTCCTGCTGCATACCTCGGCCGGCTACTTCATCCTGACGCTGTATGAAAAGCGCGTCGAGCGGGACGACCTGCCGTTCTTTCTCGCTCTGATGACGCACCTTGCCTCGCGCGGCATCAGCTGTCCGCTGCCGGTGAAAGACAGGAGCGGCGAGGCGCTGAGCAGCCTGTCCGGCCGCCCCGCGGCCATCATCAGTTTCCTGGAAGGCGTCTGGCCGCGCAAGCCCAACGCCGCGCACTGCGCCGGCGTCGGCCATGCGCTGGCGCGCATGCATCTGGCCGGGCGCGATTTCCCGATGTCGCGCCCCAACGCGCTGTCGGTCATGGGATGGCGTCCGCTGTTCGACGCCGCCGCCATTCGCGTCGACGAAGTGCAGCCGGGACTAGCCGCCTTCATCACCGCCGAACTCGATTATCTCGAGGGCAATGTCTGGCCCACGAAGCTGCCGCAGGGCGTGATCCACGCCGACCTGTTTCCCGACAACGTATTCTTTCTCGGCGAGCGGCTCTCCGGCATCATCGATTTCACCTTCGCCTGCACCGACACACTGGCCTATGACGTCGCGATCTGCCTCAACGCCTGGTGCTTCGAGAGCGACTATTCGTTCAACGTCACCAAGGCGCGCGCGTTGCTCGGCGCCTATGGCCGCGAGCGGCAACTATCCGACGCCGAGGAGCACGCGCTGCCGCTGCTGGCGCGCGGCGCGGCGTTGCGCTTCCTGCTGACGCGGCTGGTGGATTTCCTCAACGTGCCGGCGGGCGCGCTGGTACGGCCGAAGGATCCGCTGGAATATGTCCGCAAGCTGCGCTTCCAGCAGGGCGTGGCCTCGATGCGCGATTACGGCGTCGCTACCTCGGGGCTGGTGGCGTGAGTTCGCTTCCCACGGTCGTCATCTACACCGACGGCGCCTGCTCGGGAAATCCCGGCCCTGGCGGCTGGGGGGCGATCCTGAAATCCGGCGACACCGAAAAAGAATTGAAGGGCGGCGAAGCCCATACCACCAACAACCGCATGGAGCTGATGGCGGCGATCTCGGCGCTGGAAGCGCTGAAAAAGCCCTGCACGGTCGATCTCTACACCGACAGCCAGTATGTGCGGCAGGGCATCACCGGCTGGATCCACGGCTGGAAGAAGAACGGCTGGCGCACCGCCGACAAGAAGCCGGTCAAGAACGTCGATCTGTGGCAGCGGCTGGACGCCGCGCTGCACCAGCACCAGGTGCGCTGGCACTGGGTCAAAGGCCATGCCGGCCACGACGCCAACGAGCGCGCCGACCAGCTGGCGCGCGACGGCGTCGCGATGGCGAGGTTGAAGTAGGCACTGGGAGATTAATTGTCAGTCCGTCATTCCGGGATGGTGCGTTAGCACCAGACCCGGAATCTCGAGATTCCGGGTTCGATGCTTCGCATCGCCCCGGAATGACAAACGCTTACAGCTGCCCCAGCAGGGTGTCGCCGCCGGAGACCTCGACCTTGCCGGGCGCGGGCTCCTTGTTGAGCTGCTTGACCACGCCGTCCTCGACCAGCATCGAATAGCGGTGGGAGCGGATGCCCAGCCCGTTGCCGGAGGCGTCGAGCTCCATGCCGATCGCCTTGGTGAAATCGGCATTGCCGTCGGCGAGGAAGATCGCTTCGTCGCGCTGGTCGGTGTCGCGCTTCCACGCGCTCATGACGAAGGCGTCATTGACCGAGACGATCGCGATGGTGTCGACGCCCTTGCCCTTGATGGCGTAGGCGTTGAGGAAGATGCTGGGCAGATGCATTTTGTGGCAGGTGCCGGTATAGGCGCCGGGCACCGCGAACAGCGCCACCTTCTTGCCCTTGAAGATATCGTCGGTGGTCTTGACCTGCGGGCCCTCCGCCGTCATCACGCGGAATTTCGTCTCCGGCAGCTTGTCGCCAACTTTGATCGTCATCGTCAATTCTCCTTGAATGTGCGGATGTTTGTTAAAGCATGTTTTGCGGGGAAGGAACCACTTCACCATCGTTTGATGATTGCGTTCGTCATTCCGGGGCGATGCGACGCATCGAACCCGGAATCTCGAGATTCCGGGTCTGGTGCTAGCGCACCATCCCGGAATGACCGAGTCTCGATTGCTTTGCGCTCGCGCAATCGCCGCGGAGAGCCGCTCGTTCAGGCCGCCTCGGCCTTCTTCTCGTCACGCAGTGAGCGGCGCAGGATCTTGCCGACATTGGTCTTCGGCAGCTCGGTCCTGAACTCGATCTGCTTGGGAACCTTGTAGTTGGTCAGTTCCGTGTGGCAGAACTTGATGACGTCCTCGGCGGTGAGGTTCGGATCCTTCTTGACCACGAACGCCTTGACGGCTTCGCCGGAGCGCTCGTCCTGGACGCCGATCACGGCGCATTCCAGCACGCCGGGATGGCTGGCGATCACTTCCTCGACCTCGTTGGGATAGACGTTGAAGCCCGAGACCAGGATCATGTCCTTCTTGCGGTCGACGATCTTGGTGTAGCCATCCGCGGTCATCACGCCGATGTCGCCGGTGCGGAAAAAACCGTCGGCGGTCATCACCTTGGCGGTCTCGTCGGGCCGGTTCCAGTAGCCGGCCATCACCTGCGGGCCCTTGGCGCAGATCTCGCCGGGCTGGCCGAGCGGCACTTCGTTGCCGTCGTCGTCGCGGATCGACAGATAGGTCGAGGGCACCGGCAGGCCGATCGATCCGGAGAATTTTTCGATGTCCGCCCGATTGCAGGTCAGCGTCGGTGAGGTTTCCGACAGGCCGTAGCCTTCCGACAGCGCGCAGCCGGTCACCGCCAGCCATTTCTCGGCGACCGGTTTTTGCGTCGCCATACCGCCGCCGTTGGAGATCTTCAGCTTGGAGAAGTCGACCTTGTCGAACCCCGGCGTGTGCAACAGGCCGTTGTAGAGCGTGTTGACGGCCGGGAAAAAGCTGACCTGGTATTTCATCAGCTCCTTGACGAAGCCCGGCATGTCGCGCGGGTTGGGGATCAACAGATTGGTGCCGCCGCTGCGCATTCCCAGCAGGTAACACGCGGTCAGCGCGAAGATGTGATAGAGCGGCAGCGCGCAGACGATGATCATCTGCTCGACGATCGGCGGCTTCTTCAGCGCCGGCTGCAGCCAGGCGTCGTTCTGCAGCACGTTGGCCAGGATGTTGCGATGGAGCAGCGTCGCGCCCTTGGAGACGCCGGTGGTGCCGCCGGTATATTGCAGGAAGGCGACGTCGTCGGGGCCGATCTGGGGCTTGTCGAACTTGACGGCGCGGCCGGCCGCCAGCGCGTCATTGAAGGCGACCGCGCCCGGGATCGAAAAGGGCGGCACCATCTTCTTCACCCGCCGCACCACTAGGTTGACGATCACGCCCTTGAGACCGAGCATGTCGCCCATGCTGCCGACGATGACATGCTTGATCGCGGTCTTCGCCAGCACCTGCTGCACCGTGGTGGCGAAGTTCTCCAGCACGATGATGGCCTCGGCGCCGGAATCCTTGAGCTGGTGCTCGAGCTCGCGCGGGGTATAGAGCGGGTTGACGTTGACCACCGCGTAGCCCGCGCGCAGCACGGCGGCGGTCGATACCGGATATTGCAGCACGTTCGGCATCATCAGCGCGACGCGCGCGCCCTTCGCCAGGCCCTTGCTCTGCAGATAGGCGGCGAGCGCCAGAGACATCTCGTCGAGATCGCGATAGCTGATCGACTTGTCCATGCAGATGAAGGCCTTGCGGTCGGCGAACTTCGCAAAGCTTTCTTCCAGCAATGCCACCAGCGATGCGTACTGAGTGACATCGATATCGGCGGGCACGCCAGCCGGATATTGCTTGAGCCAGATGCGCTCCATGGTGCTTCCCCTCCGGTTTCCTTCCCCGCTTTTCGGGGACGGGACGCCTTGTTTGGGGGCAGTATTGAGCAATGCGGCGGCCGATGGCAAGCGGCGGTGCGGGATCGATGGATTTGTTGCTTAAGGAGCCGGCCAGACCGGTCGAAAACGGCCTTGCCTAACTATGCGGCGCGGGCGGCTTCTGATCGGCCGGCTGGGCGTCGCTGGTCGTGCTCTTCGGCTTGGCCGCGGTCTTGGGCTTTGCCGGCTTGGCGGCGGGCTTGTCGGCCGTGGCCACGGGTTTTTCGGCGGCCTTCGGGGCGGCCTCCGGCTTGGCGTTGGCGTGCCTGACGGCCGCCGGCTTCGGCTCGGACTTGGCGTCAGGTTTGGCATCGGACTTGGCATCCTTGGCGTCGGCCTTCGGCTCAGCCGGCGCCTCGGGCTTTTTCGCCGCGGCTTGCGTCTTCTTTCCACGATGCCGCGTCGTCGCCGGCTTTTCGGAATCCGCGGCGACGGCGGCGATCAGGGCAGCTCCGGTCCGGGTCGGACCGGTATAGACCACGATCGGTTCGGAAGCGGCCGGTGCCGCGGCCAGCAGTTCCGATGGCTTCACCATCGGCGGCTGCAATCCGGCCGCGAAGAACGTCGCCGACGGACTGTCGCCGCCGCCAACGCCACCGGCACTGCTGGCGACCAGTTGATCGTCGTCCTCGTCGCTGGCCGGCTTGTGGCGCTTGCCGCTGCACATCTCGTCGCGCAGGTTCGGCGGCGAGGCGTCGATCGGCACGAGGTTCTCGACGGTGCCGAGCGAGGGGCGCAGCCACGCCAGCGTGTTGTTGGCGAAGCCGCGCTCGAGCAGTTGGGCGGCGCGCACCGCGCGCATCTGGCCGGAGGAGGCGCCGAGCACCACCGCGATCAGCCGCTTGCCGTTGCGGGTGGCCGAGGCCACCAGATTGTAGCCGGAGGCGCAGATGAAGCCGGTCTTGAAGCCGTCGGCGCCGGGATAGCGGCCGATCAGCTTGTTGAAATTCTGCGTGACCTTGCGACCGAAGCGGATCGAGGGGATGTGGACGAAATATTCGTACTCCGGCAGGTCGCGAATGATGGAGCGGGCCAGGATCGCCAGATCGCGCGCCGATGTGATCTGGCCGTCCGCGGGTAGCCCGTTCGGATTGACGTAGCTCGTCTGCGTCATGCCGAGCCGCTGCGCGTTCTCGTTCATCAGCGCCGAAAAACCGTCGATCGAACCGCCAACACCCTCGGCCAGCACCACCGCCATGTCGTTGGCCGATTTCACCAGCATCATCTTGAGTGCGTTGTCGACCGTGACCTGGGTGCCCGGCCGGAAGCCCATCTTCGACGGCGACTGGGCGGCGGCCGTCGGCGACACCGTCAACACCGTATCGAGCGTGACGCGGCCTTCCTTGACCGCCTTCAGCGTGACATAGGCCGTCATCAGCTTGGTCACCGATGCGGGATACCAGGGATAGGTGGAATTCTGGGATTCCAGAACCTTGCCGGTGTCGGCTTCGATCAGCAGCGTCGCTTCCGCATGCGCGGGCCGCGGCGCGACGATGCCGAACATGACGACAACAGCGAGCCAACCCAGCGAAGATTTGCGAAAACGCGGTCGAAGCAATTGCACTATCCGATTCCGGTCCTTTGAGACCCGCCTTCGCAAAGGAGGTCCTGAGATGTGACGTTCGGGTTTCAAGCGTGTCCGGCGCGGTCGGCTACGGCGGCTGCAAACCTATACCGGCTTGCCGATCCAGAACAGAGGCCGGGTGATTAAATCGTGGACGAAATAGGCCGAATTTCGACGAGACTTAAATCTTGACAGCGGTGCTGTCCGGTTCATGTGGCGCAACCGCGGCCCGCGCATTTTCCTGAACCATGAATTGCGCGCGCGCCAGTTCCGCGAAACGGCCGCCTTTCGCCACCAGTTCGTCGAAAGTTCCGCTTTCGATCACCCGTCCGGCGTCGAACACCAGGATGCGCGTGGCATTGCGGATGGTCGAGAGCCGGTGCGCGATCACGAAGGTGGTGCGCCCCTTCATCACTTCGTCGAGAGCGGCGTTGACTTTGGCTTCGGTCACCGCGTCCAGCGCGCTGGTCGCCTCGTCGAGGATCAGGATCGGCGGGTCCTTCAAAAGCGCACGCGCGATCGACAGCCGCTGCCGCTCGCCGCCCGACAGCATGCGCCCGCGCTCACCGGCATTGGTCTGGAAGCCATGTTCGCCGCGCTCGATGAATTCCAGCGCCTGCGCGCGGCTTGCGGCGATCCGCAGTTCCTCGTCCGACGCGTCCGGCTTGCCGACCCGCAGATTGTCGGCGATCGAACGGTTGAACAGCAGCGCCTCCTGGAACACCACACCGATATTCCGCCGCAGCGCCGTCAGCGTCAGGCCGCGGACGTCCATGCCGTCGATCCTGATGAAGCCCGACTGCGGATCGAAGGCGCGGTGCAGCAGCGCGATCGCGGTGGATTTGCCGGCGCCGGTCGGGCCGACCAGCGCGATGGTCTGGCCGGGCAGCGCCGTGAACGACAGGTCCTCGATCGCGGGCCGCTTGCCGTCATAGGAAAACGAGACGTCGTGGAATTCCACCAGGCCGGCAAGCCGCCCGGGATCGATGGCGTCGGGCCGGTCGCGCACCGCGGGCACGGCATCGAGCACGTTGAAGAACTCCTGCAGGCGCGGGGCTTCCATGAACACGCTGTTGATGAAGGAGACCACTTGCTCGAGCTTCTGGATCAGCATGGTGGCGAAGCTCACGAACATCACGATCTCGCCGACGCTGGTCAGCCCCTGCTCGTGCAGGGCAATGCCGACGGTGAAGATCGCCAGCACCGTGATGGTGGTCGAAGCGCGGGTGATGACGGTGACCAGCGCCCACCACGACAGCACCGGCATCTGCGCCGCCAGCAGCTGGTCGGCGACGAAGCGCACCCCCTGCACCTCGGCCTCGATGCGCACGAAGCTCTGCACCAGCGCGACGTTGCCGAGCGCGTCGGAGGCGCGCGCCGAAAGATCGCTGTAATGCGCCTCGACCTCGTTCTGCATGCCGTAGGTCTTGCGCACCACCAGCGTGGTCAGCACCGTGAACACCACGCACAGCGCGAACAACAGGATCGCCAGCCGCCAGTTGATGTAGAGCGCAAGCGGCAGCAGCACCACCAGCGACATGATCGCGGCGAAATGCTCGCGGAAGAACCCGAGCCACAGCCGCCACAATGAATCGGTGCCGTTCAGCATCACCTTCATCAGGCGGCCGGAATGGGTTCCGGTGTGGTAGGTCAGCGGCAATTGCATGATGTGTTCGAAGTAATTCGTCAGCACCGCCTGGCGCTGGCGGTGCGCCAGCCGGTCGGCGTGCAGCGCGACCGCGGCGCTGCACAGAATCGTGAACAGGCCGAACGCCGCCCAGGCCGCCAGCAGCGGCCAGGCCGACGACGATCCCGGCGGGTTGCCGGACGGCGCGCCGGAGAGCACGTCGACGATGCGGCCGAACAGCACCGGCTCGGCGAATTGCGCGCCGGCCAGCAGCAGGTTGGCGCCGGCCAGGATCCAGCCCAGCCGCGCCTCCTTGCCGAGCAGTTCGAGGACGCGCGCATAAAGCCGGAGCATGGGCATGGGACACTTCAAGGGGTCGGCGGCCGGACGGCCGCTTCGCAAGCCGCATTCTAATCAGGGATCGCCCGCAAGATACAGGGCGGGCGCCCGGCCGATATGTTGACAGGCCGCAGCAAGCCGGCCGGATCAGGCCGCCGCAGACCGGCTTCGCCGGCCCAGCGTCCCGTATTTCAACGGTCTTCCCAACGCCGGGCGGGGCCTGCCAGTCGCGGGTTTCTCGGAGGTGCCGAAGGTTGTTAACACGCTGGCTACCGGTTTGGATTAGCGTTGCGACATGAGTGATTCGCTCGAAAGGCTCTATCAGGCGGTGCTCGCGGCCAAGGATCTCGATCCGGCAATCTCGCGAACCGCCCGGCTGTTTCAGCGCGGCCCGGCCAAGATGGCCAAGAAGCTCGCTGAGGAAGCCATCGAGGTCGTGATCGACGCCGTCAACCGCAACCCCGAGGCGGTGGTCCGCGAGAGCGCCGACCTGCTCTATAACCTCACGGTCCTGTGGGCGTCGGCCGGGGTGCGGCCGGAGGATGTCTGGCGCGAAATGGCGCGGCGCGAGCACCTGCTCGGAATCGCCGAGAAGATGCCGAAATCGGCGACAAAGTCGCCCAAGATCGCGCCGCCGCAGGCCGTGCGGCGACCAATTGTCGCGCTCGAAGGCCGCTCCTTGCGCAAGCGCTATTGAAACCTGGCGAAATTCCGCAAATTCCCGGCATGGACAAATCCGTCCCATGGTGG
>Ga0302276_10002994_pt1 | contig 14716 bp, 12 predicted proteins | sample III_Bog_N2_3_FD_198768 | JGI IMG/M metagenome (GOLD analysis project Ga0302276, IMG submission 198768) | Peat permafrost microbial communities from Stordalen Mire near Abisko, Sweden - III_Bog_N2_3 | ecosystem: Environmental > Terrestrial > Soil > Wetlands > Peat | place: Sweden: Abisko...
TCGGCTGCGGCACAGAACGGCCATGACGATATGACCAAATTGAGCCAGTACTTTCAGGATATCACCGTGGACGAACGGCAGCTTCACGAACTTGAGGCTGGTTTGGCGGATGAACCATTGGATCCCCGGGTTATTGAATTTCTGAAAGCGGCAGGAACAGGCATAATCGGGTCCCGGATACGCCGGGTGAACCTGCCCGATAATGTCTCTGAACTTCAACATGTCATTGGCGGCGTTTTTTCAAAATTCTTGAACCAGCCATTTCAGGCGCCGTGGACGGGAAAACAGGCGACATTCCTTCAACTCGCCCACAAGGGAGCAGGAGAAAGATTGACTTATTTTGAGCTTGCCCGGGAAAGCGACGGGACACGACGCCTGCTCATGATCCTGGTTCCGCTATTTCAGACTTTGGACAAAGGTTCGGTGATGGTCCTCGATGAACTGGACGCCAGCCTGCACACACAAGCCTGCGAAATGATTTTCGCATTGTTCTCCTCACCCACGACCAACAACAAGGGGGCGCAACTGATCGCCACCACGCATGATACCAATTTGCTACGCTCGCCACACCTGCGGCGAGACCAGGTCTGGTTGGCGGAGAAAGATGCCGAAGGTGCGAGCCACCTGTATCCGCTCACGCAATTCCGCACACGGAAGAGCGACAATCTGGCGCGCGGCTATCTGCAAGGCCGTTACGGTGCTATTCCGTTCGCGAGACCCGTGTCCGACGCCCCGGTCACGCTGTAGCCGATGGCCCGCCACCAGGCGCCATTGCTCCGGCGGCGCCCGGCCGACCGGGAGCCAAAGCGCCGGTTCACGATCGTCTGTGAGGGTAAGAATACCGAACCAGCCTATTTCATGGCATTGAAAGTGACCGTTCGTGATGCCCTCGTGGATTTGGTCGTCGTTCCCGCCGCCGGTGTTCCGATGACAATAGCCCAGCGCTCGGCGGAACTTGTCCGCCGCGCACCTGGTAGGGTCGATTCGTTCGAAGAGAAGGACGAGGTCTGGGCCGTCTTCGATCGTGATGAGCATCCCAATTTCGATGAAGCCGTTCGGCTCTGCGAGGCCAAAAGCGTCGGCGTGGCCCGCTCGAACCCTTGCTTCGAAATTTGGCTCATTCTGCACGAGACAGATTTCCACCGCCCGGACGGCCGCCACGCCGTGATGGCACACCTGCAATCGCTTTGCCCCGAATACGATGCAGCCAAAGGCAAGCGGCCCGATTGCCTGCGCCTGATCGCTCGTATCGAAGACGCCGAACGCCGAACGGAACGACAATTGGCGGCGCGGGCGGATGAAGGAAGTCCCTATGGGCCACCGTCCACCACCGTGTTCAAGTTGACCCGGGCGATCCGGCACGCCGCGACCCTCGCGCGGGGGCCCTCCCGCTAAAGCAAGCCCGCCCTTCCCCCGCCCGCCATTTCATGTCCCCATACCCACACGAACCGGGGAGGCCGCAGCATGCCCGAAACCGAATGGCGCAAACTCCGCGCCGACCAGCTCCGCGAGCTCGCGCGGCAGGACGCGATCGTCGTCCTGCCGGTCGCGTCCCTGGAACAGCACGGCCCGCATCTGCCGGTCGAGGTCGACTCGATGCTGGGCGAAACCGTCGCCGCCCGCACCGCCGCCAAGGTCGCGGCGAAAGGCCAGCCCATCATCGTGCTGCCCGTGCTGTGGACCGGCCTGTCCGAACACCACATGAGCTTCGGCGGCACGATCACCCTCGACAACGCGACCTTCGCCGCCGTGGTGGAAGGCGTGGTCCGCTCCGTCCTGCGGCACGGCTTCCGCCGCATCGTCCTGCTCAACGCCCACGGCGGCAACGAAAACGCGCTCCGCGCCATCACCGACGATCTGACCCCCAAACTTGGCGTGCCGATCGTGCAATTCACCTACTGGTATGCCGCCGCCGTCGCCATCGCGAAAATCCTGGAAACCCAGGGCGGCCTGCAACACGCCTGCGAGGCGGAAACCGCCATGATGATGGCCGTCCGTCCCGATCTGGTGGCCACCGACCGCATTCCGCTGGCGAAATCCAACACCACCCCGGACGTGGAAACGCTGGTCGGCGGCGGCGTCTATCGCTGGCGCAGCATCGGCAGCCGTTCGGGATCCGGCGTGATCGGCAACCCCGAAGCCGCCAGCGCCGAAAAGGGCGAGCGGCTGTTCGATGCGATCTCCGACGCGCTGGCCGCGAAACTGTGCAATCCCGAACTGTGGGACCTGCCGTGGGATTCCGAAAAACTGACCTGACGGGCACCTTGAATCATTCATCCCGCGGGGTTCGCCGTCCACGCGGCCACCCACCTCGTGGCTTTGGTGTTCGGCGCATTGTCCTTTGACTGCGGTGCAGTTGGCAGCATATTTTTTTAAAGCTCAATGAAGGGGATAAGCAAAGATAAAGGGAATAAACAGGCATGCAGCTTGACGTCGGACCAGGAAATGGCAAACGCCTGACACCACCGCTGTCCGGTGGGTATGTTGGCTGTTTCAATAGCTTGCACATCATTGCCATTCGGTATCCGTACACCAGGTTTGAATCTCGTGTGGTGATCGGGGTTGTTCGCAATACTTCAGCCGAGCGGATACCCTCCAATGTGTAGATCTCGGCCGCTGTGTCGGGCGGTTTACCGGCCGGATCCGCCCGGAAACCGCTCTAGCGGACAAAATTGAGTTCAAATCGACGCCACCCAAAATTGCGGAAAAACCCCTTTATTTCAGATGTTTAAGTTAGGTTCGTTCGCATTCCTCCGGACAGCAGTGGCCTGACACCCAATATCCATTTATCCCCTTCATCCCTACTTATCCCCTTCAGCGGCTTTAAAAAAATACCGACCGGGGCCCAAAACGGAAGTCCCAAGGTCAAGAGTCCAACCCGCATCGTCGTGCAGATCGTCCGCAGTCCTGCCCCGGCGTCGGGTGGTGGCGCGCCGCTTCGCCCGGATCAACCGCAACCGTCGCCGCAGGGCACTAAGCCACGAACTCGCGCGCGCCACTCAGCCCATCGGGATTGACCACCCGCAGCCGGAAACGCCGGTTCGGCGGCGTCGCCGGCGCGATGAACGTGATCGGCGGCACGTCCGGGATCGTCAAAGTCAAGGTCACGGCCTCCCCGGTTTGGGCACCCGCGGCCGGCTGGCCCACGGCGGCCGGCGGAACAGCAACGTCCTGCGCCCCGGCCGCGGCCACATCGCGCAGGAACCAGCGCGCACCGGCGGTCGCAATATCGTGCCCCTTCAGCGTGACCACGAGTTGACCCGGCGCGGCATTCGCCCCGGCGGACTGCACCCCCGATACGGTCTCCAGCACCGGCCCCGTTTCGGTGAAATTCCAGACCGCCTTCTCCCCATCCGAATTCACCACCGTCAGCGCCAGCCGTCGTTGCGACAGATCGGTGGGCGTAGGCGCGAGCGACCCGGTCTCGGGCAGATGAAACACGAGGCGAGTCGCCAGCTTGCTGTCAGCATCGATGCTGCTGGCACCGCGGTCGAGGTCCTCGGCGGCGATCGTTTCGGCCGTCTCGTCATTCACCGCCATGGAATAGGTCGCGCCATCGGTGCCCAGGGCCGATCCCGTGACCGTGACGTCGATCTTGCCCCCCGTCCGCTGCAGGCTGCCGTCGCGGATCTGCGGGCCGGGACCGCGGGCGAGCTTGCCGCCGACATAGCCCAGCGAACTGGCCCCCATCAGATACTTGAACCCGTCGGGAATGTCGGGCAGCACCTGGATCGTGGTCGGCAGATGCGAAACGAACGTGTAGAACAGAAAGCCCAGCGCCCCCAGGATCGTCCACACCAGGAATTGCACCCGTTCGGGGGCGACGACGCCGCCGCTGGTGATCAGATCGCTCCACGACGGCGCCTGATCGCCGGACCCCTTGCCGCCGTTCAGACCCGAGACCCCCGACGCCGCGACCGCCGTCGCCGCCGATCCCAGGAACACGACCGGCAAGGAACCGGGAATGTCGGGCCAGGCCCACAAGCCCTGCACGATCGCCTTGCTGCTGGCCAGATACAGATAGGCCGCCGCGCCGACCGCGGTCCAGACATAGAATTGCAGCTTCGACAGGCTGTAGGTGTTGTTGGCCGGCTCCAGCAGCAGCCGGGTCTGCCAGTCCGGCGCCGATCCCGGCGTCGTGTGTTTCAGCAGTCCCGCCAAGGCCGCGATCAGGCCCGCGATCACCGCGACCAGGCCGACCGAAATGATATACGGCAGGCAGAAGCTCAGGTTATCCGATCCGGACCGGTTTATGACCGCTATCTTCGCCAGCGGGGCGAAACTGCCCGCGGCGGCCGATTTGACGAACAAACCATAGTCCTGTGGCAGCAAGCCCGAAGGCGTGGCGAAGACGATATCGGTTGCCGTCGCATCCAGCAGTGGCAGGTTGGACTGGGTCCCGGCATCGCAGGCACCGGCCGGACACAGCCCGTATTCCGCCTCGTCGCCCTTGCAGGTCGCGGCGGTGTCGGCGGGCTTCGCATAGGGACAGAACTTGACATGGATCTGGTCGGCCTTGAGGCCCGTCCCCGTCAAGGTCACCGGCTGGCCGGGATACAGGCTTTTGGGCAGCGCCGCACCGACCGACAGCGCATCCTCGGCTCGTCCGGCCCCGGCGAACAACGCGGCCAGCAGCAGAAGCCCCACTAACACGGTCAGGCTGGATCGAATTAGTCGCATCGCTGACATTCCTTTTGCTGTTCGACGACGCTACGGCGCCATCATGAAAACCACCGGCGCTGCGTGTCAAGACCGGAACGTCACGTCAGCGCACAAGACCCAGGGCTTGAGAGGCGGGCGCCGCTCGGCCACACTGGCAGGGTCGCAATCGCGGCGCAGGAGGGATCATGCCCATCGATTGGTTGGTCAACGGCACGCCGGTGCGCACCGCAAGCGCCGGCACGACTCCGCTTTTGGACGTGCTGCGCAACGAACTCGACCTGAAAGGCACCCGCTACGGCTGCGGCCTGGAACAATGCGGCAGTTGCATGGTGCTGATCGACGGCAAACCCGCATATGCCTGCGCCCGCGAAATCGGCAGCCTCGCCGGCCGGTCCGTCACCACCATCGAGGGCCTGGGCGGCAACCATCCGCTGCAACGCGCCTTCCTCGACGAACAGGCCGGCCAGTGCGGCTATTGCCTGTCCGGCATCATCATGTCCGCCAAGGCGTTGCTCGATACCAACCCGTCACCCTCGCGCACCGAGATTATCGCAGCGCTGGACAACCATCTCTGTCGCTGCGGCGCGCAGCCGCGAATCCTGCGCGCCGTCGAAAAAGCCGCCGCGATGATGCGCCAAGGAGTCCGGTCATGAGCGACACATTGCCCCTGTCCATCGTCAACAACCGCCGGATGGACAAATGGCTGCGGTTCCAGCCGGACCGCACCTTGCGGCTCGCCGTCGGCAAAGTCGAACTCGGCCAGGGCAACGTCACCGCGCTGGCGCAAATTGCCGCCGAGGAGCTGGATGTTTCGCTCGCTTGCATCGCCGTGCTGTCGGGCGATACGCAGGACGCGCCGGACGAGGGGCAGACGACATCCAGCCAGTCGATCGAGGTCTCCGGCCGGTCGGTGCGCCTGGTCACCGCGGAATTGCGGGCCCGCGTGCTGGACCGGCTGGCGCAACGGCTGAACTGCGCGCCGGAGGAGATCGCCGTTGAGGACGGCGCCTTCCTGCTGGCGGACGCGCCGACCGGCCACGATTACTGGAATTTTGTCCAACCCGATGATTTCGTCGCCGACATCACCGGCACCGCGACGCCGAAACCTCCCAGCGCGTACCGCGTGGTCGGCCAGCCCGTGCCGCGGCGCGACCTGCCCGGCAAGATCAGCGGCGCCGGCTTCATCCACGACATGGTCCGGCCGGACATGCTGCACGCGCGCATATTGCGCCAGCCCAACCGGGGGGCCACACTGGCATCGTTCGACGAAGCCCCGGTGCGGCGCGCCGCGGGCGGGGATTTCCAGGTCGTGCGGGTCGGCAATTTCGTGGCGTTTGTCGGTGCCAACGAAACCGTGGTGCAGCGCGCCGCCGCCGCGGCACCGGCTCACGCGGTGTGGGACAAGGTGCGCGCGTTGACCCCTGACATGGCCGAGGCCGCCTGGCTGGTCGGCCAGCCCAGCAACGACCGGGTGCTGTATGCGGACCAACCGCCGCCGGCCAACGTCGTGGAAGCGAGCTACTCACGCCCCTATGTCGCGCATGCGGCGATGGCGCCATCCTGCGCGCTGGCCGAGTATCGCGACGGGCAATTGTCGGTCTGGTCGCACACCCAAGGTCCCTATCCGCTGCGCGATTCGCTCGCCAACGTGCTGGGCATGCCTGCCGACCGTATCACGGTGCGGCACGCGCATGGCGCCGGCTGTTACGGCCATAACGGCGCCGATGACGTGGCGGTCGATGCCGCGGTGATCGCCCGCGAAGTCCCCGGTCATTGCATCCGCGTGCAGTGGCGGCGGGAGGAAGAATTTGGCTTCGAACCCTTCGGCACCGCGATGCACGTGACCGTGCGCGCGGCGCTGGACGAGGCGGGAAAGCCGCTGGACTGGACAGCCGAAATCTGGGCCGCGACGCATGTGCAGCGCCCCAGCAGCGGCGGCAATATGCTGACGCACGAGGCCTTGCCGACGCCGCCCCCCGATCCTCGCCCCACCGATCCGCCGGAAGCGAATGGCGGCGGCGGCACGCGCAATGCCCTGCCGGCCTATGATTTTCCGGTCAAGCGCATCGTGCATCACCTGGTGCGCCAGCCGCCGGTGCGGACCTCGGCCCTGCGTGGGCTGGGCGCGCTGCCGAATGTTTTTGCATTGGAATGCTTCATCGACGAACTGGCCGAACGAGCGGGGATCGATCCGGTGCAATACCGGCTATCGTTGCTGTCCGATCCGCGTGCGCGCCGGCTGATCGAAAACGTCGCGGACCGGTCCGGCTGGGCTGACCGCGGGCCGGCCGGCAGCGGGCGGGGTCTCGGGATGGGTTGGGCGCGCTACAAGAACAAAGCCGCCTATGCCGCGGTCGCGGTGGAGGTCGAAGTGGACCGCGAGGTCCAGGTCCGCCGCGTCTGGTGCGCCGCCGATGCGGGGCTGGTGATCAATCCGGACGGAGGAAAAAACCAGCTCGACGGCGGCATCGTGCAGGCGATCAGCATGACCTTGAAGGAGCAGGTGAAGCTGGACGCGACCGGCGTCGCCTCGCTCGATTGGGCCAGCTATCCGATCCTGAAATTCTCCGAGGTGCCGGAGATTGCGACGGAGATCATCCACGCGCCCGACCTGCCGACGTTGGGGATGGGGGAATGCACCTTCGGCCCCACCGCCGCGGCGATCGGCAACGCGGTCGCGCATGCGCTGGGCGTGCGCATCCGGGATATGCCGCTGACGCGCGACCGGATCGCGGCGGCGCTGCTGCGGGGCTAGGCGGGTCCCGCCCCTTTTCTCCCCCTCCCCTTGAGGGAGGGGGTTGGGCCGGACGGGGCGATAGCGCCGCGGTCTGAACCTTTTCTCCCCCTCCCCTTGAGGGAGGGGGTCGGGGGGAGGGGTCGGTGGGAGTCTGTCTCGGAACCCGGAGCTTCTCCTGGCAGAGCCCCCTCCCCCCAACCCCCGCCCTCAAGGGGAGGGGGAGTTTGCTGTTTGTAGTCTGTATCTGCCCCCTACCCGTCCACGCTCCCCCACCCGCCGCCGCCGCCCGACAGCACGTGGATCACGCTGCCGGACGGCACGACCACGCCCACCTCCTTGCTTTTCAGCGTCCTCGCCTCCGCCCCCGGTGCAAGCAACGTGTAATCATGCGGCGCGCCGTCCTGCCCGCCCAGCACGCCGCGGGCGCCGTGCACGATCCCCTCGCCCGCGGTATTGGCCAGCGCCGGACCAGCGGTTTCCACCCGCAGCCGCATATCCCCGCCGTCGCCGCCGCGGTGCCGTCCGGCGCCGCCCGAGCCCGGCCGGTATTCGTGCGTTTCAAAGAACAAGGGAAACCGCGTCTCCGCCACCTCGATCGAGCCGAACTTGATCCCGCCGGCCGAATGCCACTCGCCGATCGTCGCATAGCCGTCGCCGGCCACCGAGGCGCCGCCGCCGGGCCGCGCCTGGAACATGTGCCAGATGAAACGCCGGCCCGATCGGGGATCGGTCCCGTTCAGCGCGATCCGCAGCCGCCGGCCCCAGCCGCCCATCGCGCGATCGGGACAGGCGGGGGACAGCGCGACGATGATCGCCTCGATGATCTCGTTGGCGCAGTGGCTGGTGCACATCGTCACCGGCGCGCCTTCGCGCGCCCACACGATCGTTCCTTCTTTCAGAATGACATGCAGCGGGCGGAACGCACCGTCATTCTTGCTAAGGTCCGGATCGAGCAGGAACGCAAACGCCATCGCCACCGCCGACTGCGTGTTGGCGTGCGACGAATTGATGAACCCGGTCACCTGCGGATCCGATCCACTCAGATCGACCGTCACGTCACTGCCCTGCTTGGTCACATGGGCGCGTATCACAATGTTCGTGGCACCGAAACCGTCATCGTCCAGCACCGCTTCCCCGTCATAGACCCCGTCCGCCCAGGTCGCGACGATCGAACGCGCATGGCGTTCGGCGGCATCCAGCATCGCCTCGACCGCAGCCGACAAGGTGGCGGCGCCGAATTCGGCGATCACCGCGGCCAGGCGCTGCTCGCCCAGCTTCGCCGCCCCGATCTGCGCGGCCAGATCGCCGCGGAAATCCCGCGGGTGGCGCACGTTCAGCGCCAGCATCTCCAGCAGGTCCTCGCGCAGCACGCCGTTCTCGGTCAGGCGCATCGGCGGAATACGCAGGCCCTCGTGCCAGATTTCGGTGGCGGCGGGGTTGTAGGCGCCATGCGTCGCACCGCCGATGTCGGAGTGGTGCGCGCGCACCACCGACCAGAACATCAAGGTTCTGTCAGCGAAGACCGGCACAAAGGCGGTCAGGTCCGGCAGATGAGAGCCGCCGCGGTAGGGATCGTTCAGCAGATAGACATCGCCGGCCACCGGATCGGGAAACCGAGCGGCGAGGGCTTTGGCGGCCCAGGGCATGGCGCCGACATGGACGGGAATGTGATCGGCCTGCGCCACCAGCCGGCAGTGCGCATCGATCAGCGCGATGGAAAAATCGCGCGAGGAATTGAGGATCTGGGAATAGGCGGTGCGCAGCATCGCCTCGCCCATTTCCTCGGCGATGGCGTTCAGCCGATTTTGCAGCACGGCGACGGTGATCGGGTCGGTCAAGGGGGGCATGGGGGGCATGGGGGGCATGGTGGCAAATCCGGCGGCGTTAGGGAATGGTTCAGACATTCGGGCGATGATCGCGGTTGCATCAACCCGGACAGACTCAATCCAAGGCCCCACCTCAAGCACCGCGCTGCATTCTGGATCCCGCAAAGGGCGACGTCCAGGCGCGGTCGCCCACTCAAGCGGCTGTCACGCGAAGGAGCCGGCATGCCAGATCAGCCGGTTCGCCGAGGTCCCCTCTTCCCCGGCCGATCCATAAGGACCGGCCCAACCCGACTGCCGCTGAAACGTCGTGCTGGACACCGCCCGGCCCCGCTGCGATCCTGCCGGCGATGTCCGAAATCGCCACTGCCACAGCGTCCGGAGTCCCACTGGCACGCCGCCCGCTGATCCTGGCGGCCTGCATGGCCGCGACCTTCATGGCGGCCGTCGAGGCCACCATCATCGCAACCGCCATGCCCGCAATCGCCGCCCGTCTCGGCGGCTTCTCCCTCTACGCCTGGGTCTTCTCCGCCTACATGCTCGGGCAGGCGGTGACGATTCCGATCTATGGCCGGCTCGCCGACCTCTACGGCCGTCGCCGGGTGTTCTACGCCGGTGCCGCGATCTTCCTCCTGGGGTCCACATTATGTGGTCTCGCGGGCAGCATGGCCCAACTAGTCGTGTTTCGTGCCATTCAGGGCCTTGGCGCTGGCGGGGTGCAGCCGATCGCCAATACGATTGTCGGCGACATCTACAGCCCGGTCGAGCGCGCCCGCGTCCAGGGCATGCTGTCCGGCGTCTTCGGCGTCTCCGCCGTGATCGGGCCCTCGCTGGGTGCCTTTATCGTGCAGTACGGCGCCTGGCCGCTGGTGTTCTGGATGAACCTGCCGATCGGCGCCGCGGCGATCGCGATGATCGCGCTGTTCCTGCCCGAACCTGCCTCGGCCCGCCGCCGTTCCATCGACATCCCGGGATCGGTGTTGCTGCTGGCCGCCGTCACCAGCCTGATGCTGTTGCTTCAAAGTGCTGGCTTCGACCGGGCTGTCACCCTGGCCCTCGGCGTGGCGTTCCTGCTGTCGGGCCTGGCGCTCGTCTTGCACGAGCGGCGCACCGCCGAACCGATGCTGCCGCTGGAACTCTGGCGCAACCCGATGATCGTCAGCAGCAACGCCGGCAGCCTGGTCACGGGCATGCTGATGATGGGCGTGACCGCCTATTTGCCCGCCTGCATCCAGGGTGTGATGGGCCGAGGCGCCAACGTTTCGGCGGTCGTGCTGGCCCTGATGGCGGTCGTTTGGGTGCTGGGCAGCACCATCGCCGGGCTTTGCCTGCCGCATACGACGTACCGCCGCACCGCCGCGATGGGCGCCATCGCTCTGATCGCCGGTGCCGCGCTGCTGGTGGCGATGGGTCCCCACAGCAGCCCGATCTGGGCCGGCGCGGGCTCGGTTCTGATCGGGGCCGGCATGGGATTTTGCAACACCACCTTCATGGTCTCGGTGCAGACCTCTGTCGCCCGCGACCAGCGCGGTGCCGCCACGTCATCGACCATGTTCCTGCGCTTCCTTGGGCAGTCCCTCGGCGCGGCGATGTTCGCTTCGGTGCTGACCGCAAGCCTCGATGGCGCGGCCGGCGCGCTGGACCACCTGATGGACCTGCCGTGGCGGGCGCTGCAATCGCCGCCGGATCTGGCCGCCCTGACCGATGCGGTGAGCTCGGCCATGCGCCACGCGTATGGCCTGACCGCCGCCCTGGCGGTGCTCGCCCTGCTGCTGGCCTTGACCTACCCGCCCAAACTGGGGCCATCCAGCCAGATGCGCCGGCCCTAGTGTCATTCAGGCAACACAGGCGTCCCGCGTGCTAGTCGTGTCCTACCCGCGTTTCCTGCCGGTGGGCGATTGCGCCCTGTCGGTCGAATTCGGCGACACGATCAGTTCGGCTCTGAACGACCGGGTCATCGCGCTCGACATCGCATTGGCGGCGGCGGAACTGCCGGGCATCGCGGAGACCATTCCCAGCTACCGCTCGCTGCTGGTCTGCTATGATCCGATGGCGCTGTCCCACCGCCAGATCGTTTCCGAAATCGGCCGGCTGCTATCCGGCCGCGGCGCCCCCCGGTTCGGAGGATCGACCGCCTGGTCGGTGCCCGTCATCTACGACCCGCCCTTCGCCACGGACCTGCCCGAGGTCGCCGACCGTCTCGGCTTGACGCGGGAGCAGGTCATCGCCGTCCACACGGGCACGGAGTTCCAGGTTTACACGGTTGGCTTTGCCCCCGGCCTGCCATACCTGGGCGAATTGCCGGCCGCCCTGCATATCTCCCGCCGCGAGACCCCGCGTCCGGCGGTCCCGGCCGGCGCGGTCTTGATTGGTGGCATCCAGGCCACCATCGTCCCCGTCCAGGTGCCCAGCGGCTGGTATCAACTCGGGCAAACGCCGCTGCGGCCCTTCGACCTCGGCCATGAGGACCCGTTCCTGTTCCGCCCCGGCGACCGGATCCGCTTCCGCCAGGTCAACCGAACCGAATACGATCGGCTGATGGGACTGGAGCGCGACGACCTGCTCGCGTCGGTGCGAACCCTGGCATGACCGGCGTCCTGCGCGTGATCGACCCGGGGCTGCACGCCACTGTGCAAGATTCGGGACGGCTTGGTTGGCGACGCTTCGGCGTTTCGGTGTCCGGTGCGATGGATCCGCCGGCGCTGGCGCTGGCCAATATCCTCGCCGGCAACCCGCCCGACGGCGCCGCCGTGGAGTTCGCCCAGACCGGCGGCACCTGGCAGATCGACACCGGGTCCTGCCGCATCGCGGTCACCGGCGGATCCTTTTCGGTCTCGGCCGACGGGGCCCCGCTCGCGCCGTGGCACAGCCACACCCTGCGGCGGGGGCAGCGTCTGACGATCGGCGGGGCTCGGGATGCCATGTGGGGTTACCTGGCCGTCGCGGGTGGTTTCGCGATCGCAGCACAACTCGGCAGCCGCGCAACCCATGTGCGTTCGGGTATTGGCGGACGGCGCATTGAAGCGGGCGATGCGTTGCCGCTCGGACTGGAGCGGGCCCCGGCGGGGCGCGAGCACTTTGTCCCGCCGTTGCGTTGGACGCCGGGTCCGATCCGGGTCGTCCTGGGACCCCAGGCGGATTACTTCGCGCCGGAGACGATTGCCGCCTTCCTCGCCGCAACCTGGCGGGTCGGCCATCGTGGGGACCGGATGGGCGTGTGGCTGGACGGGCCGCCGATCGCACATGCCAGGGGCTTCAACCTGGTGTCGGACGGCCTCGTCGCCGGCTGCATCCAGGTGCCCGGTTCGGGTCAGCCGGTCGTGCTGCTGATGGATTGCCAGACCGCGGGGGGGTATCCGAAGCTGGCGACCGTCATCACGCCCGACCTGCCGCGGCTGGCGCAAAGTCGTTCGGGCACCCGGCTGCGCTTCGCCGCCATCGATGTCGAAGCGGCGCAGCAGCTCTATCGCGCCTACCACGCCGTATTCGCGACCCCCACACGCGCCTTGCGAGTCGCGCCAGGGCCGCCGCCCTGGGAATCCTGGTTTGGCGGTTGAACCGCGTCCCGCGCCGGCAAGGCCAGGTTGCACAGATGGCGGACAAAAATGTCATCCGGCGACAGCCGTTCGAGCCAGTGCGGGTCCAGCGTGTAGGTCGTGTGCCGCGGCCCCTCCCGGGCCCGCGGCAGTCCGATCGCGTCCGCATTGGCCGGCAGCAGCACCAGTTCGATGCGGCGTCCGCTGATCGCCCCGATCAGGCGGGCCAGCAAGCGGAACTGCCCCGCGGCCAGCAGCGCGTGCAAGGTGGCGCGCAGCAGCACCGGTCGGGCCGCGATCAGCGGTTGCGCCTGGAAAATCACCGCCGCGCAACGCTCCCGGGCCCGTCGGCGGTCGCCGTGACGCGCCAGGGCGACCGCGTCTTGCAGGGCTTCCAGGACGGTGGCCTCGATCGCCAGGTCGGGTTCGGTTGCGGTGGGATAGCTCATGCGGCGTGCCTGATCCGGGGGCGCGCCAGGATCCCTAGCCGAACCAGGTTAGCGAAGGGTGAAGGGCACCGTTTACCGGACGTTCATTCCAGCCCGATCAGAGCGGGTGCCAGCCCGTCGGGGATTGCGGGATCGGTGCCGATGCCCATGCGCTCCATCCAGGCGGCGAATTCCGGCGCCGGCCGCAGGCCCAGTGCGCCGCGCAGGTATAGCGCATCATGAAACGAGGTGCTTTGATAGGACAGCATGATGTCATCGGCGCCCGGCACGCCCATCACATAGGTGACGCCGGCGACACCCAGCAGGGTCAGCAGCGCGTCCATGTCGTCCTGGTCGGCCTCGGCGTGGTTGGTGTAGCAGACGTCCACCCCCATCGGCAGTCCCAGCAGTTTGCCACAGAAATGGTCCTCCAGCCCGGCTCTGGTGATCTGCTTGCCGTCGTGCAGGTATTCCGGACCGATGAACCCGACCACCGAGTTCACCAGCAGCGGATCGAACGCCCGAGCCACGGCATAGGCTCTGCATTCGATCGTTTGTTGATCGACCGCGTGATGCGCGTCAGCGGACAAGGCGCTGCCCTGGCCGGTTTCGAAATACATCACGTTGGTCCCGATGGTGCCGCGCCGCAGCGACAGCGCGGCGTCCTGCGCTTCCCGCAGCAGCGACAGGGAGATGCCGAAGGCTCTGTTCGCGGCCTCGGTGCCGGCGATCGACTGGAACACCAGATCGATCGCGCGCAGGGTGGTGGTGACATGCGACAGCACGCAGGTCTGGGTCGGAATCGCATAGCGGTCGCGGATCGTGTCGAGCATCCTCAGCAAGGTGCAGGCCGCCTCGACATTGTCGGTGGCGGGGTTGACCCCGATTACCGCATCCCCCGAACCCAGCAGCAGCCCATCCAGGGTCGAGGCCGCGACGCCGGCCGGATCGTCGGTCGGATGGTTCGGTTGCAGCCGCACCGACAGGCATCCCGGCAGGCCGATGGTGTTGCGGAACCGGGTCACGACCCGGCACTTCGCGGCCACCGCGATCAGGTCCTGCAACCGCATGACCTTGCTGACCGCAGCGACCATTTCCGGGGTTAGAGCGGGGCGGAGCGCGGCCAGCGTTTCCGGTTCGGCGGCGAGCAGATGTTCGCGGAACGACCCCACCGTCATCGCCGCGATGGGGGCGAAGGCGGCGGTGTCGTGCGTGTCCAGGATCAGCCTGGTGACTTCATCGGTTTCATACGGCACCACCGGTTCTTGAAGGATCGCCGCCAGCGGCAGATCGGCCAGCGTCCTTTGCGCGGCCACGCGTTCGGTGCCGCTGGCCGCGGCGATCCCGGCCAGAGCGTCGCCCGACCGGAACGGCGTCGCTTTGGCCAGCAGGGTGCGCAGGTCGGGGAAGACGCAGCGTGTGCCGCCGGCGGTGTGGGCATAGGGCAAGGGGCGGCTCCTTTCGCTTCAGGCTGCACCGTGGGGCGGCACCGCCGGTGGGACACGCTGGCATTTGCACAGAATTCGCAAA
>Ga0302276_10002996_pt1 | contig 14712 bp, 7 predicted proteins | sample III_Bog_N2_3_FD_198768 | JGI IMG/M metagenome (GOLD analysis project Ga0302276, IMG submission 198768) | Peat permafrost microbial communities from Stordalen Mire near Abisko, Sweden - III_Bog_N2_3 | ecosystem: Environmental > Terrestrial > Soil > Wetlands > Peat | place: Sweden: Abisko...
ACTTCGACGATGGCTCGGCGACGGTCTCCGTGATCTACCGCGGCGGGACGCAAGTTGCGAACTTCATCACGCTGGTGAATCCCGGTGGAGTCACGAAGTCCGGCGGCAAGGTATTGCCGGGATACGTATACCACGTTGGCGGTTCGATGAACCTCGCCGCCTGCTCAACTTCGCTGGGCAACGCAGACAATCTGCCTGCGTTCCAGGACACATCCAACCCCGCGGCGGTAGCCGGCTCCCAATTGCATGGTCCCAGCTTTGTTACTCTGGACGGCGCGGGAAACATCTACATTGCGGATACCTCGAACTCGACCGTTCGGGTGATCAACACCCAGGCAACCACTCAGACCTTCTTCCAGTACCAGGTCCAGCCCGGGTATATGAAGGCCATTACCAACTGCAACGCGGCGCTGACGGTGCCGTGTCCAACGGCAACCACGACCAGCACGGCCAATACGGGCATCAACGGCCCGGTGAACGCAATCGTCTTCAACAGCCAGTACAGGGAAGCTTCAGTCGACCAATTTGGCAATATTTATCAGTTGAACGGCACCGGCGGCGGCACCGGCCCTCCGGGAATCTACTCGGCGACGGCATATGCTGGCGGAGCTCCCCTCACTAATCTGCTAACCGCGGAAGCGCCTCTGCTTTCCGGGACCTTCGGCCCGAACGCCATCCCCCCCAACGCGCCCGCGGAGTTGCCACTCACTTACGGCGACTCGTACATCACCATCGGCAACCCGGCTATCACCAGCACACTTCCCGGCAGTTTTCCAGATGTTCTAGCCGTGACCAATGAAGATCTGGACATTCGGCCGAGTTCGCTGCTGCCGGACGTCTTTGGCTCCTTCTGGTTCAATGATAACCACTACCCTGAGCTTGAGCGCATCGACCAGTACACTGGGCTAACCACCGGTATCATCGGGTCGCAGGGCCAAAGGGCAACCGCGTCGGTCACCGGATTGAGCGCGATTTACAATTCGCCGGCCTCGTTCAGCAATCCGTGGCGCTGTGTTTATGGTGCCTCTTCGCACGAATGGACACAAGGCCCAACGACCTTTGATCCAGAGGGCGACGGTTGTCCCGCGATTCTCGCCCTCTACTCTGGCGGCGTTCATCCCACAACCTCGGACGGCCTCGGCAACATCTACCTCGGCGATGGCGGCGAGCATCTGGTTCGCGAGATGCCGCTTGGCAATGTATTCCCAGCAACTGCAGTGGGAGCACTGACACCGTTGCCAACGACCTGCTTCAGCTCTCCTTGCGGAGTGGGCGGAGTTCAGGCCAGCGGCGTGGTTCAGCCGATTCAGGTTCATTTCAATTCGAACAACCCTCCAGTCTTCCTCGCCGGTTCCACAGTTCCGGATGCTCAGATGACTGGGAGTGCGACGACGTCGTTCTCAATCACAGGGGACAGTTCGGATTTCATTATCGACTTAACCGACCCTGAGTTCCCCATGGGCTCTCTGATCAGTTCCAGCACCAAGGGTTACGCGTTCAACGCCACCACGGCCGGTTTCCAGATGTTTCAACCCAATCTGAACCCTGGGGCTGGGGGGGTCATCCCGACCGGGACCTGCACGCAGCTTGGTGCCGCGCCCATCGCGACCGTCGTTACGGACTATGACTGTCTGGTCTATGTCCAATTCAATCCACAAGCGCCGGGAGTCCGGCAGGCGCAGTTGGTAGTCACCACCGCGAATGGATCGATCTATAACTTCCCGCTCTACGGCGTCGGAGTCGGCGCCCAGTTGGCGGTCGATGGCGGAACGGCGCAACCTGTTCCTGCAACCGGCCTCGGCACCACAGCCGGAATCGCCGTCTCATCCACGGGAATCGCCTATATTGCGGATCCGGTCAACAACAGAGTTGTGAGTTGCAACCCTGCCGCAACCTGTGGAGTCCAGAAAACGATTGGGACGGGGCTGAAAGGTCCGATGGGCGTCGCTGTCGACACCGCCAGCAATGTCTACATCTCCGATACCGGCAATAACAGGATTCTCAAGGTAAACCCGGTCGACGGCACGCAGACCGTGCTGGGCAACAATGCCTGGATCTCCGGCGACAGCAGTCCTTACGGAACCGGAACCACGCCGCCTGCGCAGTATGCCTTCAATGCGCCGCAAGGTCTGGCCGTCGACGTCTGGAACAATGTTTACGTCGCGGACACCGGCAATTCGGCTGTGGTGGAGATTCCTTCCAACCCGCAGTTGGGCGGAGCAGTTCCGTTGCTGTCCTACTCAGGCGCGCCGCAGTTCAAGAACCCGGTTGCAATCGCAGTTGATTCGCTGGGAAATATCTACGTGGCGGACACCAAGAATCCCAGTGCGCAGATTATCGTACTGCCTCCTGGCGGCGGCGACCTGGTAAGCGTTCCTGGAAGTCAGTTCCCGAGCCTGGTTGGTTCGGGTGTTAAGACGCCGAACGGGGTCGCAGTGGATGGCGCTGGAAACGTCTACATCTCCGACAGCACTGCCAACACCGTCGTGGAAGTACCCTCCGCGAGCGGACCTGGTTCAACGCCATTCGCGCTCAACTTCCTGGGCATGAAGACCCCCGCAGGCGTTGCTCTGGACCCAAGTGGGAACCTCTATGTCGCGGACACCGGAAACAAGCAGGTCCTGCTCGACACCAGAACAGGCACTGGGATTAACGTTGGGTTCGGCAACGTACCTCAGAATCTTGCAGCGGGGGCCCAGCCCGTGTGCTCCGGAACCATTCTCAGTGACAATTTCAACGTTGGAAACTCTTCTCCATGCGTCCTGACGGTTACCAACATCGGCAGCCAGCCAGCCACTCTTGCTTCGCCCTTCTTGACGAGCGGGGGCGGAAACTCCGCATTCACTTTCTCAGCTGGCTCCTGTACCAGTCCTCTTCCGCCGGGCCTTACCTGCGCCCTCACGGCGACCTTCACTCCTAAGGCCGACACGTCGACGCCTGTATCTGTGACCGTAAATGCCGCGGCCGGCAGCGGCAGTTCCCCGCAGATTATGTTGACCGCTAACGGTGAGCAGCCGCTTGCCACCATCGTTCTGTCTGCCTCGTACACGGGAGGTTCCAGCACTACAACGCCGACTAACGGTGCGACTGCAACCATCACTGCAACGGTGACCCAGCCGCATATCGCGGGCAATACGCCGACGGGGTCAGTTACCTTCACTTACGTGGTCGACGCTGCCAATGGGAACGTCAATAACTGCGGAACCGGCGGTACGCAAACGGTCGCTCTGGTCGGTGGCGTGGCATCCTTCCAATTGCCCACGCTTGCGACAGGTGTGCAGTACACAGTCACTGCGAACTATACCGGGGACACTCTTAACACTGCGACGCAGGCTGCCCCGCTCCTGGTTGCGGTTCCTGGAGTAACACCGCTCTCGGCGACGGTGACGTCTACCGCAGCCCAGCTCACGTTTACCTATGGATCTCCGGCCCCGGTGCCAGTCGGCACAGTGACGCCGACTCCTCCGAGTTCAATCGTTGTTACGTTCGGGAGCGCCGCCAAGGCAACTACGCCGATTGGCTCGTATCCCGTCGTGGTCTCCTTCAGCGGCGCGGGTTCGTGCGCCTATGGCTTCCCGCCATCCAGCTTTTCAACTGGTGGAGCGGCCATAGTGCAGGAAAACCCGGCTTTGTTGACGTATACGATCCCCAACTTCAGCGCTCAGTACGGAGCTCCCAACATCAGCTACGGTGCCAATGCAGTGATCACCGGAGCGCAGAACGGAGATGGCTTTGGCGCAAACTTCACCCCTCCACAGTCGTCGCTTCTGCACGTGGCTGGCAGCCCCTATTCTGTGGTTCCGACAGTGATCGGACCCGACGTGGGCAACTACACCGTGACCGCCAATCCTTCGACCCTCACGATTACCAAGGCGGGGACGGCAATCAGCGCGTCGCTTAGCCCAACGTCGGTTGCCAACACGGCGGCCGGAGTATCCAGTGCGGTTGTGAGCATCTCGGTTGCGACTACCGTGTCCGCGGGCAAAGGAACGCCCTCGGGTTCAGTTACCATGACGGATGCCTTTACGCCAATCACGGCGACCGGATTCGGCGCGGTTTCTTCGAGTACAGTGGTCTTGCCGCTGACCTCGGGAGCAGCCGCTTACACTCCAACCAGTTCGACACCAGGATTGCATCAATACAGCTTCGCCTATAGCGGAGACAGCGATTTCCAAACGTCAACGCTGGGTCCACTTCCTACGGATGTTCCTTGCTCACCGTCGGCGCTCGCAGCCAACTGCCTGCTGGTCGACTATCCGGACTTCACCCTAACCTCGAAGACGGGCCCGGTCGTTGTCATTCCGGGAGTTGTCCCGAGCGGTAACGGTCTGCTTTCAGCGCCCAACCAGTCCTCGGCCGCTCCGGAGACCGCCGTCCTCTTCGTCAACGGAGTCTTGGGGTTCTCGGGGCAGGTTACGCTCTCCTGCACTCCGCAGAATCCGAGCTACGTCACTTGCTTCATGACGCCGCCGGCGGTAACGGTTACTAGTTCGGCCAAAACCGCAGCTACGGTTGTTGCGATCGAGACACCGGCGACTCTGCCGCTCGGTTTCAAGACCTCCGAACTGCGGACCTCCGCTACCAGAACGGTACTCGCGTTTCTGCCGTTTGGCGTCCTTGCCTTCTGCATGCGTCGCCGCCGCAGACTGAGCAAAGCGTTGTGGATGCTGATGTTCATCTCCGCGATCGGCGCGGGAATGATCGGATGCGGTGGTAACCAGGTGGACTTCTATACCCCGGTTCCCACGGGATCACAGACGGTAACGGTCACAGCCTCGTGGCAGGGCTCCGCCTCACAACCAGCGGGTAGTCGGTCGTTCGTGGTGCCCATTACAATCGACTAACAAGAACCAGTCGTCGGGCCGGGCAGGACTCAAACGAGTTCTGCCCGGCTTTTCTTTTGTGGGGACAATGTCGACCCGCAAGTCAAGGCCTCGGCAGGACAACGCTGCGTGCAGCTCCAGCAAAGTTCAGTCAAGGGCGGTTGACCTGTGCTGTTGCCAGTGCTTTGGATGCGCTGAGTCGGGCACCATAGAATCCCTCAGAGCTAGCCTACCTCCGCATTCCGGCAATACCCATCGAAAAGGGGATGCAAATTGAGGCATGCCGGATACAATGGATATGTAGACAGAGCGGCCGAAGCTGGATAGTCTTATCTGAGCAGAGCATGCCCTCCAGAAAGTGTTCTAGATCAGGAATGAACGCGAGATCGACGCTAGCTTATTGTGCGTACGGAAACGTCTGGCACAGGCGGCGGAGGATTTGCCTTACCATGCATGTCATTGAAATCGAGATCGGTGCATCTGTCGCGCCGGCGGGGACTTCGCGTGTGTTTGAGCGCGAATCGACAATACAGACGGAGATGGATAAATAGATGGGGCGATTGCTGTGGCTGGTCTTGCTCATTCCTGCGCTCCCGGCGGTAGGCATGCTCTACCAATGGATCGGCGCACTGAACGACCGGAGACGTTTTCTCGGACTGGGTAGGTTGGTCGAGGTCGGGGACGGACGACGTATCTACGTGTCCGACATGGGACGAGAGATGGCGTCGGGTCCGACGGTCATCTTCGAATCAGGCATCGCGGCCACCAGCCAGAACTGGTTGCGCGTGCAGGAGGCTGTAGCCGGCTATACCCGGGCGGTCAGCTATGATCGCGACGGACTGGGTTGGAGTAGTGCATGCACGTCTGAGCGTACCCCGTCCAACATCGCGCGGGAGTTGCGGGAGTTGCTGCAGCGGGCAAACATACCTGGACCCTACCTACTGGTTGGGCATTCCTTTGGCGGCTTGGTTGTACGGCGTTACGCGGCCCTCTACCCGGACGATGTCGTAGGTGTAGTGCTGGTGGATCCCATGCGCTCCGAGGAATGGCCGCCGGTGAATGAATCGCAGAGGGCGATTCTGGAGCGTGGGATCCGAATGGCCGGCTATGGAATTCTGGTGGCGCGCTTCGGCCTGGCAAGGCTGGCGACCACCTCGTTGTTGTGCCGCTCCGGGAAGGCGTCGCGGGCGTTCAGCCGTGCGGCAGGAAACGGCGGAATCCATGTAATGCAGCGCATTACCTGCGAGGTAGGCAAGATGCCGCGCGAAGTGTGGCCTATCGTGGCGGCGCACTGGGCATCGCCGAAGTATTATCGTGGCCTTGCGGCTCATCTGGAAGCAGTGATTGCGACCGTGACCGAGATGCAGGTTGCGGAAGCAATTGAGGGAATACCGGTGGTGCTCCTGACGCCAGCCTCAGCCGAACCGCTCAGCAGCGAACGCTTGAAGCGCATTGGGCCCGAGGTCCGCCAGGTCATCGCGGAGAAGAGCGGCCACTGGGTTCACCTGGATGAGCCGGAACTGGTGCTGGAAACGATTCGCGCTATGGTGGAACAGGTTTCTCCGACCCAGGTGCCCTCGATGGCGGATCCGTACCACGCAGAAACCGGAGTCCTGCTCGAGATCGATTCCGACCCTGAACGCACCTGTGCAAACGTTGTGCCGATCGCGGTAAGTTAATCCTGCCTGAGTAACCCTGCCTGGGACGCGAAGAAAGCCTCGACGTCTTCGATGGACTGTGTGAGCCGGTAGGGTGGCAGCGAGTCGAGAAAGATGCGCCCATAGCGCTGCCGCTGAATGCGGGGATCCAACAGCATCAGCACGCCGCGGTCCTTCAGCGAGCGGACCAGCCGGCCGAAGCCCTGCTTCAGCGTGATCACAGCGCTGGGCACCTGGTAGTCGAAGAACGCGTTGCCGCCGGATGCTGTGATTGCGTCCATGCGGGCCTTCACGACTGGGTCGGACGGAACGGCGAAAGGCAGGCGGTCGATGATGACGCAGCTTAGCTGCTCGCCTTGCACGTCCACTCCCTGCCAGAAACTCGACGTGCCGAAGAGAACCGCGCCGGGTGTGTCGCGAAACTCTTCCAGAAGTACATTGCGAGGGGCCGTGCCTTGCAGCAGCAGTGGGTAGGGTAGTTCGGCGGCCAGCCGCTCGTGCATCGCACGCATTTGCGCATAGCTCGTGAACAGGCAGAAGGCGCGACCGCGGGTAATCTCCAGCATGCGACGAGTGCGTTCGGCTGCATGGACAAAGAAGTCCGGCTCGCGCGGGTCGGGCATGCCCTGCGGCAGATACAACAGTGCCTGCCGCGGATAGTTGAAGTGCGACGGGACTACCAGTTCGCGGGCCAGCGTCAGGCCAAGCCGCTTGGAGATGTGTTCGAAGCCCGAGACGCTGTTTCCGGATGCGGTCGCTCCCGACGCGACAGTCAGGGTGGCGGAGGTGAGCACCACCGAGTTGTACTCGTCGAACAGCGCGCCGGCGAGCAACTGCGACACGTCGATGGGCGTCGCCTGCAGATGCGTGTGGTGACTTGCATGACCGACGCCGCGAGCAACATTTCTGACTCCGCCGGCCGCTCTGCGTTCAATCCAGAACACAGTGTTCGGGTCGTGCGACTCGAGCAAGAACTTCAGGTGGGTGGCGATCTCCGCGGTGCGTTTGCGCAGGCCCGGTGCTTCGTCGACATCCTTCAGCCGTTCCAGCTCACCCTCCAGCCGAGCCAGCGCGTTGAGTGCGCCGGTGTAGATGTCGCCGCTCTCCTCCAGGAACTCAGCGCGCTGCTCGAAGGGCATGCGGCCGAGGCCTGCTTTCAGTTCGCCGTCGACGGGCAGCGCAGCAAAGAACATCCGCGCGCGATCGCGCAGGGTGGCGGTGGCGCTTTCGATTGCAGAGGTTGAGACGCGTTTCGCGCGCAGCATAGTCTCAACATCACGCGCGAGTTCGTCGAAGCGCTGCGTGCTGAGGCCAATGCCGAAGAAGTTGCTTGCTGTCTCCTCCAGATCGTGCGCTTCGTCGAAGATAACCGCGCCCGCAGCGGGCAGCACACCCGCATCCGCCGCTGCGCCGGCTTGCAGCTTGATCGCCATGTCGGCGAAGAACAGGTGATGGTTGACGATGATGATGTCGGACTCAAGCGCCTTGCGCCGCATCGCGGTGATGAAGCAACCTTCCCAGTCCGGGCAGCTTTGGCCCAGGCAGGCCTCGCCGCGTGCGTCGAGCTTAGGCCACAGAGCGGAGTTCTCAGGCAGCGAATCGATCTCCGCGCGATCTCCGGTCGCGGTAGTCTTCTCCCACGCGACAATGGTGTGGAACTGCGAGATCTCTTCGAGGCCCGAAAGCAGCGGCGAATCGCGCAGCGCATACAGCTTGTGTTTGCACAGATAGTTGCCGCGGCCCTTCATGTAACAGACCTTGAGCGGACCGAGGATGCTCTCCAGGAACGGCACATCCTTGAAGAAGAGCTGCTCCTGCAGGTTCTTGGTCCCGGTTGAGATGATCACGCGCTGCTGGCGTTCGCGCGCGAGACGCAACGCAGGCAGCAGATACGCCAGAGTCTTACCCGTGCCGGTGCCAGCCTCGACAATCAGATGGCGCCTGTCGGCGAAGGCCTTTTCGATGGCCTGCGCCATCTCATACTGCCCCTTGCGATGTTCGAATTCGAGGCTGGATCGTGAGAGCAACCCATGCGGCGAGAAGAAATCAAAGAGGCTCGGCAGCTTCTGTCCGGCAGCCTGCGCGCTCTCGTCCTGCAGACCGACGGCGTCCGCTGGCCCATCCGACCCAGGCGAGAATTGTGTAAGAGAAGACACGTGTGTTCTCTCCATGATATTCGTATTTCTTTCGATAGGCGGGAAGATAGGACAACGTCGGAACGCCTGCTTAGAAGCTCAACGGCTGGCCATGTAGGACCTGCTCCACCACGCCGTGGACCTGGATGATCGGCCACGGGTTGGCCACGGTCTGCGGCCCGTTCTGGCCGGGTTGATGGATCAGCAGTGCCGGGCGCGGATCGAAGACTCCGCGTGAGGCCGCGTCGTCCTCTTCAGTCCAGGCGGGCAGCCAGTCCCACGCGTCGATGCGCCACCCGTGGTCGCCCTCGACGATCATTGTGGTCTGGCCCCATCGCGGCGAGGCGCGCAGCGTCGAGACAAGCTGGCCAAGGACGCGGTCCACGAGGGCGAGATTGTCGATGTAGGAGCTGTCGCAGTACTGCGTGTAGTCGCCATTGATTCGGCTCCAGATGTTGGGGCTGTGAGGGATGGCGAAGTGGAGGAAGACGAAGTCGGCCTGGTCGGTGCGGAGCAGTTGGAAGGCGTGTTGCTGAAGGTCCGTTTCGGTCTGGTAGCGATGGCGCACGTCGAAGGTACATAGATCGCGGTCGGCGCGGGCGGGTGACTTCAGCTCGCGAACCACCTGCTTCAGCGGCGTGTAGACATTGGTCCAGAACGGTTCACCCTGCGCCATCAGGCCGTCGAACATATCGTGGTTGGTCCAGTAGCAGTTCTGGATGGCATCGGAGTAGATGGCGCAGTAGGGGTTGTACCAGCCGACGGCGGCGGTGCGCCAGCCGGCCTGTTCGGCGTCGGCGAAGGCCGTCTGCCCGCCGTTGATGGGCGCCCATCCGGGCTCGGACTCGTGGTGAACCCACAGGCGATTATGAAAGTTGTAGCGGATGCCGTCGACGATCTTGCCGGTCAGCAGCGATGGGATGATCTTGACGGTATGGTAGCCGGCGGGCTGGGTGTCGGTGAAAAGTGTACTCTGGGCGCGGAGGGAGTCGAAGTTAGGCAGGCGAAGGTCGCGCGCGCGGTGCTCGAAGACCTGGTCGTAGGAGAGCTCGTCGAAGACGACCCAGACCAGCAGAGGGTGCTGGCGAGGAGGCTGAGGGGACGCGGCCCACGCGGCAATGATCTGGTTCGGGGCGGGCTTCCACCTGGCAACCCAGACCAGTTGGGCAATGCTGCATAGCGCGAAGATGATGAGGGACGCTGCAACGGCGCTGCCAACGCGCATCAGGCGTCTGTACCACTTGTTAAAGCGCAGCAGCAACAGCAGTAGCACCGCGGCCCAAACGACGAGCAGGATGATCACCAGACCTTCGATCAGATCGAACGGAAAGAAGGATTGGGTGCGCTGGATGAGGTAGGGCGGGATGACAATGGCCACCACAAGCCGCAGCCACGGATAGAACCGCGTGCGCGCTGCCAGCACGAGCAGAACGAAGAGCAGCAAGGCGACCAGGAAAATGTCGGTGATCTGCGCGTAGCAAATGCGGGCGAGCCCTAGCGGCGTGTGCATGCGGACGTCGGCACCGCCGCCCAGCAGGTCGCCGTAGTTGACCACCAGGATGAGCGACGCAATTCCAATGCACTGGCAGAGCTTCTTCAACATCCGGTCATTCTCTCCTGTCTTACCGCGCTCTGCCTAATTGTGAACTACCCGATCTTTTCGAAGTGGAAGAGGACGCGTCCGTTCTTGAGCGCGTATCTGTCAATCATGCTGAAGCGGTCTGTGCATGCTGCCAGCAGGTCTGCCTCCGAGAGCGAACCGTACAGGGAATCACGTCCGCGCATCAGGCTCCGAAACATGGGGTCTTCGACGGGAACCCATTCGATGATGAGATGCTTCTGAGAAAGGCGATGGCAGAGATCGAGGATCGCGGGCAGCGGAATCTGTTCCATCAGCAGCAGATGATGGATCACCGCCAGCAGCATCACGAGGTCGAACTGCGCTTCAAGCCGAGGAAGCAACGCGACGGACTCGGCGTTGTTCCAGCCGACGGCAGGAGTGGGCCGCGCGATGTCCGCGTGGATGGTCTGGATGGAGAGATTGCGCTCACGGGCCATCCGAAAGATGCGATCCGCCGAGGCCATGTCGCGCTCGATGGCGACAACTTCCGCCCCCATCCCTGCCGCAAGGGCGCTGAACTCGCCGGTGTTGGCCCCAATATCCAGTACGCGCTCCGGGTGCGCAGCGTCGAGCGTGCGGTGAACCCAATCGACCTTGTGCCGGCTCTCTTCGGGCGTGTAGTGGGTAAGCGTGCCTTGATATCGACTCCAGTCCGAAGCGACGCTCTCAGGTATAGCTCCGCGCGTGCGCTGGCGCAGGTTCTTCAGAGTGCGCTTCAAAACGCTGGCCGTCACCTCCGGGTCCGCGATGCGTAGCGGGCGTTTCCTGGACGGTGTCTCGGAATTCTTGCGGCGATCGAGGAGGGTGGGCAGGGTGATGGGCCAGAACGCGTCTCGCGAGAGACGTTGCCCCCATCCGAGCGCGGCGTAACAGTCGGCTGGCTCGTATCCGTCGCGCTTGAAGAGGCTGAGTGAGAGCGGCCACGTGAGCATGCGGTTCATCAGCAATGGCAGCAGAAACGTGCGCACATATTGCCCGTAGGCGAGCCAAATGGAAGAATGCGGATCCCGACGTTCGAAGGAGAGAATGTCGACGAAGATGGGACGCGTAGCCGTGAAAAGGACGTTCAGCGGCGTCGCATCTTTGAGTATCCAGCCGTTTGCCAGGGCCTCTTCGCAGAGACTTAGCGTCAACTCGGCAGCGGCGAGCCACTGCGACGGGGTCCACTCCCACGGGTAGGTTGGTATGGGAATCTTGGGGTGGCGCAGACGCAGGACCGAGCCGGAGTCGTCGACTTCGGCGCCGATGAGCTCACCGCGTTCCTGTAGAGTGCGGCAGAAAGGAGACTCGAGCAAAGCCAGCACGACTGCGCGTGCCGACACGTCCACCCGGCGAACCACCAGGTCATCTTCAAAGCTAAGCGAGCCAGCGGGATCGCGGAAAGTGGCAGCCGGTAACGCAGAGGTCATGCGGCTTCGCTGGACTCACCTGCCTTGGTCCTGACGGGGAGGACCACTGTGGGCGCCTCTTTCTTGCGCGAGAAAAACGCGCGGATGCGGCGACGAACGTAGTAGGCGTAAGCTGCAACAACGGAAGCTATGCCCTGGAGAGCGATCAGACCCGAACCAGGGTCAACGTAGCCCCATGCCCGGCGTTCGCTGCCGACAATCATGCAGAGGGTAATAAAGATGCCCAGCGAAATTGAGATAATTCGCTTCATTGGAAGCCTTTCTGTGTTTGAAAGGCCGCTTGATCGACCGAAGCGGCGCGTAATGACTCAGAGAACGCCCAAAATGGTTCAACTAAGGAAAAGACACGGGCTGGCGGAAATAGTTGCGGTGCAGCTTTCACTGAGAATTTGTTCCCAGAATGCGCACATGGAATAAAGACGCAATAGCTGGCGCGAAAGATGCAAGGCCGGCGAATCTCGGGTATAAGTTGCCCAGTGCAGTGCCGTGACAACCGTTTACCGGATAAACCGCGCCAGCGCCGCATCGAGAAACCATCCAGCACAGAGAAGCGCCCGCAAACTCGGGAGGAGATGCGGGCGAGTGTATGTCGAAGAGTTGGGTTGATGTGCCGGACAGCAAGAATCAATGGAGCTTGATGCCCAAACCGACCGAGAGGATAGGGAAATATTTCAGGTCGGTCAGGTCGTTCTGCAGCGTCTGCTGTTCCTGTGTGATGCTGGTGGTGGGGATGGGGGCGCATTGAGGGGTGTGCGTGGCAGTTGGGCAGCCATTGCCTGTGAATGTGTAAGCGACCGTTGGCGAGGAGAAGAACTGAACGCCCACCTCGCTCTGAAACGTGAAGCGCCCCTTCTTGGGAAGGAGGTTGCCGGTGCCGATCGAGACCCGCCCAGCAGTCTTGCCGCCGAAATTGAAGGTTCCGCTGCCACTCAACGGATTTGAGGGGTCGCTATAGTAGTTGGTGCCGCCGACCGTAATGCTCTGACCAGTAGGAATACCGAGGGTAGCACTGAGATTGGTGTAGTTATAGACGGTCATGCCTCCACTGAGCCGGAACCGCCCCTTGAATGGAAAGAAGTCGACCATCACATCGGCGTTCTGGAACTTCAACGTTCCGTTGATGTTCGCGTTGTCTACTACGATGGTGCTTGGGCTGTAAGTGAAGAACGAGGCTCCGCCGCGCAAATTGAGCCGTTGCGGCACCAGCGGCGTGGCAACGTCGAAGCCCACGCCCGCCAGTCCGAACTTGACGCCTACAGCGATACCAGAGAACGGGCGGGAGCTACCCGCGGGTGCTCCGGCGCGGGGTGCGGAGGTTTGGGCAGGTGCGTTATACAGAAATGCGTTGGCGCTGCTGGACGAGTTGGCCGGCCGGCCGAGTTGCGCATAAAAGGCGGGCGCGGGAGCCGAGATTAGGTCTGCCGCCGGGGCCAGGGCCTGCGCGGATGATACGGCCGGGGAAGTGACCAGAGCCGCAAGAACCGCGAGAACAGACAGAGAACAAGAGAATTTCATTCGGTACTTACCTTTCCATTTTCCAGCTTTCGCCGGACCTTGGGCATGTTCTTCGTAAGCCACAAACATCACGTTTCACAGCCTGCGAATACTCCGGTCCAACCATCTTCAGCGCGATGAAAAACGCCGCAGAAGGATAGGTAATCCCTGGGGCGGTCCGCAGGGGTAGAGATCGACAGCAGTACGAATGGGCCAATAGTAGCAGAGGTTTGCAGCCTGTCGACAGAAATTTTCGGGTGGGAATATCTGTCGTTCCCATATCGGATTTGGCAGATGCACGCATCGATGTCTCTCCCCGAACATCTGAAGAATTAGGCCAACTTGAACCGTGTGCGAAGAGAGAGGTTAGACAATGACGGATGGGGCGGTCAGTTCAGCGGATATAGTCCCTGCAGGACAGGCACGGCGGCGGGTCGTGGTCCTCGGCGGAGGCTTTGCGGGTATCAACGCGGCGACGGCGCTGGCGAAATTGCCAGTGGATGTGACACTGGTCGACCGCAAGAACTATCACACCTTTCAGCCGCTGCTCTACCAGGTCGCGCTAGCAGTGCTTTCCCCTGCGGATATCGCGCAGCCCATCCGGTCTATTCTGCGCGACCACCCCAGCATAGAGGTGTTGATGGACGAGGCCGTGGGCTTCAACCTCGATCAGCGGCAGGTCCGGCTGAAGACCGGCGCCGTGCTGGAATACGACTACGTCATCGTGGCGACGGGTTCGACCCACTCCTACTTCGGCCACGAAGAATGGGCCAAGCTTGCGCCGGGATTAAAGACAATCGACGACGCCCTGGATATGCGCCGCCGCGTGCTGCTCGCGTTCGAGTTGGCGGAGCGGCAGATGATGGAAACGGGAACGCATCCGCCACTGAGGTTCGTCATCGTCGGCGGCGGCCCAACGGGAGTAGAACTGGCCGGGGCGATCTCCGACATTGCCCGACTCTACATGCGCAATAACTTCCGCTACATCGATACGAAGCAGGCGAAGGTGCTGATTCTCGAGGGCTCGCCGCACATCCTCGCCATGTACCCCGACGACCTTCAGCAAAAAGCGCGCAAGCAACTCGAAGCGCTTGGAGTCGAGATCCGCACCGGGACAATCGTGACCGACGTGCAACCTGGCTATGTCATGGTTGGCGAGGAGCGCATCGACGCAGTGGTAACCCTGTGGGCCGCGGGTGTGCAACCTTCGCCGTTGGGCCGGCTGCTTGGCGTCGAGACAGACAAGAAGGGTTGCGTGCTGGTGGATGAACACCTGAATCCGAAAGGCCATCCGGAAATATTCGTCTGCGGCGACTTGGCGCACGTTGAGCAGGATGGCCGCCAGTTGCCCGGCGTAGCCCAACCCGCAATGCAGATGGGCACCTACGCCGCCAGGCGGATCGGCTGTCTCGTAGCGCGGGAGGCCGGGTCGGAAGGCTGCCCAATCAAAGGTTTCCGCTACTTCGACAAAGGCGATATGGCGACCATCGGGCGCAAGGCCGCAATCGCGAAGATCGTCTGGCCCTTCAAGGCGCACTGGAGCGGCTTCATGGCGTGGCTGGCCTGGCTCCT
>Ga0302276_10003015_pt1 | contig 14654 bp, 8 predicted proteins | sample III_Bog_N2_3_FD_198768 | JGI IMG/M metagenome (GOLD analysis project Ga0302276, IMG submission 198768) | Peat permafrost microbial communities from Stordalen Mire near Abisko, Sweden - III_Bog_N2_3 | ecosystem: Environmental > Terrestrial > Soil > Wetlands > Peat | place: Sweden: Abisko...
CAGAGGAGGATGGCCGTTAGACCGTGCAAAGAACGCATCGCAAATGCTCCTGGCAGGAGAAGTGGCCGGGCATGATTGCACGACATGAACTGCCTGTTTGGTCAGACGCCATCCTGGGGCGAAAGTTGTGGTGGGGGAGGGGTGGGTGATGGGGGAAGCGGAGGGGGTAATTAAGTGGTAATTATGGGGATTTCGGGCCGGATTTGCACTGAATATGGTGCAAAGTTGCGGTTCGGCGGCTGCGAGTTTTCCGGTCGTTATTCAAGATATTGCATTGAAACTAAATGGCTTGCTGCTCAAATGGGTTATACCATACCGGGGTATAGGTGGGTGCGTTTATTTATTTATTTTCTCTTCGCGGCGGATTTGGGAGGCCGGCCCGGACCTCTGGACGGTTTTTTCTCGAGGCGGAGGGCGGCGAGCGCGAACTTGGCGGAGCTGAGGAGATCTTCGGCCTGGTGGTGCAGGATCAAATTCAAAACTTCAGCGAATGAGACGCAAGCGATGAAGTCGCGGACGTTTTCGTAACTGTCGAGGGGAGGCATGGCGCGGAGATACCTGAATCTGGCCTCTTTTGCGACGATGAATTCGGCTTCTTCACTGGTGCCGAGCTCAGCGCGTGTCTTCTTAGCGGCACGGTTGCAGGCGCGCATGCAGCGGTTGACGGCGGGGTTTACAGAAGGGCCGTCGGCCATTTCCGCCCAGATTTCCTGTTGGGTGAATCCCTTGAATTCCTCGATTTCACCGGGTGTGAGTTCAATGGGTTCGAGCATCGCAAATCTCCTATGAGATTGAGCTTAGCGAAATTTGCGAATAAATCTGCAGAGTGCGTTGTGAATTAACCGGTTTGGAATCTGCGGGGTGGGGATGATTTGGGAGAAGAGGGCTTGACGCGGGTGGGGCGCGTCAGCGAGTCAGTGTTTCTTGGGGGGGTATAAGGGAAGCGGAGTGAAGTTTCTGATGGGCCGGAGGGGGGAGCGGGGAGATGACTGTTGTTACTTCGCCTTCTTGCACTTCTCAATGATCGCGACATGCAGCCGCTCGCTCACTTCGGTGGGCAACTCGTAGATCTCGTGGCAGCGGAAAATCTCGATGGTCTTGCGGGTGGTGTCGAGGACAACTTCGCAGTGGCCGCACTTGCGCAGGTGGACTTCGATCTCGGCGCGTGTCTCCGCGGCAATCGACTTATCGATGACGTCGTCGAGAATCGCGAGAAACTCAGTGCAGGTCACGCGTCAACTCCGTTTCCTAAGGGTCCGTTTCCCTTCGCGGAAGCCTTTGCTTCGGAAGCTGCCGGAGTTGTTCTCTTGAAGTAGCGGCTCAAACGCTCGCGCAATTGCAGACGCGCGCGCAATAGGCGCGACTTGACCGCGGGAACGCTCAGGCCGAGAGCCTCGGCGGTCTCCTCGGTCGAAAGCCCGTCCACATCGCGCAGCACGAAGACCACGCGGAATCCCTGTGGCAGGCCCTGAATGGTTTTCTTCAGGATATCGGCCAACTCGGACTGGTTGTAGTTCTGCTCGGGATTGGGCGCCCAGTCGGCGAAGTCGCGGGGGACACTGCCTTCCTCGGTCTGGATATCCTCGTCCATCGAGACCAATTTGCCGGTGCGCCGCTTGCGCAGCCGCATCAGACTCTCGTTTACCGCGATCCGTACCAGCCATGTATAGAATTTCGAGTTCCCCTGAAACTGATCGAGTTTCTCATACGCCTTCAGAAACGCATCCTGCATCACGTCTTCAGCGTCTTCGCGGTTCTGCGTAATGTGCTGCGCAATCCTGAAGAGCTGCCGCTCGTACTTGCGGACCAGCGTGTCGTAGGCCGAGACATCCCCCGCGCGAACTCGCTCGACGAGGGCGACGTCGGGGTGCGGCTCGTTTTGTTCTGCTACTGGTTCGATGGTCGGCATGGGAATCGGATGCTAAAAATCGCGACGGATCAGGTTAGGGAAAGCGTTGTGGCCGGATGGGAACAGTCGAAGTGAGCCCGCAAAATATGAGTGTAATTGACGCAGGGTCTGGGGACCAAATCGAAAGACAGGGACTGAGGGGCTGAGGGACTAAGGGACTGAGGGACTAAGGGACTGAGGGACTAAGGGACTGAGGGACTAAGGGACTGAGCGGCTGTGTATGCGTGGGCGGGGCGAGGAGATTTCGGCGAAGCCGTAACGTCACTGGTTCATCGGCTGCGACGGTGGAGAGGAAATCGGCATAGAGTGGAATTATGTCTGGTTTCTCTCCCCCGTGGCCTATGCTTAGGCGCGGTTATAGTAGTTTTGTTCTTCTGTTTGGATTGCTGATGCTTGGCTTGTCCGGTGTGGCGCAATCCACGGCGACTCCCGCGGCAAGCACTTCTGGATCGGGCACGGCGAAGTCCGGAAGCGCCAAGCACGCAACAACCAAAAAGCCCACCGCGAAGCATAAATCTACACACCAAACCAGCCACGCCTCCAGCCGATCGTCCCGAGTGGCGCACACGGCGCGCATCAAACAGGCTTTTGTGGCTTCAAAAGAGCTGGAGCCAATGGCCCAGCAATTGGCAACCATGCGCACGCCGGAGGCCTACACGGCGGTGACCGCCTACGCGCATAGCCACACGGGTGAGGCCGCGGCTGCTGCCTATCTGGCGCTGGGCCACGCGTACCTGCTGGACAAGCGCTATGCCGATGCGGGAACGGCCCTGGCGCAGGCGCGACGCGACGAGGGCGAACTGGCGGACTACGCAGATTTTCTCGATGCCGAAGCCAGCCACCAGGCGGGTGACGATGCGGCTGCCGAGAACATCCTTCACGGTTTTACAGACCGCTATCCCGACAGCATCTTCGACGCCCAGGAGCCTGAGCTTGAAGCCACCGTTCTGTTGGACCTGGGAAACTACACCGCGGCGCGCCAAGTGCTGGCCGCAGCCGCCAGCACAGCGGCGGCGAGCCGGCCCGGTTTCCAGCTTGCGGAGGGCCAGGTGGAGCAGGCGCTGGGCCAGCAACAGGCTGCGGAAAACACTTTCAAGCTGCTTCTGCTGGGCCATCCTTTGAGCGCTGAGGCGCAAATCGCGCGCGCCAAGCTGACGGAGCTGGGAGCTGAGGCGTTGCTGACTGCGGCAGACCTGCGCACCCTTGCCGAAGCCTTCTACAACGCAGGCCGTTACGCCGAGGCGGACGAGCAGTTTCGCGTACTGGAGCGTGCGCCGGGACTTGACGCACAGACCCGCAATGGATTTGCGGTCTCCGAGGCCGCGTGCCAACTGAAGCTGAAGCGCCTGACGGTGGCGGAAGCCCAGGCGCTGCCCGACACGGCAGACGATAACGGCGCGCGGCGGCTTGACTTGCTATTAGATCTGGCCCGCGATCGCAATGACACTGACGGACTGAAGCAGATCATCGCCGAAATGGAGTCCCGGTTTCCGCATAGCCCGTGGCTCGCCGATGCGCTGTTCTCCGCAGGCAACATGTACATGCTGAAGCGCGATTACCCAACGGCCATCGAGTACTACGCCGATCTGGCGGGGCGTTTTCCCGGCGACAAGAACGCTTCCGCTGCGCACTGGCGCTCCGGCTGGCTGAGCTACCGGCTGGGACTTTACCCCGCTGCGGAGCACATCTTCGACGAACAGATCCAGCTCTATCCGGGGACCACGGAAACTGTCTCCGCTCTCTATTGGCGTGGTCGGTTGTATGAAACGCAGGACCATAATCCCGCGATGGCAGCGGCGAACTATCGCACCATCGTGCGCGCCTACCAGCACTTCTTCTACGCACAGATGGCACGGCTGAGACTGGCCGCACTAGCCACCCCAGCAAGCACAGACCGCTTGCCGGGGGCCCCGGCGCCAGGCAACACGCAAGCTGCGCCGCAGCCACAACTGGATAGCATTCAGCCGCTGCCCGTGCCGCACTTCGTCGACAGCTTTCCCGAGGACAGCCCCCATCTGGCCAAGGCGCGCCTGCTGGCCAATGCCGGCTTGACGGAGTACATTGCGCTCGAGATCAAGGCCGATCCCAACTCCTCGTCGTGGGGAGCGCTGGCCGAGGGACAGATTTACTCCTCCTATGGCCAGACCTTCCGGGCGGTGCGCGCGCTCAAGCGGGCCATTCCGAATGCGGCTTCGGTCTCCATCCAATCCATTCCGCTTGCCTACTGGCGGATTCTTTTTCCGGAACCGTGGTGGAACACGATCGAAACCGAGTCGGCGAAAAACAATCTCGATCCGTACCTGGTAGCCTCGCTCATCCGGCAAGAGTCGGAGTTCGATTCCACGGCGATTTCCTATGCCAACGCCTACGGCTTGATGCAATTGCTGCCGACGGTGGGCAAGTCCATGGCACACCAGGAGGGAATTGCCCACTTCCAGACCTTCCAGTTGCTCGATCCCAACATGAATATCCGGCTGGGCACGCGTTATCTGCGGCAGATGCTCGACCGATTCGGCGGCGTGAAGGAGTACGCGCTGGCCGCTTACAACGCGGGCGACAGTCGCGTTGTCGATTGGCAGGCGGCGGGTCCGTATTCCGGAATCGACGAGTTCGTGGAGTCCATCCCCTTTACGCAGACGCGCGAATACGTTGAGGCCATTCTGCGGAACGAGGAAACCTACAAGGCGATCGACGATTTTGCCAACACCCATGGTTCGGCTGCGGCGCCGGTGTCCCATTGAAGCGGTTCGAGGTTCGATGTGCCCAGGCGTTTTGCTATCCCACCCTTTTCGCAAGAAACGCAAAAAGGATGGGGCACGGAATTGAAACGCTGGGAATCCAACTTGCTACCCCCTGTGACGTTTCGCATTGACATATTCCCCGCGCGTGATGAGACTGAGTTGAACCGGAGGCAGCTCTTCCGGCGAGTGTCTCGCAGCCAGCCTTTCTGTAGACTACGGAGCCGGGCGGTAACCAATGCACGGCTCGGAACCATCAACTCTGGTAGGGCCTGGTAGGGCCTGGAGGGAACGATGGCAGCCGACTTGCAGTTTCTGGAAGAGTGGATCCCCGAAAGAATGGACCCCGGAACGGTTTTTGTGCTGGAGAATCAGGCCAAGCTGGGCCAGGCACAAAATCCCTACGTAGCCGTGATGTCGTGTCCGCGCTGCGGGACGCTGGGGCTCATCACGCGCCGGCAACTTTACGCCGGCGAGACCATGATCTGCGGAGGCGACTCCTGCTCGGCGGAGTACCGGCTTGATGGCGATGCCATCTGCTACCGGCCGGCGCAGTAATCGCTATTGCTGAAGCTTGTAATCCGCGTTGGTCGTCTTGGCGCCGGCCTGACTCGGTGTGGGAAGCTGTGAGCGGTCCCATCCTCCGCCCAGCGCCTGCACGAGCTGGACCGACGAAGTCATTTCCTCCACCTGAAGCGAATTCAGCGTTTGCTGGTTACTGAGCAGCGTATTCTCCGCAATCATAACGTCGACATACGGATCGACGCCGGTGTTGTAGCGCGAGGTTTCGATGTTGAGATAATCCTGGGCGTCCTTCACCGCCTGCTGCTGGCGCAGGATCTGCTGCGAATAAATGCGCGTGGCGGCCAGATAGTCTTCCACCTGCTGGAAGGCGATGAGCGTGACTTGCCGATAATTGGCGAGGTCGGCGTTGTATTGAGCGACATACTGGTGCAGTTCAGCGCGGTAGAGGAAGCCGTTGAAGAGAGTCTCGGCAGCAGACGGTCCGATGGACCAGGTGCGGCTGGGCCCGGTGAACAGGCTGGTCAACGTAGAGCTCTGGAATCCACCAGCGGCGCTGAGGGTTACTTGCGGGAAGAACGCGCCGTAGCCGATGCCGATGACGGCATTGGCCTCAGCGAGCGTGCGCTCGGCGGCTGCAATGTCAGGACGCCGTTCGACAAGCTGCGAGGGCATGCCGGTGGGTATGGGCGGCGGCGCGAAGACCATGGGCTTTTGAGGGATGGAAAAATCGGTGGGCATTTTGCCCAGGAGCATGGCGATGGCATGCTCATATTGCGCGCGCAACAGTCCCACGTTGATGGCGGTCGCTTGCGCCGCTTCCAGCGTGGTCTTGGCCTCGGCTACCGAGATGTAATCGCCCACGCCCGTGTCGTACTGGGCCTGGTTGTAATCCAGAGACTTCTGATCGTCGGTCACGGCCTGATTCAGGATCTGCTGGAGCATGTCCTGGCCGCGAATCTCGAAGAAATATTCAGCCAGGCTGGCCTGCTCCGTCAGCTTCTCAACCTCGAGATCGGCCGCGCTCACCTGGGAGGCATATTGCGCCTCATGGACTTCGTTGCGGATCTTGCCCCAGAAATCAGGTGTCCAGGAAACGTCAATGGGAGCATTCCATAGCGTCGAAGTCTTACCGGTGTTCGCCTGCGTGGAATTACTCAGCGAACCGGAACTTTTTGACCGGTTCCACGATGGAGCCGCGGTAACCGTGGGCCAGTATTGCGAGCGCGCTTCGGCGATCGTGGCACGAGCCGCCATGTAGTTCTGGAAATACTCCTTCAGGTTCTCGTTATTGATATTGAGCTGTTCTTCGAGCGCATTGAGCTCGGGATCGTTGAAGACCTCCCACCAGTTGCCGCGCAGCATGGCGTCCTGCGGGCTGGCCACCTTCCAGCCGCCGGTATCTTGGAAGTTGACGGTCGACTCCTTGTAATTGGGCGCGGTGACTGCCGTCGGCGTGGGCGCGTGGTAATGCGGGCCCACGTGGCAGCCGGAGAGGAGAGCCATCGATCCTAACGCGACAGCAGGGCCCAATGCGGCAACAGCGCCGGCAAACCGGATTCGATTTTTTTCGACAAACAGACTCATAATTCCTCTCTCGAATTACAACGTGGCATCCGCGGCCCTCGGATTCTGCGCGCCGGCATACCTGCTGGGAAAGAAGAAGCGCAGCAGCCACAGGCGGAACTTGTCCATCAACAGATAAACCACCGGGGTTGTGTAGAGCGTGAGCAATTGGCTTAAGACCAGTCCGCCCACAATGGTGATTCCCAAAGGCTTGCGCAGTTCCGAGCCGGTTCCGTGCCCGAAGGCCAGCGGCAACGCTCCGCAGATGGCGCACATGGTGGTCATCATGATGGGCCGGAAGCGCAGCAGGCAGGCCTGAAAAATCGCTTCGCGCGTAGTCTTGCCCTCGTTGCGCTCGGCCTGTAGCGCGAAATCGATCATCAGGATGGCATTCTTCTTCACGATGCCGATGAGCAGTATGATGCCGATGATGGAGATCATGTTGAGATCGATGTGGAAGAGCATGAGCGCCAGCATGGCGCCCGCGCTGGCCGAGAACACCGTGGAGATGATGGTCAGCGGGTGAATCAGGCTCTCATAGAGAATGCCGAGCACGATGAAGACGGAAAGCAACGCAGTGACGACCAGAATCGGCAACGTCGACATCGATTGCTGGTAGGCCTGGGCGGTTCCGGCAAAGAATCCCCGCACCGTTCCCGGCATTCCCAGCCGCTCCTCCATCTCCGTCACTTCCCGGGTCACGTCGCTGAGCGAGGCACCAGGGCGCATGTTGAATGAGACAGTAGCCGACGGGAAAAGGCTGGTATGGGGCACCTGGAGCGGGGTGGTGTTGGCGTGCGCCTTGGTGACGGAGGCGAGCGGCGAAACCATATTGAGCCCCGCGCCTGAGGAAGACTTGCTTGGCGTGAAGTAGATATTGTTCAACCCCGACGGATCCTGCCAGTACTGCGGAGCTACTTCCATCACCACGTAATACTGGTTGAGTTGGGTGTAGATAACCGAGACCTGGGATTGGCAAAACGCGTTGCAGAGGGAACTATTCAGCGACTGCGGGGTCTGTCCCAGCCGCGCCGCGGTGACGCGGTCGTAGTTGAGCATTTCCTGCAATCCCCCGTTTTGCTGATCGGTGTTCACGTCCTGCAGGTCAGGCAGCTTGGCCATATTTGCGAGCAGGATGGGTCCCCAATGCGCCAGATCGGCTGTGTTGTCTGCCTGGATGGTGTATTGATATTGCGCGCCGCCGCCGCGTCCCCCGATGCGCAAATCCTGCGCGGGCTGCAAAAATGCCGAGGCTACCGGCAGGCTGTTCATGGGCTTGCGAAGGCGGCTGATGACGTCCATCGCCGAGGTCTGGCGCACGTCGCATTTCGGGCCCTCATCGCAACTGGTGCCCAGCGGCTTAAGCGCCACGAACATGAAACCGCTGTTGCCGCTTCCGGTGTAAGAGAGAACGTGGGCCACGGCGGGATCGCTTTTGACGACATTGACCAGCGATATGGTGGAGAAATTCATGAAGGGAAAGGAGGCATCCTGCGGGCCCTGCAATTGGCCCATGATGACGCCTGTGTCCTGCTGCGGGAAATAGCCGGTGGGAATCTTGAAGACGATCAGAACGTTGAGCGCAATGGTGAGCAGAAGCACGACCAGGGTCAGTCCGGGATTATCCAGCACCCAGGTGAGAGATCGACGATAGATTGACACCATGCCATCGAAGAAACGTTCGCTGGTGCGGTAAATCCAATTATGTTTTTCGCCTTCCTTGTGGGTTTTGAGCACGTGAGCGCACATGCAGGGCGTGGTGGTGAGGGAAATGACCATCGAGATGACGATGGCCGTGGCCAGCGTCATCGCGAATTCGCGGAAAAGCCGCCCGATGATTCCCCCCATCAAGAGAATCGGAATGAACACCGCAATCAACGATACGCTGATGGAAAAGACCGTGAAGCCGATCTCCTGCGCTCCCTTCAAGGCGGCGGCAAAGGGCTCCATTCCGGCCTCGAGATGCCGGGTGATGTTTTCCATGACCACGATGGCGTCGTCCACTACAAATCCGGTGGCGATGGTGAGCGCCATCAGCGACAGGTTGTCGAGCGTATAGCCGAACATGTACATCGCCGCAAAGGTTCCGATGAGCGAAACCGGGACCGCGACAAAGGGGATCATGGTAGCGCGCAGGCTGCGCAAAAATACAAAGACCACCAGGATGACCAGGCACACCGATCCAATCAGCGTCTTATATATGGATTTGACCGAAGCCCGGATGGTTACGGTGCGGTCCATGTCCACCGTGGTTTTGACGCCCGCGGGCAACACGGCCTCGAGAAACGGCAGTTGCGCTTTGACGCGATCGACGGTGTCAATAATATTGGCTCCGGGCTGCCGGAAGATGGTGAGCACCACTCCCTTTTTCCCGTCTATGTAGCCGGCGGCGCGGAGGGTCTGTGTGGAATCCTCGACGTCGGCCACATCCGAAAGCTTGATGGCCACGCCGTTGTGATATCCGACGATCAGAGGCCGGTAGTCTGCCGCCTCGGAGATCTGGTCGTTGGTGAGGATGTCTTCGCTGACGCCGTTATCGGAGAGTTGACCGCGGGGCGAGTGGGAGTTTTGCAGGCTGAGCGCCGATTGCACGCTGCTGAGCGTGAGGCCGAAACTTTCAAGCTTGGTGGGGTTCACTTCGACACGCACCGCAGGCGCGCCGCCGCCCTGCGCGCCCACCTGCCCGACGCCCTGAATCTGGGAAAGCTTCTGCTCGAGGATGGTCGAGGCCAGGTCGTACAGCTTCGTCACCGGATACTTGTCCGATGTCAGGCTGATGATCATGATGGGCGAATCGGACGGATTGATCTTGCGGTAGGAAGGATTGGAGGGCAGGTTGGCGGGCAGATAGGTGCGCGCTGCGTTAATGGCAGCCTGAACGTCGCGAGCCGCGCCATCGATGTTGCGGCTCAGATCGAATTGCAGGGTGACCGAACTCGACCCCAGCGAGCTCGAAGAGGTCATCTCGGTGATGCCGGCGATGTGGCTGAACTGGCGTTCCAGCGGCGTGGCCACCGAGGCCGCCATGATCTGCGCGCTGGCGCCTGGCAAGCCGGCGCTTACGCTGATAGTAGGAAAGTCCACCTGCGGCAGGGGCGCCACCGGCAGGACAACGAAGGCGATGGCGCCTGTGATGGCCACCGCAATGGTGAGCAGCGTGGTGCCCACGGGCCGCCGGATGAACGGAGCCGAGAGGTTCATGCATTCTCCGTGCCGGAGGGCAGTTCGCTGTCGGGCGCGATACGGGAGAGACGCCGCCCCTGAAAGCGCTGTCCGAGGCGGTCGAAGAAGATGTAAATTACCGGCGTGGTGTAGAACGTGAGCAATTGGCTCAACAGCAAACCGCCGACCATGGCAATGCCCAGCGGGCGGCGCAGTTCCGAACCGAGTCCGGTGCCTGCGGCCAGCGGAATGCCGGCCAGCAGCGCGGCCATGGTGGTCATGATGATGGGGCGGAAGCGCAGCAGGCTCGCCTGGTAGATCGCCTCTGTCGCATCCATGCCATGCTTGCGCTCTGCCTCCAGGGCAAAGTCCACAATCAGAATGCCGTTCTTCTTGACGATACCGATGAGCAGGATGATGCCGATGATTCCCACCACGCTCAAATCCTCGCGGCAGATCATGAGCGCGAGCAGCGCGCCGACGCCGGCCGAGGGCAGCGTGGAAATAATGGTAATGGGGTGGATGAAGCTCTCATACAGGACGCCCAGAACGATGTAGACAGCAACAATAGCGGCGAGAATCAGCAGCGCCTCGTTGGAGAGTGAATTCTGGAACGACGCAGCAGTGCCTTGGAAACCGGACTGCAAGCTGGCGGGGAAATTGAGGTTCTTGGCCACCTTGTCAATGTCGGTGATGGCCGATCCCAGCGAGGCATTGGGGGCCAGGTTGAATGACACCGTGACGGAAGGGAACTGTCCCTGATGATTTACGGAAAGGGCTTCAGTGGTGCTGGTCATCTGCGTGAAGGCGCTGAGTGGAATGGAATTGGCGCCGACCGAGGGCGAAGACGCCCCAGCATTGCTCGTGGTGCCGGCCAGCACAGAAGCCGGCGAGGTCATGACCCCGGAAGAAGGCGTATAGCGAACCGATGTGGTGGTGGCGTTGGAGCCGGCCGATGCCGAGGCAGACGAGGAGTACGACGTGGCTGCGCCGGCCCCGGTTGTGCCCGAGGCTGAATTGGTCTGGATGTACAGATCGCTGAGCTTGGAAGGGTTCTTTTGCCACTCGGGAGCGGTTTCCAGGATCACGTGATATTGATTGAGCTGCGTATAAAGAGTGCTGATCTCGCGCTGCCCGTAGGCGTCGTAGAGCGTGTTGTCAATGGTGGTGGGGGCAATGCCCAGCCGCGAGGCCGTCACGCGGTCGATCTCCAACTGCACCGCCTTGGCGCCGGTCTGCTGATCGGTGGCCACGTCTTCCAGGTCGGACAGCTTATTGAGCTGCGCAACAAATTTGTCGGTCCACTCGTTCAACTCGTCGGTGTCGGGATCTTCAAGCGTGTACTGGTATTGCGTGCGGCTCACGCGATCGTCCACCGTGATGTCCTGCACCGGCTGCATGTAAAGATGCATGCTCTGCACCTTCTGCAGATTTTGTTGCAGTCTACGGATCACGTCGGAGGCGCCGATGCGCTGGTTGATGGGTTTGAGATTGATGGAAATGCGGCCGCTGTTGAGCGTGGTATTGATGCCGTCGGCGCCGATAAAGGAAGAGAGGCTCTCCACCGCGGGATCCTGAAGAATGATCTGCGCAATTTCCCGCTGCTTCTCGCTCATGGCCTCGAAGGAGATGGATTGCGAAGCCTGGGAGATGCCCTGAATGACACCGGTATCCTGTACCGGGAAGAATCCCTTGGGAATGAAGATGTAGAGAACGACGGTAAGAACGAGGGTTGCGAGGGCCACCAGCAGCGTAATGGTCTGATAGCGCAGCACCACGCGCAGCGTGCGCCCGTAAAAGGCGATCAGCCTATTGAAAAAGTTCTCCGACCACTGGTAAAGGCGGCTCTGCTTCTGCTTGGGATCGTGGCGCAGGATGCGCGAACACATCATCGGCGTGAGGGTGAGCGAGACGACCGCGGAGATGACGATGGTGACGGCCAGCGTCACTGCGAATTCGCGGAAGAGGCGGCCGACCACGTCGCCCATGAACAGCAACGGAATGAGCACCGCAACCAGAGAAACCGTGAGCGATACGATAGTGAAACCGATCTGCTCGGCGCCGGTGAGGGCGGCTTCGAGAGGCGGCATGCCCTCCTCAAGGAAGCGGCTGATGTTCTCGATCATCACGATGGCGTCATCGACCACGAAGCCGGTAGAGATGGTGAGCGCCATCAGCGACAGGTTGTCGAGCGAGTAGCCGAGCAGGTACATGACGGCGCAGGTGCCGATGAGCGAGAGCGGCACAGCCACGAAGGGAATCAGGGTGGCGCGCCAACTGCGCAGGAACAAGAAGATCACCGCGATCACCAGGACAACGGTGAGCCCCAGCTCGAAGTACACGTCGTGCACCGACGACTCAATGCTGGTGGTCATGTCGGTCATGGTGGTTACTTTGATCGAGGCGGGAAGATTCGCCTCGAGCTGGGGCAGAACCTTCTGGATGGAATTGACGACCGTGATGGTATTGGCGCCCGGCTGGCGCTGAATATTCAGAATGACTGCGGGCGTGAGCGAAGGACCGGTGGAACCGTTGCCCGTCAGCCCCATCCAAGCGGCCTGCTTGGTGTTTTCTACGCCGTTCACTACATTGGCGACGTCTTTCACGAAAACCGGCGCGCCATTGCTGTAGGAGATCACGACATTGTTGTAGTCATCGGCGGTGTTGATTTGATCGTTGGCGTCGATCTGATAGTCCTGGCGCGGCCCGTCGAAGTTACCTTTTGCGGAGTTGACGCTGGACTGGACCAGAGCTGTGCGCACGTCCTCCAGGTTGAGGCCGTGCGAGGAAAGGGCGACCGGATTCACCTGGATGCGCACCGCGGGCTTTTGGCCACCGCTGATGCTCACGAGGCCGACGCCACTCAACTGCGACAACTTCGGCGCCAGGCGAGTATCCACCATGTCCTCGACCTGGGACAGGGGCATGCTGTCGGAACTGATGGCCAGCGTGAGGACGGGCGCGTCGGCGGGGTTGGTCTTGTTGTAGACCGGAGGCACCGGAAGATTTGAAGGCAGAAAAGTCTGGCCGCCATTGATCGACGACTGCACCTCTTCTTCGGCGACGTCGAGCGAGAGCGAGAGGCTGAATTGCAGAACGATGACCGACACGCCACCGGCGCTGGTCGAGGTCATCTGACTCAGGCCCTGCATCTCGCCGAACTGGCGCTCCAGCGGCGCAGTGATGGTGGTGGCGACCACGTCAGGGCTGGCGCCGGGATAGAAGGTGAGCACCTGGATCGTCGGATAGTCCACTTCAGGCAGCGCCGATACCGGCAACTGAAAGAATGCGACGATGCCCACCAACAAAATTGCGGCCATCAGCAACGACGTTGCAACCGGCCGCAGAATGAATGGGCGGGACGGACTCATGGAGCGGCCTCTGTGGTGTCGGTGTCGGTGGACGGTATGACGACCGTGGATTGCGTGACCGGCGAGCCGTCAATCAACTTTTGGAAGCTGCTATTGGCTACGACGTCGCCAGGCTTGAGGCCCCATGTGATGACCGTATTGCCCTGATCGGAAATCCCCGACTTCACGTTGGTCTTGACGGCTTTGCCGACCGGTTGATTGCTGCCGCCGCCGCCGCCACCGTTGCCGCCAGCGCCACCGCCGCCGCCGTTGCCACTGCCGCCTCCGTGGTGTCCGCCGCCCTGACCACCGTTTGGTGGACCGGCGGAATGGCCGGGAGCGTTCGGGGTGAGTCCCTGAATGAGATACACGAAGTCTGTGCTGCCGTTGTGCTGAATCGCCGAAGAAGGAACCAGAACCTGATTATCGAGAGTCTTCACCAGCAGGCGCGTGTTGACGAACTCATTGGGGAAGAGTTGGCCGTCGCGGTTGTCGAATTGCGCACGCAACTTTACGGTTCCGGTCACGGTATCGATCTGGTTGTCGACGGTGATCAGCTTGCCCTTCGCAATCAGCTTGGTGTTGGTGCGGTCGTAGGCATCGACTTCAAGAGCCTTGCCGCCCCGCATCTGTTGCAGAACCTGTTGCAGGCTGTCTTCGGCCAGCGTGAAGATTACGGTAATCGGCTGTACCTGCGTGACGACCAGAAGAGCAGTGGTGGAGTTGGCAGTTACCAGATTTCCGGGGTCAACCAGGCGAAGCCCGATGCGCCCGTTGATCGGCGAGGCGATGTGGCAATAAGCCACCTGCACCTGGTCGTAGTGCACCGTGCCTTCGTCGTTCTTCACGGTTCCCTGGTCCTGAAGCACAACCTTTTCCTCGTCCTCGAGCGTCTGCCGCGGGATGGCATTCTTGGCCCACGCATCCTGATAGCGCTTCTGGTCCATCTGCGCCTCGGCGAGCAGGTTCTGATCACGCTCCAGCGTGCCCTGCGCCTGTTCCAGTTGCGCTTCATAGGGCCGGGAATCAATGTCAATGAGCGGATCGCCCTTGTGGACCGCCTGGCCCTCGCGGAAGTGCACCGCCGTGATCACGCCCGTCACCTGCGAGGTAATGGTGTCGGTATACACCGGCGTGACGGTGCCGATGGCGTTCAGATAGACGCCGATGCTGCCCTTTGTGGCCGTGGCCAGGGTGACAGGCACAGGACCGGCCATGCCTCCGCGGCGGTTGCCGCCGGCAGGTACTGCCGTACTGGCGCTATGCTGCTTGTACACCCAGAAAAACAGGAGTCCGAAGAGAAGCAGAATGATCACCCAGATCCAGCGGTGGCGACGCTTTTTTGCGGAGTTGGCGGGCTCAAGCCCCGAGGCAGAATTTGAAACAGACAAAGGCTGGTCCATCGTC
>Ga0302276_10003017_pt1 | contig 14648 bp, 9 predicted proteins | sample III_Bog_N2_3_FD_198768 | JGI IMG/M metagenome (GOLD analysis project Ga0302276, IMG submission 198768) | Peat permafrost microbial communities from Stordalen Mire near Abisko, Sweden - III_Bog_N2_3 | ecosystem: Environmental > Terrestrial > Soil > Wetlands > Peat | place: Sweden: Abisko...
TCGCTCGCGACGGTCATGCTCACGGTGCCGGCGTAGCTCAGCAGGCTGATGCCGAGGGCCACGTGACCTGCCGTCGGTGCCCAAACGGTCATCGACTCGACGGCGCGCCCCCCCAGCTCGATCGGCAATGGCGGACCGGCGACGTTGGTCACCAGGAGCGAGCCTTTACGCGAGAAGAGCTCCACGACGAGGCGCTCGACCTGCGCGCTCGCCAAGCCTGCGGCGCCGAGGATTCCGTACGTGACGTCGGCCTCGGGCGAAGCCTTGATCGCGTCCATTCTGCGCTTCATCTCGCGCACGCGTTCGATCGGCGACGCGATGTTCAGGGGGAGCGCCGCAAAGACGAGACCGAAGTGATTCCCCAGTCCGGCATCGTCGGCGGTACCGCGGAGAAGCACCGGCACGATGGCGTGAACTTCGAGATCTTCGTGCAGCGCGGCGCGGCGGAGCATGTACGTCCGGATCGCCGCGGTCACCGACGCCATGAGCACGTCGTTCGTCTTGGCTCCCAAGGCACGCGCGATGCCCTTCACACTCTCCAGCGGGATGGCGTTCGACCAGGCGACACGCTTGCCGCGCGACTGCCGGCCGCTCAGGGGGGTGCGATCGTCGAACGGCAAGAAGACGAGCTTGCCCAGCGCAGCGACGTCCTTCATCGCGTGGTCGGCACGCTCGCTCAGCCCCACCGTCGGCGGGAGCGGAGGGAGACCAACCTCGGCTGGGCTCAGGCGGACCCCGGCGACCGCGAGGAGCATCTGTACGAGCGCGAGACCGTCCCCGAGGCAGTGATGGACGCGCGTCAGAAGCGCAGTGCCGTGACCGAGCGGCGGTTCCACCCCCTCGACCACGTAGAGCTGCCAGAGCGGGCGTGAGCGATCGAGGGGGGCGCTCATGATGTCGCTCACGAGCTGGGCGAGCGCGATCGAGCCGCCCGGGCTCGGCAACGCGACGCGGTGGATGTGGAGAGCGGGATCGAAGTGGGGATCATCCTCCCAGTGCGCCAGCCCAACGCCGAAGCGGGGCGCGACGATGCGCTGGCGGAACCGAGGAAACGCGATCATGCGAGCAACGACCTGCTCGAGCGGAGCGGGCTCGAGCGGACCGTCCAGGCCGATCAGCGAAGTGATGACCATCGGGTTTGTGTCCGAGTCCATTCGCAACCACGCAGCATCGACGGGGGAGACCGGCATGCGAGAGTCCATCGCGCGCCTCCAGGGATGCCTAGATGGAGCATTCGGCGTGCCACGCGAGCGTCCCCCTGCCGAGCGCCCCCACGTCGGCGCACGATTGTCGTCCGGGCGCGAATCGTGCGCATCGTCCGCAGAAGGGGCGTGGCGGCGACCCGGCGGCCGCTCGCCTGCCCCTCCCTTCCCGCAGTCCTACTGAGACACGCAGAGCGGATTGATGATCGTCGTGGGCGGATAAACCTTGCCCGAGGTGTCGCAGAGCTGGACCTGCGATGCACACGGATTGCACGACGTCGTCGTCTGGGTGCAGTTGAGCCCGGCGTGAATGTTGATGCGCCCGTTCCCGCTCCTGGGCTGCGTCCAACTGCACGTCTCGAGCTCGTCCGTCTCAGGATTGCAGAGCTCGACATTGCACGGGTACAGGTCGGCCTGTGCGTTGGCGGTCACGTTCTGGAGCCACGTCGCGGGGCTCGAGGGGGTCACCGAGGCGTTGTTCACCACGGGCGCAGCCAGGCACGCCTGCTCGGCAGTCACCGGGTTGCTCGCGGTCCCCGAGGCCGAGGTGTAGCCGTAGAATGGGAAGCCCATCGTCTCGTCGTATTCCATCGACGCGGCCGTGGTCGTCTGGGCGGCCGGGTTCGGGTCGAACAGCGTGAACGTCTCCTGGAGGAGCGGGTTCGGACCGAAGCCGAACGGGTTGGCGATCGAGAGGTTCGCTGTGAGCGAGACGCCGCTCTCGGCCGACAGTTTGTTCACGACCGTGGCCTCGGCGGGTGCGGTGTCATCCGACGGAATCTCCCCCTGCGTGAGCTCCATCCCGCTCGCGAAGTCGATGTCGAGATTGAGCATCAAGGAGATGATGTCGTAGTCGAGACCGAAGTCGAACTTGATGTACGTGGACGGGTTGCTCATGACCGTGTTGGTCGGGTCGCCCGCGACGACGGGTCCGTAGATCGTCTCGTAGTTCGGCACGAGGCCACCAGGTGCGGGGCCGAACATCGTCCAGTTGAGCGACGAGTTCGCGTAGACGTAGTTGCCGCTGATGCCGCCGGTATCCCCGACGTAGGGGAGGACGCCGTCGGTGAGATTGTCGTATTGCGCTGCCGTGTAGCTCGCGAAGGCTTGATACTGCGCCGTCTCGGCGGCGTCGGGACACGAGTAGCAAATGAACGAGGTGCAGGTCTGCGAGCACATGCCCGTCCACGCTGACCACGAGAGCGCCGGGTTCGCGGCGTTGGAGTACGCGTCACCGAGGATGGCGACGAGGTTGTCGTTCATCGACTGGAAGTACGGGTTCTGCCCGAACGAGAGACCGAGCGTGAAGGGGGGCAAGCTCCCCGATCCGCCGATCGACCATCCAACCGTCGAGGTCTGCAGATTCATGTAGCGGCCGGTCGTTCCGCCGCTCGTGTGGATGAGCCCCTGAGCCTGCGTCTCCGTGGGAAATTGCACGACGTAGTCCTGGTCCTCGATGTCGAGCCCGGCGCCGAACGCCCACAGGGTTCCAATTCGCTGGCCGGACACCTGCATCGTGCTCGGGTTCGACTGCGACACGACGATCCTCGAGGACATGCCGAAGGAACCGAGCCCTCCGCCGGAGATCGTCCCGTTGGCCGTCGCGCCGTTCGAGCCCGAGAGTGCACAGTAGAGTGCGTCGGTCATCGCCTGCGCGCGCGCGGGCGGTGCAGGTCCAGCGAGGCGCCCGCTGTAGGAGTCGGAGCCGAGGTAATAGAGGTTCTGGTACTGGTGCGTCGTACACGCGCCGGCGGAGATGTTGACGTCGCCGATGCTCATCGACGGGATGTCGTTGATGATGCTGCAGATGACCTGAGCGGCGTCCTCGGGCGCACCGGGGGGGGGCGGGTTGCCCGGGACGATGACATTGAGGCCGCTCGTCGTCCCCCGCGTGCTCTCTTCCTTCGGTGCGGGAGAGCCGCAAGCGGTCGTCCCCGCGGTTGCGAGCGCGAGGAGGAGGGTCGCGAACGACGTGGTTCGGGGACGGAGGATGCGCCGGCTCGCGGCGCGAGAATCATGGAGACGGATCGTCATGGCGCATGGCTCCTTCACGCGGAAGCCGCGGCGGGCACGACACGCCCGCCGGGGGTCCGACTGTCAGGGAGTGCGCGGCGAGGGGCGGATGTCTGACGAGAAATGGTGCGCGTCCGGGGGCCCTCAGCGAACGAGCGCGCGAAACGCCGACCAGTCGGCGTGCGGCGAGCTGGCACGTACCGCGAGAACGGCGGCTCGCAACGCGGCCGCGGGGGGGAGCCGCGGCGAGGCCATCAGGGTCGCATAGAAGGAGGCGGCGACGTCGCGTGCGAGCGTGTCGTCGACGGGGCGTGCGGTAGCGATCACCGTGCTCGCGCCGGCGGCGAGGAAGGCGTTCGCGAGGCCCAGCGTATCGAGCTTCCCTCTGGCCGACTCGCTCCCGGTATCGCAACCGAAGAGCGAGACGAGGGCCGGGACATGCGGAAGAGCGAGGATGTCGGTCGGCGTGAGCTCGCCGGCACCCGCGAGCGCGAGGGAGCTCTCGACGCCGTCGGGGCCGCCGAAGCTCGCGTGCCCCGCGTAGTGGAGGAGTGAGGCGCCCGCGAGCGAGGTGCGCACGGCCTCACCGCTGGCGGCACCGCCGCGCAGGACATCGAGGTGCCAGCCCGGGGCAGCCGAGAGGTCCCGCTGGACGACGTCGGCCTCGGCGCGCGCAGACGGCAGATCTCCGCGCGGGTCGGCGACGAGCAACGCACGTCCGGGATCGAGGGGGCCCGAGCCTGTTTCGGCTCCGCCCAACGCGAGGGCGTACTCGACGCTCGCATGCGCCACGAGGGGCTCGCCGCGCCACGGGAGCGCGTGAAGGTCGACGCTGCGCATGGCGCCGTACAGGTGCACGCGGACGCGCCCGGCTCGCGCGAGAGCATCGTCGAACGGCGAGAGCATCGCCTGGGCGAGAACGTCCGGAGTCGCGTGTGGATCGATCGGGCCGAGGGTCCGGGTGCTCCACTCCCCCTCGCCTTCGCGCGCGAAGCCGAGCCATCCGCGCGCCGCGGGAAAGAACAGGAGCTCGAGCGTACCCGGCGGTGCGTGGCCTGCCGGAGTGCCGTCGGGCGACGCCGCGGGGAGCGCGAGAATCGCGAATGCCTCGTCCAGCGAAGCGCGCGCGCGCACGTCGGACTCCTTGCGCTTCGCGACCGCCGCCGCGAGCTTGTCGGCGGATAGCTCCCAATCGTGCGCAGCCTCGTCCTCGCTCGCGTCGCGCGCATCACGGTAGCGACCGATGGCACCGTCCCATCGCGCGCGCGCCTCGGGGTTCAGCGCTTCGACCGCCGCCTGGACACGCAGCCCCGCGAGCAAGCGAGAGCCCACGCGGCTCGCCGCGGCCACCGCCTCATCGACCCGCCCGAGCTGCGCGAGCAGGTCCACCTCGAGCGTGGCTGCGCGGTCGCGGGAGCCGAGGAACGTGTCCTTCCCTTCGCCGAGCGGGATGAAGCTCGCGTTCGTCGCGACGATGGCGTCGGCGGCCTGGACCGCTGCGAGCGCGTCGCGCGGTCTCCCCAGCGCGACGAGCGCCGAGGCGCGGTCCTCCGCTGCGAGGCGCTGGTCGTCGCGGGTACCGAGCGCCGCGGCGATCGCATCCTCCCGCTGGAACGATGCGAGCGCCGCGGCCGGCGCCCGAGCCGCGAGGTCGACCTGCCCTGTCAGGTGCCACGACTCGAGGACGATGTCGGTCCTCGGTTCGTGCGCGACGCTACGGGCCTCATCGAGAGAGGCGCGCGCAGCGTCGAGTTGTCCGCGCGCAAGCTCGACGTGCGCCACGTCGTGGAGCGCGTTGGCGAGCGAGTTGGGCTTGTTGCACGTCCGAAAGAGGTCGATCGCATTGCGAAGGGGCACGAGTGGGTCGAGGCCTGCGCCCGACCCCGGCTCCGCGTCTGCCAGCTGCGCCTCCGAATAGCCGAGCGCCTCGAGGTAGTCGGCGCGGCTGCACGGACCCAGGGTGGCCCCTGCCGTGTCGAGCACCTCTCGGTAGATCTCGGTAGCTTCGCGTGGCCGCCCCAGGTCCGTGAGAAGCAGAGCGATGCCCTGCCGAGCGGAGAGCAGAAGGCGCGTCGAGCCAAGGCGCGCGTGGGCCCGTTCGGCGTCGCGCGTTCGTCGCAGCGCGAGACGGAGGTCTCCGCTCCGCCAGGCGATGCGCCCCTCGTAGTGTGCCACCTCGGCGCGCCCCTCGGCATCGTCGCGCGAGAGCTCGGCCGCGTGTGCGATGACAGCGGTCGCCTCATCGAGGCGATTGCGCTCGATGAGCAGGAACGCGAGTGAGAAGAGATCGTTGGCCGCTCTCGACGAGCGCCCCAGATTCTCGCGGAGCGCGATGCCCCGGTGGTAGTTTGCGATCGCCTCCTCGATGTGGCCGCGCTGGTAGTCCACCTTTGCGAGGGTCGCGAGCGCGATGTCCCTCCCCTCGGTGCTCGCGTCCGACACGCGGGTGAGCATCGCGGCGGCTTCGTCGAGCTTCCCCTGACGCCACGCCGTCACTGCCGGATCGAGGGCGGCGGGAACGGGCCGAACGGGGGCGAGCGCTAGGCGCCACGCGGCGACGGACCTCGCACCCGTCGCACGCACGGCGAGGACGCGCGCCCCTTCCGGTAGCTTTACGCGGAGCGTGCGACCGTCCGGCCACGAGGTCACCGCCGCCGTCACCGGTCGCCCATCGGCGCTGACCGTCAGAGGCGTGGCGATCGATCCGGGAACCCAGAGCCGGAGCTCGGAGCCCGGCGCCACGGTGCAGACCGGTCCGCGCAGGATCTCGTCGCACCCGGCGACGTCGACCGTGAGAACCCGGCGTCCGCGCTCCGCGGTTGCGCCCCTCGCGAGACGCGCGCGATGGGCATGCACGAGGCCTACGAGCACGAAGAGCGCGAGCCCCAGCGCGAAGAACACGAGGCGGGGGGCGAGCTCGTCGCTCTCGTCGTCGTGAGGCGCGCCCATGGGGTGCGCGACTCATACCGCAGACTTGCCGGGGCGCACCTCTTCGATCGCGCCCGGCGCCCCTCAGTTTGCGACCGTCACGCGGGCTGCGAGAAGTTGCCACGATCGGCCGTTCGCGGGCGCGCCGAGCGCGGTGGCAATGACGTGAGGGTCGGTGGGGACGGCGCCCGCGCTCCCAAGGGCGAAGACGACGTCCCAAGTCCCCGCTCCGACGCCCAGCGCAGCCGCTGCCCCCACGACGCGCACGGCACCGTCCGCCGAGCGCTGCATCGGGGGCGTCCAGGCATGCGCGTCGTTCCCTTGCACGAGGAACGCACGGACCGTGACCGGCGTGCTCGACGGGGTCGAGGGGCGGAGCACGAGATCGAGCGTCGAGTCGCGCTGCAGCACGATGGGTCCTGTAGCCGGCTCGTGCGCCGAGCGCTGCGTGCGATCGCCCCCGGCCGCCTCGAGCGCGTACGTGGGGACGCCCGTGTCGAGAGACGCAATCGGCTCGGATCGCGGGCGGTTCGTCCACACGAGGAACGCGGCCGCTGCCGCAAGCGGCAGTGCGATGACCGCGACACGCCGCCATGGACGCAGTGGAACGACCTTCGTCGCGGGTGGGCTCACGATTCGCGCGACGATCGCCTCCTTCACCGCCGTGCTCAGCGGCCGATAGGCCTCGTAGAGAAGCGCCGCCTCGGGATCCTTCGCTGCCTGCGCACGCAGCTCGGCGTCCTCGGCTGGCGACAGCTCTCCCCGAGAGACGCGCCGTCCTCGCGCTTCCGCTTCGCCAGCTCGTTCAGAAGATCATCGCCGTTCATCGAGCAGCTCTCCTGATGGACTCCGCCGCGAGCGGCCCGGTCCTGACGCGGGGTTGGCCGTTATTTCGTCCGCCAGGCGCAAGACGAGCTTTCGCAGTCGACTACGCCACGCATAGACGGCGTCGGCGTTCAGCGCGGTCTGCTGGCAGACGTCCTCGATCGGACGTTCCTCGACCAGGAGGAGCTGAAAGAGGATGGCGCCACGCGGGGTCAGCTCGGCGCGAAGTCGCTCGTCGAGGGCACCGAGGAGCTCACGCGAATGGACCCGCTCGTCAGCGTCCGCGACCGCACCGACGGCCCGGTGCAGGTCGTCGTCGGCCACCGGCTCGTCCGTCCACGGACTGCGCCGCCCGCTGCGCAGAAGCGAGGCGACCTGGTGCTCGGCAATCATCCCTACGAAGTTCGCGAGCGATAGCCCGCGCGTCGGCTCCCACGCACGGAGCGCCTTGTTGCCGTCGGCGAACAGAAACGCGAAGACCTCCTGCGTGAAGTCCTCGATGTCCTGCCGCAGGTCGCGCCCCTGCCGACGCCGGGTCCCGCTACGGAGAATCGACCGGGCGACCCGCGCCTGGATGACGGGGGCGAGCGAATCCACGAGGGCGCGAACGGCGAGCACGTCTCCGGCGAGCGCACCGCGAAGGTACGCGCGCAGGTCGTCTGCGCGAGAAGCGGCGGCCGGGCTCATCTTAGGCAGCAAACTAAACGGTTGCGGTCGTTGTCAGTGTCATCGGATCGGGTGACATGCGCGCCACCCATGCGACTGCTACCTACGTTGGCACGGGGAACGGCGCGAGGAAATCGTCCGGTCCGCCGTCAGGTTCGTGAGCCTCGCCGCGCAGGCTCCTTCGGAGCCCAGCTTCGCCCCCCTCGGAGTCACCGATGAACCGTTCTCTCGCGCTGTTAGCAGCCACCGTCGTCGCCCTTGGAGCCGCGCTCGCGGCCTGTAGCTCCGCCCCTGACACGGAGGGGACGGAGAGCACGCAGAGCCAGCAGCTGGTCGTCCAGCACTGTCCGTTCGGAGAGACGACGAGCTGCAAAGGGAGCGTCTGCACCTGCGTGCCGCTGGGTACGACGGGAGGCTCGAGTGGCTCGGGGACGTTCACGATCCCGCCGCAGTGCTCTCCCCTCCCTCCGACCGTCGGAGACCAGATGGAGGTCGCGTGGGCAGTGGTCCCGCGCGACGGGGCATGCCAGCCCATCCCCGGGACCTACGGGACCTGGGCGCAAGTCGGAACCATCCCTCCCGGCTTCTCGGAGCTGCCCGGTGGCGAGGGCAACGTACCGAACGACCCGAACGCCGCGACGCCCAACTGCGCCGACGCTTTCCCCGCGTCCAGCTATCCCACCTGTTGCACGTACGTCTGGTGGCCGGCCGGGTATGGGACGACGTCGAGCGGCCAATCGATGCAGGACAATTCTGCGGTGTGCACGTCGAACACGGCCGAAGAAGAGTCGCTCGGGCAGGTCCGCCTCGTCGATTGCCCCGACGGAGGCTCTTGCAAGAAGGGGGGCGACGACTGCCCGACCTGCGGAGCGGTGCAATAGCCCCGGGGTCGAATCGAGTTGGGCGAGCTGTCGGCGAACGACGGGGCGGGCGGGCGCCTATGCTAACGACCTCCCCATGCCCCCCTCCGTCTCCCGCGACCGCCTCTATGTGGAGCTCGACGCGCTAGGCCTCATCGGCGCCTACCACGACGAGCGCACCAAGCTCACCGGCGTGAATCGCCTCGCGCTCACGCCGGCCGATGGCGAAGGGCGCCGCCACGTCGTGCAGCGCATGCGTGACCTAGGGCTCGCGGTCACCGTCGACCACATCGGCAACGTCTACGCACGCCGTGCCGGAGCCGACGATCGCCTGGCGCCCGTCATGATGGGCTCGCACATCGACTCGGTACCCACGGCTGGCCGCTTCGATGGATGCCTAGGGGTGCTCGGTGGGCTCGAAGTCGTCAGGACGCTCGTGGACCAGGGCATCGTCACGCGTCGTCCCGTAGTGGTCGCGTTCTTCACCGACGAGGAGGGGGCGCGCTTCGGCACCGACATGCTGGGCTCCGCCGTGCAACGGGACGCGTTCCCCTGGAGCAGGCGTACGCGCTCACCGATCGCGCGGGGATCTCCGTGCGCGACGCGCTCGACGCCATCGGGTTCATCGGAGCCGCGGACGAGAAGCTGGCGCCACCGCACGCCTACCTCGAGTGCCACATCGAGCAGGGGCCGATCCTCCGCTCGCGCGGGATCGAGATCGGCGTCGTGACGGGGGTGCAAGCCATCTCGTGGCACGAGCTCACGATCGTCGGAAAGTCGGCGCACGCCGGCACCACGCCGATGGACCTCCGCGCCGATGCCGGCGTGGCCGCGGCGCGCATCAACCTGCGCCTGCGCGAGATGATCGCCTCGGGTCGCTACGGAGCGAGCATGCGCGCCACCATGGGCGCGATCGTGCCCCACCCCGGCCTCGTCAACATCGTACCGGGCCGTGTGACTGCGACGGTCGACCTGCGCAACCCCGACGATGCCCACATGCGCGACGCCGAGCGCGATCTGATCGCGTTCTACACCGACGTCGCCCGCGAGGAGCACGTCGAAGTCACCTGGCGTCAGACCGCGCGCACCGAGCGCGTGCCGTTCTCTCCCATGGTGCAGGAGCGCGTGGCGGCAGCAGCGGCGGCGCGGGGACTCTCGTCGGAAGCGATCATCAGCGGCGCGGGGCACGACGCGCAGGAGATGGCGCACGTGTGCCCCGCCGGCATGGTGTTCGTCCCCGGCGAATACGACGGCATCAGCCACAACCCGCGTGAGTATTCGACGCGCGATCAGTGCGGCAACGGCGTCGACGTCCTCTACGACGTCCTGCTGTCGTTCGCGAACGAGTAGCCGGAGTCGCTCAGAGCCCCGTCGCCACCGGATCGCCGGTGTAGACGACCTCGAAGTCCGAGCCGGTCAGGTTGCCGAAGTCTCCGACCACCTCGTTGACGAGCGTGTCCTGCCCGTCGGGCGCCGTCGCGTTCCAGCTGTCGTTGCTGTCGCCGGTGAAGTACCAGTTCGATCCGTTGTCCGCGAGGATGACGCCGTACTTCTTCATCGCCGCCATGATGACCTGCGACGCGGCCGTGTAACTCGACGTCGACACGCTCGCCTTGAGGCGCAGGCGCAGTCCCATGGGCGGATACGAACCCCCGAGCGGCTCGCTGCCAGCAGCATGCGTCGCAGGGGCGATGTAGCCGCTCTGGGTCGTGTCGAGCGTCATCCGAATGGCATGGGTCACCACTCCAGCCTGGACCTCGGAGAGCTTCACGAGCCCTGCCAGGATCGAGAGCCCCGCGGTGTCGCCCGAAGTCCAGCCGGCCGGGCGCAGGGCATTCGAGGTGAGATCGAACACGGCGCCGTTCGCGCACTCGAACGGCGCGCTGGAGACGACCACGCAGTTCCACGCCTCGTAGGACGTGCAGCCGCTTGCTCCCTGCTGAAGCACGATACCGTGCTGGTCGTTGGGCAGGTTTCCTGGAGTCCCTCCCGGAGCGGGATCTCCTTCGATCTCCATTCCGACGAAGAAGGGATACGCGGTCGTCCCGGTGTCCGAGTCACTCGTCACCGGGTTCGCTCCGACCCATCCGCCGGGGCCAGGATCGCTCTCGCTCGCATACTGGTTGAAGACCGTGGTCAGGTCCGGCTGTGTCGCATCGACGACGTTGTAAGGGATGCCGCCGTTGTTGCTCGTCTGACCGCCGATGTCGGGATGCAGGCTGGTGCTCCCCGCGAGATGGGCGTCGTAGGTGTGAACGACCTGGATGTTCGGCCCATCAATCTCGACGTTCCACGGGTTGTCGCTCGGATAGATCTGGCAGCCCGCGAGCGTCGTGCCGACGCCGACCTGCCCCCCCGGGATTCCGCCAGCGCCGCCGCCGTCGCCGCTCGGCACGGTGCCCGTCCCTCCACTGCCGGACGTCGTGGGGCCACCGCCGTCGTTCGCAGCGCCGCCGGCATCCGAAGCGCCGCCATGCGTATTGCCGCCACCATCCGCGCTATCGCCGTTACCCGATGGGCCGCCACCGTCTTCGAGGGCGCCATTGACTGTCGGGCTACCACCATCGGGCTCCGAGGAGCCGAGGGGCTGGGTCGCCGAAGTCCCGGCGTCACCTTCGCCAAAGTCTCCAGCGTTACCACCGTTGGAACCGACGCCATTGGCGCACCCAAACGTGGCGACCGTACCCATCGAGAGCAGAATCAGAGAGCGCAATCTCATCTCGCCTCCATGCCAACCGGGAATCAGTGGCGCGTGGTCGAAACTCTGATGGGCGACGCCGAGCGTGTCGCGGAAGAACGCTCTCCGGTTCGCTCACTTCGGTCGCACTTCGTCTTGCGACGACGCACGACACGGCACACCGTGCGGATGCCGCGATCGAATCGGCCTCATGCTGCCCTTCGCACGGAATTTCTCGCGCGTCCGGCAACCGCAACGCACGCGATCTCGGCTTCAGCTCAGCCTTCGTGCGCGACCAGCTGCACGCACACCGACGCCCTCAGTGAATGATACTCAGAGCGTAGAATTGCACCTTCGCGCCGATGGAAGCGGTGCTCCCAACCGACTGATCATAGTCGCCCGCTTTGAAGTACATCCCCTCTTGGTCGAAGGTGGACGACATGGTGAAGGTCTGCGCGGCTCCCCCATTGATCGACAAGCTGATCGCGTTGCCGGTCAGGCCGATCACGTAGCTCCACTTGGTGCCGAGCGGCACGTTGCCGACCTTCGTGTCGACCTCGTTGCCTCCGGCCGGTGTCTGCTCGATTCCGATCTCGATGTCGCCGGTCGCGAAGTAGAAGAGCTCGAGGAGAGGCTTCGTTGACGCCGGGGTCCCCGTACCGAGGTGGATCTGCCCGACGGCCACGTGATCGGGGACCTGCGTCACCTTGAGCGTCGCGCTCAGCGTGTTCGTCCCCGTCGGCGCCCAGTTCGCCGGCGCCCCTGCAGCGGTCATCTCACGAAGCTCCGAGCGCGGGTAGTTCGAGTTCGCGGTGGTGACTCCGTCCTCGGGGTCCCAGAAGCTCATCGAGCCGTCGGTGGGATCGGTGAAGAAGTAGGTGTCGTGGAATCCGGCCGCACCTTCGAGCTGCTCGGACACGATCGTGGTCGGAGCGCCGGCGCTACCAACGGGTTCTTGGAGCTCCCACACCGAGAGATCGAAGTTGCCGCCGGGGGCGACGCTCGGGTCGAGGCCCCCCTGTCCTGCACCGCCGTCACCGCTCCCGACCACGGAACCGTCGGAGGGCCCCGTAGCGTTTCCTCCATCGTCCGAGGCCGGAGCGCCGCCATCATCGGCGGCTCCCCCCGACGAACCGCCGCCCGAGGAGCTGCTGCCCGAGGAGCTTCCACCCGAGGAGGTTCCGCCCGAGGAGCCGCCACCCGAAGAGCCAGGGCCGCCAGCGGGCGAGTCCATGCTGGTGTCGCTTCCGCCGCAGGCGGCGCTGAGGCCAAAGGAGGCAACGGCGGCGAGGAGAGAAAGAGCGTGTGCGAGTCGTTTGCTGCGGGACGGCATTCTACTTGATTGAGCAGCTAGCGTGCCAGGCGCGAGCTGGCCGGTCGCGTGGAGCGAACGCACGCGTTCTTCCGCGCGTTCGCGCGAGGGGCCCGACCGACCAACGCGAGCGACGTCGCGATCGGAACCGCGAGCCGAAACGACGTCACGGTCGGCGTCACGGTGTCGGTACGAGTTTGCTGCCGCGCGGCATCCGTCTGAATGCCCCAAATCCGTGCATGGATGACAGGCGCTCTCGTCACGCGGGAAGCGCTGCGCCGACCGAAACATCGATCGTCCCGACGTGACGTGTAGGTGTCTCGGCGCTGAGGCCTCGCCGTCCAGTGAGAGTCCTCGAATTCCCAGCCGGCACGACGAAGCGAGGGCGTTTCGACCAACCGTCGAAGGGCACGCTTCGTGGAAAGGGAGAGCCTGTCCGCGAACGGAGGCTCGTATGGTCACTCGATGGTTCGTTGGTGTGCCGGTCGTCGCTGCTCTCTTCGCCTTGGGTGCGTGCTCGAGCGCGCCCGGAGACTCGGGAGGCGCAGGTAACGGGGCGGGGCCCGGCGGGTCTGGCTCGGGCTCGTCGTCCGGATCGTCCTCGGGTCCTTCCTCCGGCTCGTCGTCCGGCTCGTCGTCCGGCTCGTCGTCCGGCTCGTCGTCCGGCTCGTCCTCCGGCTCGTCCTCCGGCTCGTCGTCCGGGTCCTCCTCGGGTTCTTCTTCAGGCTCGTCGTCCGGATCGTCCTCCGGTTCATCGTCGGGCTCGTCGTCGGGCTCTTCGTCGGGAGGGACCAACGGCTCCGACGGGGGGACTGGCGATGGCGGCCTCTTCGACAATTGCAGTTTGGCGGGCGGCTGCGTCGCCGACTGCTCCCCCCCGGCCAACGATCCCATCGCGACCGGCAACGCGAGCTACGACCTCTACGACGGCTGCATTCTCGCCGCGATGAAGGTGGCGGGCATGACCGAGACCTGGCAGGGGCAGCTGCTGAAGTCTCAGGCCTACAACGAGAGCGGCATCAGTCCCGTCGTCTCGACGAACGACGACACGTGCGGCGGTCAAAACTGCGGCATCTGGGCGATCAGCGCGGGCTCGGTCTCCGGTGACGACCCTCCGGGTCCCTGCGGCTCCTCGTCGAAGGACCCGCTCACGGGTCAGGTGGACTACTCCCACAGCTACGGCTTGTTCCAGGACACGCCCGCGTGCGAAGGCACGTTTCTGCAAGACAGCTTGCCGGCCGGATACACCTGCACGGCCACGACGGAGGCCAACAACATCCCGTTCGCCACGGACATCACGTTCTACTGCGAGAGCGCGACGTCCTTGGGAGTGAGTACGCCGTCGGGCACGAAGAAGGGCTACATCAACGCGGTCCAGGACACGTCGAGCCCGCTCTACGCGACGTCCATCTTCAACCCCGCCTATCAGCTCTACGTGTACATGGACTACACATGGCCAATTAACTTCCAGCAGGCCAACGCGGGGGCCAGCGGCTGCACCGAGATACAGCAGTGGTACCTATCGCTCGCGTACTGGCTCACGGGAAACGCGACGACCAGCTGCACGCTGACGGGCGCCGGGCTGCAATACGTCCAGACCGCGATCACCGACTACGAGACGGTTCTCTACAACAAGACCTGGCCAAACCCCGCCCCGTGACCCGCGAGGCTCCGGGCTACTCGACGTCTCTGCAGCACCTCACCCCTACCTGGGGCCCCTCGTACGTCTCGCCGTGCCCGAGCGTCACCGCCCTGCAGTTGTTCTTCCCGGGGAGCCACCACGCCCCCTTCATGGCGCTCCGATCCGGCGCCCTTCCGTGGTCGAGCGTCGCCCACTCTTCGACGTTTCCGCTCATGTCGTGCACGCCGAACGGACTCAGACAACTTGGGTACGCGCTCACCGGTGCGCGCAGATCGCGGAGCCCCTCCTGCGGCTTGCCCAAGCGTGGCTGGTCGATGTTGCACGCCGCAGCGTCGCGCACGAAGCCGTAGGGATAGGGGCGCATCTCTTCCCCCTCGCACGCGAACTGCCACTCGCTCTCGAGACAGAGTCGCTTCCCGTCGAGAGCGCAGACGCGCGATGCGCTCGTCCACGACTGGTTCGCGAGCGGAAGCGTGTCGCCGGGGCGGACGTACTCCTCGCGATCGATGCAGAAGCGCTTGTG
>Ga0302276_10003033_pt1 | contig 14620 bp, 16 predicted proteins | sample III_Bog_N2_3_FD_198768 | JGI IMG/M metagenome (GOLD analysis project Ga0302276, IMG submission 198768) | Peat permafrost microbial communities from Stordalen Mire near Abisko, Sweden - III_Bog_N2_3 | ecosystem: Environmental > Terrestrial > Soil > Wetlands > Peat | place: Sweden: Abisko...
AAGCGACGCGCGCGACCGGATGGTCGCGCCGCATGAAAAAGATATTGAAATATGGGAACGGGGGCCCGTACCATAATCTTGGCACATTGCTGCTGCCACGCCGCGCGACAGAGCGCGGTGACCCGACCCGCCGCGAACCGGTGAGTCGCCCCTGCCTGAGTCATATCGCCTGGACATCACTCCAGGTGAGCCCCCTTCTCGAAGAGGAGCTCTCCCCATGCGTCGAGCGTATCGGCATCGCTGCGGCCGTTCTCCATCGGCCAGTGCTCGGGTTAGCCACGTCCACCGGTACTCCGGATTTCGCCGGGAAGGAGGGCTTCGATGAGCGACACCGACCGCGGCAAGCGCACGCACCTCGCGGCGACAATGGTCGGCGTCAGCGCGTTGCTGCTCGGCACGACCGGGCTCGCCGACTGCCCCGCCGCGCCGAGCTCCTGGGGCACCTACCACAAGGGGTCGCTGACCATGCCTCTCCACCGCGGCGGCGCGGTGCCATTCGAGACCTTCGTCCCTGCCCTGCCCTCGAACTGTCAGGGTGAGATGGTCGTCCAGCTCTCGTGGGACGAACAGGCAAACTGGGTGAACGTCCAGCTCACCGGGCAGCACGTGCTCACCCCCCACCCGTCCATCCAGCGCACCGAGGGGGTGGACTTCTTCCCCAACCCCTTCTCTCCGGAGCCCCAGAGCTTCGACGATGGGCGCTATCAATTCTGGATCATCTCGCCCGCGCAGATGATCACCTTCTACTACGACCCGACCACGCTGGATCTCGTCGGCAGCCAGTTCGATTTCACCACGCCGCCGGCAGGGGCGATCCCCGTGCCCGTCCCCGGCATCAAGTTCTTCCCGACGCCGTTCTTCGAGCCCGACGCCGAGGGCAACGTCTCCCTCGACTGGACCTTCGCCTACGACCACGTCGTGCGCGGCGATCTCCCGGCGTTCGCCCACATCTACACCACCTTTCCGCCGACGAACCTCTGCCTGGCGAACCCGTACCGGTACGACCAGTCGACCACGCGGCCATACGTCAGCAGTCCGCAGCCAGCCACGGACGCGCTGTCTTTCTCGGACTACCTCGAGAATGGGCTCCTCTTCGACTCCACGGTCGAGCCGCCCACGTACTACACCTACCCGCCGGTGCTCACCAACACCTCCACCTACAGCGGCGCGACGCTCATCGGCGGGGGTATCCCGCGGAACTGGGCGGTCGACTTCGACGCGGTCTTCATGAACAACGCTCCACCGGTTCGTCCCTTCGCCGCGGCAGGGACGTGCGAGGACTACTTCAGTCCCCAGCACAACCCGAACCTCAACTTCTGCGGTCAGTGAGCAAGGAGGAGACCCCATGAACCGAACGAGCTCGCTCACCCTCCTCCTCACCCTCGCGGCCTCCACCGCGCTCGCCGCGTGCCAGACCTCCCCTCGCGGAGAGGCCATCGGCGTCACCCAGAGCGCGTTCACCGCGTTCAACGGCGGCACCTACAACCTCCATCTGGAGGACACCGTTCGCTTCAACGTCACCCAGCCGGGCGCGAACGTCGATCATGGCCGGGCGCTCTTCGGCCTCGCGGCGGACCTGGAGACCGCGGACCCCACCCTGGCCCTGTTCGAGGGCCCGTCGGTGGCGTTCGGCGGCACCGTCGTCTCCAACGGTCGGACCTGCTTCACCTGCCACCGCGGCGTGCAGGCGACGGGGCTCGGCCTGCCGCCGGGGCCGCTCTCCGCGACGATCCCGCTCACCGATCCCCTCTTCGCCGGTCTGGAGGCCGACGGCCAGGGGGACCCCGACACGATGTACAACCTCGATCAGTTCGGGCTCGTCAAGATCCGGCCGAACCGGTTCAACCTCGCGCGGAGCGAGTCCGATCCGTTCCGGCAGGGGTTTGGCTGGCGCAAGTCCATCCGGCTCGTCAACGTCGCCTTCGCCCACGGCTTCCTCAACGACGCGCGTGGCAGGGTGATCTTCGAGGTCGATCGAGGGGCCGCGTTCGCGCACACCCAGCTCTCGGACAACCGGTTCGACGACCTCTTCACGGTGTCGGACGGCAACGACATGGAGGCGTTCCAGTTCAGCATCCTGTCCGACCCGCGGCTCGCCGCCCTCCGCAACCCGAGCGACCCGATGTACCAGGTGCTCGTGGACGATCCGTTCTACACGGTGGCCATCACCACGCCGGCGCAGCGGCGCGGCAGCGCTGTGTTCCAGGCGAGCTGCATGACGTGCCACAACACCCCCAACGTGTTCAATAACCTCTCCAACGTGGAGCCGCTCGGTGCCGCCGACGCAACCAGGCCGCCCAACTACCCCTCGTTCGCGCCGGCGGTCGGGCGGAACTTCAACGTCGGGGTGGCGGAGCGCAACCGGTTCGACCTGCGGTTCAGCCACGACAACGGCGATGGCACCTATTCGCCCATCGTCCTCCCGCTCGCGAACCAGGACGGTTCGACGACCAAGGTGACGCTGACCTACGATCCCGGCCTCGGCTTGATCACCAGCAGGTTCGAGGACGTCGGACGCTTCAAGGTCCCGCAGCTCCGCGGCGTCGCGAAGAACGCTCCGTACTTCCATGACAACTCCGCCGCGACGCTGGCGGAGGTGGTCGACTACTTCAATAGCGACTTTTACAACAACTCGAAGGACGGGAGCAATTTCCCGATCCACCTCAGCCAGGGTCAGCGCGCCGATCTGCTGGCCTTCCTCCAGATCCTCTGATCACCCGGTGAGCGACCGCGCCGGACGGAGCCCTGCTCCGTCCGGCAGCGCGGGGCCAGCCTACCCGACCTCCGCAAAGCGCGCGGTGAAGTGTCGGAGGATCTTGGCCGCGTGGGTGATGCGCAGCCCCTTGATCCCTTCCTTGCGATCGCGGACCGCCTCGGCGACCTCGGCCACGTAGCCGAGGTGCGCGTCGGTGTAGACGCGTCGAGGGATCGCGAACCGCGCCAGGTCGAGCGCGGGATAAACCATCTCCCCGGTCTCCGGATCGGGGTGCGCGAGCATCACGCTCCCGATCTCCGACACCCGGACCCCACCCTCGATGTACATCGCGACCGAGAACGCCTGCGCCGGAAACTGCGATTGCGGGATGTGGGGGAGAAACCGCGCCGCATCCAGGTAGACCGCGTGGCCCCCGGTGGGTCGGATCGTGGGGATGCCCAGCGCGTGCAACCGATCGCCGAACGCAGCCACCTGGCCCACCCGGAAGCGCAGGTACTCCTCGTCGAGGGCCTCGCGCAGGCCACGGGCGATCGCCTCGAGGTCCCGGCCGGCGAGGCCGCCGTAGGTCGGGAAACCCTCGATGAGGATGAGCCGCGCTCGCAGCGCCTCGATCAGCTCGGTGTCGCGACTGGCGATGAAGCCTCCGATGTTGGCGAGGCCATCCTTCTTCGCGCTCATCGTGCAACCGTCGGCGAGGCTGAAGATCTCCTGGACGATCTCGGCCACCGTCCGCGCCCCCTGCCCCGGCTCGCGCTGCTTGATGAACCAGGCGTTCTCCGCGTGCCGGCAGGCGTCGATGTAGAACGGGATCCCGAACTCCCGGCAGAGGGCCGACATCCCGCGGACGTTGGCCAGGGACACCGGCTGTCCGCCGCCGGAGTTGTTCGTCAGGGTCAACATCGCCAGCGGGATGCTGGCGCGCGGCGTCCTGGCGAAGAGCTCGCGGACGCGGGCGAGATCGATGTTGCCCTTGAACGGGTGGTCGGCGGTCGGGTCGCGCCCCTCCGGGATCACCAGGTCGAGGGCGAGGCCGCCGTTGACCTCGACGTGGGCGCGGGTGGTATCGAAATGGTTGTTGCTGGGGACGATCATCCCGGGCCGGACCAGCGCTGTGAAGAGCAGGTTCTCGGCGACGCGGCCCTGATGGACCGGGAGCAGGTGGGGAAAGCCGAAGATCTCCTGGATGGTCTGCTCGAAGTGATAGTAGTTGCGGCCGCCGGCGTAGGCCTCGTCGCCCTGCATCAGGCCGGCCCATTGCCAGTCGGACATGGCCGAGGTGCCGGAGTCGGTGAACAGGTCGATGAAGATGTCCTCCGAAGGGACGGAGAAGAGGCTGAAGCCCCCGTCGATCATCCGCTGTTGACGCGCCTCCCGGCTGAGCAGCCGGACCGGCTCCACGACCTTGACGCGCCAGGGTTCAGGCAAGTGTTTCATGTCGATGACCTCTCTGGGATCGCCGCCGCGCGGCATCGGGATCAGGAGTGCCTGCGCACGTGCGTCAGGTACTCGTACTGGCTCGGCAGCGTCTCGACCAGATAGGTGGCACGCTGCCTGATACGCTGGAACATGTCGCGCGCCTTCGACTCGTCCAGCGCGTCGAGGCGCGGGGGATACCCGGCCGGCAGGTGACCGAGCCCGAGCAGCATGACGACCCACGAGTAGGTGTCGAACCCGTGGAACTGCTGGGGGATGGTGCGGGGCCCGGGCAGGCGGGCCTTCCAGAGGTCCATCCTCTCGCGCAAGGAGTCCGGCACCGGCACGGCCTTGGACGCCTGCCAGAAGGGGGTGTCGACGCGATCGCTCGCGAGGTAGTGGACCATCAGGAAGTCGCGGACTCCGTCGATGCACTCGCCGACGATCTTGTTGTAGCTGGCGACGAGGTGCTCATCGAACCCGGGCCCGCTCGGGAAATGGTTGACGAGCTCCTCGATGCCGTGCTGGATGAAGAAGATCCCCGTCGACTCGAGGGGCTCGACGAAGCCGCTGGACAGCCCGATGGCCACGCAGTTCTTGACCCACGAGTTGCGGCAGCGTCCGATCCGCATCTTGATGTGGTTGGCCGGGCTCCCCTCGGCGGCGGGCCCCAGGAACTCACGGAGCTCGCGCTCCGCCTGGTCCGCGGTGATGAAGCTGCTCGAGTACACGTACCCCGTCCCGTCACGGCCATAGAGGGGGATGTTCCACGACCACCCGGCGCGGTGCGCCTGCGCCGTGGTGTAGGGCTTCATCCCCTCGCGCTCGACGTCGCGCGGGACCTGGATGGCGACGGCGCTGTCGTTGAGCAGCTGGTCGCCGAACGAGAGGAAGGGCTCGCCGAGCGCCCGGTTGATGAGCAGGCCGCGAAAGCCCGTGCAGTCGATGAAGAGATCGCCCTCGATGAGGCCGTGCTCCCTGGTCCGGATGGCCTCGATCGAGCCATCTTCCCGCAGGGGGACCTCGACCACGTCGTCGACGAGCCCCACGACCCCTTGAGCGACGGCCAGCTTGCGCAGGTAGCTCGCCAGCTCCGCGGCGTTGAAATGGTAGGCGTAGGGGTACTGGACGTGGTGACCGCTGATGAGGACGTTGGGGAGCTCCTCCGCGCCGGGCGAGGATCCCGACGGAAAGAAGGTGCTGACGTTCTCGTCGAAGACCGTGCCGTCGAGGTACCGCGGCGAGCGCTTCGCGTCGCAGAGCAAGGGGACGGTGAAGCTCGCATAGTCGAAGGGCTCGCCGGCCGGCTTCAGCTTGAGCCACCACTCGCCGCCGCTGACGCTGCACGCGGTCTCGAACCGCTGGAACGGGTGGTAGAAGTGGCCCTTGGCCTGCCTCCAGTCCACGAAGCGGATGGCGAGCTTGTACGCGCCGCTGCAGTGAGGCATCCAGTCTTCCTCGCGCAGCCCGAGGAAGTCGAAGAAGAGCTTGACCGTGCTGAAGGTGGCCTCGCCCACTCCGATGGTGCCGACGTTCGCGGATTCGACCAGCGTGACTGTCGCGGCCTTTCCTAGGGCCTTGACGAGATACGATGCGGTCATCCACCCCGACGAGCCACCACCCACAATGACAATTCGCTTCGGCATAATTTGCCGAAGCGCTGCGAGGCCACGCCAATGAGCATGTGCTCTATCTTACCGCTACTTGGCTCTCCCAATCAAGCAAAGGATTCGAGCTTGGGCGGACATGGTAGGCGCTTCTCGCCCCATTGGTCGCATGGCCACTCGCCGGCCTCGGGACCTCGACTCAGTCCCAGCTCACCACGATGGTGGCGTCGCGGGGGGCCGGGGTCGTCATCGACCAGTTGGGCGACCGCGTGACGATGTTCTTGAGGCCGATCGCCGTGAGCGCGAAGCGGATGAAGCCTGGGGCCACGCCGCCGATGTGGTCGAAGCCCTCGATGTCCTTGATCGTGATCTGCATGCCCTTGGCATCGATCTTGTCGTTCTCGATGAACCCGCCCCGATGGTCATGCGCCCAGAGGTCGGGGAACTTCCGCGCGAACAGGCCCGGCGTGAGCATCTTGAGGAGCAACCGGAGGAAGGTGCCCGACGCGTAGTCCGCGATGGACTCGCCGCAGCGAACCAGGTCGCCGTAGGCGGTCGCGTCGTCGCTGCCGGCCGCGATCGCCCGCCAGAGCACCATCTGGTCCGGGCGGCCAATCCACTCGCTCGGCTTGATTGTCTTCTCGTGCTTCGCGATCTCGTCGAGCAGCGCCGGCGACACGCGCGCACGGATCGCGGCGTCGCCCATGATGAACCGCCCAGTGGCCACGATCATGTAGCCCTTGACCATACCTTCCATGCGGAATTTCCTCGGTGGTGGGGAGTGTTTGTCGGGGAACGATCCCTCGACGAGCGGTGGATGAATGCGGACGAAGACGGATCGGGGGCGGCCTCAACCGCCCAGGCGGCTACCGGCGCCGGCAGATCGGCTCCAGCGGGCGGCGGCGCGACCCCTCACCCGAGGCCGCGAGCGGCGGGCCGGCGGCGAATGAAGTACTGGAGCGCATCGCGGAGGCTCCGGTGGGAGACCACGTTCTCCATGTTGACGCCCATGTGAATGACCGTCTGGGCGATCTGCGGATTGATGCCCGTGAGAACGCACTCGGCGCCGAGCAGCCGGACCGACTTGGCCATCCGGATGAAGTGGTCGGCGGTCCCCGTGTCCATCACCTCGATCCCGGTGATGTCGATGATGGCGCAGCGCGCCCGCGTCGCCACGACGGCCCGCAGCAGCGCGTCGGTCATGTCGGCGCTCCGCGCGGAGTCCATGATCCCAACGATGGGGAGGCAGAGGATCCCGTCCCAGACCTCCATGATCGGCGTCGACAGCTCGCGTATCGCGCTTCGCTGCTGCTCGATGGTGTTCAGCTTCTCCTCCAGATCGCGCTGGTAGTCGGCGTTGCGCTGCTGCTCCCGCTGGAGGGAGTCGATCATGTCGTTGATCCCGGCCGACAGGGCGCCCAGCGGGTGGCTCTCGGGCAGGCCGGGGTTGAGGCGGTTGGAGAAGTCACCGGTGGCGACGTCGGAGAGGACCATCAAGAGGTCGGCGATCTTGTCGTAGACCTCGGCCACGGTCTCGCCCGACAGGTCGTCCGCGGCAGCCGTCCCAATCGTCGCGTCCCCGCTCGTTTGGCTCATCGCGGGCGATCCTATCACAGACGGCGGCGGCGCCGTCGAGGACGGCCGCGCGACGCGAGCGAGACGCGACGGGCCCTGGAGGCTCGCTCCTGGACCCAGCCCGGTGAGCGACACGGACGGGCCACTAGGCTGGCTTCGCCGCGCGCCGGCGCGGCCCCGCATCGTTCGGGGGGCGTCCCCGACCCCGCATTGCCGCTCCCCCCGGCTTCAGGCGCGCCGACCGGTCATCGTATCGTCCTCGCCGGAGACCGGGGGAGGACACCATGCGACGAGACTGGATCCTGGGGTTCGGCGCGATGTCGACGCTGGCGGTGCTGGTGGGGCTCGATCTGCTCGTGGCGCTCGCCTCGGACCGGAGCCTCGCCGCCTCCCACGCGCTCTTACGCGGGCTCGGGGCACGCACCGCGCGGCCGGTGCGGTGAGGATCAGAAGAGGTCGACCGGGATATCGAGCACGTCGCCCTTCTCCAGCGGGAGATCGGTGGGCGCCCCCGGCGCGGCCGGGACGGCGAAGGGACCCATCGCCCGCCCGCAACGCGAGATCCGCACCTGCCGCGCGACCGCCGACTGCTCCAGCCCGCCCGCGCGCGTGATGGCCCCGAAGACCGTCAGCCCCGGCTCGTACGCCAGGGTGCCCGGGCGCTTGATGCCGCCGAAGAGCTGGATCCGCAGCGGCGCCGAGGCGAGGTTGCAGGGATCGGGAGCAGGAGAGCTGGCGAACGGCGTGGAGCTGCATGCCGCGGTGAGAACGGCGCCGGCGAGGAGGTAAGGCAGTGTGCGCATGTCCCCTTCGTTGCGGACGGCGGGCGCTTTGTTCGACCGCGCTACGGACACATCACCGGGCCGGCGATGCACGTCCCCATGGGGTCGCACGCGCTCGGGCCTGGTGGCTCGATGCACATGGGATCGTCCGGATCGCAGGCGTGGCAGGCGTCGTTGCAGTGCTTGCCCCCGCAGGGCTGATAGGGCGGGCAGCTCGCGGCGCCGCCGGAGACGCACGCCCCGTGGACGTCGCACGCGGCGCTCGGGGGCGGGGGCGGGCAACCGCCGTCGGACCTGGGATCGCACGGGTCGCAGGGCACGCCGCAGGAGCTGCCAGCGCAGGGATCGAAGGGCGGCGGGCCGGGATCGCCGCCGAGGATGATCTGCTCGCCGGTGCACGCCGCGAGCAGGCCGAAGGCGACGAGCCCCCAGCGGATCGAGAGCGGGAAGGTGGGCTGCCGGCCTGACCGTCGGGCGGAGCTCATGGCGCGGCGGGCGCCGGTGCTCCGATGGACGAACGGATGTGGCTCGCGTGGGGACTGCGCGGGTGCGCGGCCAGGAACGCTTCGCCGAGGCGGGCGGCGGAGGCGCGATCGCCGCGGAGCACCAGCGCGTCGATGCGCAGCACCACGGCCTCGGGGCCGAGCATGCCGCCGGCGAAGCGCCGGTCGTGATCGTCGAGCGCGCGCAGGGCACGGGACGCGTCCCCCGCCCCGAGCGCCTCGCGGGCGGCGTCGAGGGCCGCGATCTCCTCGGTGAGGGTGGTGGCCGGCGGCCGGGCAGAGGCACGAGGGCGAGGATCGGCCGGCGACGATGCCGCGGTCGGCGGGGAAACCACCGCATCCTCGCCGCTGGGCGCAGGAGCCGGAGGGACCGGGGCCCCCGTGGAGACCGGATCCGGGATCGGTGCGGCCAGCAGCTCGGCAGGAGGGCGTGGGCCCGGTCCGCTCGCCGCCCGACCGTGGGGCAGCGGCGGCGCCGCGCTCGACGGTGATCGCACGGCGACCACGCCGATGGTCACCAGCCCGCCGATCACGCCGACGCCGATCCACTTGAGCAGCGCCACGGTCCCCGCCGACTTGACCCACGCGGCGGTGGCGGTCGACGTCGCCGTCGTCACCGTGGCGCTGCCGGCGAGGCCGAGAGCGACCAGCGCCTTGCGCCGCGACGTCGGCGACGGCGTGTCCGCGCGCCCCGCCCGGAGGATCGAGAGCTCGAGGTCGCTCCCTCCCTCGTCCAGCAACCTGCGCGGCTCGTTCATGGCCTGCCTCCGCGGAACCCGTCCCGCGCCTTGAGGCGCGCGACGATCGACTGAAACTCTTCCCGGGCGCGGCGCAGCCGGGACGCGACCGTGCCCGGGGGCAGGTCGAGCACGGCCGCGATCTCCGCGGTGGGCATCTCTTCGAGCTCGAAGAGGACGAAGGGCGCGCGCAGCTCCATGGGCAACGCGTCGAGGACCTCGTCGAGGACGGCGCGGGCCCGGCGCCGATCGGCGAGCTGCTCGGGATCGGGGCCCGGATCGAGGGGCTCGGCGGCGTCGTCCTCGTGGACCTCGCGCCGCCGCGAGCGGGATCGCCGCGCGTCGGCGGCGACGCGCATCGCCGTGCTGAACAGGAAGGCCCGCTCGCTCCCCTCGGCGATCAGGTCGAGCTTGCGCGCCGCCACCCAGAAGACCTGCTGCGCGCAGTCGTCGACGTCGGTGGCAGGCACCCCGAGCCGCCGCAGCGACCGCCAGGTGAAGTCGTAGTGCGCCGCCACCATCGCCCGGAGCCGTGCGTCGGCGGCCGAGGAGCGCGCCTCGCTCGCTCGAGCCGCGACGGGTGGGGGCACCTCGAGGTGCTCCCGTCGCGGGACGCTCTCGGGCGTCCCGCAGGATGGCAGGACGGAGGAGGTCTGCGGCACCATGACCTCCTCATGGCCGGAGCCCGGCGCCTTGATCACGGAAAGCGCGTCCCCACCCCACCGGCGAAGAACCCGCCCACCGCGGGCACGGTGTGGACCGCCTGGAGCATGCCGGGAAGCGTAGTAAAGGAGAAGGTGTCCGGGAACAGGGGAAAGTTCACCCCGCCCTCGGCCTCGACGAACACGCGATCCAGGACGTCCCACCCCAGCCGCGCGACCGCGCCGGGCGCCGCCCACGCGACGAGATGCGTCGCCCCGTACTTCTTGCCCACGCCACTCGCCTGCACCGCGCCGGCGTCGAAGAGCGCGCACGGATACGCCGCCAGGGTGGCCGAGAGCTCGAGGCGCACCGGGCATGCTTCGACGCGCCCGGCGCTGATCGCGAAGCTCGCCTGGTGACCGTCGCCGACCGCGAGCCAGCCGCTGTCCGCATGAAGGTACCCCAGCCGGATCACCGGCGAGAGCACGCCCCCACCCGACCTCGCCACCTCCGCGAAGCCCCCGTACGTGACCACCCACCCGGGGGCCACCGCGCTCGCCGCGCCGGCGCGCAGCCCCCAGGCGAGCCGCCACCGCGGCTCGGGCGAGGGCGCGGGGATCACCGGGAGAGGCTCGCCGACGGGGCCCCACCAGGGGAGCGCATCGTAGCGTGGCGGCGGTGGCAGCGGTGGGCGCGGCGGCGGCGGCGCAACGGGCGCGATGGGCGACGCGGGCGGAGGGAGTGCCGGCGCGGGCGCAAGCGGCGTGGGTGCGGTCGACGCTCTCGGGTCGATGGCGAGCGCGGTGATCAGCCCGAGCGCGGAGACCACCTCCTCGCAGGTGACGCCCGAGACCACGCGGGTCGCGGGAGAGCCGGCGGGATCGTCGATCCGCAGCGTGCCGCGGGTGCGCGCTTCCCGGGCGGTGATGGAGATCGTGAACGTGCGCGCCACCTCGCCGGCGGCGGCGATCCGGGCGCGGGCGGTGCGGGCGGTGACCTGCGCGGTGAACGCTGCCTCGTCGGGGCAGGCGGCGGGGGCGTGGAAGACGATGCGGATGGGCTCGCTGTCGGCGGCAGCCGCGCGGGCCGGGACGAGCGCCAGCGCCAGCGCGAGCGCGGGGGCGCGGGATCGACGCTCGGGCCGGGCGGGCATCAGGGCGGGTTATCGTGTGGCAGGGGGCGGAAGGCAACGGGGAGGCGCGGCGCCATCCCCGGCCTCACGCTCGAACCCTTACGGCCGCTCCTGCGCCCCTCTGCCTGGTCTGCCTGCCGCGCACGCCTGCTAGAGCAGGGCTGCACCGGATCACGGACGGCTGACGCGAGCGCAGGGGGCGCCCCGTGAGCCGCCCCCCTCATCGACGGGAGGAAACCATGACGACGCGAATCTGCGCGGCGACGCTGAGCCTCGTGGCGACGGCGCTCGCCGCCTGCTCGGGCGGAGGAGACGGCCCCCTGGGCGAGGGCGCCGAGGCCCTCGGCGGCCAGGCGATAGTGGGAAAGGTGCTCTTCGACGACGCGCTCCCCGACACCAACGGGCGCTCCTGCGCGACGTGCCACGTCGAGGACGAGCACACCACGCTCGTGCCGGCCAGCGTCACCGCGCGGCTCCACCAGGATCCGCACGACCCGCTCTTCAACGCCATCGACGCCGACGATCCCGCCGCCGCGAGCTTGCAGTTCGCGCACCTCCAGGCGGGCCTGGTGCGGGTCAACGTGGCCATGGCCGACAACCTCGACCTGGTCGACGAGAACGGCGTGGTGGTGACGGGCCCCGAGCGCACCGTCGCGCTCTGGCGCGCCGTGCCCACCGTCGAGAACACCGCGTACACGGCGCCGTATCAGCTCGACGGGCGCGTCGCCACGCTCCACGAGCAGGCCACCCAGGCGCTGCTGAACCACAGCCAGATGTCGGTGGCCCCGCCGGCGCTGGCGGTCTCTGCCATCGCCGCCTTCGAGCGGACGGTGTTCTCGGGCCCGGCGGCGGCGGCGGTCGCGGAGGCCCTCGCCGAGGGCGAAGACCCGCCCGACGGCCAACCCCCGCTCCACCCCGGCTCGGACGCGGCGGCGGGCAAGGTCCTCTACGACCAGGCGTGCCGGCCCTGCCACGGCGGAGCGACGGGCATCCACCTCCTCGACGAGGCCGCCCACGACATGCTCTTCCCGGAGCTCAACGCCGACGGCTCGGTCACGCTGACGCAGCCGGACCCGGATGGCACGCAGTACCCGGCCCACGTGCTGCACAATCACCACGGCGACCGCTACCTCAACCTCGGGATCGCCGGCGGGACCTATCTCGGGCAGGTGGGCGCGTTCCCCAACTTCACCGGGGTCGACTTCCCCCGCTACCGGGTGCGGTTCTACACGGACGGGAGCCGCACCAAGAAGCTCTTCGACCTGCCGCCGCTGCCGCCCGCCATCGGCCCCAACCTCACCGCGCAGGCGTTCTCGGTCGATCCGGGGCGCGCCTTGATCAGCGGCGATCCGGCCGACTTCGAGGCGTTCGACACGCCGCAGCTGCGCGGCATCAAGGACACGGCTCCCTATTTCCACGACAACAGCGGGCCCGACCTGCCCACCGTGCTCGACATCTACAGCCGGTTCATCCTGCCGCAGCTGCCCTCGCTGCACCTGCCGCGGGCGCTGCCGCCGGAGGGGCCGGGGCTGCCGCCCGAGTCGCTGAGCCCGACGCAGAAGAGCCAGCTCCTGGCCTACCTGAACCTGATCTGAGCCGGGCAGCCGGCCGCGGGCCGCAACTTTGCCAAGGGTCCCGTTGCGGCGCGGCCGGGTTCGCGGCATAGCCCCGCACCTCATGCAATTCCGCGGCGGAATGAACGAGCTGGTGCGGCAGGCCACGCGCATGCAGCGGAAGATCGACGACGTCAAGAAAGGCCTCAAGGACAAGGAGATGACCGGCACGGCCGCCGGGGACAAGGTCTCCGTCACGGTCACGTGCGAGGGGAAGATGCGGTCGATCAAGATCGACCCCGAGTTCCTCGCCGCCGAGGGCATCGAGATGGCGCTCGACGCCGTCGTCGCCGCCACCAACGGCGCGCTGGAAGCTGCCGACAAGCTGGTCGACGCGGAGATCAGCAAGGTCACCGGGGGCATCAAGATCCCGGGCATGCAGACCTGAGCGTGCGCGGGCCGTCCGCTTCCCGGGGCTCGTATCCGCGCGGCCCGAGCCCGGTGGCGCCCGGGCTGCCCGAGCGCCTCGGCCGGACCGCCCAGCTCCTGTCCCGGCTGCCCGGCGTAGGGGAGAAGACGGCCCAGCGGTTCGCCCTGTTCCTGGCCACCGCCGACGAGGGGGTGGCGCGGGAGCTGGGCCGGGCCCTCGCGGAGCTGCGGGATCACGTGCGGCCGTGCAGCCGCTGCGGCAACATCGCCGAGTCGGCCCCGGACGAGGACGCCTTTTGCAGCGTCTGCCGGGACCCGCGGCGGGACGAGACGCTGCTCTGCGTGGTGGGCCGGGTCCAGGATCTGCTGGCGATCGAGCGGAGCGGGGCCATGCGCGGGCGCTACTTCGTGCTCGGTCGGCTGCTCTCCCCGCTCGAGGGCGTCGGCGCCGAGGAGCTGCCCCTGGACGCCCTCAAGGAGCGGGTGCGGGCGGATGCGGTCGCGGAGGTCCTGGTGGCCACCCCGCCGTCGGTCGACGGGGAAGCGACCGCCCTCCTGGTCGCCCGGGAGCTCCAGGCCCTGGGGGCCCGGGTGACCCGCATCGCCAGCGGGGTCCCCCACGGGGGGGACCTGGAGTTCGCCGACCAGGTGACGCTGGGTCGCGCGATCGAAGGTCGCAAGTCCTTCGGGTGAGGCGAAAGCCGTGGTAGAGCGGCTGACCCGGCGCTCACCAGGGCGAAGGGACAGCCAAGACGGAGTCCGAGATGTCCAAAGTTGCGATCGCAACCGACCGAGCGCCCGCCGCCATCGGGCCCTACTCGCAGGCCGTGAGGGTGGGCGATCTGGTCTTCACCAGCGGCCAGATCGGCCTCGATCCCGCCACCGGGGAGCTGGTCAAGGGTGGCGTCCAGACCGAGACGGTCCAGGTGCTCGAGAACCTGACCGCCGTCCTCGAGGCCGCCGGCGCCGGCTGGCGCGACGTCGTCCGCACCACCATCTTCCTGGCCGATCTGGGCGACTTCGCCCTGGTCAACAAGCTCTACGGCGAGCGCGTCGGGGTCGGCGTGCTGCCCGCCCGCTCGACCGTGCAGGTGGCCCGCCTGCCCCGCGGCGCCGCCGTCGAGATCGACGCCGTCGCGCACGCTCCCGCTCCTCAGGAATGATTTTCGACGGGGAGGCGCTCTCGCGGTGACGCGACGCTGGCCCCGTTCCATCGGCCGACAGGCCCCTTCGTCCCCCCCAGGGACCCTGCGAGTTTTTCAATGAGCAAGGACGACGAGACCACCCCGAAGCCCACCGAGGAGCCCACGGTCCCGACGGGCGCCGAGGCCCCCCGGCAGCGCAAGATCGTGCGCCGCTCCGCCGCCACGCGCGACAACCCGGCGTTCGTGGAGCCGCCCCCGGGCGAGCCCGCCGCCGCCGCCGCAGCCGAGCCGGCCGCGGAGGGAGCCCCTGCCGCAGCGCCCTCGGCGCCCTCGGCCCGCCCGCGCGCCACGTTCGACGCCCGCGCCCCGCGCCCCCGTCCCGCCCC
>Ga0302276_10003036_pt1 | contig 14614 bp, 10 predicted proteins | sample III_Bog_N2_3_FD_198768 | JGI IMG/M metagenome (GOLD analysis project Ga0302276, IMG submission 198768) | Peat permafrost microbial communities from Stordalen Mire near Abisko, Sweden - III_Bog_N2_3 | ecosystem: Environmental > Terrestrial > Soil > Wetlands > Peat | place: Sweden: Abisko...
AGCCCGCTCGAGGGCCAGCGGCGCTCGGCCCCGTCCAGGTAGGCGCACGCCTCGCGCACGCACTGGAACACGCTGTTGACGCAGTGCTCGGCCTTGTTGCGCACGTGCCATACGGCCACCGGCGCCCCGGCGGCGAGGTCGTCCCCGGCGGCCGTCATCGAGCGCAGTGTTTCCGCCACCTGCAGCTGGCCCGTGGACTTTCCGGTAAGGTAAAGGACGCGCTCAAAGGAGCCCTGCCGGAGTTCCCCGAGCGCGCACTCAAGCAACACGCCTGTCTTTCCGAAGCCGGTCGGCGCCTCCAGGAGGACCGCGGACTGGCCGCCCCGGATCGATTCCCTAAGCCCAAGGAGGGCGTCCACCTGGCCGTCGCGCGGCACCGCGAAGGCAGGGCGGAACCTTAGGCCCCTCAGGCGCTCCCGAGCCCTTAGCCTAAGGTCCAGGAACTCGGTCACCCGGGAGAGCCTCTCCTCGAGAAGCAGGTTGTCGGCCGTGTTGAGGACGACGGTCTGCGCGAGCCCGGAGTCGGCCTCGACAAACACGAGCTCGCACCCCTCGCCGGCGCCCCGGAGCGCGGCATAGGTGGCCAGCTGCACGAAGTAGTCCGGGTAGTCGGCCCGCAGCTCCGCCTCGCCGGCCGGCAGGGGCCGGGTCACGGTCTTTATCTCGCGAAGCCGCGACCTTCCCCCCTCGCGCACGACCTGGTCGATCCGGCCGGAAAGGGCGATGACCCAACCGCGCCGCGCGACCTCGCCGTTTACCGCGACCTCGAAGAGGGCGTCCGCACCGTCGGCCACCGCCTGCGCGCGGAGCTCGTTGTGCCAGCGGGTGCCCAGCTGCGCGCGCCAGAGGCCGCCGCCGCCGCCGCCCGAGCCCTGGGGCCCGATCGAGAAATCCGACAGGTCGCCGACACTCAGCTCCGCCCGCCGCTTGTCCAGGTCGAACCTCACGGGATCACGATCTCGGTGTTGGCCCCGAGGTAGTCCTCGAGGCCTCGCCTAAGCCTCGCGACCTCGGCGGGAGCCGCGTGCTGCCCGGCGACCGGGCGGTTGATGAGCTCTGTCGCCAGGGCTTGGTCCCCGTCGCCGAGCGAGGGGATCCACTCCTGCTTGACGGGGTAGCCCTCGTCGCGGGCGAAGACGTACAGGCTCTTAAGGTGGACCACGTCGGGCCTCTCGGAAGCGGCGAAGGCGTCAAACGCCGTCCTCAAGAGGAGCGCCACGTTTTCGCGGCTCTCCTCGTGCACGGGGTTGCGGCTTATGATCGCCGCCAGCGCCGAAGCGAAGCGGAGGGCGTCGTAGCTGCGGCCGATCGAGGTGCGCCGCGTCGAAATGCGCAGGTCCTTCACGAACCAGGTCCTGCCCTGGTTCGAGCTTTCCAGGAGGGCCGAGACCTCGTCGAAGAGGTCGGGAACCACGTGGGGCGAGGACGCCCGCTTCGGGATGCGCTGCAGCGCGAGGAGGTTGCCGTGCTCGGCCGAGAAGAGCCCGAAGCCCTGGAACGCGTCCGTCGGGGGGCGCTTCTCGATCACGAACGCATCGGCGGTGAGCGTCTGGCCGGGCACCAGGGAGGGTCGCTTGGGGGCTACTTTGCCTCGCGGAGCTTTGCGGGTTCCGGGTCGGGCCACGGCGGGGTCACGGCCCCGCCCGAAATGATCATCTTCATCCCGTCTCCGACGGCCATGTCCAGCTCGATGACGTCCGACCTCGGGATCATCAGGAGGAAGCCGCTTGTCGGGTTGGGGGTCGTCGGCACGAAGATGGTCCACACCTCCAAGCCCGCCTTTCTCTGAGCCTCCCCCTGGACCGTGTTGGTGAGGAATCCGATCGTCCAGCACCCCTTCCTCGGGAACTCCACCAGAACGACCTTGTTGAACATGTGCCGGCTCTGCGAGCTGAAGGTGTTCACGATCTGCCTGACCGTGTTGTAGACGGCGTTCACTCCCGGGATGGACTGGATGAACCGGTCCCCTATGCTGAAGAAGAACTTCCCGAAGACGTAGCGGGAGACGTAGCCCAGGAGCGTCACCAGGGCCATCACGATCAAGGTCGCCAAGATCGACCACACCGCGTCCAGGCCCTGCCTGTCGCGCAGGCCCTCGGGCACGAACACAAGGAAGAGCGGCTTGAAGGTCCCGCCCACGAAATCGATGATCTTGCTGAAGACCCAGATCGTCAGGCACAGCGGCGCCACAAGGATCAACCCCGAAAAGAAGGCGTTCCTGATCGCTACGTAGCGGGAGATTGTCGGTTCTTGTTCGGCCATGGATGGGTGGATGTGTCGTACCAACCGCGGGGGGACTACGCCAGCTTGAACCGGGGCATGGCGCCCGCCTTCTCGAGAAACCGGAGGGCGCGCCCCTCGGCGCGCCTCATCTCCCGTTTGGCCGCGGGCCTGAGATCGTCGTAGCCTGCCAGGTGGAGCCAGCCATGGACGACGTAGAGGGTCACCTCCCTGGAAAGCCTAGCCTGCGAACGGCCCACGTGCCGGATGGCGGCGTCCACTGAGACGCAGATCTCGCCGGCCTGCCCGTGCGCCGGGTCCCCGTCGAAGGTGATCACATCCGTCCGCGAGGCGTCCCGCAGGTAGCGCCCGTGGAGCTCCGCGAGGGCCTGGTCCGTCAGGAACGCCACCGAGAGCTCGCCCCGCGGGCAGCCCCCCCCGAAGGAATCGGGGTGCGCGTCCAGCGCAGCCACGGCCGCCTTCAGTCTCCTCTTGTCGGCCTTCAGCCTGGGATGTCGGATCGCGACCTCGAGGATGCGCCCCTCGCCCTTCACGCCTTCGCCTCGTTCGGGGCCTCTCCCGAGGCCTGGTAGGCCACCCGAGCGTGGAGCATGTTCAGAAGCGTGAACGTGAAGCTGTTCTTTATCTTCGCAAGGTCCTCGAAGGTGAGCGGCGCCTCGTCGAGCTGGCCGTCGGAAACCCGCTCCGAGACGAGCCGGTCGATGATGGCCCCGAGCTTCTCGGCGCTGATGGTGCGCACGGAGCGCGTGATCGCCTCCACGCCGTCCGCCAGGGACACGACGGCGCTCTCCTTGAACTGCGGCTTGGGCCCCTCGTAGCGGAAGGGGCCGTCGGGCACGGCCGGGGGCTCCACGCCGGGGAACGGCGACTGCGAAAGCGCGAGCGCCCTCTCGTAGAAGAACTTCACGAGAGTCGTGCCGTGGTGCTGGCGGATCACGTCGACCACGGCCCGGGGCAGGTGGTGGCGCGCCGCCAGCTCCACCCCGTCGGACACGTGCTGGCGGATGATGGCCGCCGAGGAAGCGGGGTCCTTCTCGTTGTGGGGGTTTCCGATGTTGCGCTGGTTCTCCGTGAAGTACGCGGGGTTGGCGGCCTTGCCGATGTCGTGGAACAGCGCGCAGGCGCGCGCAAGGAGCGGGTTCGCGCCGATCGCGTTGCACGCGTTCTCGGAAAGCTGGGCGACGATCAGGGAGTGGTGGTAGGTGCCGGGCGCCTCGAGCTGCATCCGCCGCAGGAGCGGGTGGTTGAAGTCCGTGAGCTCAAGAAGCGTGATGTCGGTCGTGCGCTTGAAGAGGGACTCGAGGACCGGCAGGAGCCCGACCACGGCGACACCGGTCAGGAGGCCCGTGAGGAGGCCGGCCGCCATCTGCCAGCCAAGGGTCTCGTAGGGGGTCTGCTGGGCCACGCCGATAAGGGCCGCGAAGGCCGCGACGGTGAGGCCCCCCATCCCGGCAGCCCGCACCACGCGGCCGCGCCTGCGCGCGTCACGGCAACCGAAGATCGCGACCATGGAGGCCAGGAACGTGAGGACGAGCAGGTCCAGGCGGTTGCCGTAGATCACCCCGGTGAAGATCGATATCAGGAGCGCCATGAAGATCGCGCTGCCGGCGTCGATCAGGATGGCGACGATCAGGGGCGCGAGCGCCGTCGGGGCCACGTAGGGAAGGGCGGACGCCCAGGTGGCGTCCTTCACGAAGAGTTCGGCGCCCCCGATCGAGTACACCGCGCGCACGAGCGCCAGGTTGAAGATGACGACCAGGGCCAGGAGGCCGAGCCTCACGTTGCTGGCGAGGGTCTCCGGGTCCTCCAGGCGGATCGAGGCGACGACCATCGCGAGCACCAGGAGCACCCGGCCGAAGAGCTCCAGTCCGTCGTCAAGCTCGGCGGCGCCGCCCTCGAGCGCCGCCCGGCGGTAAGCCGTCGCCATCTCGTACTGGTCCTGCGTGACACGGTCGCCGGCGTCGACGATCGTCTTGCCCGGCGCCACGCGGACCGACACCGGCCTTAGCCGGGAAAGGACCTCCGCCTCGCGGGTCGCGGCCGCGGCCGTGTCGAACACCAGGTTTGGGCGGACGCCGCTCCTGAAAAGCCTAAAGAGCGCGTGCGCCGCGGGCCTCGGCACGCCCTCCGCGGCCAGGCTCACCCTAAGGAACGTGAGGGCGTCCTCCATCGACTGGACGGAGCGCGCCGCGACCCCGCCCGAGGGCCGCTCGATCTCGAACATCATGACGGAGTCGGGCTCGGCCCCGGAGGCCACGTTCTCGTGGACGCCCTCGCTGTAGATCTGCCTAAGCGCGGCGAATCCGTTTTCAAAGAGTGCGGCGCGTGCCATGGCGTCCCCGGCCGTCAGGAGCGCCGCCAGGTCGTCCGCGTTCGTCTCATAGGGCCCCCGCGCGTTGAACTCGTCGGCAAGCGCCGCCAGGGCCTTGCGGCGGTCGAAGAAGAGGGCGGAGGGATCGGGGTGCGCGGCCTCGAATGCGGCCAGCTTGCCGAGCAGGTCCCGCGCCGCTCCCTCGAACTTGTCCAGGGCCTCGGTGTCGAGCCGGTATATCGGGGGCAGTCGGGAGAGGCTTTGTTCCCTCTCGGCCCGCGTCCTCTCGGTGCTCACGTAGCTGAACGGGAATCCGGCGACGATCCGCACGGGGGCGATCTGGTTGGGGAGGACCGGCAGGTCGAGCACCCGCATGCCGGCCGAGCTCACGATCACGATCGCGGCCACCGTCACGACGAAGATCAGGCCCGCAACAAGGCGGCTCTGGTCCAGGAACTCGCGGAAACTTGATCCGGCGGTGGAACCGGCGTCACCCCGTCGGACGTTGAGCCCGCCCATCAGGAGTTTCAACTGGTTGCGAACGCTCATGGCTACCGGCCGTCGACGGGGTGCCCGTCGCCCAGGGGATTCTTGTAGTGGTCGTAGGCCTCGATGATCCTCTGGACGAGCGGGTGCCGCACGACGTCCTCGCTCCCGAAGGTGTGGAACACGATCCCGGGCACATGCTCGAGGATCCTGCGCACCTCGAGGAGCCCCGAAACCTTGGAGCGCGGAAGGTCAATCTGGGTGACATCGCCGGTCACCACCATCCGCGAATCCTCCCCAAGGCGCGTCAGGAACATCATCATCTGCTCGGGGGTCGTGTTCTGGGCCTCGTCGAGGACGATGAAGGCCCTCGAGAGGGTCCGGCCCCGCATGTAGGCCAACGGGGCGATCTCGATGATGCCCTTCTCGGTGAGCTTAACGACCTCCTCGGGGTCGAGCATGTCGTGGAGCGCATCGTAGAGCGGCCTTAGGTAGGGGAGGATCTTCTCTCGAAGGTCGCCGGGAAGGAAGCCAAGGGCCTCGCCCGCCTCGACTGCGGGACGGGTGAGCACAATCCGTTCCACCTCGTGGTTAAGGAGCGCCGAGACTGCGGCGGCCATAGCGAGGTAGGTCTTGCCGGTGCCGGCGGGCCCTATCCCGAAAACGATGGGCTGCTTGAGGACCGACTGCAGGTACTCCTTCTGGCCTATCGTCTTGGGTACCACGCTCTTGCGGTTGGTGGCGATCACCAGCGGCTCGTCGAGGAAGGCCCGCCACCTGCGGGCCTCGCCCTTCGCGAACGAGTCCACGAGCCGGGCGAAGTCGGGGGTGCGGATGTTCATCCCCTGGCTCCGGGCTGCGTTGAGGAACGCGAAGAACTCCTCGGCGAGGGCCAGCGGCTCCTGGGGGGCCTCGATCTTGAGCCAGTCCTCGCGCGTCACCAGCTTCACGCCGAGCGCCCGCTCGGCATGCGCGAGGTTCTCCGTCTTGCCGGCATAGAGCTGGCTCAGGTGCCGGGGGCTCGGGAAATGGAGCGTCTTGGCGGGCACGAATTTCCGCGTTCAGGGATTGGCGGGCAGCACGGCGACCGCGGCGGCGAGCCTCGCCCAGGTTGACTCGAGGGCCTGGGGCAGCACCCGAGTCTGAGTCAGGACGGGCATGAAGTTGTTGTCGCCGTTCCAGCGCGGCACAATGTGCCCGTGGAGGTGGGCGATGCTGCCGCCAGCGGCCGACCCCAGGTTGAACCCCAGGTTCACTCCGTCGGGTTTCATGGCCGCCGTCAGGAGCCTCTTGCCGAAGACCATCTCCTCCATCAGGTCGGTGCGTTCATCCGGCCGGAGTTCCTCAAGCTCCACCACCTCCCGAAACGGGACCGCCAGGAGGTGGCCGGGGTTGTAGGGGAAGCGGTTGAGCACCAGATAGGAGAGCTTTGAGCGGTGGACGATCAGCGCCGCCCGGTCGTCGCCCATGAGCGGCAGCTCCGTGAACGGGCGCTTCATCATTGCCGGATAGCGCGGCGCCTCAATGTATTCCATGCGCCAATAGGCGTGAAGCTGCTGCATCGTGAAGGGCCCTCCACCGAAACATAAAGGGGGGGTAAAGTCAAAGACTTGCCAGCCGGCCAGAAGCTTGTGTCATTTAGGCACCATGCGGGCATCACAACTCTCACGAAGGGTGGCTATAACGGGACTTGGAGCGATCACTCCGGTCGGTGCGAGCGCCCCGTCCACCTGGTCCTCCTTGCTTGCTGGAATAAGCGGCATTGGACCTATAACCCACTTCGATCCAACAGGTTGTAATGCTAGGATTGCTGGCGAAGTGCTAGGATACGACCCGACCGCCGTCACGGGTAGACCGGTGCACCCCCGGGGTATCGGGACGGATCCCGTCCTCGCTCCGCTTTCTCCAAAGGAGGTGCGTAAGTTAGGGCGTTTCACACACTTGGGAATGGGTGCCGGTCTTGAGGCCTACATTGATTCCGGGCTCGATGCCCACCGGTCCTCACTGCCTCCGGAGCGGATTGGCGTCAACCTGGGTGTCGGGCTGGGAGGCCTCCCCGAGATCGTGGCGACCCACGAGGTCTGGAGGCTGGGCGGCTTCAGGAAGATCTCCCCCTTCTTCATCCTGCAGTCCGCCCCCAACATCCTGGCCGGCCAGATGGCGATCCTGCTCAACTGCCGTGGACCAAACATGAGCATAGCCTCGGCCTGCGCGACCAGCGGGCACGCGCTGGGCGAGTCCGCGCGCGCGATCCACCGCGGGGATGCCGACGTCATGATCGCCGGCGGCGCCGAGGCCGTGATCACCCAGGTTGCCGTGGGCGCGTTCGCCCAGATGAAGGCGCTGTCGACCCGCAACGACGCTCCCCAAAAGGCATCGCGGCCCTACGACACCGACCGCGACGGGTTCGTCATCGGCGAGGGCGCGGTGGTTTTCATCCTAGAAGAGATGGAGCACGCGAAGCGCCGCGGCGCGCGCATCTATGCCGAGCTCTCGGGCTACGGCGCCACGGCGGACGCCTACCACCTCTCGTCGCTGGCGCCTGAGGCCGAGGGGTCCCGCAGGTCGATGCAGCTCGCGCTCGACGACGCGGGAATGGCCGCCGAGCGGGTCGGTTACGTCTCGGCCCACGCCACGTCCACTCCGGGGGGTGACGGGGAGGAGGCCGCGGCGATCGCCGCCGTCTTCTCGGCAAGCAGGGGGAGCCTCCACGTGAGCGCCGTCAAGTCGATGACCGGGCACCTGCTCGGAGCGGCGGGCGCCCTGGGCGCCCTGGCCGCCGTCCTGGCGATCGACACGGGCAAGATTCCCCCGACCCTCAATCTCGAGACCCTGGATCCCGCCTGCGCCGCGCTCGGCCTCAATTTCACGGCCAACACGGCGGTGGAGAAGCGGGTGGACGCGGCCCTTGCCAACAGCTTTGGGTTCGGCGGGACGAACGCCTCCCTCGTGTTCGCGCGAGCCTAGGGGCGATCACGATCCGTCCGGGGGAGGCGTCGCAGGAGCCACCTTGAGCGGGCCGGAGCCCACGGGCGTCGTGTAGGGCCGCACGATCACCCGCGAGGCCTTGTCCGGCGACAGGAACGCCTTGGCGAGCGCGTCGACATCGGCCTTGGAGATGGATTCGAAGTCGGCCTTTCGGGACCTCGCCCAGTCGAGAACCTCGGGCCGTTCCTGGGCGCGCAGGAGCACCGTCATCCAATAGGTGTTCGTTCTCTCGGACTCGCGCAGCGCCGTGAGCTTGGGGTTCTTGGCGCGGTCGAGCTCGTCCTGGGTGATGCCGTTGGCACTCATGTCGCCGGCGACCGCCACCACGACGTCCTGGATCTGCTTGGTCTTGGCCGGGTCGACGATGACGGCCGCCTCAAGGTAGCCGTACCCCGGGAAGATGTCGCTCGCAAAGCTCCCGACATTGGGGGAATAGGTGCTTCCGAGCTGCTCGCGGATCTTCACGCGAAGGCGGTCGCCCAGGATGTCGCCGAGGATGTTCAAGCGGCGCGCCCGGTGCACGTCGGCGCCGTCGGAGGTGGGCCAGTACACGGCCACGAGCCCCTTCGGTATCTCGGACTCGATCGAATAGTCCCACGTGAAGGGCTTGCTCGGGTAGGAGACCTTCTTCAGGTCGTCGAGCGCCGGCTTGGGATCACGCTTGGGGAGGGTCCCGATCGTGCGCGAGGCGCACTCGATCACGGTGTCGACGTCCAGGTCCCCGATGACCGAGACCTCGAGAGCGCCGCTCGCCAGCTGCGGGGCGAGCCAGGCCTTCACCTCGTCCAGGTTTCGGGCCATCATCTCGTCGCGCGACGGAAGCCCGAAGCGCGGGTCGCCGCTCGCCAATAGCCTAGGCACCTTCAGGTTCATCGGGCCCCGCTCCGTGTGGGCGAAGGAGATGTAGGCCGCTTCGATGCGCTTACGCGCCTGGCGGAGCGCCTCCTGCCTGTAGCCCGGGTCGGTGATCGACGCGGTCAGCAGCTGGAATTCAAGGGCCAGGTCGTCCTTGTTCGTTCCGCCCTCGAAGAGGAAGGCGTCGGTGGTCGAGGAGAAGAGGACACCCACGGTTTTCCCGGCCAGCACCTGCTGCAGGTCGTCCTCGCCGTGCTTGCCGAGGCCGCCGGCGGAGAAGGTGAGCGCCGAGAAGCGGGAGAGGCCGGGCTCGGTCGAGGCAGGCTCGGTCAGCATGCCCGTCCCCAAGCGGGCCCCCACGTGGATCGTGTTGGCCTCGAAGTCGGTCTTCTTGATGTTCAGGCGCACGCCGTTTTCAAAGACCACCTCGGTGAAATCGAGGTCGTCGATGTGGGTGCGGCTGGCGACCTTGCCCGGGGGCCCGAAGTCGGAGTAGCCCCAGGTGATCGACGCCCGGGCGTCGGGCGCCTTTATCGGCACGGCCCTCGCGCGGTTGTAGGCGGCCGCAACGATCGCGTTGGCCGCGTTCGCCACGCCCACGATCTTCGCGTTTCCGGACACGATCACGAAGCGGCCCTGGCTGGACCACGCCTGCCTGTAGGCGGCCAGGCAGTCGGCGAGCGTCACCTTCGAGAGAGCCGGCCCGTAGAGGGCCAGGTCGTCGGCGGGCGAAGTGAACACCTCGCGGTCGACCAGGCTCTGGGCCAGGTCGCCGGCAAGCTCGTCGGACCTGCGGGTCGAGGCCGTCTTGTCGGCCTGCTCCAGCGCGTTCCGGAAATTGGACACCACCTGCTTGAGCTCGTCGTCGTTGAACCCGTATTCGTAGGCCCGGCGCATCTCCTTGTCTGCGACGCCGAGGGCGTCCGCCCACTGCTCTGCCTTGCACGCCACATTGATCTCGGTCTGCCGGTAGAGGTGGAAGGAGTCCTCGACCGACGCGCCAGCGCGGATGAACGGCGCGTTTTCCTGCTTGGAGAGGATCTCGAGGCGGAGGTTCAGGATGTCGAATGCGAGCATCCGCGGCAGGTACTTCAGGCGGACCGCCGCCGTGTCGGGCTCCTCCACGTAGGGCACCGCGGTGGCGATGACGACATTGGTATTCGGGGCCTCCGGCTCGCCGTGGTAGAGCGCCTTCAGGCCCTTGAAGACGGGCACCTTGCCCAGGTCCACCTCGGGCGGCTCGGGGCTCCTGGCGCTTATCCCGGAGAACCCGTCCACGATCTGCTTCTCGATCGAGGGGGCGTCGATGTCGCCCACCACGATCACCACCATCTTTTCCGGCCGGTACCAGGTGTTGTAAAACTCGACGAACGGGTCGCGGTTGGACTTGGTGATCACGTCCTCAAGCCCGATCGGCAACCGCTCGGGCACGCGGGTTCCCTGCAGCATGAAGTCGAGCTGGGCGACGAACGTGCGGTAGCCGACAGAGTCGCGGCTGCGCTTCTCGCTCAGGATGATGCCGCGCTCCTTATCCACCATCTTCTGATCGAGGAGCAGGCCCCCGCAGTAGTCGGAGAGGATCTGGAGGCCCTCGGCAAGGGTTGCCGGTGCGGTGTCGGGCAGCTCCAGCTGGTAGAGCGTATGGTCGAAGGAGGTGGAGGCGTTGGTGTCGGCCCCGAAGCCCATGCCGAGCCGCTGGAGCTTCTCCACCAGGGTGCCCGGCGCGTAATGCGTGCTCCCGTTGAAGGCCATGTGCTCGAGGTAATGCGCGAGGCCGCGCTGCGCTTCGGTCTCATCGAACGATCCGGCCAGGACGAGGAGTCGCAGCGACGCGCGCGCCTTCGGCTCATGGTTGGGCATCACGACGTAGCGGAGACCGTTCGGGAGCGTCCCGAAGTGCGCCGCCGAGTCGGCCTTCAGGTCGCTCTCGGCCTGCGGGAAGGGAAGGGCGGCCCGGAGGGAAAGCGCGAGGGCCAATGAGGCCGCCAGCGCGGTGAGGAGGGGGATGCGGCGCATGTTGAGGCCGGAATCGTTACATCGGCCGGGGCCCCGGCGACAGCAAAAAAGCCGGCCGGAAAACTTGTTGTGGCATTGTGCGCCGGTTTGACTGTGCTTGGACCCCGTGAAGAAAAGCGCAAGACCATGATCTGGTTATACAGGCTGCTGTTCCCTTTCGTTCTTCTGGCCATGGCGCCCTATTACCTGCTCCGGATGCGCAGGAGGGGCGGCTATGCACGTGGGTTCTCGCACCGCTTCGGCTCGGTGCAGGGCCTGCCGGCGAGGAGGCCGGGGGTGCGCCGGGTCTGGCTACAGGCCGTGAGCGTCGGCGAGATGCTGGCTATCGAGCCCCTGCTGCGCTCTCTCAGCGCCGAGGGGACCGAGGTGGTCCTGACGACCACGACCAGCACCGGCTACCGGGTGGCGGTCGACCGGTACCCCAAGCTCGTGGCGGCCGCCGCGTACTTCCCGATCGACTGGGCACCCTTCTCGGCGCGCGCCTGGTCGGCGATCCAGCCGGACCTGGCCATCATCACCGAGGGCGAACGCTGGCCCGAGCACCTGCGCCAGGCCTCAAGGCGCGGCGTGCCCGTCCTCTGCATCAATGCGCGCATCTCGGACCGGAGCTTCTCGCGCCTGGCGCGCTTCCCCAGGGCAGGGCGCTTCGTGACCGCCGGGATCACCCGTCTCCTGGCGGCGTCGGCCCAGGACGCCGAGCGCTTCCGCTCCCTCGGCATCCCCCCGGACCGGGTCGAGATGACGGGCAACATCAAGCTGGACGTCCAGATTCCGATCCTTGACGCGGCGGCCCGCGCCACGCTCAGGCGCGAGCTAGGGCTTGCCGGGGACCGGCTGGTGCTCCTGGGATCGTCAACCTGGCCGGGCGAGGAGGCGGCCCTCGTGGACGCCCTCGTGGCAGCCCGAGCCAAGGGAATTCCGGTGTCCCTCCTGCTTGTCCCACGGCACGCCGAGCGCCGTTTCGAGCTCGAGAAGCTGCTCAGGGGAACGGGCCTCCTTCACCACTTCCGGTCCCGGGGGGCGGCCCCCGACGGGGTCGACGTGGCCGTGGCCGACACGACCGGGGAGTTGCGTGCCCTCTCGCAACTGGCGGACGTGGTGTTTGTCGGCAAGAGCCTCCCCCCCCACCTAGAAGGGCAGACGCCCGTCGAGGCGGCCTCCCTCGGCAAGCCCGTCCTCCTGGGCCCGGGCATGGCCAATTTCCGCGCGATCTCGAAGGACCTCCTCGCCCGCGGCGCCGCGCTCCAGGTAGCCGATGCTCGGGGGCTGGAAAGGGAGGTCGTGGCGCTCCTTGCCGACAGGCCGCGCAGGGAGGCGATGACGGAGGCGGCAGCCGCGTGGAAACGGGACACCGGGGGGGGCGTTGAGCGGACCCTCGGGGCCATCCGCCGCGAGTTTGCAAAGATTAATAAGTCGGGGTGATCCAGGGGCCTGTTCCCTGTCATACCGGCGCTTTGGGTCAGGAACCTCCTTGCCTTCGCCTGCTCGGTTTCTTCAATCTAGACGCTCCTGCACTAACGCTGGACCCGCAGATCGGGGCATCACCTACAACACACACACTAAGACACTCCCATGGCTGTCAAAATTGCTATCAATGGTTTCGGCCGCATCGGCCGGCTGGTATTCCGCGCTCTCGTTGAACAGGGCCTGCTGGGCTCGAAGTTCGATGTGGTCGCCGTTGGGGACATTGTGCCGGCTGACAACCTGGCCTACCTGCTCAAGTATGACTCCACGCAGGGCCGCTTCAACGGAACGGTGTCGTCGAAGAAATCCGCCCCCGAGAAGACCGAGGACGACGTGCTCGTGGTGAACGGCCACGAGATCAAGGTCGTGAGCGCGAAGACGCCGGCAGAGTTGCCCTGGGGAGCCCTGGGCGTGCAGGTCGTGATCGAGTCGACGGGCCTCTTCACCGATGCCGAGAAGGCCAAGGGCCACCTCGCGGCCGGGGCCAAGAAGGTGATCATCTCGGCGCCCGCCAAGGGCGAGGATGTGACCGTCGTTCTCGGCGTGAACGACAACAAGTACGACCCCGCCAAGCACAACATCATCTCCAACGCCTCCTGCACGACGAACTGTCTGGCCCCCGTGGTCTATGTGCTCCTGAAGGAGGGATTCGGCGTCGAGGAGGGCCTCATGACGACCATCCACTCCTACACCGCCACGCAGAAGACGGTGGACGGCCCCTCGAAGAAGGACTGGAAGGGCGGGCGCTCGGCCGCGATCAACATCATCCCCTCGACGACGGGTGCCGCCCGCGCCGTGGGGCTTGTGCTCCCCGAGGTCAAGGGGAAGCTCACCGGGATGTCCTTCCGCGTCCCTACGCCCACGGTCTCCGTGGTCGACCTCACGGTCCGCACGGTCAAGGAGACCTCCTACAAGGCCATCTGCGAGGCCATGAAGAACGCCAGCGAAACGTACCTGAAGGGCATCCTCGCCTACACCACCGACGAGGTCGCTTCCTCCGACTTCATCCACGACAAGAGTTCCTCGATCTTTGACGCCGGCTCGGGCATGGAGCTCAACAGCCGCTTCTTCAAGCTCGTGAGCTGGTACGACAACGAGTGGGGCTACAGCAACCGCTGCATAGACCTGCTCAACAAGGTCGCTGCCGCTCTATGAGCTTCAAGAGCATCCGCGACCTCCAGCTCTCGGGAAAGCGCGTCCTTGTCCGCGTGGACTTCAACGTCCCGCAGGACAAGGTGACGGGCGCCATCACGAACAACCAGCGGATCGTGGCGGCGCTGCCGACGATCCGCTACGCGCTCGACCAGGGCGCGACCGTGGTCTTGATGAGCCACCTCGGCCGGCCCGACGGGCAGAAGATCGCCAAGTTCTCGCTCAAGCCCGTGGCCGCCGAGCTTGAGAAGCTCCTCGGAAAGCCGGTCACGTTCCTGCCCGACTGCGTCGGGCCCGAGGTCGAGGCCGCCTGTGCCCATCCGGCCCCGGGCTCGGTCATCCTCCTTGAGAACCTGCGCTTCCACATCGAGGAGGAGGGCAAGGTTAAGCTCGAGGACGGCACCTCCAAGAAGGCCGACCCTGCCGCTGTCGCGGCATTCCGCGCGAGCCTGTCCAGGCTGGGCGACGTGTACGTGAACGACGCCTTCGGGACGGCCCACAGGGCCCACTCGTCGATGGTGGGGGTAAACCTGCCCCAGAAGGCGGCGGGCTTTCTCATGGAGGCCGAGCTCAAGGCCTTTGCGGCGGTGATAGGCTCCCCGAGGCGCCCCCTCCTGGCGATCCTGGGCGGCGCGAAGATAGCCGACAAGATCCCGCTCATCCGCAACCTGATCGACAAGGCCGACGAGATCATCATAGGCGGCGGCATGGCCTACACCTTCAAGAAGGTCCTAAACGGAATGGAGATCGGCAGCAGCCTCTTCGACCCGGAGGGCGCGAAGATCGTGGCCGAGCTGGTCGAGAAGGCCAAGGCACGCGGCGTATCCATCATCCTGCCCGTGGACTACGTTTGCGCCGACAAGTTTGCGCCGGACGCGGCGACGCGCCCCGCCGACGACTCGACCGGGATACCCAAGGACTGGATGGGCCTTGATGCGGGTCCCAAGTCGATAGCCCTTTACCGCGAGGCGATCCTCCGCGCAAAGACGATCATCTGGAACGGGCCGAGCGGCGTCTTCGAGTTTGAGAAGTTCGCCGGCTCCACCCGGGCGATGGCCGAGGCGATCGCCGAGGCGACCGCCCACGGCGCCACGACGGTTG
>Ga0302276_10003042_pt1 | contig 14603 bp, 13 predicted proteins | sample III_Bog_N2_3_FD_198768 | JGI IMG/M metagenome (GOLD analysis project Ga0302276, IMG submission 198768) | Peat permafrost microbial communities from Stordalen Mire near Abisko, Sweden - III_Bog_N2_3 | ecosystem: Environmental > Terrestrial > Soil > Wetlands > Peat | place: Sweden: Abisko...
GCGAACAGGGCCGAAGAAGCGGCCAGACTCCATTTGAATTTTTGCATTGTCCCTCCTTAAGGTGTGCATGTAGTCCGGGCCCATGCTGTTGATCGAACTCCAGCTGAACCGCGGATGGGTAAGGTGTGTAGAGGAATAATCCCGAAGAGTGCCTGGTGCAGCACTCCCAGATACAGTTCCACTACCGGAAAAGGTCCTGCGGGAAACGAATCGAACTTTCCGTGACCATTGAAAGTAGCCACCGACTTGCAGGCGGCAAGGATCTACAGGCTTAGAGCTGTTCTCCAGTTTATTTAGCGCCGCCGAGTTCTTGCAGGGCGGCTTGTCTCTGAGGGAAAAGCCACTGGGCGGCTACGTTTCCATTAACGAGAACTGGGGACCAGGCTTACCCGCGCTGAGGAATGTAACAACAGGCGCGCGTGATTGAAGCTTGGATCAACATACGATGGATTGAGGATAACATAGGCGCGGAAATGCGCAGGGAGTCCGTCCGGACGGATGCGCCGATGAGGCGAAGCGTGGAAGGAGCATCCATATGACCCCCCAGGACCGAATCTGATTCCTGGCTTGAATTAAAGGAATAGTAGACCGATTCGAAAAGGGCGGGCATTGCTGAAAACCCTAAATCTTTCTGTCGACGCGAACTTCAAGCTGAGATGAGTAACGGAATCTGCGGGGAAACATATATGCGGCCGGCAAGCACTTCAGCGACTGCGATCGGCAGCTGCTCCGAGGCATAGGTTTTCAGGACGTAACCCATAGCGCCGATGCTCAAGGCCTTCCTCGCGTAGGACGGCGAGGATTCGACGGTGAGCAGAATGATTGGGATCGAGAGACCTGCTTCAAGGATCTTGGCTGCTGCATGCAGGCCGTTCATCACCGGCATGCTCAGGTCGGAGACAATCAGATCGGGCCTGGTGGATTGCGCTGCGTTCACAAGCGCAGCTCCATCGCGGACAGTTCCTGCAATTTCGTATTGTTCAGACAGGATTTTGCTGATGGATACGAGAAACTCCCTGTGATCGTCCGCGAGCAATATGCGTTTGCGATTCACAAGGACTCGGTCTCCAACGTGCGAAGGATTCAGGGACCTGCGAACAAGTCGCGGTCCCGGGTCCCTGAAACAGCGTGCATTCACCGGACCCTGCGGCTCTGCATCCGCAAGGTTGGCTGGATTTAAAGTAAGGGAGCGAACCGCATTGATTCTACTGGGTAAAACCCTAGGGCCTGTTCGCAGATGCCGCTGGCATTACTCTGGAATGATTCCTTGTTGAATTGCGAGCCTGGTCAATTCCGCTCCGCTACGCGCGCCGAGTTTGCTCATCATCTTGGCTCGATGGAATTCGATCGTCTTCACCGAAAGATTGAGAATGGCCGCTGCTTCCTTGTTGCTCCGGCCCTCAGCGAGCAATTGAAGGATCTGCCTTTGGCGTTCAGTCAGCTCGCCCTGCACTCGATTGAGATTGCCATCGCGCCCGCGCATCCTGGAAACCACTTCATCCCCGAACCTGGGGCTGATGAACGTCTCTCCTTTCAGAACGGCGTTCATGGCGGGCTCAAGCTCCTCAGTGGTTTCAGACTTCAGCACATATCCGGTTGCGCCGATCTCGAGTGCCTGCCGAAGGTAGGCGGGGGTGAGATGCTGACTAAGGAAGATGAGTTTGGCCGCGGGCTGGGAAAGCCGGATTTGTCGCGCGGCTTCAAAGCCGTTCAGCAACGGCATGCTGATGTCGAGGATGATGATGTCGGGACGCAACCGTTCCGCCGCTTCCACCAGCGCCTTTCCGTCGGTTGCCTCGCCCACCACCTCAAACCGGGATGCAAGCGTGGCCCGCACTCCGCTCAGAATGAGCGCGTGATCGTCCCCCAGAAGAACACGCGGCCTGTTCACAGTTGATTTCCTTTCAATGTCTGCTTCGGGCGATTCTATCCTGAAGAGATTTCAGGCATTGTGTTTGGCGCTGTCATACCTGACAATAGCTTCAACATAATCGATTCTTCCCCTGAATCACGAATTCGATCCTTTGCTCGTTTCACAGACGCAACTGCACGTGCGTCATGCCTTGGAGTTCTGTTGGTATGAAGCATCCCGCGCCGAGCCAGACTGTGGCCTCTGAAATTTCCGAGCTGAAACGTACGAATCGTGTGTCGGCGGTGGTCGGCATAGCCATGCTTGTTCTGGTGGTATGCATTGCCATCTGGTCATTGCAGCAGGCTGCGTCCACGGAATACTGGGTGAACCACACTTACCAGGTACTCAACTTGTCGTATCAGCTTGAGTTCGATCTCAAGGATACGCAGGCATCGTTCCGTGCTTATGTTCTTCAGCCGACGACCCAATATCGATCCGATTTCCAGGGGGCGACGGGCCGAGTAAATGATAACTTTGCAAAACTGAAATCTCTGACTGCGGATAACCCGGCGCAACAAGCGAGGATAGACCAGCTGGCGCCGTTGATTGCACGGCGAACAAAGCGCATTGAAGATCTGATGGCACTTCGAGACAAAGCGGGCTTTGCCGATGCCGAGAAACAGCGTGAACTGAAGCCTGGAAAGCCAGATGCTGACCGGATGTGGGCACTGTGCACGGAGATTCAAAGCGAGGAATATCGACTTGTAGCCGAGCGGGAACACCTGCGCCGCGATCGGCTGACCGAGGGCGTGATCGGCACTATCGGATCCGCTTTGCTCGCGTTGATGGCATTATGGGTATCGTCCCTTCAAGTTCGTCGCGCCGTTCGCGACCTGATCCGTTCCGACGAAGTTCTTCGTGCGAATGCGGAAGACTTGCGTTTGCTGACGGGCAAGCTGCTGACCGCACAGGAAGACGAGCGGCGAAGGATCGCGAGAAATCTCCACGATGACCTGAATCAGTCTCTCGCGTGCCTGGCCATGGACCTGGGCAGTTTGACTGAAAACATTGCGAGTCTGCCAATTCAGCAGGAACTTGTCTCGCTGCGTGACCGGACCAGACAGGCTGCCGAGTTGGTAAGGAACATCTCCCATGAACTGCATCCATCGATCCTTGAAGACCTGGGATTGAAGCCGGCTCTTCAGGAATTCTGCGAGGAGTTTGAGGATCGTACCGGAATTGCAACGCACCTTGAATGCCGCGATGTTGCCAACAACCTGCCTGCAGAGGTTGCCAGCTGCGTTTACTACGTCGTGGCTGAATGCCTGAGGAATGTCGCGAAACACGCCCAGGGAAACACGGCGGAGGTCAACGTCGATATCCGGGAGAACTTGCTGCACCTCACCGTCACCGATGACGGTACGGGCTTCCCGGCAAGTCCGGATCGTTCTGGAATTGGAATGACGGCGATGCGGGAACGGCTTCACCTTGTGAAGGGCGAATTGACCGTTGGTGGGGCGCCGGGTGGCGGAGCACTGGTTACGGCCGTCGTGCCGTTGGCGTGAAGCGCGGCTCGCCAGCTCAGCGCCGGGCCAGCACGATCATCAGCCCGAAGATAATCACAGGCACCAGCGCCAGCGCGGCGTAAATCAGCGCCTTCCGCTTATCCAGTGAGAAGGGAACCTTCAGCTTGGGGCGCGCGCCTTCTTCCACACTTACCTGGTCCTGGTGCTCGAGATCCCACGACATTTCGCTTGCCGTCTGATACCGGTTGCGCGGCTCACGCTGCAGGGCGCGACTGAGAATTTCATCGATCTCGGCGGGAATCTCCGGGCGCAGCTTGCGCGCATGGCCGGGGTCGTGGAGCAGACGCTCGTTCATGACGGCCAGCGGATTGGGACCACTGAAAGGCACCTCGCCGGTCAACATCTCGTAGAACATGATGGCCAGCGAGTAGATGTCGCTGCGCTGATCGCCGCGCTGGCCCTTCACCTTCTCTGGGGAGATGTAGTCGGGCGTGCCGAGAGTGGCCGACATTTCCACGAACGTCAGGCGGCGAGCATCCTCTTTCATGGCAATTCCAAAGTCGATGAGCTTGATGCGGTCGCGGTCGTCCACCATCACGTTTTCCGGCTTCAGATCGCGGTGCACCACGCCGTGCTTGTGCATGGTGTCGAGCGCGTCGCAGATTTGCAGGGTATAGTCGACGGCGCGCTCAATGGCGAGCGGGGCTTCGTCGTTGAGGATGGAACGGAGCAGGCGGCCCTCGACCCACTCAATGACCATGTAGAGGCGGCTGCGGTCTTCGTCGGCGTAGGTTTTGACGACGCCCGGATGGTCGAGTTCCTGGCCAATCTCCTGCTCGCGTTTGAAGCGCTCAACCAGGACGGCGTTGGCCTCCATCTCGGCGTGCGGCACCTTGATGGCCACCTGCTTGCCGTCGCGCAAATCGGTGGCCCGGTAGAGGGTGGACATGCCGCTATGCGCGACTGTGGCGTCGAGGCGGTAGTGGTCCAGCGTGTCACCGGTTTCAAGGATGGTCATGAGCAAGGTCTGCATAACACTCTAATTCTTTCACCCAGTTCGTAAGAAAATCCTTAAGGAATAAGAAAGGTAACACGATAGATGCAGGCGAATCTGACGCTGGACGGGGCATCCAACATAGAATTAGGGTAAGAAATCCGGATGCTGCGCGCCTCTCCATTGCTGACTGCCTGCCTCTCGCTCGCAAGTGTTCTTGCGCCCGCCGGGGTGCGCGCGGCGGCCAGGCCCCATCCGTCGCATCCTGAACCGCCCCAGGAGACGGGGTTCCTGAACCGGAAGATCGAGCTGCACGGCCAAACCTACCGCTTCCAGGTGTACCTGCCTGAGGACTGGCGGCGCGACGACCACAAGCAGTGGCCCATCATTTTGTTTCTCCACGGGCGCGGCGAACGCGGCACGGAGGGCATGTGGCAAACCCAGATTGGCCTGCCCCAGGAGGTCCGCGATCACCCGGAGCGCTGGCCGTTTGTGATCGTAATGCCGCAATGCCCCAACCCCAGCTATTGGACCGATCCGGAGATGCAGACGCTGGCCATGGCCGAGTTTAACCAGGAGGCGGCTGAGTTCCATACCGACCCGGAGCGCACTTACCTCACCGGCATCAGCCTGGGAGGGTACGGCGCATGGGAGCTGACTCGGACAGATCCCCATCGCTGGGCGGCCCTTGCCATCGCCTCCAGCGGGGTGTTCTGGAGCTATGCGCCGGAGCGCTGGCAGCAGATCAACACACTGCCCGCCGAATACGCCAAAGCGGTTGGGCATACGTCGGTGTGGCTCTTCCACGGCGCGGAAGACAACGTGGTGCCGCTGCGGGAAAGCGATTTGATGTACGACGCGCTGAAGGCTTCTGGCGGGCGCGTCCGGCTTTGGATCTACCAGGGGCTGAAGCATGACTCGTGGACACGCGCCTTCAACGAGCCGGAACTGCCGCGCTGGCTGCTGGCGCATCGGGCGGACGGGTCCGTGGCGGGAGAAAAAGCGGCGCAGACTGCCAAACCGCCGGCCGAGCCGCCCGCCTTCGCCGAGCGCCTCCTGGTCCCACTGCACCCGCCGGCCATGAAGCTGACGCCCGCCCAGCTTGACGCGCTGGCGGGCGATTATCGCGACCGCGCCGGCCGACCGGAAATCACCGTCCTCCGCCAGGGAGAGCAGCTCTACATGAAAAACCGTGTGGGCGAAGTGGATGAGATGGCTGCCGAAACCCCCTGGATCTTCTTTTACCCCAATGGGTCAAGCATCACGCGGCTCACCTTCGAGCGTGACGCGCAAGGCCACGTGACGGCATTGGTGCTGCGCGATGACCGGCACGAAGAGCGCTGGGAGAAGCATGTGCAGGCGGCGAGCCGGTAATGGCAGTTCGTAGTTCACAGTTCGTAGTTCGTAGTTCGCAGTTCGAAGTTCATAGTTCACAGTTCTAAGTTGTCAGTGGTCGGTGGTTAGTGGCTAGCGTTTTGCCCTGTTCCCTGTTCCCTGCTCCCTGTTCCCTGCTTTGTGGAACCGGCCCCCGCCCCGGTGCGTAATAATCTGTGCACTCGCCTTTCGGGAGGCCGCTTATGTTTTGCAGCTCATGTGGTAACGCGTTGGCCCAGGGATTAGCCTTCTGCCCCAATTGCGGCCGTCCGGTCGCTCCGGTGGTTCCCCCAGTTCCCGGTCTCCAGTTCCAGATAGATAGCTACGCCGGCAAAGTCAAGGCGCTGAGCATTGTCTGGTTCATCTATGCGGGCTACTCGGTCCTGAGCGGCATCGCCGGCCTGGCCATTGTGCACGCCATCTTCTCGCATCACGGCGGCGACTGGGGCAACAACCCATGGACTAACGGTTCCGCTCCCAATTGGTTTCTCCCCGCAATTTTCCATGTTGTGTGGGTAGCCGTTCTGATGCGGACCGGCCTGGCCATCCTGACCGGCTACGGACTTTATTCCCGCGCCCGCTGGGGCCGCATCCTGGCCATCGTCGTGGCTATCCTGAGCCTGATCAAGTTCCCCATCGGTACGGCTCTCGGCATCTGGACCATGGTGATGCTGATGGGATTCCAGAACAGCACCCTCTACGAGCAACTGGAGCAGCGATAGGAAGAAACAAGTTTGCAGGCGCCCGGTCTACAAGCTACTGAGAGCGGATAGCAAGCGTTTGGCCCCGCCGCAGTTGCTTAGAATGTGCTTAGCGGGCAATCGCTACCGCCATCAGGCTCTGCCCAATCGGCGGCGCGCAGATGCGGGATTCAAAGCCATGGACCACGGGAAAAATCACGCGGTCAAACAGCCGCACCGCCGCCACGTCGAATGAGCGCTTTTTGAGCACACAGAAACTTGCCCACCAGGCAAAGTAGCCCGCCAGGTTGTAGTAGCGAATGCTTGCCAGCTCAAAACCCGCCGTTTCCAGCTTCCTTCGCAGCTCGGGCCGTGTATAGCGGCGGAAGTGGCCGAAATCCTTATCGAGCGGTGCGTAAATTTCTGGCCGCGCGGGCACAAACAGGCACAGCGCACCGCGCGCCGGCTGCAACAAGCTGTGATAAGCAGCCAGTTCGTCGTTGTCCCGCTCAATGTGCTCCAGAACATTGATGCTCAAGATCGCATTCCAAGGTATCGTCGACTGCAGGTCGCCAACCGTTCCCTCAAGCAAACTGTGCTGGGGAAGGCGAGCCCGCAATTGCGCGCAGAAATCCTTGTCCGGCTCGATGGAAAGCAGGTATTGGATTGCAGGTTTTTGCAGAAGCTCTGAAGTGATTTGGCCAATGCCGGCGCCGACTTCCAGCACGTTACCGCGCAGATGCAATTCGAAATCATGCAACAGCGCATGACGATAATTCTTTGCCTCATTCAGCGCGGCAAATTCAAAATCAGCCGTCTGGGCCATTGCATTGGGCTGATTGGTCATTTCTTCAAAAAATTATACTTGCAGATGCACCACAGGGCGCGCACGCCGTCCCGCCACCCAATCTTCTTTCCATCGGCGTAGGTGCGGCCGGTGTACGAAATTCCCACTTCGTAAATGCGGACTTTTGCCTTGGCAACTTTCGCGGTAATCTCCGGTTCAAAGCCGAATCGGTTCTCTTCGATGCGGACATTCTGGATGATCTCGCGACGAAATGTCTTGTAACACGTTTCCATATCCGTCAGATTCAAATCCGTTGCCATATTGGAGCACATGGTGAGGAAGTTGTTTCCCACCGAATGCCAGAAATACAGAACCCGCCGTGCGCCACTGCTGCCGTGAAAACGCGAACCGAACACCACATCGGCTTTGCCTGAAAGAATCGGCGTGAGCAGGAGATAATACTCCTCGGGATCGTATTCGAGATCCGCATCCTGAATAATGACGATGTCCGAGGTTGCATGGCTGATCCCAGTGCGCAACGCCGCGCCCTTGCCCTTGTTCACTTCATGCCGTATCAGCTTGATGCGCGGTTCAGCCTCGGCAATGGGCTGAAGACGGTCCCAGGTTCCATCCGCCGAGCAGTCATCCACAATCACCAGTTGCTGCACAGGGCGCTGCGCCAGCACCGCCTTCACGACGTCCGCCACCGTCGCGGCCTCGTTATACACCGGCATCACGGCGGTGAGGCAGGGCGCTATCTCGTCGTTGGATTTCACTGAGAATATCCTGGGATCACAGGTTACAGATTACAGGTTACAGATTCGATTCCCTGCACTTTCAATGGAGAGGACGGATTGAATTAGAAACTACTCGGATCCAGGAACAAAAATATATGCCCAATCCAAGCCAGACGAACATCAACTTACGAGGCATACGCGCAGCACCGTGCCGGCCTGTATGATCGTTGCGATTGTTTCTCCAACGCCGCGGCCGCATCCACCACCGCCCCAACTTTCATGGAGATTTGGAAGCATTGAAGATGACGAAGGCCAGGCTCGATGGGCTCTACATGCTGCTACTGGGAAGCGTCGCCTTCCTGCTGCTCGGCATCGCCATGGAGAGCGCCGCCAAATCGCCGCTGGCCGATTTCAAAGCACTCTACTATCCCGCGCGATGTCTGCTGCAGCACGCCGATCCCTACTCGGAAAGTGAGGTTCTGCGCGTCTATCGCTCAGAAGGCGGAGACAGCGCATCCGATACGGCGAAGAATCTCCAGATCGCTACGCAAAACCCTTACCTGCCTACCGTCTACTCGTTTTCGGTTCCGTTCGCACTGCTTCCCTGGGGCCCTGCGCACATACTCTGGCTGGCACTCACGTTTGCCGCCCTCATCGGAGCATCGTTTCTCATTTGGGGGCTGGCTTCGGAATACTCTCCCGTCCTCGCCGGCGTGCTCATCGGCTTCCTGCTGGCCAACAGCGAAGTACTCATCATTACCGGCAATGCCGCCGGAATCGTGATCAGCCTCTGCATCGTTTCAACCTGGTGCTTTGTGAGGAACCGCTATGTTTTTGCCGGCATCGTGTGCCTCGCAATCACCCTCGCGGTCAAGCCACACGACACGGGCTTCGTCTGGCTCTATTTCCTGCTTGCCGGCGGCCTCTATCGCAGGCGCGCGCTGCAAACTTTGCTTGCCACAGTTGTCTTCAGCCTGCCGGGCGTGGTCTGGGCGTTTATTGTCTCCCCGCACTGGTTGCAGGAGATGCGCACCAACCTCGCAGCCTATTCCGCGCACGGCGGCACCAACGATCCCAGCCTCGCATCCGGTGGCGCGCACGGCCTTGGTATGGTGGTCAGCCTGCAGGCCATCTTCAGTTTCTTCCGCGACGATCCGCATTTCTACAATCTTGCAAGCTATCTCGTCTTCGGCATTTTGCTGCTGGTATGGGCAGTTGTCACGTTGCGCCTCCGGCCTACTCCGGCTAACCTCTGGCTGGCGCTGGCCGTGATGTCCGCACTCTCCATGCTGCCCGTCTACCACCGCCAGTACGACACCAAGCTGCTGCTGCTGGCTGTGCCCGCCTGCGGCCTGCTGATGTTGGAGCGCAACCTGACCGGCTGGCTTGCCCTGCTCATCACCACTGCGGGCTTTGTGCTGAACGGCGATCTGCCCTGGGTGATCTTCTTCGCGCTCATCAAGGCGCTGCACTTGTCCACTGCCGGCGGCTCAGGCGAAATCCTTATCGTTATCCAGGTTTTTGCTGCCCCGCTCATCCTGCTGGTCATGGGGCTGTTCTATCTATGGGTATATGCGCAGCGGGCGTGCCTGCCCCGGCATAGCGCCAAAGCCATGACACCGGCGGAGAACATCAACGCGATCCGGGCTCAGTAGGAAAACCAGAGTCGCTCGCCATGGTTCTGATCCTCTGCAAGTTGGTAGAGCCGGATCGGATTGCAGACATGGTTGCGCTCCGCAGAGGCAAGTCCGTCTTCCTCGCGAGACGAGGCAACCGTCTGGTGGCACTCCTTGCAGATTGAGTCATAGGTCCCGTTCGGGTTGAGCCGATGAGGAAAAGTGCGCTGCTGGGGGAACATAATGGGCCTCTTTCTGGTTGGGATGGGCAGTCAATAAGGAAAACTTAGCGGATTTCAAAACCCCTGTATGGTCACTTCTGAACATTTTTCAATTTTTTTGGGTCCTGGCGGGCAACCCCTGTTCCCCGGTGGCATCTCGGAGGCGGCCCCGCGAGACGCCTCCCGGCGCAAAGACCCAGTGAGCTCGCTCACATTTCGGCCACATACGGTCAATTACAATCTCCACCATGAGTTTTCCTGAAATGCGAATGCGCCGCCTGAGGCGCAGCGAGCAAATGCGGGCCCTGGTGCGTGAAACCACCCTCGATCCCGGCGACCTGATTTATCCCCTGTTTCTGGTGCCCGGTGAGGGTGTCCGCAAGCCTGTCGGCTCCATGCCCGGCGTCTTCCAGCTTTCCATCGATGAGGGTGTGCGCGAGGCCGAAGAAGCGGCCAGCCTGGGAATTGGCGGGCTGCTGCTTTTCGGCCTGCCTGAGAGCAAAGACGAACAGGCCACCGGAGCGTACGACGACCATGGAATTGTCCAGCAGGGATTGCGCGCATTCAAGCAGTCGAACGCGGCGAAAAAGCTTGTCCTGATTGCCGATGTTTGCCTGTGCGAATACACAAGCCACGGCCACTGCGGCATTGTGGCTGAAACCGAGGACGGCTTTGAAGTGGAAAACGATTCGTCGCTTCGTCTGCTGGCCAGTACAGCCTCTTCCCTTGCCCGCGCCGGTGCGGATGTTGTTGCGCCGAGCGACATGATGGACGGCCGCGTGGCCGCTATTCGCGAAACGCTGGATCACGATGGTTGCGCCGATACGCCGATTCTCAGCTACGCCTCCAAGTTTGCGTCGGCGTTTTACGGACCTTTTCGCGAGGCGGCAGACTCGGCTCCCCAATTCGGCGACCGCAAGACCTACCAGATGGATGGCGCGAACATTCGCGAAGCCATGCGCGAAATCGATCTTGACCTACAGGAAGGCGCGGACATGATCCTGATGAAGCCGGCCATGCCCTATCTCGACGTGATCCGCGCGGCGCGCGAGCGCGTGGATGTGCCAATCGGCGCATACCAGGTTTCCGGCGAGTACTCCATGCTGCAGGCGGCGTTTGAAAAAGGCTGGCTCGATCGCGATCGCGCAATTCTCGAATCGCTGCTTGGCATTCGGCGCGCGGGGGCCGGGTTTATCGTGACTTACTTTGCCAAGGATGCGGCTAAGCTGTTGGGCTGATGCTGTGAGCATGTTTTCCCAATGCAGGCCGATTTCGCGTTACAATCTCCTCATGAACCGCTCCGCTCAGCAAGTCCTCGAAGACGCACGTCAATTAGCCCCCGGTGATCTGGATTGGCTGATCGGGGAGCTTCTGCAAGCCGGCGACGGCGCCACCGATGTGGAGATCGACTCGGCGTGGAAGGCGGAAGTTGAAAGCCGCGTCGCTGAGTACGAGACCGGGACCGCCGTCACCCATTCATGGGAAGAAGTCGAAGCTCCTCTTCGCGCCCGCCTGGCCGGACGTTGAGGAAGCGCATACGCATCCAGTCCCAAGCTCAAGCTGAAATTAACGAAGCGTTTGAGTGGTATTTCAAACGCAGCCCCGGCGCGGCGGAGGCCTTTCTCGCGGAGATTGGGGCTTCCCCAGCGCAGATTGCTACTCATCCGCAGCTCTATCCGTCCTACACTACGAACACTCGCAGACGCGTACTCGCAGGGTTTCCCTATTCGGTTATCTTCCAGGAGAAAGACGACTGCATTCTCGTTGTCGCAGTCGCCCACGCCAAACGCCGCCCCGGTTACTGGCGGAAACGAATCTGAATCGAAGGCGGCAGCAAATAGCCGCCGCCCACAAATCCATCCTCCGCACCGGATGCTAAGGATGAACCTTCCGATCTTTATTTTTCTTTCGCGCAACTATCCGGGCCGCAGCGTGTTTCCCAGATTAAAGGCAGGAAGACACTCGATCTATTCCAAATGCTGAGTTGAGCGCCCACCCAAGCCGACAATGATTTCAAGCAATGAATGCTGCGCCCTCGGGCCGGAAGCGATTTCTTGCGCCTGTTTCACCTTTGCTCTCTTCAAGACCGGAAGCGATACCAAATCAGAGAGGAAGAATACTTATGGATTCCAGGACACAGCTCAGAATTTTACCGTTCGCACTTGCTTCATTGGCAGCGGTCGCATTGGTCGCCACAGGCTGCTCGAGTGGCGGAGGCTCCTCAACTACCACTCCCGTTACACCGACTGTCGTCACCGGCCCTTCATTCGTTACCGGCACAGATGCTCCCATGGCGAGCGTCGTCTCATTCGCTGTGCAGCTGCAAAGCGTGGAGGCAATCGACTCCGAGGGCAACGGACACCCGCTCATCAGCGGTACGCCTACCGTCGACTTTGCGCGCTTTAATGGCCTGCAGACCCTGCTCGACATGAATGACGTGCCCGTGGGCACCTATAACAGCGTGCAGATCACATTAGGTACAGCAACCCTGGGTTACCTCAACGTGGCCGCCATTGGCGCGCCTACCGTTGTTACCGAGGCTGCGACGCTGACCTCCAGCACTGTTACAGTGAACCTGAGCAAGCCCCTCATCATCACCCAGGCTGGAGCACCTGCGGGCCTTCGCATGGACTTCGATTTGCGCAAGTCCATCCAGGTTGATTCGAGCGGCGCTATCACCGGCAATGTAACACCGACCTTCAACGTGAGCTCCGTAGCCAACACCGATCCCGGCGGCTACATTGATTGCTTCGACGCGGCCGTGGTCAGCGTGAGCAGCGGCGGCCAATCCTTTGTTGTGCAAGGACCGCATGGTGAAAACTTCACCGTCAATGTTGGCGGGCAAACGGAGTGGGAGAATAACGAGAGCATCAGCGACTTGACCACCAGCAGCATCGTCAGCATCTCCGGCACGCTCGACCAAGCAGACCAGACCATCGACGCTGACGATATCGGGATCCTGACGCAGAGCGGCTTCTACGCGGGCGGCCAGATTACATACGTGACTCCGACCACAGGCCCTGCAACCAGCTTTGACCTGTATGTGCGCGGGCTGTTGCCTACGACCACCGGGCTTACGCTGGGCGACATTGCCACGGTGGATTTGAGCGGCAGTGAGAACTACTTCATCTACTGGTTCCACAACCCGCTCACCCACTTCGTGTTCAATTCCAGCCTGCTGTTGCCAGGTCAGCACGTCTCCGTCGGAGGCCCTGCCAGCGGTGCAACCAGCGCCAGTGACGTTACGGTCAAGCGTGTGGTCCTTCGCCACTGGGGATACAACACGACAGTCGTCGCCAACAGCGTGAACGCAGCGGAAGGCACGTTCAAGGTGCAGATCAACGGCTTTGCCGGAGTGCTGATTCCGCAGACCGTCACCGTCTACACCGCGCCGGGAACCAAGTGGCGCAATGGCCTGAGCAGCATCGGCGGTCTCACCAGCGGGGCGAATGTGCGCGTGGTCGGCCTGCTCATCAAAGACCCAATCTCGGGGAACACCTGCCTGCTTGCCCACTACGTCGATACCCTCGACTAGAGCAAACCAAGCCCTCCCCCCAGCGCCGGAGTTGCCCCCAGACAACTCCGGCGTTTTTTTGTTTTTCAACCGCTGGTAGATAAACCGCTTTGCGTTCGCGCCGGTGTGTGGTCTTCTAAAAGCACCCGCCTATGCTCAAACGCCTTGAAATCTATTTCGAGTTCACCCGCCTGGGAACCAACTGGCGGACCGAGATTCTCGCCGGCGTCACCACGTTCCTGACCATGGCATATATTGTTCTGGTCAACCCCTCCATACTGAAGGACGCAGGCATGCCGCTGGCCGCCGTCACTGCGGCGACCTGCCTGTCAGCGGCCATCGGCTCCATCCTCATGGGCATTGTTGCGCGCTATCCCATCGCGCTGGCGCCGGGCATGGGGCTCAACGCGTACTTCACCTATACCGTCTGCCTCAAGATGCACATCCCGTGGCAGACCGCGCTGGGCGCTGTATTTCTTTCCGGCTGCATTTTTCTTGCGCTCACCGCCGGCGGCATCCGCCAAATGATTCTGCACGCCATTCCGCACGAGCTTTACGCGGCTGTCGCCAGCGGCATCGGCCTGTTCATCGCGTTCATCGGGTTCCGCAACTCCGGCCTGGTGATCGCCGATCCCGCGACGCTGGTCGGTCTCGGCAACATTCGCAACCCCACCACCGGACTCGCGCTCATCGGCCTCATCCTCATGGTCGGGTTGGAAGTGAAAAAGATTCGCGGCTCCATCCTCATTGGCGTGCTCACCACCACGGCTCTCGCATGGGCGCTGGCCTTCACCATCGTCAACGTCTCGCCGTCAACCGACTTCTTCTCGCCCACTTCGCTTGCCTGGGCGCAGGCCATGGTCCACTGGACACCCCCGAGTGGCGGCTTTGCCTCGCTTGGCGCTACCGCATTTAAGCTTGATATCCGCGGCGCATTCAACAAGGGTCTGCTTGAAATTGTCTTCGTCTTCTTCTTCGTCGATCTGTTCGACAATCTAGGCACGCTCGTGGCCGTAACCAAACGCGCCGGCCTCATCTCGGCCGACCACTCCATTCCCCGCCTCAACCGCATCCTGTTTGCGGACGCGACGGCCACCGTCCTCGGCTCGCTCACCGGCACCTCCACCGTGACAAGCTATGTGGAGTCCACAGCAGGCGTGGCTGCCGGCGGGCGCTCCGGCATTACTGCCATTGTCACGGGACTGCTCTTCCTTTGTGCCATTGGCGCGGCGCCCTTCGTCGGCCTTGTGCCCTCCGCGGCCACAGCGCCGGCCTTGATGCTGGTGGGTTCGTTGATGCTGG
>Ga0302276_10003043_pt1 | contig 14602 bp, 13 predicted proteins | sample III_Bog_N2_3_FD_198768 | JGI IMG/M metagenome (GOLD analysis project Ga0302276, IMG submission 198768) | Peat permafrost microbial communities from Stordalen Mire near Abisko, Sweden - III_Bog_N2_3 | ecosystem: Environmental > Terrestrial > Soil > Wetlands > Peat | place: Sweden: Abisko...
CGCTCGCGAGCACTTCGGGCGAGTACGTTTGCAAGATCAACAGCGGTCCCGGTCCGCGGAAGTCCTCGCTCGAGGCGAGCGCGTCGGCGATCGTGAGCCCCTCGGTCATCGGGTCGCGCCCGAGCGACGCGCACGCCACGTCGATCACCGAGACGGCTGGTTCGAGAATGGTCGTCACGTCCTCGCGCGACCGGAGCAGTTCGACCGTGCGCTCGGCGACCGTCGGCGAACCCGGCACCGCGTAGACGACCTCGTGGTCCGTGGCGTGGGTCGCGAGGGCCACCAGGTCCGCGACGATGGCCGCGTAGAGATCGTCGAAGGAGTCCGCGTCGTCATAGAACTCGTCGTAACTCACGACGTCCTCGAACGCCGCCGCCGCGGGGTGACGTCGAGTCCGCAGCCGCACGACCGGTGACGCCATCAACAACGAGTACGTCCGCGCGGTGAGGTGGTCCGCGGTGCCCGGGCCGAGTCCGACGACACGGACAACGGGCTTCACGAAGCGCTGGTGGCGCTACGCGTCAGCTGCTTTGCTCCGAGGACGTTGGGCGTGAGCAGCGTCGCCGGTGGGATGACCTCAAGGCCCGTCGAACTCAAGGTCCACTGACCAAAGGACGGGTCGATGTGCACGGCGGCCTTGTAGAGCACGTCGTTCTTGACGGTACTGGCCGATTCAGCATTTAAGGAACGCAGATCATTCAGCACCGCGGTCTCGGCGTCCGCCAGTGGCGTGACGGTGCGCTTGGTGACCGCGACGTAGAGGGCGTATTCGGTGCTGTTGAGATCGACGAGTTGCGGCGTCGTGGGGAAGGTGTCGATCGCCGTGGTCCCGACGTCGGAGCGCACGTTGGCGTAGGCGCTACTCGAGGGCGCGTAGCACCCGTACGCGCCGCCCTTGGTAGCCGAGGGGTCCTTCGAGAAGGTCTGCGCCAGCTGCGCCACGCTCATCCCAGCGGACTGATCCTTGGCGAAGGCGCTCACTTCGGCGGGCAGCACCAGCGCGATCGACACGCACAGCGTGTCGTAGGAAGAGGTGTGCTCGGCGTAGTAGCGCTTAATCGACGCGGTGGTCAAGGGAATCGCGGTCCTCACCTTCGCCACCAAATGCAATGACGTGGCCTGGTCCTCGATCTCGGCGGTGCGCATCTCGGCGGGCATCTCCGCGAGCGCCTCTTTGGCCGTCCCGGTGCACGCCGGGGTCCGCGAGGCGGCGGCCTCGGTGAGCTCGCTCTCCAGCGACGCCTTCGCCGCGGCGAGCTGCGTGGCGTTGGGTACGAACTTCATGACGGTGGTGACGTACTGGTTGATCGCCAGGCCCTCGACGCGAAGGTTGGACCAGGTGGCGGCCCCTTCGGCGTCGATCGAGTTGTGGCCGACGCCCGCGGAGTAGTTCGTCGCGTCGAGCGCATTGAGGAAACACGCCAGCGTCGGGTGCGTGTCGATGGCGCTCAACTCCGCGCGAAAGGTGTCACCGCTCACGTGTTGGTGATTCACGCTGAGCCCCGAAGAAAGGCCGCTGAGCCCGTAGATGGCGGCCCCGACGAGGGCCAGGACGAACAAGACGACGAGGCGGCGCACCTAGCTATGTTACTGAGTTAGGCGTCGGCGCTGATCGCGGGGGCGTAGAGCTCTTCGAGCAATGAACGGATCGCCGAGGAGGTCGCGGCACTCGCAGCGAGCTCGAGTCGGAGTTCTTTCGTCGACTCGTTGTACGCGCTCGAACCATGCGTGCGGCGCGCGCGCAGTTGCTGGCTGAGGCTCAAGGTCAGTGGCCCCATCTTCAACACGGGCTTCGATCGCACCCCGACGCGCGCGGGGAGCACGGCGACGGACGTGACCTCAAAGCGCAGACACGCGAGTCGCAACCTCGCCAACTCGAGCAGTCCCTCGGTCGCCGCCGGTAACGCCCCGTAGCGGTCGACCCACTCACTGGCGAGGTCCTCGAGTTCGGCGTCACTGGTGACGCTGGCGAGACGCCGGTACGCCTCGAGGCGGGCGTCGTCGGCTTCGACGTACTCCTTGGGTAGATGGGCCTCGCCCGGCACGTCGAGGTTGATCGGTGTGACGTCGGGGAGTCGCAGTCCCTTGGCGTCGGCGACCGCTTCGGCGACGAGTTGCACGTAGAGGTCGTACCCGACCGCCGCCACCGGTCCGGACTGGTCGTGACCGAGGAGGTTCCCAGCGCCACGAATCTCGAGATCGCGCATGGCGATCTTGAAGCCACTGCCGAGGGCGGTGTTGTCGCCAATCGTACGGAGGCGCTCGTAGGCCGTCTCAGAGAGTACCTGGTCAGCGGGGTGAAAGAGGTACGCGTAGGCCCGCTGACCGCTGCGCCCCACGCGACCACGCAGCTGGTGGAGTTGCCCGAGGCCCAGTCGTTCCGCGCGGTCCACGATCAAGGTATTGACCGAGGGCAGGTCGATGCCCGACTCGACGATGGTCGTACAGACCAACACGTCGTAGCGGCGCTCCCAGAAGTCGACCATCACCCGTTCCAACGTGCCTTCGTCCATCTGGCCGTGGGCGACGGCGACGCGCGCGTCGGGGACGAGTTGGCCGAGTCGGCGCGCCACCTGGTCGATGTCCGAGACGCGGTTGTGGACGAAGAAGACCTGGCCCTCACGGAGCAACTCGCGTCGGATCGCCTCGACGACGGCTGGTTCGTTGTACTCGCCGACGTGGGTGAGAATGGGCCGACGATCGGCCGGCGGCGTCGTGATCATCGAGAGATCTCGAATTCCGGTGAAGGCCATCTCGAGGGTGCGAGGAATTGGACTGGCGCTGAGGGTCAGTACGTCCACGCCGACCGAACGGGTCTTGATGGCCTCTTTGTGGGTCACGCCGAAGCGCTGCTCCTCGTCGACGACGAGGAGGCCGAGTTGTTTGAACGCCACGTTCTCCGAGAGCAGTCGGTGCGTGCCGATCACCACATCGATGGTGCCCTCGCGCAGCCCGAGCAGCGTCGTCCTGGTCTCGGCCTCGTCGACGAAGCGACTGAGCAGCGCCACTTTGACCGGGAAGCCCGCGAAGCGCTCGGAGAAGGTGGCGAAGTGTTGACTCGCCAACAACGTCGTCGGGACGAGCACGGCCGCCTGCGTGTTGTCCTGGACGGCCTTGAAGACCGCGCGCAGCGCGACCTCGGTCTTGCCGAATCCGACGTCCGCACAGATCAACCGGTCCATCGGTCGGGGCTGTTCCATGTCGGCCTTGACCTCAAGGATCGCTTGAGCCTGATCGGCCGTCAGCGTGAAGGGGAAGAGCTCTTCCATCTCGTGTTGCCACGCGGTGTCGGGAGAGAAGGCGCGGCCTTCAGCGACGCTTCGCAGTCTGTAGAGGTCGACGAGTTCCTGGGCGACGAGGAACGCCGCGGCGCGCGCCTTGGCCCGAGTCTTTTGCCACTCCGCGCCGCCCATGCGCGAGAGCGCCGGTCCGTCGCCCCCGGTGTAGGGCGTCAGCGCGTCGATCTGCTCGGTCGGCCAGTAGCTGCGCCCGTCTTTGAACTCGAGGATGAGGTAGTCGCGCGTGACGCCGTTGATGGCCCGGGTGGTGGTGCCGGAGAACCTCGCGACCCCGTGTTGACGGTGCACGACGTAACTACCCACGCTCAGGTCGTCGAAGAACCCGTCGACGGTGCGGCTCCTCGCGCGCGCGACGCGGCGCTGCGAGCGCCGACCCGTCAGGTCGCTTTCGCTCCAGACGACCACCTCTGGCTCGTCGAGCGCGAAGCCCGAGGGCAGCGTGCTTTCGAGCACCGTGATGCGCGAGTCGAGGGTGCGCAGCGGATCGGTCGTCACCTCGAGACCCTCGTTGCGCAGTTGCTCGGCCATGCGCGCGATCGCCGCCGCGCTCGAGGTCAGGACCACCCCTCGTCGTCGCGGCGACCAACTTCGCACGTGGGCGGCGATGCGCGCGGCGTCGCCTTGGACCGGCGGGGGCGAGGTGAGCTGACCCGTCGCACCGAGGGCCGCCGCGGAACTTTCGAGCGCGACGTCGACGCGACCCTCGAGTGCCTCCTCGTAGCTGACGTGCAACAACGGCACGTCGGTGGTCGCCTTCCAGGTCGCGGCAACGACGTCGGTGAGCTCACGCTCTTCCTCTAAGAGTTCACCCAGGCGCGCGCGCACGCGATCGGGCTCGACGACCAGCACGCGGGCGCCCGCCACCTCATCGAGCAAGGTGCGCGGTTGGTCGACGAAGAGGCCCATCCAACCCTCCATGCCGTCAAAGAGCTGCCCGGTCGCCAGCCGTTCGAGGGTGGACGAGGCCCAGGGAAAGCGACGCGCGAGTTCGTCCGCTCGCTGGCGCGTCGTGTCGCGGGGCAACCACTCACGCGCCGACGCCACGAGTGCGACCTCGACGTCGCCCGTGGAACGCTGGGTGGAGATATCGATCCTCGTGAGCCGCTCTATTTCGTCACCGAAGAAATCCAAGCGGATTGGTTCGTCGTTCTGCGCCGGCCACACGTCGACGATGCCCCCGCGCACCGCGAGCTCGGCTCGGTGCTCGACGGCCTGTTCACGGCGGTACCCGAGCGCGACGAGTCCGGCGACGAAGTCGTCGCGACCGAGTTCGGCGCCGCGTCGCACCGCGAGCGGCGCGTGCACGCCCTCGGGTGAGAGCACCTGAGCGAGGGAGCGTGCGGACGCGACGATCACCCGCGGCGCGACGCCCTCGGAAATCTGCCAGCGAAGCAGCGTGCGCAGCGCCATGACCTGGGCGTCGGGACTGACCCGCTCGAGGGGGTGCGTGTCCCACCCCGGCCAGAGGGCGACGTCGTCCTCGCCCAGCCACGCACGCAGCGCATCGGTGACGTGCTCGGCGTCACTCGAGGTCGCCGTCACCGCCACCGTGAAGGGTGTCTCGATCGCCAGGGCCGCGATGGCGAGGGGGGTGGCGAAACTCGACGGTACGAAGGAACCGGCGTGCAGCGCGGCGCGCATCGTCGGCGCGACGACCTCGAGGACGCGGCGCAGACCGCTGGTTTCGTTCACGATGCGTTGACGCGTCGCTGGGCCTCGTCGAAGTCGTACTCGAGCACCGTCTCGATCGCGTCCGCGGCTCGCACGACGTCGCCGGCGATCGCCTCGCGCTGGGCGCCCGTCGGACGACGCAGCACGTAGTCCGCCCCTTGTTCCTTTGAGCGAGGCTTCCCGATCCCGATACGTAACCGCGCGAACTCCTGGGTGCCGAGGGTCTGGGCGATAGAGCGCAGTCCGTTGTGACCGGCGAGACCGCCGCCGAGTCGCAGTTGCAACCGTCCGGGTTCGAGGTCGAGTTCGTCGTGCACCACGAGAAGGTTGGCGAGGTCGTCAATCGAGGTGCGACGCAGCAGCGGCGGCAGCGCGGCGCCCGACTCGTTCATGAACGTGGTGGGCACCGCGAAGGTGAAGGGACCTCGTGGGGTCGGGATCGTGACGCTCATCGCTCGTTGTCGGCGCTCCTGGGTGAAGCGTCCGCCCCGTCGAGCGACCACGAGACGAACGGCGTCGCCGCCGACGTTGTGCCGCGAACCTTCGTACTCGGACCCCGGGTTGGCGAGGCCGACGATGAGCATCGCGCTCGGTTGTCCTCGACGATCCTGCTCGCGAGCGCGCCGAAGCGCCACGACCTACTCCGCGGGCGCGTCAGTGGCCGCGACGGGCTTGGCGGCCCGTCCGGCGTGAGTGGCGACGACCGAGACGCTCGGGTCGCCCGCGGCCTCGACGCCCTTGGGGAGTTTGAGGTCGCCCACGCGGATGGCCGAACCCACCACGAGCTCGGAGATATCGACCTCGATGAAGTTGGGGATCTGGCTCGGACGACTGCGCACTTCGATGCTGAACATCTGCTGGTCGACCTCCCAGTCGGCGTGGCGGACTTCGACCGCGTCACCGATGAGGTGCAGGGGTACCTCGGCCACGACGGGCTGGTCGGGGTCGACGACCTGGAAGTCGATGTGCGAGACGGTGCCGCGCACCGGGTGACGCTGGATCTCGCGCGCCAACACGGTGTAGGTGGTGCCGTCGGCGTCGAGGGTGATGAGTGAGTTGAGGCCCTGGTCACCCGAGACCGCGGTGCGGAAGTCCTTGGCGTTCACCGCGACGGGTAACGGCTCGACGCCCTCGCCGTAGATGACCGCGGGGATCGAACCCGCGTGACGGAGTCGTCGCGAGCTCGCCGAGCCGTGAGCGCGATCGGTGGCGGCGTGCAACGTAACTGATGGCATGGGAACTCCTCTGAGAAATGACCGGGCGGCCCAGGGGCCACGCACAGGAGTTCTAGTCTACCGGGTCCCTTGGAGCGCCCACAACCGGCGCCGCGACCGCGCGAGGTCGGCGACGCTGCCGACCTCGCCGTGGGGCGTTACACGAGTTGGGCTTCGACCTCGTGGAGGTTCGCGGACCAGTCGTCGCCCTCAATGAGCCCGTAGGGCGTGGACCAGACGAGGTCCTCGTCCATGGCGACGTCGTTGGCGGGGACCGCGTTGAGGGTGGCCTTCGGGTAACCGTTGGTGACCTGCCACTCTTCGTGGTGCGCGATGGTCCAGATCAGGGGGACGACGGCGACGGCGACCGCCAGGATCATGAGGGGAACGGTGATGAGGATTGCAAGCATGTGGGGGGTGGGTCCCGAGGTTCGAGACCACTTCCTTTCTCTAATTCAGGCCATCGGTGTTGATGACCCCTCCACCTTGGCGTACGGGTCTGAAACCCTGGCGAGACCAACCTGAGCGCCAGCGGTGAATCGAACTCTCGCGACGTCGCGGCTCCTCGACGCCCGTGAATCCCAACCGCCACCGTCGCACCGTGGACCCGAGGTGGGTGCGCACCACGATTCACCGCTGGCTCTCAGCCGAACATCTTGGGGGACTTAGGGAGCTACAGCAGCATCTGTTTCGACGAGCCACGTCGACTTCGGTCGAAGAAGCCACGTCGAGCAGTGCAGCACCGTCTCGGGCGAACGTCCGGGACTCGAGTCATCGCGATGGCGATGAAAAGGAGCATCATGAGTGAAGAATCCAAACAGAAGGTGCGCGAGGTCGCGCGAGGCATGAGAACCCGCCGGATGATGGCGGGAGGCGCCGTCGGCGCGGCGTTGCTGGCCAGTGTCGCCAGTGGCGCCGTGTTCATCACGAGTTCCTCGGCGGCGTCGACCCACCACAGTTCGTCAACGAGCCACAGCGCCGCGACCGCCCCGACGGTGGCTGGCACGGTGACGGCCGTCGACGTGGCGTCCGACAGCTTCACGCTGAAGAGTGAAGACGGCACCACGACGACGGTCGACGTCACCTCGGCGACGACCTACGAAGACCGCACCGTGACCTCGGCGTCGCTGTCCGACGTCGCGGTCGGCGACATGGTCGCCGTGGTCGGCACCACCGCGTCCGGCGTCGTCACGGCGACGGACGTCAGGATCGGCGGTCCCTGCGACGGCGCGATGGGCGGTGCTCACGCGGCCCCCACCGCGGTCGGCACCGTCACGGCCGTCGATGCGACGAGCGACAGCTTCACGCTCAAGAGCGAAGACGGCACGGTCACGACGGTCGACGTCACCTCGACGACGACCTATGAAGACCGCACCGTGACTTCGGCGTCCCTGTCCGACGTCGCGGTCGGCGACACGGTCGCCGTGGTCGGCACCACCGCGTCCGGCGTCGTCACGGCGACGGACGTCAGGATCGGTACGCCCCCCACGGGTGCGGGATTCGGTGGGCCTGGCGGTCCCGGAGGTCCCGGCGCTCCCCAAGGGGCCTCGAGCCAGTCGTAGTCACAACGGCCCCTCGACGCGTCGCGCCGAGGGGCCGTTGAGGGAGTATCGAGCGGGGCGGTCGCCGGCTTAGTCCTCGTTGCGTGGTGCATCGAGCGCCGGCAAGGTCACCCGGAAGAGGGCGCCACCGCTGTCGCTGGAGGTTGCCGTCGCCCGCCCGCCGTGCGCGCGCAGGATTGATGCGACGATCGCCAAGCCGAGACCGGCGCCGCCGGTGGTGCGCGAGCGTGACGGGTCCGCACGGAAGAAGCGCTCGAAGAGTTCCGCGCCGCGTTCGTCGTCGAAGCCCGGCCCGTCATCGCGCACCTCGACGACGGCGAGGTCTCCCTCGCGCGCGACGCGCACGCTCACGGTGGTGCCCGCGGGGGTGTGGGCGCGCACGTTAGCCAGCAGGTTGTCGACGACTTGTCGTAACGCGCTCCAGTCCCCCATCACCTCGACGGGTTCCGCGGCGCGGAAGGTGACCGGCCAGTCGGGTCCGACCGTACGCGCGGTCTCGATCGATTCGGCGACGAGACCCGTCAACTCCACCGGTTCGGGCACGAAGGGGTGCGGCTCGTCGTAGCGGGCCAGCACCAAGAGGTCGTCGACGAGCCGCGCCATCCGGTCGGCCTCTCGTTCGATCCCCTCCATAACGCGCGGCAGATCGGACTCGAGGTCGGCGACGCCTTGATTGAAGAGTTGCGCGTACGCCGACACCGCGGCGACGGGCGTCTTTAGCTCGTGCGACGCGTCGGCCACGAAACGACGCAGGCGATTCTCAGAGGACTGCAACTCATCAAAGGACGTCTCGATGCGCTCGAGCATGACGTTCAGCGCCGTCGCGACGTGGCCGACCTCGGTGCGCTCACTGGCGTTGGGCACCCGGTGCTCGAGGTCGCCACCGGAGATGAGATCTGCGGTGTCGACCACGTCGCGCAACGGTCGCAGCCCCACTCGCACGAGCCAGAGCTCCACCACGATCCCCGCGATCAACGCGGCGGCGGTAATCAGAATCTCCAAGAACAACAGACGGCGCAGCGTGGAGGAGATGTCCCCGATGGGCGCCGCGACGACGAGCACGTCGCCGTTGGTCAGTTTCGACGCTCGCACGCGAAAGGACGGTCCGTCCTTCGACGTCGAGGCGACGGTGAAGAACGTGACGGGTTCGTGCGGGTCACTCGCGGTGCGCGAAAATCCGGTAATCGGCGTCGGGAGAAGGGGGTAGTAGGCCTTTTGGCCCGGGGTGAAGGCCGGGCAGGTCTCGCCCGCCACCGCCCCGTGGGCGCTCGAGAGTACCTCGATGAACATGCCCGGCGCGCTCTCGCGACCGACCCCGCAGAAGTTCGACTGGCCCGGCGTGTCGTCGACCCCGTTGGCGGGAGCGCCGGGTGTGCCGTGGCCGCCGCCGTGGTCGGCGGCGACCTCGACGGGGATGTGGCTGAGCTCCAAGGTCGAGTCGGTCTGTTGGTAGAGGTAGGACTTGAGCGAGGTGTAGACCGCCACGTCCGCGACGGTGAGGGCGAAGAGCGCCACCAGCACCGCCGCGACGACGAGGCGGGTACGTAGGGAGAACTGACGCGTCACGGCGACTCTCGAAGGACGTAGCCCACGAGACGGATGGTATGAATCAGCGGCTCGCCGTAGGCGTCGAGTTTTCTGCGCAGATACCGGACGTAGGTCTCGACGATGTTCTGGTTTCCGTCGAAGTCGTAGTGCCACACGTGATCGATGATCTGGTCCTTCGAGAGCACCCGCCGCGGGTTAAGCAAGAACAGTCGCAACAAGTTGAACTCGGTGGCGGTGAGGCGGACGTGGTGATCCCCTCGCCACACTTCGTGACTCTCCTCGTCCATCACGACGTCGGCGAAACGCAGACGGCGGTCCTGCTCGGGGCTCTGTCCCCGACGCAGGATCGCCTTGATCCGCGCGACGACCTCAACGAGTGAGAACGGCTTCGTGACGTAGTCGTCCCCGCCCACGGTGAGCCCCTCGACTCGGTCTTCCACGTCGGACTTCGCGGTGAGGAAGAGGACCGGCACCTTGATGCCGTCCGCTCGAAGTCGCTTCGTTACCTCGATGCCGTCGAGGTCCGGCAACATGACATCGAGGACGACGAGGTCGTAGGAGCCGTCCTGCACCTTCTGCAGCGCCACGCGGCCCGCGAACGCGACGTCGACGTCGAATCCCTCGTAGCGAAGGACCGTGGCGACCGAATCGACGATGGACGCTTCGTCGTCGACGACGAGGATCCGTGCGCGCCCGCTCTGCTGGTCTGGCATCGTGCCCTCCCTCGGCGTCGACGAGACTCCATTGTTGCGGGGAATTGCTCACCCTCGCTGAGAGTGGGCTGAACCTGCGCTGAGAACGCGTCCCGCACTTCGAGCGCGGCGACGAGCAGTTCGCTAGGTCTGACTCGTGAGGAGCGATCGACGAGCGCTGTAGTCCTCGGGGTCGATATCGCCTCGGGCGAGTCGCTCGTTCAAGATTCGCAGCGCGTCGCTCGATCCGTGCGAGTTCTTTCCGCCCTCTCGTTCGTGCCGCCGAGCGAACATCAAGACCGCGAGCACGACGAGGGCCGCCACGATGAGGATCACGAAGAGTCCGAAGGCCTGACCGCCCCCGCCGGGGCCCGTTCCGAAAAAGTGCATTGGACCACGGGGACCAAATGGAAACGGCGGCTGGGGAACTCTGACGTGTTGCATGTGCGTCCTTTCGACGTACCCACAGGTCTAGATGAATACGGGACCCGATACAAGCGCGTCGGGACCGAGCGAGCCGATTCTTAAATAATTCTTCACTCCCCCGCGAGCGCAGCTCGACGGCATCTCACGACACGCGACCAGCCAAAGAGACCTGCGACCAGCCCCGTCACCATCAACGCCATCACCGCCAGCAAGGTCACGGGCGCCACGTCGCTCGAAAAGACGATGCCGTTGCCCAGGCCGTCGCGAATCACCGATGGCGCGTAGAGCGCTTCGCACGTCCACCAGAGCACGGTACCGGTCGTGACGACGACCATCATCGCGACGAGGGCGGAGGCGTCCACCACGAGAAAATGGAGGACCACGCGTGAGAGGTCGAGGCGACGCGAGACCGATACCGCAGCCCACGTCAGCGTGGCGAGGGCTGCGACGACGCAAAGTCCGGATGCGACGACGACGACTTCGTAGGCGACGAGGGTGCCGTTTCGTTCTTGAACATTCAACGTCTGTGCCCACAGGACGGTGCTCGTCGACGCCGCGAGTGCGATACCCGCGGCGGCGAGGCTCCCCAGCAACGGGCGGCGCACCGCGGACCATCCTCCCGCTCGCAGGAATCGAACGAAGGAAGGAAACACCACCGCGGCCGCCGACAGCACCAACACCACGCCGAGCGCGCCCGCCCCGCCCACGGCGTCGAACGCAATCGTCGGCAGCGCGCGATGCGAACTGGGCGTCGCGCCACGCCACCGATCGGTGAACTTCGAAAAGACCGCACCCGCCACGATGAAGAGCGACCAGCCCACGAGGACGACCTGGGAACCGGAGCGAAGGCGCTGCGCGGGAGCAGCGAACGTGCCCGTGACGCCGGCGGCGCGGGTTCGCTCCACGGTGCCGGCGCGGGCGATCGATACTCGTGCCGCCAAGGGCACACGGCCTTCCCCGTAGGCGTCCTCCAGCAAGGCGAGAAACTCCTCGCCGTAACGGGCCCGCCACGTCTCGGGGAACCACCGCAGGAGACGCTCGCGGACCGCGACCGGCTTCACGAGGGGACCACGCCGATTCCGCGCGGCGATGTGACGACATGAGGCTCCCAATGTCCGAGACGCCGAGCGCCTTCGGAGGCGAGCGCACTCATCTCGGCCACGGCGGCGCCGAGGGCCGCTCGACCGGCGCCAGTGATCCGGTACGGCCGGCGGCGATCGGTGCTCTCGGTCGGGGCGATGAAGCCACGCTCTTCGAGACGAGTGATGGCGCCGTAGAGGGTACCTGGTCCAAGTACCACACCCGCGAAGGATTCGATGTCCTTTAGTAGCGCGTGGCCGTGCTTCTCGCCCGAGGCGAGACTCGTCAAGATCAACACTGCCGGTTCGTTTTGTCGCCCTAGATCCGAGGCGAGCTTGGACTTTTTTACCATGGGTCGAACACTACTACGTCTGACGTAGTAGTGTTCGACCGACGTCGCACGGCGCGGTCGTCGCGTCTAGAGGAGGTTCTCACCGCCGAAGATGTCCGACACCGAGGTGTCATCGAAGATGGCCGCAATGGCGTTCGCGAGGATCGGCGCGATGGAAAGGACCTCCAACTTCTCAAAGCGCTTCTCCGGTCCGAGCGGCAGGGTGTCGGTGACGATGACCCGACTGATGGGGGCGTTAAAGAGGCGGTCGACGGCCGGTGGCGAGAAGACCGCGTGGGTCGCCATGACCCAGATATCGTTCGCGCCGTGGGCCTTTAAGAGGTCACAGCCCGCGACGATGGTGCCCGCGGTGTCGATCATGTCGTCGATCAACACGCAGTGTCGACCGTTGACGTCACCGACGATGTGGCGGGCCTCGGCGACGTTCGCGACGCCGCGGGGGCGCGTCTTGTGCACGAGGGCGAGGTCGCAGCCCAGGTGCTGCGCGTAGCGCTCGGCGACCTTGACGCGACCGGCGTCGGGCGCGACGACCACGAGTTCGTGCGGGTTGGCGTTGGCCTTGAGGTAGGCCTCGAGCACCGGGGCCGCGACCAGGTGGTCGACTGGCACGTCGAAGAATCCTTGGATCTGACCGGAGTGGAAGTCCACCGACAGGACCCGGGTGGCGCCGGCCACCTGGAGCATGTCGGCCAACAACTTGGCGGTGATCGGCTCGCGGCCGGCGGTCTTACGGTCCTGACGGGCGTACCCGTAGTTCGGGATCACCGCGGTGATGCTCTTCGCCGAGGCGCGCTTGGCGGCGTCGATCATGATGAGCTGTTCCATCACCGCGTCGTTTACCGGCGAACCGTGGGTCTGCATGATGAACACGTGCGCCCCACGAATCGAATCGTCGATGCGACAGTGGATTTCGCCGTCGGCGAACTCGCGGAGGTTCGCCTCGGTGATCTCCACGCCGAGTTTGTCCGCGACGTCGGCGGCGAGCGCGGGGTGGCAACGACCCGTGACGATGACCAGGCGACGCTTGGCGAGGGACTCCACGGCGCAAGCGTATCCGCGAACGAGGTCTCAGTGAGAAGGCGGTGACGAGGGCGTGATCACTTCGCCCGGCGCTACGTCGGCGCCGGGCGAGAGGACGACGAATGAACCGACGCGCGCTTGGGCGCCGATGCGAACCTTCGTCGCTTCGACCGCGCCGACCACGGCGTCCTCCCCGACTTCGACGTCGCGCAGCATCGCGTTGGGTCCGATCTCGGCGCCTCGCGCGATGACGCAGTGTCCGCGCAGCACCGTGCCGGGTAAGAGTGAGACCTCGGCGGCGAGTTCGACGTCGGCGTCGACGTAGGTATTTGCGGGACTCCACATCGTCACGCCCCTCGTGAGCCACCCGTCGTTGATGCGCTGGCGCATGACGGCCTCGGCGCGCGCGAGTTGACGTCGGTCGTTGATGTTCGATCCCTCGGTCGCGTCGTCGAGCATCACCGAGGCGGTCACGTGCCCGAGGTCGTGGAGGACCGACACCAGGTCGGTCAGGTAGTACTCCTCTTGAGCGTTGTGGCGGTCGAGGTGACGCAGCGCTGGGCCCAGGAGGCTGTGGCGAACCACCATCACCGAGGTGTTCACTTCGGTGATGGCTCGCTCGTCGCTCGTGGCGTCACTCTCTTCGACGACCCGCTGGAGGCTGCCGTCCTTGGCGTGGATCATTCGCCCGTAGCCGGTCGGGTCCTCGACTCTCGCGCCGAGCATCGTCAGTGCGGCGTGGCGTTCGCGGTGCGCCTCCAACAAGCGTGCGACCGACGAACGACGCAGGAGGGGCGCGTCCCCGGGCAGGATCACGACGTCGCCGTCGTCCTCACCAAAGGCCTCATCGAGGGACGACAGCGCCACGCCGACGGCGTGACCAGTCCCGAGTTGCTCTCGCTGTTCAACGAAAGTGAGGCGAGCGTTGGGCGCACGCCGTTCGCTGATCTCCTTTTCGACCCACGTCGCCTCCCGCCCGACGACGACGACGGTCGCGCGCACGTCCTCGGACGGCGCGGCGTCGAGGACGTAGAGCACCATCGCGCGGCCACAGAGGTGGTGCAGGGGTTTGGGTCGCGCGGAGCGCATCCGGGCCCCCTCGCCGGCGGCGAGGACCACGACACACGTTGCACGTTTCACCCATCTATCTCTAGCAGGACTCCTCTACGATTCATGACGTGACCCGCGAAACCTACGACGAATTTTCTCTCTTCGAGGAGAATCGCAGCGAATGGGGCCTCAGCGTCCCTATTCCCCCCGTGCAGCGATTCTTCGTCGCCGTCGATGGCCTACGCCAGGTCAGCGGACTGCGCTGGGGTGCGGGCGAGCCTGAACTCGTGCTGATCCACGGTGGCGCCCAGAATGCCCACACTTGGGATACGGTCGCCCTCGCGCTTCAGCGCCCTCTCCTCGCCCTCGACCTACCGGGTCACGGACACTCGGACGGCTCGCCGTATTCCGGTTCCGCGGCGACCAGTCACGCGAAGGACGTCGCGGTGGCGCTCGATGAACTGATCTCCCCGCCACTGCCCCTCGTCGGGATGTCCCTCGGTGGGATCACCTCGATCATTCTCGCCGCGGCACGTCCGGACCTCGTGTCGCGGCTGGTGTTGGTCGACATCACCCCCGGCGTCAACGCCGACAAGGCCCGCCACATCACCGACTTCGTGAACGGCCCGAAAACCTTCGACGACTTCGACACGCTGCTCGCGCGCACCATCGAACACAATCCCACTCG